>JAAUXU010128155.1_pt1 | contig 14850 bp, 19 predicted proteins | sample 7278151 | NCBI WGS metagenome assembly JAAUXU01 (sample SAMN14350113, study PRJNA611818) | marine sediment metagenome | isolation source: surface marine sediment (1.8m) | place: French Polynesia: Moorea | collected 2018-08 | reverse complement strand
TGTATGCAAAGCACACAGTAAATATAACTTAAATCAATTGACAGAGTGTTGAGTTATTCCTTTCCAAAGTTTAGGGGAAAAATCGCTCAAATTTAAAAATACACCCTGTAGAAACTACAAAATCTGTGCTCATGGCAGCCCACTCACGCTCAACAGCCTCCTTGAGGGGTTTCACATTGGGCCAGAGGACGGAGCAGGCCTTCCTCTCCTCTAGGAACTAGAAACTACACCTAACATCATTGCTGTTGCAGGACGCTTCTGGGAAAAAATACTGGTGGCACATCATTACTGGAGCAGGCCAGGTACCTGTCGTTTTGTGAATTGTAAGCCTGCTCAACAGTCCAGAGCTTCTTGTCGCTGAATATCTGGACTATTGCGGGGTTGTCTCTCACCCAAGCAAGGAGCTTCCTCCCTTTCTCTACTCGGTCTCACTCAGTAATCTTGGTCTGGTTATACAGGAGCTGGTGACGGTAACAATGGTGGGAGAAGTGGCCAAGCTCCTTCATGGTCCTCTGCATGGTGGTAGTGCTGGTCCCAGTTGCTTGAGCCAACTTACTGATGCTGGGGGGGGGGGTCAGCTTCAACTGTAGCAGCCACATGCAGGAGGAACTCCTCAGTTCCTTTGAGATTATGTGCTCCACAACCTGGCTTGCATCCAAGAAATTGATTTTTGCATTTCAGCTTTTTGATTTTTGCCACCAGGGCCCGAGAACAATTCTCAAGATGAGTAATTTCTTGAGTATATATGTTGGTGTCAATAACTGGAGAAACCCTGGGCCGCTTGGCTTCTATGATGTGAGTGAACGAAGTGGTGAGGTTGGTCCCTCTTTCTTATCTGCTATTTGCTCATGAGCTGTTTACACCTTGTACTCTTGTCCCAGGCTGAAATACATGTTTCTGAGGGTGTACCTGAGGTCCAGGTACTTGCATGTGTCATTCAGGCATTTGATTATTCCATGATTCTGTGCTCGTTCAACTGTCAGCAATAGCGACTAGACCAGTGCCAATTGCGACTTGTGTACAAGAGACCCCTCTGAATCCATTGACCTTCGAAGCTCTCTGGCACTGTCAATTTGGATTTCCTGCCAAAGCATATGCAAAGGCTTTAACGCCCATTTTCTAGTTGACAGCCCGCTTTTATTTTCTAGCTTTGACCAGCCAAATAGAGCCTTACTAGCTGTTCCAACTGGAGCTGCTACTTTACGGCACACTGTGACTACTTTACAATGAGCTGTGTACTTTACAGGCAGCAAATGCCAGCAATTACTCCCATCACTCCAACACGACAAGCAAACAGGATAGAAAAACAGGCTCTCAACTAGAAAATGGGAATTAAGCTACAAACAGACAAGGCCTTAATGCCCTCTTTGGATTCTGCCACTCTTATGCCTTAATGACCCTCAGGTCCCTTCCCCCAACCCCCACCAAAACCACAAACCTTTGCCCTTTGTATCTTCAGCACCCTCTAGCGGCAGAATCCAAAATCGGGCATAAAGTGCTTCTTGCCCAGCTGTGCGTATATAACTATGCAGTCCGACCCAATACAGACCGTGTGTGGAACAGGAAACCTGCCGCAATGGGATAAAAAATGTGACGCGGGGGAGAACAGTGCACACTTCTTCTCCACGGCTTCATCCCTTCTCCGCCACTGCTTTCAAAAACACAACAGCACAAAACCTGGCCATGGTGAGCGAGAAAGTTTGACTAGGCTCACTCTCGGGTTCAGAGCTTTTTCTTCCCAGTCAGTTGGGTCAGGCAACCCAAAATCTCAGTCGAATCTGGATCGAGTAAAAAACCAACATTTTCCGGTCTGTACTGCATACCGTAAAAAGTCAAGTCCTAAAGTCAATGTCAATAATATGACAAGAAGCAACTTCAGTTGCTTTTGATAACTTTCTCTCTTGGACCTTTTCATGAGAGTATCGTAGTACACTATGCTGTAATCCAACTTTGCAAGGGTGGAGCACAGGCACAGGGTGGACCTTAGTCACAGGGAGACGAATTGCCAAACATTTCCTCATTGTTTGATGTGAACATAATTCTTCATCAAAGACCACTTGTAAAATTGTTGAAGCTCAATGTGATCCTCGTAGGGCCTACCTATGTGAGAACTAAACCAGATAGGGTTAAGAAAATTGTTCATTGGAAGATAATGGAGGGCATTACGATATTAGGGCGTTACGGCCTGAGTTGATGAGGACTTGTTAGCGGAGCGTCACCAAGGCACTTTATGTTCCAGTATGAACGTAGTTTAATTACAAAAGTGATAAACTCATAAGAACACAAATACTTTGGCATATGCAAGGACGTGAACAAAAAAAGTAAGCTTGTTTTTGAAGAGATAAACATTTGCTACTGCCGATTGCGATCTTTACTGCGACACTTCCTAGTGCTGAGTGTGACCTTTACTTTAACATTTTCTAGTGCTTAGTGCAATCTGGATGACAAGGTGACCCCACACTTGAAGTTACTGTCCAGGACTGACCTCCAAGCTTCTCAGAATGCTGCCATCCAGTGAGCATTGACCCTTCCCCATGTGAGCAATGTCTTCATTGCTCACATCTTTGACCTGAGACTGCACCAGGTCCAGAATCTCAGGGTGAAGTTGAGAACCACTGAAGATCTTACGTGAGTGCCACGGCCTGGTCATCTGACGAGCACCCTCACCATCCATGCACGGTGCCCTATCTGCAGGAACATCACCCCAGACCTTGTGTGGACTGTGGCCCAACTTATGTGAGTGGACGCCCCAGTATTGCAACTTAGTGTGAATAAGTGTGTTGAATAAGTGTGAGATGAACCACGGCAGCCCTTGGTTTGCACTCGAGGTGGTGGAATTTTGTGATGGAACTTTAATGTGAAATATGTAGATGTGATACTCCCATAAGGCCAGGGAGAAGAGGCAAAAGGTGTTGCCTCAGGATAACCAGCAGTGCAGTGAGCATGCAAATCAGTTGCTGAGACATCTTGGGGATGGACTCAGTCCCAAAATCTTTCCTGATGACTCAAAGATGGAGCTGAACCCAAACTAAAGTCTAAACTCAACCAAGGACATGTACTGGTCTGACTTCTGCAAGCATTTTTGGTGTCATTCATGTTGTCATTGCTGTCCAGAGTCATCAAAGCTGTGGCAGGCAATGCCAGGGATGATGGCATAAATGGCTATTGATGTAGTGATGACGTCATAGTGCTTGGTGTCTTCATTTCGGACGGCAGATAGTGGTATCGTGTCTACCAGCCACACCTGACTGTGAATTCACACAGGTTTGTTGCTGCCTCACTACCCTGACCCACGGTTTTGTGTGCTCGCACACGGCGTCCGAGTGCCTGGGAGTGAATCCTGGAAATGATGGGCATGGGGGCAGGACTCACCATGAAATTTTCAGGGAGTTTCATCAACTTTTACCCCCTGAAAAAAACAAATTTCAATCCTCTTTCGCATGCGCCCCCCTTTCCAGGTGGCCTTCCTTTGAGCACTCTGGCACCAAAATGGGCAGCCTGGTGTGACGATCCTGCACCGGGGGGATCGAAGGGTTCCTAGTCTCTCCTGACATACAGACTGCATCACACAAAGGTACGCATACCATGCCAATCATGCAGTGGCTCTAACTGTTTACAACTATGGCAATGATGCTCTCACTGTCTCTTGCAGTACTACATGCCACAATGGAGCAGCTCCTCAATATGGGCAATCCCTTTGCACCACAAGCAACTGGCACCCTTGATGAAGTGAAAGTGGAGAGAAGACATTTGAATATCGCCTGTGGCTGAGTTTTTAACTTACAGAGTAGATCGTCTGTGTCCGCCATCTGTTTCGTCACCTTTTTCTGTCCCTTTCTGTGTCCTCCTTGTGTCTTCTGTTGTCTCATTATGAGGGTTTGTTGTGGTTGTGGAGGGAAAATCTTAGTAGACGGGGCAAGGAGGCTTGCAGCTGCTCTGCAGTAAGGGTCACAGGGAAGGACATTAGAAATGGAGGGACACTTACATAAGCTACATGTGGGTCAGCATGGCTGGCCACAAGCTCTATTTAGTGAAAAAGGGGTGTCTCTAATCCTCACTCATCCACTCAAGCTTGGAAGGGCTACTCCCTTTTGATTGTAGTTGGCTCTTCCAAGGAACCTCTCCAAGGTCTCCCTGCCTCTGCCCGGCTCCTGCCCTGGGCCTGCTTCTGCTCCTGGGCCTGCCTCTCCTTTGGTCTCTCACTCTGCAGCCACAGGATCATGGTAAAGGCTTGCCAGGCCCTTCTTCTGGCTTACTTTTCTTTTCCAACCCTTTTCTTCTTGCACTGACTGGTTGAGTTGGGGGAAAACACTCACTTTCAGTTGCAGATTGACTAGGTACACTTTGTTGGTTCTAATCACTCTAATTCTTGTAAGATGACTGGTGTGTGTAACCTCCAAGTGGACAACTAGTGTTAAGAGCTTGTGTGAATAAAGTATTTATGCTAAACAAAACCCTCTGTGTCAGTTTCAAGTCATTGAGTAGTTTTAAAAGATCTCAGTCACACCCTGTCAGTCCTCCTAAACCTGGTCTATGTCTCTATTTAAGGCAAAGTCACCATTGTCAGAGAGTTTTCTTTGTTCAAGTCTAGTTCCCCTAGTACACATTGTCAGACTGGAGGTGCAATAGTTGGCCCATACAAATATCTGCAGCTCATGGTGATAAGCAGGGTAGCCATAAATTGGAAGATTCCTGACATTCCTGACTTTGACTGTCCAGTGACAAAGGACAAGTCATTCAAATATTCTCTATGAAGTGCAAAGGTCTGAAACAGTTGTCATCCATTCATTTGACCTGGGTTCATCCACTTGGGCCTTACTGAAGGACTTGGACAAAAAAATCACAAGTCATTTTCCAACCCTCCCCCAAGCAGTGAAACTTTTAAGATCTGCTCAGCAATAATAGCAATGACCTGCAACAAAACCCTAACCTCACCCAAGAAATCCCTGATGCAAAAGTCCGAGAGTGGCAAAGAATTCACTGTGCATAATGTTGAAACTGCTTTTCAAGACTCAATTCCTGGGCCTGGAAACATATCCCAACAGTCAGGAGGAAACAACAAGTCCTGGACTGGAGTAAATCGTTCTCTCAAATTGCAGTTCGGGTCGTCTAAGCTCTTTTGCTCAACTTGACGCACTGAAGAAGAATTACTTGCATCAACTTCCCCGTGGTGTTTTGACGTAGCCAATTCATGACCTTCTGCCTCCCTTGCCTGGTCTTGTCTTGTCCACTCATGACATTCTCTCTCCATTTGCCACCTTTCATGTTTGAAGTTCCTCCTTTCTGCTTAAAAAGTCAGGGCCATTTCTTCCCTTTCTCTCTTTATGGAGCATAACTCTATATATTGCTCATATTCTTTGATCTTCAATTCCTGTAATTCTGCCTCTTTTCCTTACTAGTGCTTTATTCTTCCTATAAGACACACTTCAGCAGATACTGTTGCATTGGAAGATCGGGAGTACTGGTAGATGAGGAGATTGAGGTCCGTGGTGGCGGCTGAGTAATTGTAGCAGCTGGAGATTCAGTAGCTCTCATATCACTTGAACCAATCTGGTCATCCATCTCAAAACTGAAGAGGCCAGGGACAAGATCTCTTCTTCTTCTTGCCTATATCATTATCTCCTGAGGTGGCGTTATTCAGACCAGGGAGCTCAGAGTATTTGATTGACTTGTCATCTGCAGCACAGGGAAGGATGTCCTCAGTAGTGCAATACAGTGCAACAACAAATTCTCTGATCATCGTAATCTTCTCCCAAATGGACTTGAGTAAAGCATTTCTCCCTGCATCACGACCTGGTGAATGGGAGTAGCCCTTCAGATCAAGACTAGAGACCAACTGTAGTAGTAGCCTTTGGTCTTTATGATCAAACTCTGGTCCCTCTGGACCTCTCTTCATTTCTTCAGCTGTCTGGCTTAAGTTGAAGGAAATTGCCTCAGTTTTTGGTTATGATCATTCATCTACATGCTCTTTTTGTCCACTTACTGATCTGTTGCATGCCCTCCTGATACTACGCTCATTCACTCACATGCACTTTTAGTCAACATGCTTTTTCAATAAATGCTCACTTGTGCATGCCCATTTGTGACATGTAATTTTACACCATGCTCCTCCGTCCAGTCAGCCTCGTTCCTGACCAGGGATGCCCAACTGTTGCAGGCTGTGTGATAGAGACAGAATATTTTGTCTACTCTACATGAGGAGTCTGCAACAGGGTTTGACATCCCTCTTCATGAGTTGCCAGGCACAGGAGGGCGGAGCTGAACTGACTGAATCAGTCGAAGAGGAGTCAGAGGAAAGTCGGAGATCACTGGAGTCTCTTGCCACCAGGGCCCTGGAGCAATTCTCAAGGCAAGTTATTTCTGTTGTACTCTGTTCTCACCACATGCAAAAGTTGATCCACCTGGAAATCCACCGCAAAAATCAACAAACAGCAAGAACTGATAAGGATGGAAAATAGCCGCAAAAACACTGGTGAAGTATGAATATGGCCTGTGGTTGAGATTTTAACTCATTAGCGAGGTGGATCATCTGTGTCAGCCGCTTTTTCTGTCTCCTTCTATGTCTTTTTCTGTACTTCCCTGTGTCCTGCCTGTGTCTTTTGTTGTTCCTTTATGAAGTTTTGTTGCGGAGGGAAAATCTACAGCAGAGCATCAATGAGGCCTGCAGCTGCTCTTCAGTAAAGATGGCCGGGAAGGACAGTAGGAAGACAGGGATTCTTGAACTACATGAGGGTCAACCTGGCTGGTCTCACCTTCTATTTAGTAAAGATGGAGTATAAAAAGAGGGAAAGTTGCTGCGATTCCTCTGTCAGTTGATTGGACTGGGAAGTGCTGCTCCCTTTAGTCTAATTGACTCCTTTGCCCCCTTGGACCTCTCCAGGACCTCTCTCAGTTCTGGTTGAAGTATCCTCTGCTCTCCATGTGGATCATGGTAAGGGCCTGCCAAGTCATTCTTCCGGCTCTCTTTCCTGTCTGATCTGTTTTCTCAAAGGCTAGGTACAAGCCGGTTGTCTTAACTACTTTGTCTTTGGCGAGACATCTTGTATATTCCCCTCCAAGTAGAAGAATAAAGTGTTGTGTTACTACTAAAACCTCTGTGTTGGTCTCAAGTTCTTGAGTAGTTTTAAAAGAATTCGAGTCAGACCCTCTTGATCATGTTGAGTCTGGGTCTGTGTCTATGTCATAGGCAAAGCTACCATGGTTGAAGGTCTTGCAAGGGAATCCATGTATTTCATTGTCACCAACAAATTTGTGTGGAGATTTTGTAAGCACCTCAGAGGCAAAGCTATCACAGATGAGCATTTCTACTCCACCTTGTCCTCCATCACCAAGGTGGAAAATTTGCGTAAAAAGGAAATGGGGCAGGACAGTGATGGCAGCAGGAGCATGTTGAGGGTCAACGTACAAACAACCATACTGGTGCACATGGGATTGGAATGCCAGGCCTTTGCTACACTCTGACCTATCATGAAAATGTCATTGAGCTTTCTTTCCTCCATGCCAACAGATCACCCAGTAAATTCCAGTGAACCGCACCAGTTGCAGGCTGCAACATTGGGTGCAGCTCTCTCGGTGGTAGAAAGGGTGCTCAGGCCAGCTGGCCCGCAGTGTCTGTAACTTTGGCAATCTGGAGCAAATCAGGCTGTAGTGCACTCTACTACATTTGCCTGTGGCCGGCAGTAGGACGTACACAATTATTACTCATAGCAGTGACCAAAAGCGGTCAGTTGTGGCCAGCAGTGACCAATGGTGGGCATTGGCTCTATCAGATTCCTTTTTCCTTCGTAAAAGTTCCACAGATGAATAAAAATGTCTGGAATTCGGATGATTGCAATCCGGAAATTAGGGATGTTTCTGTGCAACTGATACGCAGTGCAGGAAAACACAATTTGGTCGGGAAATTTCCTCGAGATATGATCAGATAATTCGGCATTTTGGATCCTGCTGACCCAGTTAGTTGATACACAATCCGTTTGTGCAACAAAGTACCCTGTGCATGAGAGATTCTCTCGGTATTTGACGCTAAATTTTGAAGCAATACTAAACCTATGACGTGTAAAGCCAAACAAATCTAAATGCCAAAGTGCCTTACCCAGTGTAAGGCCTGTGCGTTCATGTGTGTAATATTATGTTTCCACTGTTCCTCTTGTCGTACAAAACTGAATAAAGTCTCCAGACATCAGTAAGAACCTTGGGAGGCCTTACTTTTGCTGTCTCCGTAGGAGGGGTGTGTGTGTTAGGTTAAGTGGTATTTTTTCGAGGGAAAAGTGATCCCGTTTATCAGGAGTCCACTGTAAGACAAACCATGATGTCCTGCTCGGCTTTGGAGTTGATTTATGTTGTAACGGATCAAAGCATTGAAATCCACAGTCCCAAAGTGATGCTTTTGTCCAGCGCCCACTGTTCATGATCTACCGTAAGTGTGACTAGAAATGTTTTTACGTTTTTTTAGTTGTAGACTTGTTAGACAACCTTTCCAAGATCTTACAAGTGCGAGATGATAAAGTCATGGACTTGAAATGCCTGACAACTGTGCCATTCTAAGGCCAATAATGCAGGCAAGATGGAGAACTTTAAATACATCTTGTTCATCTGACATTCCTGAGTGACAGAAGTTGTAGGGCAAAATCGGAGGCTTTCGATATTAAAAATGATCCGCGACGCAATGGAAAAGTCCGCCATTCAGCCTTTGCTCAATGCTCCACGTGGCAATGTCAGTTTCGACCAGCTTTAGTGAGTCAGGCAACATCTGTCAAGCTAAGGAGTCGCCTGAGCGCACGCACCTTGGTCAATCCTGGCCTCGACGCTCCGGGGAAGACTCCTATGGAAGGCAATGGCATCTCTCAAACGGTCCTTGATGACAAAAGCTTCCTTCGTCAGATGCATGTAGGGATAGACAACTGCAAGACACAAGAAGTTGTGCAGGGGCTGGTCTCATATCTTGCGCCCCGAAACATTAATTTTCGTCCCAACCTTGTCAAGTAGGCGAGAAAAAATCAACACTTTCATACATATTTTTAGACATCACTAGTTTAGGCCGTAGCCTCTTTCAGTCTCACTGGTGACTGTACTGTATGATGTACAGAGGCTCTACATAATTATTAAAAAAAAAGAAAGCTTTGTTAGTTCGTCAATAATTTTGGCCGTGATGTAACCTTCCTTCAGCCTCAAGACTGCCACATAGTGTAAGGGTGACCCTTTGTGGTGAAGGCCTCAGATCTTCGTCCCAACTTTGTCACAGGTAAGGGAGGATCAACGTTGAAATACACAGACAGATCCACATTCAATTTGGCACTCTCGCAGCTGCAACGACTGGGAAACGGTGCCAAAATCTGACCGGACGTCGGGTCAAGAGGTCCTGAGCCGAAAGCCTCAACTGGGGATCGCACGACTTGCATGCCGAAATTTGGCATAATGCAGTGCCAACTTTGATGTGCACACCCAAAATCTCAAAAATTCTTGCGGGTGATGGTCTCGGAAGCCTTTGAATGTGTTTCACGAGATGAGATCACCTGGACCTGCTGTTCAATCGTCCATTGCGGGGATGCGAATGCAAGACGCTGAGAAAAAGCGATCATTGGCAAATCACACAATCACTGGAGAGAGCAAAACTGTGATTTCCAAGCGGGCTGGGCACAATCACCCTGTGTCCCCCCCCCCTTCAGCCTGTCTATTACTCACGGTTGAGTGTGTTTCCCCCGTATCTCTCATTGCACGCGTAGAGCGTCCCCGAGGCCACGGCCTTGAAGTTTTTCTTGGCGTTGAGAAGGACGCTGGCGTTCTTGGCCCAGTCTCCCGAGGCGATCAGCGTGATGTTCAGCGCCGTCGTAGACATGCGTTGCAGAAAGTTTCTCTGAGCAAAGTATCACTTGGGTGTGGAGAGGGTAAGAGGAGGGTTTGGGTCACTCCTCTTTCTTTATTCTTCACCTCTCTGATGCCATATTGATTTGAAGCTGTTGATTCACTGAGCCAGTACGACTCTTTGTTACACCTAGTCAATAATGTATGTGAGCTCTTCCCAGTAGTCGGTACCCGCGCACGCAAAGGCTCAAAATGTCTCTCTAAATGAGCTCTAACGCAAACTGCGAACGTCTGGTCCACTAACTCCGCTGCTCTCCGTCAGGCTGCGCGCACTTGGAGCAGGGCATTGTTTAAGTAACCGTGGAGAGAGAGAAAACGCTCGCTCTCATGAAAAGGCCAGCCAAAGGCCAGCCAAAGGCCAGCGTCACAGTGCAGTACAGTAGGACCCCTTTATGCCGACTCAGCCGATGGCGTCCACTGGCTGCTGCGCGCGTCCATCGCATATATGCATATATCATATACAAATACACATGCGTGTATATCGGCCCAGCCCCGCTTACGTCAGCCACCAAAGATGAATGTTGCGCGAGCTCAGTGAAAGGTGCAGGCAAAGGCCAAGTTGACAGGAGAAATATTTAGGCTGCACTTAAGTCAGTGAACTCGTGACATCACTTATGGTCAGTTGGCAACTTTGCAGGCCGCGGACTACGTGCCCAAGGCGGCCCCGTTGTCCAAGTCCAACATGTGACGTCCATCCCAGGTAGTACTTCCGTTCATCCCTAGGATGCATGGCCCAGTACCTGCCTCAGGCAGACGCCGGCCCCGCAGTTGTTCACGTTAGTGTTTGCAACAATACACACTGACTTTTTATTACGCTATCCTTTGACCTAATTTTGCATCTCAGAATACCGATGTTCGGTCCTCCAGTGGCTTTTACAGTAAGTATTCAGGGCTTAACTGAAGATGTATAATTTCCCCCAAAAAGGTGTTGTATTAAGACTTGGGGTACACAAGTTCTTAAGAAAGAGGAAAAAGCGAACCCTTGGATTCGATTTTGACCAAAAATCTTGCAGCTTTGGTAGATCTGGAAACTTGGCCAAGTCGAGATCAGCAACGCGGGTGCTAAAACTGTCGGGCATCTACAGGGTGGTCCACGTACATCCTGAAGTTCTGCCCTTCCTCTTTCGGTTGTATCTGGGCTTGAGGGGCCTCCTCTCGGCCACCTTCTCGGTCTGGAAGTCGTCATCCACGGAGTACCTGGGAGGCTGGCAATGACCATCTCATCTGCTCCGCCTCCTCTGTTTTGACACCACATCGTCCCCATAGACTTGGCAAGCCGCACTTTCGGCCTGAATTTGATCTCCACTCGCACCTGATGTTGATCTGGATCAAGTTCAAGAAGACTTCCGGATTCATTCATCCCAGTATCAGAACGGAAACCCAAGAATCCAGGGTGAAGTTCGACTTTCGAACTTCATCTAATCCCTAGTGGAGTCGTGCTTTCGCGTTGCATGTGTAGAGGTTATAATGTGAAATAATATAAAATGTGTCTGCCGAGTCGATATTATCAGCTTAGGGCGCGGACTCATCGTGAATAATTCAAGACCTCACTCAGACCGTGAAACGTTAATGAACAGGGAAGAAGGAGGATGGAAAGTCCTGTTAGACCCTTGGCAGTATTTCCACGTGGCTTTTGTTGCTCTGTCTGAAAGGAAAAGCGTCCTGAGTTGTTACCGGGTGTCCCATAAGTCAGAGGACACTTTCAGCGCTGGGGGTGCCGAAAGAGGTGGACACGCGGGACACCCGGTAGAATGCACATTTTTCGCTTCCCACCTTGCTGGCGCTAATTTGTGTCTGCCAAGTACTAAGACTGTATCTTTATCGCAACTGCGGCCCCGAGGACTAAAAGAAAAAGTGCCCGACGGCCTTTTAATTTGACGCGGCCTCGAAACAGCAGCCTCGGTCGAAATTGGACTGGCAGAGTGAGAGGGAATGAGTTATGTCGCATGCGGTGTTTACATAAAGGCATATTGTGTTTACCTACAATTCCGCGTGCCAGGGAGATTCGTCCATGGCTGCATTGACTATGCTACTGTGGAAGTGCAGCCGACGGGCCCAGGGGCTAGGGGCTCGTAGGCCTGCATGTGACAGGAAAGAGCCCCGACAGGCCCTATTTTCCTGAAAATTGGAGGCGCGTGACAGCTGAGGACACCGTAAAAAGGACATAAGATACACAGTAAATGAAGATTACTGATCCTCGTAGTTCCATAATGTTGGTTTTGGCATTTTTTTTTTTTGGGGGGGGGGGGGAATCGGGGTCAGACACACTTTCAGCCGGTACAAGTGTCATTTTTTAACATTGGCTCTCAAAATTTTGCAACATACTGTATGAAGTAAGTGTCGTCCACACCCCTTATTTCAGTCATAACTTTTGACTGGATTGATCTACAGAAGTGGTTCAGCCCTCCTTGGAAAGCTAAGAAGCTCCTCTAAAACAAAATTGAAGTGCATTTTCGCTCTAGCACCACTCATTTGCTCACAAAACAGTTACGCACGCGCGTGTGTGAGACAATATGGCACTTAACTATATAGTAACAACGCTTATTGTAGTAGTTACTCTCTTTACTCTCCTCGGACTTGACAGCACAAGGGGGAACGTACAAGTGCACATTATGCGTCGGTTGTTTGTACCTTAACGCACGATTTTCGAATATTTCTCAGTCTTAAAGCAAATTTCGTGCAATGCAAATTTTATAAATGCCGTGAAGAAAGTGCACCGATAGATTTCACTCTCACGCACGATGGAGATATGGCTGATTCCCTACCGAGAAATATAGTGCTAAAATATGTCCCTCCAGAGAGCAAAACGGAGGGGGGATATTCCGAAATCGTGAGTTCAGCATTTGAAGAAAAAGGATGGAATACTTTGCACTAGGATGGACTGGATGACCTGCAATGAATCCCCAATGTTGACTGTGAACTTCCTCAGCAGAAGCGATTACTTCATGTGCGTCTGCGTCTGGGTGGGTGTGTCGATCGTGACGATTTCGGATAATTCGAGTCGTTTCCGCTTGGTTGCTCCACCCATTCCCCTGCAGCCAGGAAGCGATCCTCGGGGTCCAAGTAGAGGTGCGTCCCGCGCACTTGGGGTGACCTCACTTTGTTCTGCTCTAGGGGTGTTGCTGGCCTCGTTGTTGACCTTGCAGCACGCCCAAGGGGGGGAGAGATTATGCACGTGCGCATGCAGTGTTGGCACTGCTGGAACGGTTGCAACAACATGTCAACCTCAAGTCGTGAGGGAACGAATCCACTTGTTGCCCTTTCGTCGTCCAAGTCATTAAAGTCATTATGCGCTATGCGAATATATCATTCAACATAACACAAAGTTAAGGGACCCTACCAGGGTATGATCCATTGAAATATTTACATTTTTGCCAAGTGGACCAAAAGCACAAACGTGGCAGCATTTTTCCAACGTACCAATTTTCTTTATTGTCACTTCTCATCTTCATGGGCCCGAAAGTGTAAAACTACTTTGTTTTTGCCAGAACAAAGTCATATTTTCGCCTTTTGTGTAAATCCCTGGATGGGAAAACCTAACTTAATTTCTGTGCTTTGGCGAAGAGTGGTTGAAAAAACATTGATGCGTTGACTTGCAAATTGCAACATTTTAGGCCTAACAATTTAGGCTTTCACTCCGGATGTTTTTCAACCCCCTGCATTTGCTTCCAGTCCTTCTGTAGGGTCATCGTTAGCTCCTGGAAGGGGAGGAGGGAGAATCCCCTCTGGCGGGTTCAACCCTGGTCGATCAATAACGAACAGTAATTTTGCACCAACGATTTCTCTTCTTCTCAACTGCCCTAAGCAGCAAAATGTTGCTTAATGGAGCTGTCGTTATTCCTTGTTACGCTCAATTGGCATCTCTCCATCAGCCCACTTGTGCAGATCAGTTGGGATTGCAGCGCTCCTATGTGAACGTCACTGTTCTGTTGGTACGTGAAGGCATTGTCTCTTCTCAGCATCGTCCAGTTGCGCCATGAGCCACGTTGGAAGGCGCATCGAGGAGTTGCCCTCGCCAGGGCTGGTGGTCGACTTGCAAGTGGTGAGGAACAACTGCTCGAGGATGTTGGAGACTGCCAAGAAGTGGGGAGTTCAACTCAGGGGGCACGTCAAGACGCACAAGACGATCGAGGGAGCGTTGCTGCAGACAGGCGGAACGAAAAGGTTTGCCATAATCTTGTGCACCGACGTTGAACACGCTGAACTCATGACCAAGAACAGTAAAGGTGATCAGGAGTCAGTGTGGCCACGATCTGGGCTGGAAGCCAGAAGTCGGGTTGCTTGAGGTGCGGTGCACTTCGGCACTGAACACGAGGGTTTTTTTTTATTTCGCTTTGTGCAATGCAAACAAGTTCCTGACCAAGAAGAGAAAACGCATGGACTGTTTTCATTTGTTGAAGAAGCCCTTCCATTCCTCCACCCTGGCGCAATAGTTTCATTTGGTGAAATTGGTTCACACTTGGGTATATTACAGTGTTATTTGGACATCTGGACCCTCTTTTTATTTGGCTGCAACACTTCTGGCTGCCCCATTGTTGACTTTTGGATGGCCAAGATGCCATCCGGATGCCATCCACTGAGATCTTCTCACAAGAGGAACGAAGCTGCCGCGACACGGATCCACAGCTGAATTTTGGTGGCAATACATAGAGTTTTGTTCTGTAGCAGCGATCTTTGACCTACTGCAAAAGCTCATCCTTATTCAGCTGTCGGCCCCATTGCACAGCTTTGTCTCTCTTGTAAGAATATCTCAGTGATGCCATCAGACGCCGACCGAGGAGATGTAGACGATATGATTGTTTTTTATCGTCATGTTCATAAATCCTTTGGTTTGACGCTGAAACTTGTGCTGCTGAGACAGGAGCTTAGGAAGTCCATCGTGGCAGAGCCATCTATTGGATCCCTGATAGGCAGCTTGGAGGCAGAAGGACAGCTTGAGTAGTGATGTTGGGGGTCTGAGTTTTCAAATTTGGGCACGATAGGATATTC
>JAAUXU010006882.1_pt1 | contig 14850 bp, 19 predicted proteins | sample 7278151 | NCBI WGS metagenome assembly JAAUXU01 (sample SAMN14350113, study PRJNA611818) | marine sediment metagenome | isolation source: surface marine sediment (1.8m) | place: French Polynesia: Moorea | collected 2018-08 | reverse complement strand
TGTCTAGGAGGAACCGCCCAAATCCAAGTAGTGTTTAGAATGAATACTTGATGAGATGAACAAGACTTCTTTTTAGCTCCCCGTCTTGCCAATTGTATAGTTGGTGGGAGAGCTTTTATACGTAGATACGATAGGGAGCCCTTGGCTTTCTTCGCTGAAAAGTACTGAACCGCAGGACCTCGCCTTGTGACAACAACGAAAGCAGTGACATTGATTCACTGGTAGACGGGTGCGTTTAACCACACGGAAAGCGATTAATTCTTCAGTGCGCACATTACTCCGGCCATGAAATACATGGGCAGGGCATCTGTTGGGAGAGTGGTTGACTCTTCCTAGACGTCCGTTTGGCTTAATTTGAACAGTCAGAGGGGAGGATCCATGTATGACTCCTCCAATGTTTAATTGACATTGCATGTTTTCGTCTGATGCCACAAAGCTGTCAAAGGGGTAGGGTAAGAATTTTGCTTCACTTACAATACGTGCCTAAGTTAGTAAGCCCCAGTTTCCATCTATGAGAGAGTTTACAAAACAATGCAATTACGAACAAATTGATGAAGGTTGAATGACTTGACGTAGATAGGAGCGTATTTTTTGAAGCTGCATGTAATTGCGAGGAGGAGCGATCGATTGTCAAATCAAGATCCATTTTGGGGAACTATGCTGGGGACGCAAAAACTTAAATAAAACATGCTTCCCTGGAAATGTACCGCGTGTTGTGTCATAAATGATAGTGCATAATTAATTGTTGACGTAGGTATCGGTTCTTAATTTCGCCTATCGGTTGGAGCAAAGCATGTGTATTAGTAAGAGCTTGTACCGGTTGTACCCTAGCTGTAAGCGCCAACCAAGCTGGGGAAAATCCAGTAATCAGTAATCGCTGACAACAATCATCATCAGCGCGAACACTTATTTCGAGGATCGCTTTGCCCGTTTCCAGGGTCAGCTACATGGAATGTTCAAGAGAGAAAAGTTTTCCGTTGGCTCTCCGCCACAGCATTCCTACGTGAAAACGGAGTATGGAACGGGAAATAAAACCTGATCGGAAATTCCAAGCTTTTTCGGAGGGAAAGTTGTACGCAGGCTTATACTGTATGTTGTGCAATGTGCATGCTTGCGAGGGCGCGGGGAAAAAGAGGGAAATCCCGTCCCGAATGGGAATGCCGCCCAAATGATAAAAGCGGGGCGGGGGATGCAAACGCAAGGGCTCAACGCTCAAGGATGCATCAGCCGTCGAAAGAGGTCGAATTTTTCCATAGTGTCGCGGCGATTCTACATAGAAGTACCACCGAAAGTGCCCGAGTTTGCAATTTCCTTTTGAAACACTGACCTGAGCGCAACATTGCCCATTGCTCCAGAGCCGCGACATAAAAACACTTTGACTTGGGCTATTAGGAACGGGAATGACCGTCTCTTCCTCCTCGGCGCTGCGGTGCTGTCTCCTGATCGCCATGATCTACTCAGCTTGTGCCTTCAGTAAGTAACTTTTTTGTTATTCTGTCCAAAGAGAAAAACCTTTTTAGGCTCATGTTTTTCGAACCTCCCTTCCAGGCCTTAAGTGCAGCAGAACCACCCCGTGCATGCTCGGCGTTGGCCCCTGCGGCCACAACCTCCACTGCGAGGGGGAGCTCATTTGCTCGGCAGACGACGGGAACACTTGCCAGCCATACAAGACGGAGGCGCAAGTAATATTTTTTCGACATCTATTTTTGTACAACTTTTAGTCTTTCATTTTCTATTTTTCTCTTCCAGAGACGTCGCAAGAGGGTCCAACTGACGATGTACAACAGAATCAGTTAATTAAAAGAGGAGGAGCGGTGTCTTGCATTCGCTACCAAAGAAAACGCTTTCTAAGTCCTTTCTCCCGTTGTTCAAGTTGAAGTCGTTCAAAATGCTGTCATAATGTACCAAATGTTCTAAAGTTTAAGAATCTACTGAAACAAAACAGAATCAACTAGGCGATATAAACGGCCACTGTGGCGGCTTTGCCGGGGAAGAACGGTTGTAGCATGCGGAATTGGAATCTTGCTTCATTCATCTTCTTCCTATTCCTCTGATGCCGCCAGGGAATCTCCGGAGTACCCCGAGTACCCCTTCTCCTCCACTACCACAACCAAAGACGTTCTCCCCTTAGACTGATGAAAGGGACAACAGCTGGCAAGAGCGATCGTGGACGCAAGGAGAAGAGAGGTTGGGAGCACTGATGGGAACCCTCTGTCTACTTACTGTACTACACGGACAAAAAAGACTATAAAAATAAGTATATATTTGGCATTTATTTTGCAATATATTCGTTTTGTGCTAAGGAGAAACATAACACTTGCAAATTGCATACTTCAAACATTTTGAAATATTCTTGACCTGTGTAAGTAGTTGCCCTTGTTCTTCTGGGAAGACAAGTCTTGGTGAATCTTCTTTAGCCGCAGGCTTATGTATCTCCTTAAGACAAGATGAACCAGTGACAAGTAGTGGCTGTCAGTGCCATAGGCAGAGTCGAGATTGTGGCAAACTTGCAGATCTTCAAAAGCAGGAAAGTCAAGGGTCAAGAGAGCACGGTGCAGGAGCATATCCAAAGCAAGCTTGCAGTTATGAATGTCTTTGCTTTTCCTGATTACCCTCTCAGCATGAAAGAGCAATTTGCAAAGTGAGCCTGATGGATACTGCAAGCCTCTCCCATCCATGAAATAATTTTTCATCAGTATCAAGGACCTTTCAGCACAGGGATCTTCTTGGGAGTGCTTGAGGGCAGCCATGCACTGCGAGCACTTGAGCACCCGCTGCAAGGATGCACAATAGAACCCTGAAAAAAAGCATGATTGAATATTTGCAAAATGAGTTTCACAACAATAATGTAAGACTACCTGCTATGTATGCAATGGTAGAGCTGCAAACTTTGCAGATATCCACTTTGCAAGAATGCAGCTGAATCATGGCACCATGGTTGAGAACACCACCATCCTAAGAGGAACATTCACATTAAACCCAAAATAATAGTGCTGTACTACATCAAATTGCAACTTGCCTGTGTCACAGGGGCCTGGCGGTCATCTTCCATCGAGGTGAGCAAGGTTGTCAAACCACTGGTAGAAACAGTCAGCAGTGCCGTGTCGTCCTAAAACATTTGCTTGATCTATATTTAAATATATGGACAAACACATTGGAATTAAATTTACCTGAGCCACACAATTTGCAGATGCAGACCCTAAGACATGTTTCCCTGCATGGACCAGCAGTTTCCTGAAGGCAAGACGAAACTGCCTGCTGGTTGGATTGTATGACCACCCATTTCGCAGCCTGAAAGAAGACAAACATTCTAATAAATTAGACTAAAAATAAATTTGCAATATGCAGGTACATACCTCACGGCATTGAAAAAAATCTCCAAATGATCCTGAGACATCTTGTAAGTTGCCAAGTAGTTGAGCGTCAGGACCTTGTCTTCCATCTTCTTCAGGAGCCCACGGACTGTAACTATGCAAGCCAGAAATCCGAGGAATCCAGTTTTCCTTTTTGACAAAATTGCAAGTTTGCCATCAGGAATTTGCAATGAGGAGTACAGATCCCAGATTTGGCTGAAAACTTCTTCTGTGTCCTTCCAGTCTTTTGCAACAAGGGCTTTTTTGAATCTTCTTGCACAGCAGCCTTTACTGTTCATAATGTCGAAAAGTTTGTCATGTAGCTCCAGAAACTCAGCTGTGGTGATGACATCGTTGTGTGCAAATCCTGCAATTTGCTGTGTATGTGCCCACCTCAGAGATCTTGCTACACTGTCGCTGGCAACAGCCTGAAAAACATTTTTTAAAGAAGAGAAATGCAATGTGGCAAAATGATTTACCTGAACTGCAAGTTTCACTCGCATCTTATTGCGCTGGAAATTTGCATGCTTGCTGGTGAGCTTATTTCCCAGGCGCAGGCCATGCTCTTCTTGAAGTTCAGCAAGATTTGCAATGTATTCCCATTTAATGGTGCCTCTTCCTGGCCAGACAAAGTATCCATAGTGATGCAGAGCATTCCTCACTAGCTTGATGTTGTGGGGCGGATCTGGAAATGCAAATACTGCAAAACTTGCATCACAGGGATGAGGGAAGGCAGTTTTTATGTCTGGCAAGTTTGCAGGTCGCAGCACAGCACCAAGCTCTCCGTATGCAGTAATGTTGTGGTTGGTCCCATCCATGGTGACTGACCAGACCTTGACACCAACCTGCAAAATTAAAAAAATCTACTGTATATATACACAATGCAAAATAATCTTTGTTCTATTTTGTACATACCTCCCAAGCTCTTTGCAGGCATTCGCGGATCAGGCCAGACAGCAAGGCCCCATTAACGCCATTGACCAGAAAGTATGCGATGGGAATCTTCCAATACTGGCGGAGGCCCACCAGCATGCAAACAAGTGCTTCGTTTGCATTCTTGTCAGGTTGACCAAGATCCTAAAGCAAATTGCAAAATAATCTTAACTGCACAAATTTTGTGTCAAATTTTTTACCTGCTCTCCGCCAAAGTCCACTTTGCCAAAGATCCTCTTGATGTGGGGGTCAAATTCTGACAACTCTTTCAGTGACATTCCATCCACTGCCAGGCTTGCATTTTGATAATTTGGGTTACCTGCATGTGCTTGCAATTCTGCAAATGCTTCTTGTTGGAAGCCTAAAAATTTAAAAAACACAAGCAAATTGCAAATTTCTCATGTTTTATGCATATTGTCCTTACCTGGGAGGCAGTTGACTGTGCTGACCCACGAACGCAAAGTTGAGGGACTGGGAAGTGTGAATGTCTTCCGCAAGAAATCGTAGCAAGCGGGACTGTAGAAGTGGCAATTGAGTGCAAATTCCTTGTGTTGCTCCGTGTATGCCGTTGTTTTCCCCTTCTGAGTGACCAGTGACTTGACAAGGTCAAATTCAAGTCCTACAAAAATGTGAGAAAAGCGCAAATTGTACAAGAGAAAACATTTGGATAGTAGTTGCATTGGTAAAACTTACCTGCATACTTCTCCAAAGTCACCAGTGTTTCTGTTGAAAGCAATTTGTCCTGGTGCAACTGCTGCAGCTGTGATGCAAGGTCTGCATTCTTTTTTGATGCCCTGTCTGCCCTGGCACGCTGGGCTTCTCTTTCCTTTGTTCGCTTGTCAAGTTTTTCTTGCAACTTTGCACACTTTGCAGCATGGTCCCCTCCCTCCTCGGCATAGTTGTGATCTTGGAGAGCTTCCTTTGAAGAAACTTTTGCCTAAATTTTTAAAAAGTAAAAATGTTAAACTTATATGCAATATCACAAATTTCTGCATGACTTGCCTTTTTTCTGGCTGGCATGCAAGTTGCCTCACGATGCAAAATACGCCTCTCCTGATGGTTGACTGGCTGCTTGTAGTAGGAGGGAAAGGCAGGAAATACTGATGGCACAGCTCCTTTTTTCAAGCACCTCCTGGAGGTCAGTTCGTCATAGTCCTGTTCATGGAAATGTGCCGAGCAAATTGCAGCACCTGGCCCTATGAAAAAAGAAACAGATGTAAGAATGCAGACTTATTCAAGATGACAAAATAATTTACCTGGAGTCCAATCTTTCCTGCGAACTGCTTTTAGCCACGCAGCTTTTCTCACTGGGTCAGTTGGGAAGGGATGAAATGCCAGATTTTTTTCGCCTGGCTTGACCCGGTTGGTGCAGCCATATGCAGAGCAGGACCTGACCATCTTGCTGCAAATCTACAGACTACTGTATGCTGCCGCAGGTTGTGTCTATGCAATAAAAGTAAAATACTTTCTGCAAATTGCATTTCCGCACTTACTGATGCAAACTTAATAATGCGGCAGCAGCAGCACTATCAGGAGGGGGCGGCGGAAAATTCGTCTGGAGCGTTGGCGTTGGCGATGCGCTCCTCCAAGTAGGATAGGTAAGGGACAAAGTAATTAAGGTGAAGAATTAAGGTGAAGCAGTGACCGGCAACCTCAATCTCAAAGTGAAATTCAATTATCTTTTGTTTTGTTTTCATTCAACTCCGTCTTCGGACGGAATTTTTCTTTCCCATCTGTTTAACAAAACTTCTTCCTGCACAGATTCACGTCCGATCAGCTGTCTCCAGCAGTCTAAGGGGAGAACGTCTTTGACCACAACACACCTCCAAGACGGCAGATTTCCGTATCAGAATATCCGTCCCTTCATTCTTGTAAGAAGGCAAGGGGAAGAGGGAAGAGGAAGAAAATCTCGAGGATGAAGATAGGGAAAGTCCGGAGGAGGAGGTCCAAGAAGCCATCTTCGTCTTGGTCCTCTTCGTCGTCTTCTTCGCTTCTAAGCGACGACGACGCCGTCTTCAGGTTCCGCAGAGCGGTCCTGCCGCTCTCGGAGGCGCTGGCGTAAGTGCGAATAGGAGGAGTCGGAATATTAAATTAGTAATTTTTTCATGGAAAGAGTATCATATCATAAATGCAATAATCATGAAAAACCCAGTATTTTTCTTCTCTCAAGTAGTCATGTTCGGACCAAAAATAATGTTTGGGTGCAAAATGTTGCTTTGAACCTAGTACTTGTACAGGAAAATCATAAAACATACTGCATCAACAAAGTAGTATCATAAAGTTTTCATGCAACTTTTTAAAAAATCTTTTTGGCATCAAATTTGGGAAATATTTGTTAACAAAAACACAATAAATTGTAAATATTAGGAATGGCACCTTTGTGGCATTTTTTAAAATTACAGTGGCAGTTTTTGGCACTTTTTGGCCTTATGCATGGCATTTTTTTAGTCTGACCAGTTGGCAACCCTGTGTTGCGACCGTTAGGTGGCCTGTTTCAGCGTTGCCAGACTGGCGAAATTTTCGCCAAAATGCAAAAAATGGCGAAATTTTGAAGGCCCTGGCGAAATTTTAAAGGTCTTGGCGAAATTCCCAATTTTGGCGAAATTTTGGCGAAATTTGGAGATAGCTAGCATTTTTACATTTTTATGTACTGAAAATAAAAAAAAACATGTAAAAACTACAAAAAAGTGGAAAAATAATTTTTTGAAACTATGATTCGGGATTTTTCAAAAAATATTTGTTAATAAAAAAGACATAAAAACTGTTTTTACAGTTTGGCGAAAATTGGCGAAATTTTTGAAGGAATTTGGCGAAATTTTGACTTTGTTGATCCGGCAACCCTGCTCCGCCGTTCTTGTTTTGCCGTTGCCGCCGTTGCCGGCGATTTCGTCGACGAGGATCTTGTTGTGGTTGAGGGTGTTTTCCCTTGCCTGTCTCTGTCTGGTTGTGCCTCAACATGGATGAGAGCACGTTCGACCTCCTGCTGACGCCGCACCTCCTCAAGGAGGTGGCGCCAAAGCTGAGCCGCCAGGAGATCCTGAGCCACCTGCGCGCCTTCCTGGCCCTGCTCCAGGCCGAGAAGGTCAAGACGGGGTCGTCGTCGGGGGCGGGCGGGATGACCCCGGAGGAGCCCGACGTGTCGGTGGTGCCGCCGGACAACCAGACGCCGCCGGTGAGCCACCGCCTGGCGACGAGGAAGCAGGCCGTGCTGCAGCTGCTGAGCCTGCAGCTGTGCAGCCTGCTGGACTGGAACCTGTCGTCGCTGTCCTCGGGGCTCCCGCTGTCCCTGCAGCAGCAGCTGTTTGACTGCGTGACCGGCGCCACGTCCACGCAGAAGCTGCTGTCTGAGCTGTGCCCGGAGAACGTTCAGGAGAAGGTGTCTGCGCTGTCTCCCCCCGCCGTCTTCGCCCTGGCGCTCTTTTTCCGCTGGGTGGTGCACGGCGCCGCCGCCCTTAACCTGCCCATGCCCTCCGGCAGCAAGGCGCAGATCCACGCTGCCGTCATCGCCGGAAAGACCAGCTACACTGCCGGGCCGGACCTACCCATCGCCGCCTCCGGCGGGAGCGACCAATCTGGCGGACCTTTGCACCAGTGGCTCATTAGACTCGTCCCCCTAGCGCTCAAGGTGCTGCAGGCCATTTTGGACGAGGAGCTGCACTGCGCTTTACCCGACATTGAAGCCGTCGTGATGGAGGACAACGTGGTGTCTCTGAAGGTGGAGGGAGCTTCCGAGGAAAGCGGCAAGGGAGCCGGAGGAGGGACCCCGGCCAAGAAGAGAAAAAAGGAGGCCACATCCTCTGGCAACGCTGTCCAGAGCCAGTGGAAGGCTCTGATCCACTTCGACCTGGCTAAGCACAGCTTCGGCACCGAAGACTACGATTTGGCTCGAAAGCACGTGGACGCCATCGAGTCCCTCCGTCCGCTGCCTCCCGCCCCGCGCGGGGAGGCGGCTGAGGCCGAGGCTGCCCTTCTCAAGGGGATGACAGTAGCCCTGTCAAAGGCAGACGAGGGGCACACGCTGCACCACTGCGTACTGCCAGAGGAGGCGCTCCAGACGCTCAAGATGTTGGAGAAGGAGAACAAGAGCGTCCCCTTTTACCAGAGGCTGAACTTGGAGTTGCTAGCTCGTTGCCGCGTCGGAGGCGGAGAAGTTCTGGATGACGGCGGGGAGTTGGCGGAGAACACACTTGCAGAAAGGATCGACCGGGGACACCCTCCCGCCGAGGGACACTACGGCTCTTCCTCTGTGGCTGTCGCCGTCCCGGACGAGGGCGACTCTAGCCTGGATGCCAGGAAGAGGAGGATGCTGGCCGCTTTAACGGAGACGGAGCTCCCTTCCGGGTGGACGGCCAAGATCAACCTCACCCCAAAGCTCAGCGACAGCAAGTCTAGGTATGTCAGCGTTCAAGTTTCGTGTAGGAGCGTGGGATGCGCTTTGCGCTCAATACAAGGTTAAATTATTTAAGGGCAGTTACGAAAATGGCTATTACGGCCAGGAAGGTCACGCAGATTAGGCATACAAGTAGCATGAGACAGACCAGGCAAACGCTAAACCCCCCTACCGCGAATGTAAAATCGGACCTGTCGGACAGTCTCCTCAAGAGCGACTTCTGGCGTGCGGGCAAAGCGGCGGCGGATTTATCGCCCGAATCCGCCGCCGCCGCCGAACTGGCTACAGGTGCACCTTCCGAACTGGCTGCAGGTGCCTCTGCCGAACTGGCTGCAGGAGCTCCTGCTGAACTGACTGCAGGTGCCTCTGCCGAAGGGGAATCCTTGGGTCTCGTGTCCGCGTGCTTCCCGCTCTCCACATCGGCCATATACCCGGAGGGAACGGAGGAGTCTGGCTTCTTGCTCGATGAGATCGGAAGAGGTGCTCTTTTCTTCTGCTTCGATGCTTCTTTCGAGGATGATGCCTTCCGAATCGCGGGCGTTTCTTTCGTGATGGACGCCTTTTGAATCTCGGGCTTCTCCTTCGGGGAGGGAGTCTTTGTCTTTGGAGATTTGGGTTTCTCAATTGTCGAGGAAAGCTTTCGCTTTTTCTTCTTCGGCATGTCCTTGTCGGCGTCGCGGACTTCGATATCGAACTGTCGAACGGTGAACGTCTCCTTGTCGCCGTTTTTGAGGATTTTGGAAGACATTTCCCAAGGAATCAACGCAGGAGAGTATTGTTTTCTTAGGTGATGGGGTGTGCTACCTGTTTTGAATTTTTTTTGACTAGCCATGTGCGCATTTCCCACAAAATGAACATGCACGTTTTGAAATTTGAATTTCAGAGATCCAAAAGTCAAGAGAAGGCAGCAGATGGCCGCCCTCCTGCGCGAGACCCGCCCCGGCAAGCTGCAAAAGGCCATGCAGGACGCTCAGAAGTTTCCCCCGACTTTCCGAAGAATGGCTCAGGACGCCCCCGACCCCGCCTCTCAGGCCTTCGTATCCGCATTTGCCGCAAGCAACGCGACTGTGCGACCGGCGGCCGGTCAACAGCAGGCGCCGCAGCAGCAACAACTCCAGGCCGAGTCTGAGACAGTCTCTGCCATGGTGCACCGGACGGGCCAGCTCCTCCGATCCGGGGACCGCGGGGCTGCGCAGGAGGCGGCGGGAAACCTCATGCAGGCGGTAGAAGAAGCAGAGAAGGCCAGGATAGCTAGGATCGGAGGAGGCGCAGGACAGCATTTCAAAGTTCTACAGAGGAAGTGGTTTGCAGCCAAGATGGATGCCAAGGTGTTCGGGAAAAGATTTTTTTGTGCTGTGGCTTGTGTTTAATGACTGTTCGCCTCTCTACAGGCCCGGGGCAATCTTCCTCTGACCCCTGAAGAGCAGAAGCGTTGCCAGCAGCACCTGTCCGAGATGCGCTCCGTCCTGGCCCACCAGGCTGCCGCCAACGTCTCCGCAGACAAGCTCTCGCAGCCGTCCTCCTCAGTCCCCGGCAGTAGCGCAGGAGCCGAGGTCATCGAGAGCTCCCTGGCCGCCCTGGTCAACCTAGAGGACCTGGACTTCCTGCTCAAGTTGCCGACAGAGCCCAAGTTCCCCCTGCTGGCGCTCTCGCAGCAGACTCTACAGTTGGCCGCAGCGGCCAGGGGAGACGCCATCACACTGGACATCAGAAAGACTTGCCAGGCGGTGGCCGACTCTCTCAGGTAAGTTTTCCCCTAAATTTCAAGCCGGCGTCTTGTACCAAATTTCATCTTGTATTACTATTCATTCCAAATAGGCCTCTTGTCACCCAACCACCCTTCAGCCACTCTAGCGGCAGTAAGAGGTCCAGGGACTCGGCCGGGGGACTCGGGAAGGACGAGGGGAGGGCCGCTCTCGTCAGATTCCTCAGGAGGATACAGCACCTGGGATTCCTACAGGTAGAAATTGAATGACAGTATAAGGGGTGTTCCTCCCTTAGGGGACAAAGTTCTTAAAGGCGTTTTCAAATTGTCCTTAGGTCGTTGTGAGCTATCTAGCCACGATTCACAACGAAAAGGCTGAGGATCCCAGCTGCAGGTAACTACTACTATCATCAACAGATCATTTATGTTTCCTTACTTCCGCATTTTCTTAATCTCAGGATCCACCACGACTTCCCCGTCCTACCCTTCCCCGGTACCACCACGGGATCGAACTCCTCCGTTTCCAGCTCGGACATTTTGACAGTAATTTCCCAGGTGAAATTACAAGTACAGTACAACAGTAAGACAGTTTTATTTTGTGCAAAATGTATCAAATGCAGGTGACCTCGGGCGCCGGCCAGAGCAGCCTCTTCGACTCTTCCTGGACCCGTCTGCGTGCGGAGGTTCAGTTCGCGCAGGGGAACCTCTCCGCCGCGCTCGTACACTACCTCGAGTCAGTCGTCGCTCAGACGGAATACTTCTCAAAGGCCGCCTTCCAGGTAGGGAAAACGACATTCGAATTCGAATTTGGAGGTTGAGACTAACTTTCCTATTATTGTCGTAGGGAGAGATGGACGAGAAGGTGGTGACCAAGATGGTCAAGTGCCTGCTTGAGCTGCAGTACCACACCTACGCTGTGGCCATGAGCCAGTCGCAGCAGCCTCAGGCGCCCCCGCAGCAGCAGCAGGGGACGGGGGCGGACGGGCAGCCGACGCCGCTGCAGCCGACGCCGCCGTCGGGCGCACAGGCGGACTACACCGTCAGCTTCAAGAACCTGGAGGAGAGGCAGAGCAACGACGCAATGGACGGCCTATACAGGTGCGGTGCAAAGTCGAAGAAAATGCGCAATATGCCGCTTAACAAATACTGTTTTTGCAGGAATTTGTGGGACGTCACAATCCTAGAATATGCTGTCTCCATGCACACCAAGAAGGGCGAGCTATCGAGGAAGAAGGCTGCGCTGAGGTAACTTCGGAAAGACCGTAAACTAAATGCGAACTCGTTGTTTTCACGGTTTTTTCTCATTAGGCAAATCGGAGCGCTCGAAGTGAACACCAACAATAACGTCGAGATCCTCCGCGAGACCGCGCACTACAAGCGCTGCTCTCTCCTACGAACGCTCTGCCTTCACTTCCTTTGATTCGCCTGAAGATGTATTTTACGCTGAATTCGTAGACAATGAAATAAGGAGAAACAAATCAATTGTTTATTCCTCGACTACGAACGATTATGAAGTTCCTGCCAATCCTTTCTCGTCCTGGTTCCCCTCCACGATAGGGCCGAGAGGACTTACCAGGGTGAACATGATGGGGATCTCGCCCAGAGCAGGGTTATCGCGCTGGAGGAAGCGGATCCAGGACAACAGGCTGTCCCTGAAAATAGTTGAAATTTAGAGAATTTTTTCCCGGGGAAATGCAGGTTATCACTTTGAGGATGTTCCGGTGGCGCAGCAGCCCAGCAAGGTTCCGTCCTCCTGCTCGTGCACCGACGGCTCCTTGTAAAAGTCCCCTGCGCTGTGCTGGCCTATCGTCCAGTTCTTGATGTTGGCCACGTCGTCCGTGTCGCCCTCGGGCGGGGGAGGACGCGGCACGGGCTTACCGCGTAAGATGAAGTAGTTGACCTGAATATTGCATTTTTTGAGTACGTTTTTATGCTTTTTTTGAAATAATTTTTCCTAACCTGCGCGTCTTTCAGCCAGACCCTGAAGGCCCCCTCCACATAGAGCACCTCCGTCCTCGGCAGCGTCTTGATGATTTCCCTCTGAGCGGGGCTCTGTCCGGAGATGATCCAGGTCTTGTCCAGCGACTCGGGGATTTCCTCGCAGTCGTACTCCACCACCTCCGTGTAGCGGTCCACGCTCGTTATCTGTTCGATCGCAAGCCTGGAAGAAGTAATTTTTTTTTTCACTTCAAATAGAATTTTTGGTCCCTGTGTAGTTTTTTGAGAAAACCTGGCCAGTTCTTTGGTGTCCTTTGGCAGGTAGTATGGAAGGGGCCACGGCGAAAGATTCTTCTGCTTGTTCATCCAATATACCATCCTCATGTACTTCTTGAACGGCATAGAGCTCATGCCGAAGATGTTTTCAACCAGGTCGCCAAGATCTTTTTGTTAATAGAAACACGAGTGGGAAACTGATGTACCTCAAAAATGATAATATTCAAACCGGAATCAGGCACCACTCCGTTCTCCGTCATCTGCGAGAGGACCTCCACGATGCAGAACTGGTGCTTGGGGTAGTGGAAGAATGCTGCCTGCAGCTTGGTCTGGGGTACGTACTTTTCCTTGGGCATGATGTCGATAAGAGCTCGGTAAACCTCAAGATCCCGCTCCACGCCGAAGGCCTTCATGTTCTTCAGGGCGGCCTGAGTAGCAAAAGAAAAAACTGACAACTATTTCCCCGCAAAAAATGCATCGTACAAATTATATTCTCTTACCCGAATGAACTCCACTTGACCGCGCTTCCGTATGTCTCTGCGGTTGAACAGGTCGATGGCGTTTCTACCCATAGAAAAAGTGAAATTATTTTCTGTTTTTATATCAAGAAGTTTGTTGTATTGTCTCACTTAAACGTCTCCCTGTTCTTCTCCGCGCTGTCCTCGAAGAACTCCTTGGACGTCACCATCTCGGCGTGCTTCTGCCGCGCCAGGGCCTTCTCGTCATCGTTCCTGAAAAAAAAAGTTGCTGCGAAATGAAAACATAACTCCAGCATAAAAATGTGTTTCCATTACAGATATCTGTGCTCGGCCGAGCATCTAAGAGCCCTCCTGACGGAGAAGGATTGGCTGCCGCTCCCGCTCCTAGAGGCGGCGGAGGCTGCGCTGGAGGCCAGGGCGCCCAAGGGTCTCGTGACTCTCGTCAGCATCATCTCAAAACCTGAAGAAATAAGCAATATCGACACTCAACACAATTTTTCTATGCACATTTCTGAACCTGGCTGATCTTGGCTCCCTGTACCAAAAGTATATTGTGACTGGCCCCTTGGATGTTTTGACCGTCTCCGTGTGCCTCGCCAGGGCAAGGCCGGCCAGACCGTAAAGCAGGGTGGGGATGCCTGCGGGAAAAAACTTAGAGTGTAATTGGCAAGATGCAATTTTCTGTGGGCATAACATCCGTAATAGCCCAAGTCTTTAAATTTTATAGGAACAAAGTACAGTACATTGCTGCTGTGGCATCGATCAAGCCAACGACTAGAGAGGCGTGAAATTAAAAAAAACCTGCACTAAGTGCAAACAACCGAGGCGTACTTCCTCTGTGTAGTTCCTTTCATATTCTCCTTGAGATGAAGAAGCTGACATGAAATATTTTCTTTGGAGACAGAATCATATGCCCTGAACGAAATGAAGGAAAATACATCACTTGCCACTTTGGTTCTGAAGCACTAAGCTACTTGAAAGAACTAAATTTTATCATGGAGCAAAATAAGCGGAATGAAACTTTCCTTCTCTTCTCCTTCTTCCAATCCCAATGAAAGGGGCAAATGGAGGTATTAAAAAATGAGCAAAAGTGTGGGCTCCATTCAAAGGATGATTTGCTGGTGGCCGAAGACCCATCGTGATGAAAGAACGCCATGAAAAGGCTATGCTTATCTCTCAAGCTCATCTCCCAACTAACAGGTGCTCCATGTCGCGACGATGCGTCAAGCCATGGAGTACAGAATCAATCCCAAGTTCCCAACTTTCCAAGTCAAGCAAGGCATCAAGGGATACAAACTCTGAACAAGACATTTGCATCCCAGCCATTTATGTAGAAATTGAGACCCTTGACTTCAACCTGTCAATTACAAACAATGCAAACAAACAATAAAAAGAAAAAATATAGTCATACCCAAGTTTAGAACCTTGAGGACCCTGTAGAACCTGTCCTCAGCCTCGAGGTCGGTGGGGGTCTTCAGAGAGCAGTGGAACTTGACGAAGGGGAACGCGCCAGTGCGAAGAACCTGGAATCACGCCCTGAATCAATTCAATCAAACTGGTACATTTGAAATTATTTACGTTCGACATACCTGGTAGTTCTTCCCGTCGACGTCAAAGTTGAAGTGCGACCTCCCCCAGAGGTCGTTCCTGACGGCGCAGTAGGGGACGTACCAGGCGGTCCAGTGCGGGTGGCCGCGCTGTCTAAGTTGCTCGGAGAGGACCTCCGATGAAAGGGGGAGGAGGAGGTCTTGTCGCCGGGGGTCGCGGGAAGAGGGC
>JAAUXU010031717.1_pt1 | contig 14851 bp, 10 predicted proteins | sample 7278151 | NCBI WGS metagenome assembly JAAUXU01 (sample SAMN14350113, study PRJNA611818) | marine sediment metagenome | isolation source: surface marine sediment (1.8m) | place: French Polynesia: Moorea | collected 2018-08 | reverse complement strand
GCCTGTGTTCGGGATGAAGCCCACATTCATAATAAAGCCTGTGTTCGGGATGAAGCCCACATTCATAATAAAGCCTGTGTTCGGGATGAAGCCCACATTCATAATAAAGCCCATGTTCAGGATGAAGCCCACATTCATAATAAAGCCCATGTTCAGGATGAAGCCCATGTCCTGACTGAAACGCGCATTCAGCACTCAACAGCTCGCCATTGAAGCATGACCACACAGACCAGCATGATCCCATATTGAGCAGAGCTTCATTTGCATTGTGACTAGACTGTGACCAGCAGGCGAATTACCAACCATGAAGAGAATCTAACCAACTTCGGGAAGAACAGAGACAATTTGGATGTTACCAAATGTAATCAATTTCTTGACTTCATGATAAAATCGCAAGTTTCGTGACTGAGTCAATACCTTTGATGAGAAGATAATATTTTGACGAGAAAATCCACACTAGAAGTCAACGATTCAGATGAGAAAGTTAGCAATTTTGATGAGCAAATCAACAATTCTGATGAAGGAAATCACATTTTGCGAAAAATGAACTTGATTTTTTGTTTAAAAAAAATCACCAAATTCTCATGTCGTCCTGTTCCACTTCATGCATGCGTCCTCCACGTCGGCTCTCCTTGTTGCCGTCGGCGCCCCTTGAGCGCCAGACGACCAACTGACTGTTCGTCCCCTCCAACTATCACGCCTCGCCGATCACGGAGCGTTCATGCATCGCGGGGAGAACCTTTGGAAGGCTCCACTTTGGACTGTAGTGGAGCAAAGAGAGTGTGACTCATTTTGCGCAGGGAGCGTCCATTGGTGATGCAGCGAGCCTCGATCCAGCCTGGACTGGCCAGCTTTCAGCACAGATCGACGCTTTCAACGGGATTGCAGCTGGGCCCGGGGCCCCTTTTCGTCTGCGGACACGAGCTTCCCCTCGCTGGCGTTCTTGTGAAATTGGCGCCCTGTGAAAGCCTGTGAAATAGGCCCATTGTAACCTAGGAAAGAGGCCTATGAAAACCCATGAGCCGGTAGCGGCTTATGGAAACCTTTGAACTACGCTTTGGGAAACCTATAAAATGGGCCAATGCAAACCTATAAAATGGGCCAATGGAAGCCTCTGGAAATAGGCCTACGAAGACCTATTAAATAGGCGTAAGACATTTTTGAAAGAAGATCGGGCATGACTTCACAGCAGAGACGTAGTCGAAAGGAGGGTCTTTTCTCTCCATGCCCACCGCCATGACCCTGCACGGCGTGATGGGACTTCACACAAGGAATTTTTTCAACATCTTTTTTTCCATTAAGATGATCAACATATACAGTCAGACATGAGCACACACACACAAAAAAAGCACCCTTTTTTAGGTGAGTATGTGTGCTACAGCCTTCCCTGTGCCCTGCACAGAGATGCTTGTCCTACCAAAGTGTAATAATATTTTTTAAGATGAGGAACTTCTTGGTGGTCTACCTTGAATTATCAGTAATATATAAAAAGTTTTATAACATAATGAAATATATAATCTGATATATAAAGCAGTAGGACTTTATGTAGTCTGTACGTCTGTCCATCTGTGTGACTGTCTAACCCAAGTCAAACTGTCTCTTCCCGGTACTTTTGACTTGGTCCAGTCAGCTCAAAAGCTGGACCCCCTGCCATATGTATAGTGTGTGTGAGTGTCTGTCTGTCTGTCTATCTGTCAGGCTATGGGGACTACAGAGGCAGGGACTACAGGGCTGCCAGGGAAGCAGGTCGGATCTGCTAGGTAATATTTTATCTATTGGAGTCTTACACCTGAGCAAAGTTTTATTAGACAAAAGTTGTATCCTTTAAGCACTAGACGTAGGTATGTGTGCGGCTTGGTGAAATGACTTTTATCAAGGGAGTTGTGAAGAATTCAACAGTGAAGATCATTGACTCATTTAACTCAACTAATTTCGGACATGCAGCTATGATAGGATGACAAAAAAGCCTCCTAAAATCAATGCTGAGTTCAAATCTGGGACCTCATTTCGTTAGGGAAATATCATGAGTAAAAGTTATAAACACACAGAATCAGTTCCTTGGCACCTAGAGAGGTGGAAACGAAACAAAGCTGTGTCATTTCTACTTCTGAACGTAAGTTTGAGTGCACATGTGACTTAACAATTCTGCTTAGGTTATGGACTGTCCTTAAAGGTTACAAACACACTTAAAACTGGTATCTATGGGCATCTAGAGAGAGAGGTCTGGAGGTGTTGTCTGACTCACACAAGTGAAGTGCATTGACAAGGCCTTGGAAGTTTAGCACACTGATGGACTCGCCTTATAGACTTTGTAGTCTGCTGAGCACTTAGATGTTTGCCACCAGGAAAAGGAGAAGACCCAATCCAGGGTTTCTCCTCCTCTACTTGGGCATCAACCCCAAGCAGGAGACCCCAGGAACAAACAAACAAGCATCTTTGTTTCATTATTCATTATGTTTCAAATTAGTGATATTAATGGGTGGACCGCCATGAACTTCCCAATTTTAAACAATATTACACTTTTGTGTCATAACCATCTCTGTGCAGTGGACAGAGAAGGCTATATCCACCACCACCCTAAAAAGGGGCGGGGGGAGGCTGTGCGCATGTCTGTCAGTGCATATTTCATACATACATACATGAGGGCAAAGCTGACATGGCTATCAGTAAGAATAGAGCAACAACCAACAGGTGTGAACTTCGTTTTTACAAGACTGCTCTGATTTTGCACTCCAAAATATCCAAGACAGAGGAAACAAATGGGCATACACAGACACCAAACACGGGCGCACACAGACACACGCGCAATACATACCTAGTCCGCATCCTTCTGCTGCACGCACGCACGCACGCACACAAACAGGCCCCAATGCATCACACGCTCAAATACCAGGAGCACGCACTCAGATACTGCGCATGCGCCCCGATAGACACCACACACAGACACCGCGCTCGCTCGCGCGCACCCACACTACGCGCGCGCAGACGCTAAACACGCCAGGCTTAATTATGCAAATTTATGTGCATGTACATTAGCAAAGAAAACAGCGTTCAAATTCTTCACGTACACACAATAAGAGTATCTATCTGGCAATGCAAACTTGATATTGGCAGGACGTCTGATCAGAGTTGCCACCTGGGTCTCAGCTCGTGGATGGGTCTTGGCTGCCTACGAAAGTCATCTTTCCATCGAATTGGCCACTCATTACTTTCTCAGCGATTGATCAGATTGAAGCAGGCTGTAAGAGAAACCGATACTTTCGCACATAAAATCAGGAAAATCAGTACTTTTTTTTGCTTCTTCAGACAGGTCTCGCATGGTTTCGCAGATTTTGCTTGCTTTCTATCCACAGATTTCCACTTCCTTTCAATTGTTTTCCCCACCTATTCCTTTTTTCACTACACTGCCTTCACTGGTGTTCAAGTGCCATCCATCCATTTTCACGTTGAACTTGGCTTGTCTTGTTTGACCTCCGAAAAAGGAAGTGACTTAAAAGAAGGTGCAACAGACGATGCTTGAAACATGGCGCATTTTAGCATCTGACTCTGTTCAGCAGAGTGACCAACTAAAGAGCAGAAAATGGCTGCAATATGACTCCTTTGCTTTGGCCAGAGACATTGAATGGCACGAATATTTCGAAGTGCTTTTTGCTGAACCACACAGTGAGTGAGAATGCAGCCCCAGAATGCTGAGTCAAAAGCGGGAAGGTTGCAAAGCAAGCAGCAGGGACAACAGCTAGAATCACCTTTGATGCACAAGTAGAATCTCAACTTTTTGGCTTGCTTTTCTATTGAAAGCTGACAGCTATGATTTGCAATAAAAACACTTTGGGCCCAGGGTCTTTGGGCCCATTTAGGCATGCAGCCTTCTTATGGTGAGGCCAATATGAGCATTGCCGCACTGCTCTTCTGGGTGCAGTTGACCGGGGTTGTAACCGGGCAAAGTGACAAGAAGTTTACCTAGTGTCTTGCACTGGAAATGGGTCCAAACATTTACATTTTGTGAATGCAAATAAGCAACAAGTCTCATCATCGTCACTGCCCTCCATAAAGAGGGTCCTCCAAGTAGCTACTGCGTCATATCATGGGGGACACTTTCACTGGCCATTGAAGGGACGCCCTGTCCTTGGTGAGCCTGCAAGAATTGGTGCTGGCACCAACCAACTTCCAGTCGGGCGTTCACTTGCACCTCAAGCAGAGATGTTTGCCCCTATCCAGTTGGCACATGGCCAATGTACATTAATTGGGAAATGTTTGTGCTAGGAACAAGGATGCCTTCATTTCCATGACGTGGATCAGCAAAGGGTCGTCACTGCACGGCCAGGGAGAAGAAGACACAGTAGAAAGTGTGCACAATGAGGCTCTCAGCAGAGGCCTCCGATTTGGCAGGGTGGGGCAGACCAAAAACAAGTTTCATCAGGGCCTCAAGCGCGCGACGTAATGACGTGATTTGGGCCCGTCATTATCGACGGCGGGTGTATTTAATCGAAAATGAGATATGCGTTGGTAAACACCGACTACTTGTTGGCAGGTATGTAGACGTGGGAATGACACCTAAACACGAGGAATGTTTTCTCGTAGAACAATTGTCCAACGCTGTCCTTCACATGAGTCACGTACTGCAAACCAGCCCTGAAGGGAGGGCCGGTGCAGGCCGCCATGTCCTTGTCTGAGTTGGCCATGGCCACGGCGGTGGAGCCTTCCAGGTGGTCGACGGTCACAGGTGAAGAACATTGTCTTCCTTAAAATCGTTTTCCAACGTTACGCAGAGGAAAGCAAGAAAGGATCTCTCCCTGGGGATTCTCTGTCAGCAGGAGGGTCTGTGATGATGCACAATTATTCTGCCCGTTCCATTTTCTGTCACGCACTGTTGATCTCATTGCTTCTTGCTGAAGTGCTGAATCACGGTTGCTCCATGTCAGTGGAGCACATGAGGCAGGAATTATCGTAACTGCTTGAATAGCCTTCATAAGTTTGCCCCAATTTCGACCAGGTGTCCTGTGCGAGCAGCGGCGCGTCCAGCAGGTCAATGTCCTTGTGTAGCTTCTGTGACGTGAGTCTCTCTCCATCATATTGAGCCTCTTGAGCTACAACAGGTCCTGTCATTGTGGAGTCTTCCTCCTTGGGGTCAACGGCGTTTGTGCTATTGAACTGAGCCATCATCTTCTCCTCCATTTGGCTGCCTCACACACAGAGTCGTCGTTTGGCGCGTCATCTTGACTGCCAGGGGTGCCAGAAGAGTGACCAAATGTGCCAAAAAAAGCATGCAAATGTGCGCAAGTTACCCAGAGAGTAAAAAAAAATGCACCAGCCGTGGACACGTTGGGGCTGTGAAGATTTTGTTCCTCCAGCCCTTTTGACCTTCTGTTCTTAAAGCTGTTAAGTTTTCTACACCCGAACTGACCGGGTCAGACTCGGATACTTGAGAACCTTGCTCAGTCACTTCTCGATATGAGAAAAACCTCCATCAGCAGCAGTATTATTGTGATATCGCGAACTATTCTGCTGGCAGAAAATCGACTTATCGATAAAACAGTAAACAGTGGTGAAGTAGCAAATCGGGCAAAGACAGGCGCTCAGACGAAAAATTGACTGGAAATTGGGTAGAAAATTGTCGGAGTCTCAACGTGACTCGAAGTCAAATTTTAGCTTGAGAAAAACCAGCTCGACCCATCCCTAGCGCCGGCCCGCTGCAGCGGGCCAAACTGGCAGAGCAAAATGAACCAGAGTTTCTTTTTCGCTTTTCAAGCGTCTTGTGGATCAATATCACAGTCTGATGCAGATCAATGGACTTGTGTTAGTCATTCAAGCACAGCTGCTTCATGAAATTCCGGTCAGGATCCCCTGAGCGAGAATGATTCCTATGTTGAGAGAATCGACGGTGTTTAGATGAGAAACATATTTTCGTAGAGAAATATGTTTCTTACACCATTTGGAGCTAAATTTTTCAAACACTGACAAACCACATCGCACCGTCCAACAGCTGCTTTACAGGGTGCCCTAGCGCTGTACCCCCAGTCATATTTTGTTATGTAACGTAGATTTTAGCCATTCTTACGTTCTACCGTGACAGTGAGTTAGTTATATTGCCGCTCTGGACACTCGCACTATATCTTTCGAGTTCTGACTGAGGCCGTTTGACCTGTCCGAGGCCGTATGTACATTGGCAAAAGCCCGAGGACAACGTACTCAAGGCCGAGGACAGATCCAGGCCTCAGTAATGCGAGGAATACGTTGCTGTTCTCTCTCTTATGCTCCCCTCTCGCACACAGCCCACTTTCTGGGCTATTCTGTAATCCACTGCCGTTTCTGACCTGCACAACCCCAAAATATGTCCCCGCTGCATGGAAAAATTCCAATGCACTGCAAAATATTGGCGTTTATGTCAGTTCTCACAGCTACATACATATCTATAGCTTTGTACAGATCATTTCACCCAGAGAAGCAGATTTTCGCTGAGAAGGGGGGCTATAACTTTTCGTGCGCGTCACTTGAAGCATGACGTATTATATTTTGGTACCCCTAATATCATCCTAGATGATACATAGTAGCAATACATAAATCCGTTAGGCCTCCCAAGGGAGGCGCATTCGTCGCCGAAAGCTTAAACCTGCTTCTCCTTACCGGGTGTGCCAGAATTCGTTGGGCCAATCTTTGGCCTCCCCAAAAATGTTAACGGCGCTGTTCAGGTCGAAGTTGCTCTCGGAGCCACTAAATATCAGTTGTTCCCTGGTTAACTTTATGACTACATGTCAAGTTTCAGCTCCCTGCAAGGAGAAAAGCCGCGTCCATGGCCTCGTGCTCGTGTGGGTGCTCCTGCTGGCGCCGCCAATCTTCAGGATGCTGTCATTCATCAGGCAGCAGTTGAAATACGCTCGTAGCTTCTGGACGGAATCACAGTCACTTTTAGGGGTGAAAAAGAGCTACTTTTGATGAGTTTCAACCGACAAAAAATTGCCCAAGAAACCTCATCATTTGCTGGGAAGTTGGGCAAGACAACCTTTCAAAAGAGCTCTGACATTCTTGACAAGATCAAGGCTAAAGAAATGGCAAGTAAAGCTTGCATATTTTCTTTATATAATGAGTTTTATTTGATCATCTTTGAAATTTACAAGTAAAAGAAAGTTGAAGGAGCAAACTAGAAGTGTCTGCCAATAAACGGGCCAACTCCAATGTTGACACCAAGCTTTTCTGAGGTTCTTGTGTGGGGTTCTCCTCCAACTTGGTTGACTCAGTGAAGCCTCCGATCAGTGCAACGTGAGATTCACAAGATGTAACATCAAGTGAGACAATACCAAGTATATTTTAGTCATTTTAATAAAAAATTGAAATGATTTCTGCCATGTGCGGAGAAAATGGACGACTGGGGAGCAAAAATGCATAAAAGTTTGTTTTGTGCACAATGGTCAAAAAAAAGTCACGATTTAGATGTGAGTCTGACCTTTTCTGTGGTACCTGATATTTGAAGCTAGAGGACAATGGATGAGTCCATTCTAGTCCAAGACCAAGTCCAACTGGCTGGTGTGATCATTGCAAGATGTTTCGTGAAATTTACAACAGCCTCGCCGAAATTATGAGCAAAATTCGACCCTTTTTGTTGCACACTGTAATAGTGACATTTCCTCGAGGCCGCCCTTAACACCAACGTCCCAATGCATCACCCGAAGCGAACTTTTTTCACCATTGTCCTCCTCTGCCCCAGGGGTGAACAATTCTAATCTTCTTAACATCCCGCCACATTTACTTTATTTGCTGCAACACAAAAATGCGGGAAATGGAGGACAAAGAGAAAAAAGTTTGTTCCAGATTACAAATTGCAAGGCCGTAATTTGCTCTGTAATTTCCTCGTTTACCTTCACTGCTTCGGCCTCATATTGTCCAAGGGGGGAGGCCCGAGGGCAACATAAGGCCTGCTTACACATTAGTATAGTGTCTCTTTCAGTTAAGTTAGCATCTCCAAAGTTAGCTTTCTAGTTTATTCAGCCCAGTTATGCCAAGTTTGGTTCCCCCACGAAAAATATATGGACCTTTTGTCAGGGGTTTGCTGTTGTTGAAAGCAAGCCTAACTACAAAAAAACAAATTTTACACTATGCTTTAATGCTGGGAGATGCGCCGAGTTAGCTGATGTTTCACACAATAATGCATGGTAAGGCGTCTTCCAGAAGTTTATTATCCAACTAGCTGAACTGGCACTCGGCTTTGCTTGGGAGAATTCTATAAATTGCTATTTCTGTCTGTCTCTCTCCTCATCCACCACGTCCTTCACACTGTCCGTGTGCCTTGACCTCACCATGCACTTCATGCTCACTTTTGTTGTTACTTCTGGAATTGGTTGATCTCCTCCTCTCCCCAGCTCGTGGCAGTGATGGCAGCAGGCTGTCAGTTGACGGGTCAAGCCCCAGTTGGGCTTGCCGGGTTTGTCCAACTCTCTGTCCACCTCAACTGACTCCTTCTCATCCCTGTTCCAGCCATAGAATGCTACTGATAAGTACTGGCACCACACAGCTAAGTCATGCAGGCTTAGCTGTACCTATTGACATAGCTATCTATGACCTATGTAGTAAACACAATGTTCGACCTTGATTTCAGCCTCAAAATGATCTCATAATGCAACTTTGAATAGCCTATGTCCTTCCTGTTGACCCAAAGGTCTTACATGCCAAAAATGAGCCAGATCTGTGAAGAAAGTATTATTTTTTCCTCAGGTCAGATATATTACACAAAATTTTTTTGGCTAGACCCCAATTTTGTCGGTTGAGGCTGCAGGAGCTGCCAAAGTTGATGGCTTTAAAAAAACAGGTCCTACCTCTGCCTGCAGTTGTCTCTCCTTCAGTGTCTTTTTTGGTCATGACTCTGAGTGAAACTTTTAGAACAGGATATTTGGCTGGGACATTTTAGGAGGTATTTCTACAATTTTCACATGTTCTGAAAGCTGAGAATTTGTCAGAGTAACTATTATAAAAAAACACCATTGCCATCTCAACTACAACTGGCTTTTTTAAAGCCATCAACTTCGGCAGCTCCTGCAGCCTCAACAGACAAAATTAGGGGGCAGCCAAAAAAATTTGTGTAATATACCTGAGCTGTGGAAAAAATAATACTTCATCAAGAGCATGAGTTTCATAGTAATTTTGTAGGCTTTACATTATGATCTAAAACGAAAAATGCCCATAACTTTCTAGGCTGTCGGTTAATTTTTCTAATTTTTTGATATGTTACTACCTACCTCCATATGCCATCAATACCCAACTGTTTCCAGAAATGGGTCCTGTCACTTCGATAATATTGCTCTCTACCGGCACTGTGATATGAATCAGTCGATATGAAAGGAACAAGTGAGCACAAAGCAGTCAATAACTCCGTTGAAATCCTTGTGACCAAGACCAGCATAGGCTGACACTCCGGAACAGCATCACGTCCTCTTTCTCCCCGCATTTTTAGAGAGCCCCACTGCTCGCTATTTGTCCCCTTGCATGTCCAGGACGGTGACAGGACACATTTGTCACACACCCTCCGTACGTAGAGAGGACGGCCTCCCTTTCCCTGGTGAGGGGTGAGTCTAATGCAGCGACTCGGCCGGACACATCAAGCCACACACGGTTGTTGACTCACAGCAACAACAGCAGCGACTCAGGTTGTTTTTTTTGCCCGGATCTGGCCGAGCCTGAGAGGGGATGAGGGCTTTTTCAGCCCTCCTCAACTCTTTTGGAGCTGGTGGAACAGAAGGGCTTAAGGCAGGGGGAAAGTTGATGTCTCCATCATCTTATTGGCAATCAGATTAGACACAAGATTTGATATTTGTTCAGGGTATTGAGAACGAGGTCATACCCACTCCATCGGCTTAACAACCCCCAGTTAACGTTAACCAGTAGCTAGTAGGATGATGGTGAAATGCTGACATGAACGTGTCCACCTTCTCCAGTCAATATCCCCTGTGTCACCCTATTCCTCCTGCCCTGAGCTGGATGTACCAAGTTTGTCCATGACTCGTGCACTCTTTTCTGGTGGTTGAGCCATTAGCAACTGCTGTAGCAGCCGTTGATAGCGTCCCACGGCTTCCCACAGAAGCAAGGCAAACTTTCTCGTTAATATTCCCGGGGGATATAATCTGGGTCTCAGATTATTTGGCGCAAAATCCGGCTAATGCACACGGGGAATATTAAGCATATAAATACAGCATTCTGATTGAGAACTGGCCCAAATTTCCTGTTCCCCCCTCAGCTGTCGTATGTACCCTGTGCGCTGCTTCGGCAAAAATCCTCCTGCTCCTCCACCAGCCCCTCATTCCCCATCCTCTCCGGTGAACATATATTTCTTTTTTTGTGGGTAATGTTGGCTTTTACTGCCGCTACGTGTAGGCATGTAACGTACTGCGTTACCCGAGGAGGGTGCGTACATCCTCACACGAGGGGATGATACGAAAATGAAAACTTTACCCCCTCACGCACACTTTTCTTATACCGACGCGTGACTTATGGACGTACACGTTCGATAAACAATGGGGATATAAAAAGCGGATGGAGAAGAGGAAACCCCTGGTAATTTTTTTCTGGTCACCACACGAGCGACCTCGACGTCGTTACAGCTCGATGGGTGAGAGTGAAACGTAACGGGAAAGGGGGGTTCCGCTGGGGTAATCAATAAGAGCTAACGACCACCTTGGGGGGGAGGGGTGCCAGAGTTATGTAGTTGGGTGTTGTATGTGCAGATCTGTGTGGCACATCGTGCGTAAAAGCTCATACGTGCCAACGTGTGAGTGTGTAATGCCTCGTGAGAGCGTGTCAAGCCCCCCCCCCACTCCTCCCCTCATTTGCATAGTGGCTGGGCCTAATCCGAATTTTCTCAACACCCAGTGCAGGGTGCAAGAGACAAACTTGGGAATTCCCTTACAATCCTGACTGATCAACGAAGTGACGCTCACCGGTTTAGATTACATTGGCTGTTTAAGAAAAGCCTTAGTATAAACACATTTCTATGTCACCGGTGTGAATGTGTTGACTTTGGCATCCCAGTTGTCGTCACGCAGTTGCCACCAGCTGGAGAACTTAGTCACGACACCGGTGGCGGCTCCGATGACGTTGGGGACTTTGCTGTTTTGTGTTTTGCATGGTCATTTGGGTAGTCTGACACCACGTTGCATAAGTGATCACCCCTCCTTTTAGCATAGTTTTAATGTTATAACGAGCATTCAAGGGCCTTTGAGAATAGGGCCTTGCACGAACGGCACCTTTAAAGGCCCTTAAGAACTCATAAATGAGTTCCCATTTCGTTTTCCGCCACCCTATGTAGTACGTGGGCATCCAGCACAACGAGGAGGAGGTTGTTTCTCACCAACAACTGTCCCCACGCAGATCTACAGGGTGTGTCGCAATTGGTGTCAGTCATGTTCCGTCACACGGAGACCAGGTTCATTTTTTAAGCCGGACATGTCACCAACACAATTTCTTCTTTTGTATTGAGCCTTGGTCGTTCTACAGGGTGCCTGACAAATTTGTCAAAGGAGACCGAACATTGCAGGTGTTTTCTATTACCCATGACACGGTGCGTCTGAGAAGACTCACAACTTGTGAACGAGCGTGCGTGCGTGCGTGCGTGCGCGCGTGCGTTGGCAAGCGCACTGGTATTATTTATTTGGCTACTTTACCTACCGCTTGAGCGAGAGAAGCAGCACTTTTTCCGAAAGCCGTGATATTTTTGGCCTTTGGCCAAAATATAAAACTAAAATCATTTTGTTTGAAGGGCCATTTTTACTACGAGCACTTTTAACTCACAGTTTTATAACATACGGTATTTTCTGTCTGCAGTGCACACTTTGGGGCCATAACTTTTGACTGGATTGAGCTACGGATTTTAGATCATCCCTCTATGGAAGGCTAAGAAGCTCCTCTAAGACTGAACTGATCTGCATTTTCGCTCTAGGACCTCTCATCTCTTCACAATCCGGTCAAGTTCTATTTAGTAAACTCTGCCCAATGAGTTGATTTTGCATCCTTGAGTTTGCCATAGCAAACTGCCCTGGAGAAAGAGGTGTTTTTAGTGAAATCTAGGCCCAAGGCCCATTTGCCCTCAAGTGACATCGTCCAACTAAGTCCTAATGAAAGTGACTGGGACAGAATGCCTCGAATGATGACTCCATGGTGGCCGCGGTCCCGGCCGTTGAGGACCAGCTCCTTCTGCCGCACCACCCTGTACGTGTGCGCACGTGTGTCTACGCAGGCTGTTTAGAAACAGTCCGGAAGGAGAGGAAGAAAAGATTCGTTGTCAATACTGCGAGGATGCGGAAAAAGCCAATGACAGCAGCCTCCTGGTGCGGAGAGAGAGAAACTTTTATTCTTTTTTGAGAAATTTACGGCCTCGAGGCCTCGCTACGCATACCCATAGCAGGAGGAGAGGTGGGAAAATTCATTTAAAAATTCCTGTTAAGGCAGAGACTTTCCTAAGCTCGTGCTGAACGTTGGGTGCACGTGTATGAACACGGTTGTGAAGCTCTGTGTGTGTGAAGCCCTGTACTTAGTTCTGTACTTGCCAAGTGCTGTGCAGCAGCTCTGTGTGTGTGTGTACGTGAGAAGCTATTATAACATAAGGTAGGCAGAGGGAGAAAAATATTGAAATCGAAAAACCAATTTGTGCTTAAGCACCTTTCTCTGTTCGTGTGTGTCTGCCTCCAAGCACCATATCCAGACATTATTCGATTCGAGAGAGAGAGAGAGAGGCCAACAGGAATCCGGGAAAGGGTTTGTGTCCTGCATTTTAAACGACCTCGTTCAGGGGAATCTGGAGGCCTCGAAGGCATCTCTGTTGTCGAGTTTTCTGTTTAGATTTCTGCTGCCATCCTGGGCATATGGAGAGGGAGGCAGAGCTGGTGTGCAACTACCCTCACGTCGAGTGGGAAACAATGAAAAGGAGCACAGTGGTGGCCTCGAAATTGCTTTCCACGACCTCCACGTCAGCGAGGACCAGTCCAGCCACCACCTGGGAACTTTTTTGTTTTCATCATAATGGGTAGTTTGGGGGAAGAAAAAAAAATATGCAAGCTGAATGCTTTCCAGATTGACGAGACGTTGGTTCTTTCGTGAAAGTTGCAGAGTGGAATCTTTCATCAATCAGCTGGCAATGCTTATCCCTCCCCTTCTCTTCTCCATATTTACCGTCCGCAGATTTTTTTTTTAAAAAAAGAACTGTCTATTGGAATATTGGAGCTGAAGATCACGTTTGCTCTGGCCCACTTCCCCCCACCCACTGACCCCGACCACCGAGGTGAAGGCCAAGTGTGCCAGTGTGAACGCGCCCTAAGCTCACCGGCATATATTATCGGTAGGTTCCACTACCCAGGTAGATGGAGCTAATGGACCTACTCTTTCTCTCATTTCTCTGTCTGTCTGTTTGTCTGTCTGTCTGTGAGTGAGAGAGAGACGAGACCATCTTCGCCAAAGGAGGTTCTTCTTCTTCCAATTGACGACGCAATTTTCTCCAAAAAAAACCCTTTTTTATGGAAGGCATTTGATTTCGTACCTCTTTTCATTTTTTTTTTTTGAGTGTTGCCACGAGTTGACTGCAGGCAGAAGAGAAAAAAAAGCAAAGACTAATCTGTGCAAGACGCTCTCAACGCTTTTGTAGCCACACACACAAATGCAGCCCCTGAAGACTTTGCCAACGTCGTACAACTTTTCAACCCTGTCTGATGGAAGTGGAGGCTTTTTTCTATCTATGTAGCAACTCTGGTAATTGGCTCTCTCGATATTTTCTTCCCCCAATGGCTCTCCCCTTCCATTTTTCACTCTTCTTTTCCCCCTGATTTTCCGTTGATGAAGAATCCCCCACCTTTTTTTTCCAGAAGGGTCTCGGACTCCTTTTTCCGAACTTTGGCCCCCTTTAAGAAAGGAGATAAAGCGAGCCATTATTATCTACTTCAGAGCACACATTTGTACTAGTGCGTATGTAGCAGAAATTTTCCAGCCAGGTTTAGAGGAAGAAACCCTGACAAATATTCATCTTATGCCACTTATTTTGGGAGCGTCATCGTGTGCGAGATTGAGTGTTTGACTACGTGAGTACGTGCGTGTGTGTATTGTGGGAGGGTTTCTCACCATGTGAGTGGGTGGGTGGATGCATTTCCATGTGTGTGTAACGTGTCTATCTGGGTGTGTCTGTACGTGTGTATCCTTTTGTGTGAGTGTGTTGAGTTTGTGCGCATCCTTGTGTTTCGGTTTATGTGTGTGTATTTCTGTGTGTCGATCTGTGTGTGTGTGTGTGTGTGTGTGTGTGTGTGTGCGGGTGTTTTGCTTGTTGTCTGTAGCTGTGTACCTTTGCGCTGCGGGCGGATGTATCTCTCTGGGTTGGGTGTGTGGGTGTATCTTCAAGTGTTTTTCTGTGTTTGGATACATTCGTGGATAATTGGGCAAGTGAATCTTTATTTTTGTGTCTCTCTACGTGCGTGTGCTGCCCTTGTCAGTGTTCTTGCCTGGGAGTTTGCATCTTTGTGTCCATATGTTGTTTGTGTCTCTGTGTGTATCGTTATGTATGTTTTTTGTGTAACTATCAGTGCGTGTATGTTGAGTTCGTCCGTTGCCATGTGTGTCGATCTTTGTGTTGCGGGTGGGTGCATCTCTGCATGTTATATGTGTGTCTGGGTGTTTGTATCTTTATGTGTATATGTTGTTTGTGCATCTTTATGTATGGTTCTTGCGTACCTTTATGTGTGGTTCTTCATGTACGGTTTTTTGTGCACCTTTATGTGTGGTTCTTGCATACCTTTATGTGTGGTTCTTGCATGCCTTTGTGTGTGCTTCTTGCATACCTTTATGTGTGGTTCTTGCATACCTTTATGTGTGGTTCTTGCATGCCTTTGTG
>JAAUXU010033029.1_pt1 | contig 14853 bp, 7 predicted proteins | sample 7278151 | NCBI WGS metagenome assembly JAAUXU01 (sample SAMN14350113, study PRJNA611818) | marine sediment metagenome | isolation source: surface marine sediment (1.8m) | place: French Polynesia: Moorea | collected 2018-08 | reverse complement strand
GCGTCCCACGTTCGAAGGGCGAGAGTATAAAGGAAGCGCGTTCTTCTTCCCTCTTTTCTATGGGACTGTCCCGTCGATTCGCCGCGACAGCGAAGGGGAGAATACTCTCTACTCTAGTATTGTAGACGCAGATATGTAAACACTAGATAGTGGCTAAGCAGAGAGAGCAGAATTAGCAAGCAAGTCAGCTGTCGCAGATACATGAGAAGCGTCCGAATGTGATGTATAAATAGAATAACTAATATACGTCAAAGTAGAGCTCATTTTCTTGTGTCAGATATATCAGAGCTCTGCGTTAACCATTCACCACACTTTTTGAGTCTGTCAGCTGTTCCAAGACGACATCGTTCGTTATTGACAGTTGTCGCTTAGTTTGGGCATCCATTTTTTCTCTTTTTTGCCTACAACAGCTGACGCGACCCAAGCCGACCCGACCCGATGTGTTCAGCAGTTTTCCATGCTCGTAGATCGAGCGGACACGATCGTCCCTGTGCTCTTGGCCTCCTTGAGGCTCTCTCAGTGCCACAACATCCAGGATTCATTCCATATGATCGTTTTTGAGTGGGAGGTTCCAGCTCTTCTTCGACCGGCTGGACATGGCGGAAGAGGAGGCGGCCTCGAGGTCCAAAACATCGGGGCCCGAACTCTCGGGGTTGTCCCGGCTGTGCAGTCACGCAGAGTCCGCAGTCTGGACCCTGGCCTCGGACCGGGAACTGCTGGAGGCCATGAAGGAGTTCTCGTCGAGTCTGATCTCTAGGACCAAGGAGCTGGAGTCGAGGCTGCGCAGTCTAGAGGACGGGATAGACAAGGCCGCGGTTGCGGCAGGTGAGTCATCGCTCGACTGTCAGAGTGACTCATCTGGCAAGATCATAAGACTGTAGTCACTGCTTAATGTAGCAGCTTTGGGCAAAGCGGTTTTCAGTCGTGTGCGATAATACGCAGAGAATCACTTCTGAGCCGTCCCCGGCGACCATGTGGCTCAGTATAGTCAGGGACAGCTACAAGGGTGACAAAAGCATGGGGGATATGAAAAGATCGACAGCTGATGGAAGGGATGTCAAAAAAGGCGTTGTTAGTGCTCTTTTACCATCCTGGTGAGGGGCTCTGTCAAACAGTGTTTTGCAACGGTCAGTACCCTACTTTTTTTTTAAGGAAAAACTGTTCCCAAATGGTGCATAATCACTGAAATGGACAAAAATTTCAATATGAGGCTGGCAGCAATGCTGGCAACCTGCTATGCTATGGGCACCCGCTGCCTTATCTGATGTACATGATGGAGCTAAACGTCGGGACCAGACATGCTGCTATATTGAGCGGTTTTCTTTATTAACCGATACTACATTAATCAATGACTGCTGTCATAATAATGACTTTAGTAACAGCATGATAGGGCCCTTAGGCTTCTTACTCAGGTATTAAACTACTTCGAAAGGCACGTTTATTTTGTCTAATTCTGCGAGGGTTTCGAACAGGCCAGGTAGCTTCTGTGCAGGAGTTCACCCAAGCCGGGCGCTGGTTCCGACGCTTCCGCTCCGGAGGGTCCTTCAAACTGTTCTGAGAGAGCCAGACAGGGACTGACTCGGACTAGGCAGAAGTCCCCGTGACTGCAGCCGACAACAGACCCGTCCGACAGTTCCACGTCCTCGAGGCACTCGCATTCAGGCAATCTCTTGTCCTGCATGCCTTTTATTTAAGAAATGGCTTCTACTGGCAACTTTTGCACACTTGCCTCTTTTCCTGGCACACGGAGAAGGGGTAAACAGCGTCTGATCCTGTTGGCGCAGGCGTCGTCAGTGGCGTTGATGGCACACAGGATGGTGTCGATCTTACAGTTGGTGGCCGCCAGCTCGACCCCACCCGCGCCGAAGTCGTCCGAGCGTGCGACGTGAGCGGAAGGAGTGATCAGCTGACCGAAGCTGAGCCCCGAAGATCCCCTCAGGCAGGTTTTGACGCGGGCGGAACAGCTTAAATCACAGTAAAAGCGTTGGGGTTTGTCAGATTTTCTTCTAATTCCTACCTTTTCTCGTTGTCCTCTGTCTTGAAAAGCAATCTTCTCTTACATCTGACAGCACTCAGACACTTCTTAACGTCCCTGATGACCTGGGGAGGTGCACTGTAGTACCTGCAAACGTTGGTCGTTTGCGTTCATTTTGCTTCACTTATTGTGTTCAGACCTGAGATCCCATCACATGGGTCAATATACTCTGCACATTTTTTGCAAGCAATTCCACTCATGATGCTGATCTTAAACTGGTGTACAACTTTGCCAAGTGTCAGCACAATTCCTGACATTGTTGGAATCCCGTGTTATTGCCTTTGAGTTGAGCCAACAACCTATGCTGAAGATTCTCGTCAAGCAAAGATTTGCACATGCAGCCTTTGGCCTTATGGCAAAAAATCCCACCAGTTCCTCGTGTGTCGGACAGGTTCTTATTGACTTTTTAATCACGCACTATTTTAACACGAGAATCCGTTTTTGGATCTTATGTTGTGGTGGTCAGAGTGTGAACAAACATTGGCAGGACAGTGTAGACTTTGTTAAGTGCAAAGCACTTTTTCATCCACTGTTTATAACAACCTTATAGTTGCCTGAGATGCAGTTGCACCTGCCGCGATCCGGCCGCAGGTGGTGCGATTGGTCGCCTCCCCGACCCCGTAATTGCACACCATGAAGTTCTCGTAGGTGTACCCGACATCGTTGCTGTTGTCTGAAAAAGTGAGTGAAGCATCGTTCATATTGTGTACAGAAATCTCACGAGTGTTTTGTACTCATCCCACTTGTTGCTGGGAACTGAATCCACCCGCATCCAACATGGGTTGCGTGACCTCTGATGATGAGTTCGTGTTCCTCGTCAACGTCGACACCTCCAATAAGTCCTTCTTCTGCGCTAAGCAGTGGGGAGTTTAGCAGAGCGCCCAGGACTAAGCCGGTCAAATCGCGGTCCAGAGTTCGAGCCCAATGCACTGACTGAGCTATGCCAAGCTCGGGCTAAACAACGGCAGCAACAAATCACTCCACAGTAGAAAAAAGTCGTTGTAAGTACCATATTTTTCGGACTAGAGACGCATCTAAAAGCCTCTAGTGTTCTCAAAAATGGGCAGTGCACCTTTCAATCCTTAGCCTTATGTATGAAAATAGACTAGGAGAAAAAATGATGTGTGCTTCAACTGAACAACATTGAGCGTTGTTTTGGCGGTGCTCAATAAAGTTTTGGTGCGCCTTATAATCCAGTTTGTTTAATATATGAAAATATTCATTGATATTGCGCTTTTTAATCCGGTGCGCCTTCGGGTCCGAAAATTACGTTAGTTACGTATGTATATGCAGGATGCGATTCACTTTAGCCTTCTTGACGTGCTGCACTTAAGGAGAGCCACTGTAGAGGAGTCCATTACATTCTTGGAACAACCCTGGAAAACCTTCTGAGTGGCCCAGCCGAAGTTAAGCATGTTGAATTTTAAGGCTTCCCTTGTATTGACTTGGTCATCAATGAGCCAGGCAGCTCATACGAGTCGGACCTTGGAAGTGTTGATGCCGAGAAGCACGAGCTTGATGGAGAAAAGCTTAGTCTCGATGGTGGTCATAAAAATTTGCAACCTGTTCAAGTGTTGACTTGGTGTCAGGCTGATTAATATTGGGCCAGAGAACTTAACTTAAGCTAAATAAATCGCATCCTGCATTTCTTTCTGCCTCACCTTGTAGTTCCTCTGCACAAGGGCGGCCCTCCTCTCCGGGGAGTCGTGATGCAACCTTCTAGTCACGTCCCCGTGGTCCATCTCCACTCCCTCTCCGTCGTACTCGACGAGGGCGCATTGGTCGGCCCAAGCCTGCGCCGTGGCCGCCAGGTCAGAGTCCCACTCGTATAGAGGCACGCAATCTGACTTCTCTGTTTCCTCCATTCGTTTACCATTGAGAAGGTTCAAAATTCGCTCAGATTGCTGGTGCGTGACTTCCCTGAATAACAGGGTGCCCTCGTTCTCGTCCGGGACGACCCTGGGGCCACGGACCGGGCAGAAGGGACCAACAGAGCAGCTGAGGCAGGATTCTAATGGAGGCCAAGGCTTTTATTACCCACATTTCTGTCTGAATGATCCTGTGTAAGTTGCTGTATAATAACTGCTTAAAGAGGAGACAAAAATCTTTGTGAGGAAGATATGTTACACACGATTTGCTAATCAAAAGGACCCCAGAGTTTTGCTAAATTCCCCCAGATTTGGCTGGTTCCTGAGCCAATTGAGACAGGCCGTTTGGAATTTCTCACTCACACATTTTGCATAAAGAACCACCCTTGCGTTAAATGCATCAAAAAGGCACACCAAAGTGTTATATTTGGGCCCAAAAAGCGGCACTGTGGGCCAGAAATCCCCTGAGAAAAGACTTTTTTAGAGGGAAAACGGTAGAAAAGCGACGTTTTGAACCCCAAAATCAAGCATTTTCCCACTTTCTGCCGATAACTCGTCATCGTCGGCTCTTCTCCGTGTGAGACAGAAGTGTGCATAATGCTGAGCTCGTGAATGTGTTCCTGAGTCGAAATCCTGTCCGCAGTACTTCTCACGCATCGCTCTCAGGCATCCTGACTTGGTGGATGATGCAGAGATAAGGATTAAAATCCACGGTAGACATTTCTGGGGCATTTTGTCAACTCCTTTGAGCACTAAGATCGACTAAGACACTCTGAAAACCGCGCTCAAGAAAGTTTAGCTGGCAACTAAAGTTGCTTCCTGCACTTCCAGACACAGTTATTCACTTGTGTCTGTTGCTTTTGGCACCAGCAGACGAGCATTTTGCCACGCTCTGGTCGCTGGGGGATTTTTCCCACGACGAAACAATTTTCGTCTCCAGTTTACATTGTGAAGCACGAAAACTGTGGCTTGAAGGAGGAAACAAATATTTTAAATTACTCGTCACATTAGTCGCAATCTGTGGCTTTACAGGGTGGGCACAAACAACACAAAAGAACCTTAGGTGAATCCCACGATATAAAACCGTTTAATGTAGGGGCAAAAGAGGGTGTTGCAGCATGGTCGACATGAACAATTGATTTTGTTCTATATTCAGGGTCGTCACACTATGACGATTCCTGAAGATTTTACGAGTTTTTGAAAGGGTTCTGGTGTTTTTAACCCGCCCTGTGGATATGAAGGGCATTCAAGAACTAACGAAAGTTCTCTTTGTCTTACCTCACATGACGTCCCCTAGCTGTTGTAGCTCCCCCAGCTGTATAGCTAGTTTGATTTTCTTGTAAATAATATAATATTTTTATGTCTTTCCAGTCAACTTTTATTTGCTTATGTCAACTGATTTTTAATGCAAGGCAACAAACAAGCAGTTAAAGAGAGGTATCATTCGAGATTCCCGCACGTTATGTTGGTTGAGTGCATAGGGAACGTGAAACCTTTAAGATTAAAGCTTGGTAACAGCATCTTCAAGCAGGATCAATGAGTCTCTGTCATGACTTGTGCGAGACAATTAATGCATGCAGCAGAGGAGTGTGCGTGTGCGTGTGTGTGTGATCTCTTAAGTGCCTACGATTATGATGATTGTCACGTAATTTTATTCACTGCATGAAACTTCAAATTTCCATGGTGGTCTTTCTGCCCACCCTTTAGAGGCTGAAGATTGCATTATTTGCATATCATTATACCTTGGAAGAAATGTTAGTTGAACTAAAAAGTGCAGTCTGCGTACTTTACATGCATCCATCCTTGACGTGATTTGCCTCTACCACCTACTGCTGATGTTACATTGTCCATGAATGTATGCTATTTTTTGTTTGTTTGTCTGTTTCAGACAGTGCAGCTAACGAGCTGCTGCTGGCCTCCCACTGTCAGTTTGTAGAGAGTAGAGTTCATGATGACGAAGACGATCCAAGTACCAGGGAAGCATCAAACACCTGTGCAAAGAGGCCCAAGGACTCCCGAGAGATGGCTCAGGAGATTGCAAAGGCTCTGGAGGAGGGCATCGCTGTTATAAAGGTACGGTACCCCTACGAGGATCACTGAGTTTGCTTAGGAGTCTCGAATGTTTTATTTTACAATCTTTGTTTATAGTCGATATATTTTTAGTTTCTTTAACATTTGATACAACTGCGTAGCTGTTGCAAGTGGCTGCTTAAGACTAATGATTATGTTATCACCACCTCGTAGCACTTGCTGCGGAAGTCTTGGTAAGAGTGCTTGCTTGGATTGACAAGCAAAGTGTAGTAGTACGACTGATATGTACAGTGAGAGTCATGAAGAAAACACCTCCGGGGGGGAGAGATAAAGGGACGTAAAAAGTAGGGTATGAACAGGTGTCAAAAGCAAATTCATTTTTTCTGTCACCATACTTATTTGTAGTCACGAGCCTTGTCTTTAGCTGTATTGCCAAGCATTGGTGCTAAAATATAAAAACGCACTTTCATAGACTGACGCCTGCGGGTCAGCCAGTGTTCGACGTCAGCATCGAGGGTCCCCGTCTTCGCTCATCCCGCCAGGAGCAAATCCTTACCTAACCAGAAGACTACCTCACCTCATTGGAACATCATCTTTCTTTGTGAGCCACAAATCGTCGAATTCTCACAGAGCTAGAGCAAAATGGTCCCTCTTTTTTTTGCAGAATGACGAATATGTGGGTTTGATTAAGGACATCGGTGAGAGTCGTGACTCATTGTCGAGGACTGATGAAGCCTCAAGGGAAGACGCTGAAACAGTGGCTGGAAGAAGACTTTCATTGGCCAAGTATCCGGAGGACAAACCCAAATCTGAAATTTCAAGTTCTTCCGCAGATGTAACTGACGACAAGGTCAGTTCCAGGACACAAGATGATGACCTACACGTTCTTCTTCCTTCAGGTTGTCACCATTCTTCAGCAGCTAATGAGTCTTCTACTGTAAATGAGGATGGCTCAGGTATTATTGTGACGGCAACCGGAGAAGAACGAGTCCAAGACCAATCGCTAGCGTCGTGTCGGCTGGAAAAGAATGAGCCAAGAAGTTGTTTCTCATCTCAACTGCTGAATGAGCTGGCAAAAAGAATTGGAGAAGGATCCTCGCGAGCAGAATCGCTGCCGATATCTCGGGACACTTCGTCAAAAACACTGAGTGCTGGACCTTCCAAGGTTGGAAGTCTTTCTGGAGCTGAGGACAGAGTTCAGGGTTGCAACCAGATCCGATCAAGAGATCCCTCGACTACTGAGAAAGATAACGCCGATCATCAACCAGCAACAGAGGCAGCACACAGAGAAAGTAGATCTGGGAAGAAAAAGAAGAAAAGTTTGTTTGCGTCAGATAAAGAGAGTAGTGAAGATGATGACTTCATGACGTCAAAAGCATTTGTGGGGAAGAAGTCACTTTTTCGGTCGAGGCCACTGACGAAGAAGTCGTTTGCAACAGGAGATTCACTGTTCAGCGAGGACGAAGAAGGGGACGAACTCTTCGTCAAGATGGGTCAGAATTTCAGCGCCGGTGCCAACCAACAGCCTGGAGAAGACGCCAAAGGGCGGGCGGCTGGGGTCTTGGACGAGGAATGCAGCAGTAACGCTGCTTCTGCTCGCCCAAGTGCGGAAGGTTCTAAATCAGCCGAGAAGATAAGTGGAAGAACATCCAGATCGAGAACGGAAGAAACCGACAGGAGCGCAACAGAAATCTTCGAAGCGGTTAAATCAGTCGAGGAAGGGGGGTGCCAAGGTGCCAGGGCCAGGGAGAAAGAAAATGTCAGGATGGACAAGGAGGAAATGGGAGGACATGGGGAGACAGTGCCAAAATTGCCTGAACAGAAGCTTGTGCGAAAGACACTGCTGGATCTCTTCGGGGGATCTTCCTCTGATTCAGATTGCGACGTATTTGCAACCTTTCGCACTCGCAATCGTGCAGACAGCAATTCCGCTGAGGCACAAGAGACTTGTACAAAATCAGTGGATGAGAGTAAAGAGGTTAAAGGATTGTCTGTCGCTGAAATCATTGAGACGTCTTCTGGACGGATTTCTCAACCAACTGGAACCCAAGTACAAACTGCAGCAGTCATGGAGCGAAGTTCCGGTGACAACACAAGTGAACTTCTTGAAAATGTCGTCACTTCCAAGGAGCTCTCGTGTGCTGATGACGGAGAAAGCTACCGGAAGCACATTGCCAAACGATTGTACAATGTACAAGATTCTGCTTTACTCCATATTAAGAAAACGCCTAAGGAGGCAGAATTTCGGAAATCCTTGGCAGGGATTCTGCAAAAAGGTATACCTGCGCCTTTTATCCCCGCGACAAATTTAACTTGTGATGCTCACAATGACGCGTCCAACGAAAACATTCATGACGTGCCCAAAGATGCCAAAGAATCCGACGAGGATCAAGCAGAAACGGGAGAGAGAGAGATTCCAAGAGCTCAGTTCAGACTCTCACAGGCGAAAAAGTTGCATGGATCTCCTCCTGGTCCTGTCCTCAGTCCTACTGCGCCAAGGTCGCCACCAGGGATCGCAGAGGTTGGTGAAGGGCTTCTGATATGCGCCAGCAAGACCAGAGACAAAGGCCAGAGGCGGCGGCCGCCTTCACGGCAGTTCAGGGTAGCCTCGGCGTCGTCTGTAGGACCACTGGAAGACCAGGTAGACGCTGCTGCCGTTGGCGAAGATGCTGCGATCGCTGAGGCAGAAGGAGCTTCTGCAGATCCAGGATCCAGGTCCTCGGAGAGCCGAGAAGTACCAGCAAAGTCCAATCTCTTTGATTCAGAAGAGGACGATGAAGGCCTCTTTAGCATGAAGCCTCCTCCAAATGTGAAAAGGGGGACCAAAGTGAAGTCCAAGGACCAAAAGTCGTTGTTCAGCAGCAGCAGCAGCGACTCCGAGAACGACTTGTTTGCTAATCCAAAGAAGACTCAATAAAGTTGTTGTATGTTATGAAAACATATATAAGAAGACGGATGATGCGCACTTATAAACACACACGAAGATACACAAACTGTGATTCTTAGTTAGCTAAACTTTAATGGTGATACAACATACCTTAACGCATGCTATGACGTGCACTCTGCATTTGTATCTCAATTTAGTATCTGATAATAAACCTTGATTATCATTGGTGTATTCTGTCATAATTGGGGTATCTATTAAGCAATTATCATCAAGTGTACTGTGTTCCATGAACTATACGCCTGAAGTTCAGTTCTTCGTACCTGAAAATATTTACTAGGCCATATTTTGAGCGTCCTAGGATACATGCCATCATCACCAGTAGAATGCCAATGAAATATTCTTGAGTAGAAGGTTTGTCAAGAAATTGAGGTAGGACACCCGACGTGCAATATATTTACTGCTGTCCAGAAAATACTTTATTTACAAATTCGTGTAAAAAGTGACAATTTCCAGGAAATTTCTCTTGGACCCAAAATATTGCAGCTTGAGAGGCCCCTACGACTGAAATATTTGCAGAAATTTTGCATGAAAGATCGATACTGCCCGTGTCCTATTTGCTTGAGACGGCCAGCCAGTTGGTCCTTTTCTTTGAATGACGGAGACCTCCTGGAAGAAGAAGTCGATAATGATCACGATGCTATGGACTGACAGCACTAAGCCAGCTGGGAAATGGACTGTCAGTCAACACAGTGCAGACAAAAGTGCTGGTACATTCTTGTCTCCATTGGGATCTCGCCAGCCTTGGCCACTGTGAGACAAGAAAGGCAAAGGACGCCCTCTCCGGAGCACCGTTCCTGAACACGCCGATTAGCACGACTGAGTCATTATCACTCTGAAGCCTATGGATTGGGACGTTATATTGTTCACCGCTGGTTTACGATGCTTCTAAAAGAAAGCTACTTTTTTGCACGTTTCACCCAACAACTTCATAGTCCTATTTTATGTTATCTTCCAGGTGAGGTCGGACCCCCTGAAGAAGGGGATGTGAATTTTTTCCCCCAAAATAAGGAACTGACATTGACAGTCAGTTGTAACTTGTTTCGTCGGCATCTTCACGTCTTCTTGGTTCTTGTCCTCCGAGTCCTTGGATGAAAGTGTTTTGCCTTCTAGCACATTAAGCATTTCCAAAAAGTCGTTGAGGTCGTGGAGGAACATGAATCAACATCGCATAACCCATACTGGTGTGTGTGTGTGAAAGCGAGTGGGTGTGTTCACACCGGCTTAAGACTACACACACAACTGATCTGGTTGCCAAGAAAGTGAGTCATGAAAAGAATTCAATTTCCACATTCCTCAGCAAAACTGCATCAGTCTTTACTCTTAAAAAACTTTAATCTGGACCTTATGCTGCGCACTCCATAGTAAGACCATAGGAAACGTCATGCCATGATAGTATTGCTGGGTTTTTATGCATATGTCTCTACAATATCTTGGCAGGGCAGTGTTCATATGCTAAGGCTGTCAGCTCCTAAAACTTCCAATGCAAGTTCCGGGTGACCTACGAAACTATCATATTTTTGGTGGACGTAGCTTTACCACAAGAAAAGATCACTCCACTTTACTGTTTTTCATAGGCACGACCGCACGCACTGTCATGCCGATAGCGTAAAGTCGAGTATGTGTGTGTGAACCCACTTGAGCACACATGAAAAGAAAAGATTCATATCAATGAATGTCGAGCTTAAATCTGGAAAGTTCACTAACAATCTCGTGACAAAATATCAGCTGTTTGAAGAAGTCCACACGTGGAGTGAATACTAAGTACATCCATTTGCCATTCACCAGACGAGACTGTGGTTGCGGACAACTGTTTGTTAACCTAAAACAAATTTATACCTGTCGGTGGAGATAGATTACAGTAGGTCAACAAACTGATGCTACCTTGATTTGGAATTAACAAATTTATTGCACACTCTCAAAAACAATTCTTACTTCTCAAGTCCCTAAGGGTTCAAACACTTTTTCATCCTTTCAGGCATACAGTATATAAGCGCTCGAATTGTCCAATGTATCGGGAGAAATCTTTGGCCATGCACATTTCACGTTTTTATCAGGATCTCACGATTCATAGCCGCTGCAGCTCTTTGAGTTCTTGCTGGATTTTCTAATGTCGAGAGGTCTGGTTTGCAGCCGGGCAATCCTCCCTTCCCCCAGGGGGAATTCATATTATTTTCCCGCCATTCCATAGTACTTTTGAAGGTGGCCTCTTCCACCCGGTGAGACAAGGCTTTTGCTGTGTACGTGGCAGTTGCAAGAAGAACTGCTGGCATGGTCGAAAAGGACTATATAAGACCCTCCTGACGTGTTCGTCACCAGCAATGCTTCCCTCAACCACTGTGCAACGCAACAGGACATGCTGTCCATTGAGCTACTGATCATGCCGACCGAAGCAACAAGGGTAGCATCAATTTCTTGACGTGCTGTACATGTGTCACGGACAGAGGCCAAGGTCAACGCAGGAGTCAAGGCTGCGTCAGTCCCCTTTAAATTCACAGTATGAACCGTAAGGACCTCGAAAATGTATGCATGCCGTGCCATAGGCTGATCTAGCGGGCTCATCGACAGGAGATCAAGTCGAACCCTAGCGTCAAGGCTGTGATGGCTGTCAACAGTGACCAATTCAAGGCCTTATACTCACAGGAGCACTGCTTAATATCGCTACTACCTGGTATGTTTTCTCAAATGTGTACACGAAGCTCCATTCGTTAACCTTGATCAAACTCAAAGTGTAACCGCTTAGAGCCCCGACACCGCAAATAATATCCTACTCTGTGACGTATGAGATACGTCTGGACAACATACGCTGTTCGCGGTTTGATGCTTGGGAGATCAAAGAAGCTCAGCTTCTTGGCCTACGTGAGTAGCTGCTATGCACATCACTGTACCCGGAACGTCTTAAAATGAGTCAGACTACTCTTTGTTTTGACTTGTGACAACATCTAGCTGTGATTCTTTTGCCAATAGTCTTTAAATCTTTCCCAAGAAAGAGAGGTGCCTTGTGAGACCACTGCACTTTTTTGGAGGAGAGGTTTAGCGCACAGGGAACTTGAAATCTTCACCAAAGAGAACGTCTTTTTAAAGCTTGTTAACAACATTTTCAAACAGGATCAATGAATCTCTATTCATGATTTGTGGCAGGCAAGTACCAGTATTAGTTTGTTCCGCTGGAGAGAAGGTTCAGCCTTCGATTCCTTTGAAAGCACTCAAAACCATGCTAAATTTGGTGAATTTTCCTCATTAGGTACCAGCTACTTCATGGTTGTGAAAAATCAAGGAGTCCTGGGGTATCACCCAGACGTATAACTTAAAGATTTTTTCTGTTTATTAAAGGCAGATGCATATTGAACTTACTCACTTCATGAAGGTTGTACACTGGCCACATATATCACAGAGAGTATAAAAGCCAGAACGAGGCTATGCATAAGAAAGAGAGTAGGAATCTATTTTTTTTTTCATTTTGTTCATCTTCCACTTGATGTTTTCGGCCTTGCATTTATTTTTTAAGGCCACGGTGCGTAGATTAATAGGTAAAATGTCAAAGCAAGGGCCTAAGGCATTTTCAACCACCATTATAAGTGACTTTCTAATCTTACATTAATCTATCACAGTAAAAGTATCCAGTGTGACAGCCACACACCGTTGGCTGTTGAGGTGCTCAAGAAGGTTGGCGGGAATAAGGTTTTAAGGGCTCATCGGTTGCCTTGTGTCAAAGATCAGCTGTCACCAAGTATATAGAAGTTGTTCGGAAAGGTTTCAAGTTTGTTCACTAAGAATTCACAGCTTGAGGTTGTCATATACCGAGAGAGGCGCATTGTCATATGCATATTTTTTTACTGCTTACAAAATGCTAGAAGCGCTGTTCTGGTCGAAGTTAGACTTAGGTTTTTTAAGTAGAAATTAATTCTTACATAATTTGCTGCTCAAACATCAAATTCCATGGCCTCATACAAGCGGCAGTGCTCCTGCTGGGGTTGCCAATTTTCAGGATGATGTCATGGATCAGGCAGCTGTTAAACTACACTGAGATTTTTGGAGGTGAGCATAGAGAATAGAAGTCAATTCTGCTCTTGTTTTTGAGGGCAGAAACGAGCGATTTGTCGTTGATTTTGATGAATTTTAGCCTCGCTTTAGCAACAAAAGATTGCCCATACAGCTTGCAGAAGTGTGCAAAAAAGGATCCCCCAAGTATGCACATGACAATGGGCCTCACCCGTTAAGTGAATGCAAAGGGTAGTCCGCTCCATGCATCCCTCGTAGTAGCCATAGCCTACTTAGAGCCATATGAACAGAGCTGGTCAGTTTGGAGTCCTGAGATGCCAGGCAAACCGCCACTTGAGCTCATATCGAAAATGCCATTCTTATTGATAGCTGATGCTACGAGGAACTTGTTTCAACGAGAGCATCAGCTTTCAATGCGGATGGAATCTTTCATCTGAGTCCAAGTGGCGGTTTGTCTAGCATCTCCGGACTGCAAAATGATGAAAAGAACATCTCGTGCAACTATCATGTTCAGCTCTGGATATTGTGCTCTATGTACTGGCACCTCAATCCCTTGTGCGGACCAGGGAAGTCTCCTCACAGGACAAGGAAACTTGGGAAGTGCAATGTTTGCTTGTACAAAGGTGATTCCATGACTTTTCTTCCGCTTGCTTAGTCCGTCGACTATAACAGACGTAGCGAGAAAGTTGCCCAACTAAGCAGCAATTTGTCAATTTCATTTTCCATCTCAGTATAGCCAGTGTTGGTAGAACTTTGATCACACCATCACAGTACTTGCCGCAAACAAATATGATGAATTTCAGTCATGACTGTAGCACTGCTGGAAGAGCTGCGCTATCTATGAATGAATTCCCCTGGACCTGGTAGTCACAGTCATGACCTATGAATAAATCCACTATCAATCCACAAATGCCTATGTTTGTGTGGCCAAATTGACGTGTTTCATTTAGCCCCAATTCCCGTCCCTAGTGATCATCAATGGCGCCAATGTTTTTTGGGATGTGCTGTGATCACGCAACCTCCCAGTCCGAAGAATTACGTAAGCACCTTGCCTGTGCTTTCTCTCTCGGTGTGGATGCCCCATTGAACATGCACCGGATGATGTTACCCAGAGAATAAAAAGGTACCTTCTCTTTTTTTTCATCTCTTCTTTTGGCAGACATAGAGAGCGTCACAAGTGGCCAACTAGTGCAAGGTTTGTGGAGGCCTTGAGGAAAACTTTTTTGATGGTTTCAAAGAATTGCAGAAGTGGAGAAAGAAAGGCATGTGCAGCAGGGCCCACTGGCAGTAGCACGGGCACTACTAAGGGAAGTGTTTGTAGGCAGCGACGGTGCTGGGGTCGGACGCGTGGTTGGTGCAGCTGGACTCTTTATTGATGTCTTGTTGACTAAGTGGACACGGGTGACAGAATTTAGGAGAGCTTCGTCTTCTCCTCCCCGCCGGTGAGGTACTTTTTCAACACGGGGTAGATGTAGATGGAGGCCAGGGCCCCCAGGGAGGCGCCGATCCAGTATACCCCCACGTGCTCCACGTGCGTGTTCCCGCGGCAGCCGAACTTCAGGCCGGTGGCCAGGACGGGATTGTAGTAACCGCCGGAGTAGTCGAACGCTGTGAACCAAAGCAGAACAGCATGCAATGACGACGTGTGAGCTCGTCCATTTGGGGTCAAGTCGAAAATTACAATATGGCAATGCCTTCTGAAATGATTCTGACGTTGCCCAAGTTCCACGCGTTGATATGAAATAAGAACACTTGGCCATAATTTTTTATAACGTTTCGTGTCATAACCAAAGAGAACTAAAAAAGAAAAAGTGGGGTGCAACTTAAAGGAGACAAGCTGTACTTGTGTAAAGTTTCAATTACTTTACTGTACTAGGAGTGCCTTCTCTCCTGAATGAAACATTTACATGTACGGGAGAGTACTCCAGTCAAAGCTCATCGGTCCACCTGTCATGTGGCACAGTAACAGCAAG
>JAAUXU010038767.1_pt1 | contig 14854 bp, 11 predicted proteins | sample 7278151 | NCBI WGS metagenome assembly JAAUXU01 (sample SAMN14350113, study PRJNA611818) | marine sediment metagenome | isolation source: surface marine sediment (1.8m) | place: French Polynesia: Moorea | collected 2018-08 | reverse complement strand
TCGAGCGCGAGCCGTCCGACCCGGTCGACGGTTTCTCCAGCGCCGATCGGCGCGGCTTTGCCTTCGCCCGGATCAAGAACGCCGGCGAGCCCACCAGCGTCGCCTTCGTCTGGACCCGGGACAAGCATCACCACGCCACGATCCACATGAACATCGGCACCTCGCCGGCCTGGCGGACCTGGAGCAGCGTGAATCTGCAGCCAGGGCTCTGGAACGTTCAGGTGGTCAGCGAAGCCGGCCAGGTTCTCGGCCAGAAGTCCTTTCGCGTGATGGACAGGGCCAATAGCGCGATCAGCCAGTTGCCGCCGCGCAAGCCGGCCACGCCACAGGCCGGCGATGACGTCGATTCCCGCTACGGGAGTCAGTGAGTCCAGCGGCACGGCGACGCACGCGCCGTGCCCGCCGCAGCAACCTCCGGCAGGTGTGCCATCCACGACGGCCCCTGCCGGAGCCGGCTGCTAGCAAGGCCCTTCCAAAGCCGGTCCGACAATCTCGACGCCTAGTCCTCGGCGGCCCTGGTTTCTGCGTCCCAGGCCAGCAGATGCGCGCGCAGCGACCCGAAGCGCTCCTCCGCCGCGCCGCCGAACAGAGGATCCTCTGGGCTGGTGACCCGGCCGTCTAGCTCTTGCCAGTCCGCCTCGGTCAGGGCCTCCAGGGCCGCCGGGAAGAAAACTTCCTCTTCCTTGCGCATGTGCGCCCAGTAGTGGGCGAGGAAGTCTCGCGCCACGGAATCGAAGTGGGCGCGTGGGATCTCCGCCTCGGCCAGGATATCCGAGATCGCAGCATGAAGGCGGTTAGTCAACTCTGCGAGGCCGACATGTTCCGCGGCCAGGTCGCCGAAGGCGTCCACCGCCGCGGGATCCCGCTGCCTCAGGCGCTCGAAGACCAGGTCTTCCTTGGGGTGGTGGTATCGGTCGGAGTAGGTCTGGCAGTAGTCGAGAACCCCGCTCAGGACCTCGTAGTCCGGCGTTTCGCCGCGGTCGAAGACCGTGAGCTGATGTTCCAGGACTTTTAACAGGCGCGCCAGGCTTCTGTGCTCCTGGCGTAACAGATCGATGATGGCCGACACCTTAGTACCCTCCCGCTGGACGGTCACCCTGACCGATCCTGGAGCATATCAGGGTCCCGTCGCCTTGAGCCTGATCAATCCGGGCCATTCTAAAATCTGGTTCTCTCTTGGGCAAAAGCCGGAACGATGGCTGATCAATCCTGCCCAGCCCCAGGCCCACCACAGCTGCGCGCACGCCGGGGTTGCGGCAAGCACCTGGGCCATCTCCTGGTCATTTGGGACCGCTTGGCCGGTGCCCAATCCCTCCTTGAAGCGGCCTGCGCGAGCGGGCCGTCCCTCAATCGGGTGCGGGCTCGATCACGAACTGGATCTCAACCCGCCGGTTCTGCAGCTGGAATTCGTCCTCAGCCGTCGGAATCAGCGGTTCTCGCTCGCCGAAGCTCTCGCTTTCCAGTCGCAGCTTGTCGACACCGCTTCACATCAAGAATCGCACCACCGCATCCGCGCGGCGTTTGGCGAGGTCCTCGTTGTGGGCGGCCGGCCTCTCGCTCGGGCAACTGCCGCGCATCGAGTGTCTCCGGCAGGACCAGATCGCCCCTGGCCGACCTGATCGCCCGCTCGGCGAAGGAGTCGGAATCCGAATAGTCGCCTTCGGAAAACTCGGCGCGGGCCAGCTCGACGTAGCCGTCGTAGAGCAAGGCCCGGAAATCGCTGCCCTCGGGCTGGATCTGCTCCGCGGTCTGAAGGCGCGTGCCACAATCGCCAAGAATCAAGGTGCCCAGGCAAACAACGGGTAGCCTACCCAGGTTTCCGATCGGCGATGTTCTCCCGGTGACGCCAGTCCCAGATGACGCCGAAGATCGGGGTATCGGCGCTGAGGCCTCGGCTCCTGCCCTTCAGCGCCGCAAGTCCTTACTAAGAACGGATTTGAAGAGGTTTGCGCGATATTCAAATAAATCAGGCGTATCTGTTTCCTAAATTTGCTTCAGCTCATTGAAATTCTGTGACGAATACCCAACGTCGAGAACCGGGCGTCGCATCAGAGTTTCTTCGCAAGGAGAGTCGGCGCCAGTCGGGAGGTATCACGCACCCCGATTCCGTTCCGGCTCCGCGCCGTTGGGTTACGGTCAAGTAGTCTCAGGGAGAGGTGGGCGGCGGCGCCCCTCAGTGGTCACGGGCCGCCGATCGGGACCTGGCCGTCCGCTATCTGGCGTTCTTCCGGGCCTCGGCGATGCTCTTCTGATAGCGCGCGAAGAGATCCTTGCCATCCTTCATGGTAACCAGGCCTTTCGACTTGATGATCTGTTGCCCGGCGCTGCCCTTGACCAGCTTGACCAGCCCCATGACGTTCTCGGCCGCCCGCTTGGCCACGACGAGGTACAAGGGAATGACCATCGGATATTCGCCCGCAGCGATCGAATCGTAGTCGGAGACGGCGGCGCCCAGTCCCAAGGCCTTGACCTGGCGCGCCGCGACGCGTCCGCCCAAGGTTACGGCCAGGGCCCCCGGATTCTTCTCGACCTCGGCCTCCACTGCCTTTGAGGTCGGCTTCGAAGCGAAGTTCTCACTGAAGACGTACTTCGGATCCGAGAACAGGATCGAGCGCAGCAGCAGCGCGACGCCGGAGGTCGCGTCTCCGCGGACCACGACGTCGATGGGCAAGTCCGGACCGCCCAGGGCATTCCAGCGGGTGATCTTTCCCTCCAGAACCGCTCGCAGGTCGCTCATCGAGATCCGGGTGACCGGGTTCGACGGATGCGCGATGACCACCAGGGAATCCCAGCCGACGGTCACCAGCTTGGCGCCCCGCTCTTCCGGGTCCGGAACCTTGTGTCGCGTGCTGCAGCCGACCTCGGCCCGACCGGCAGCAACATCACGAATTCCCCGCGTCGAGCCCCCACCCTGCTGTTCGACCGACAAGCCGCTCTGCGCGGTGTAGGCGGCGGCCAGGTCTTCCGCCAGGCCGGGCGCCCAGCCATCGCAGCCGACCGACTGCAGGTCGGCCGCCTGAGCAGCCTGTGCCGCAAACAAAAAGGCGACGACCGCGACGACCGCTCGGGCGTGATATTTCATGGCTCTCATTGTAAAACCGTTGGGGGCAGAACCCTTTGGACAAGCCCGCCGTTTCCAATCCCCGCCGAGCGAAAATCGGCCAGAGGATGAAGAGCGACCTTAGTCAGCATTTCTTGCGCCATTGTTAATCGTGAAATTGCAGAGTGCCTGGTTCAGGCGGCGTAGCCGGGCCGAGATCCCTGATCGGCCATACTTGCGGCTTCATGAGCCAAGGCCCCAGGACAGCGAAACCCCACCCCGAAAGATCCCGGGGCGGGGTTTGCGATGTCGGTCACTTGCCGGCGTCCTACAGGATGTCGTCCGCCGAGTTCAGCAAGCTGGCGGGAATCTCCAACTGCAGCCGCTGGGCGAGCTGGGAGTTGATGATCATGTTGCCACGCTTGTTGGTGGTCATCGGTATCGACGACGGCGAGGTGCCGTTCAGGATCTGCAGCGCCGCCTGAGCCGCCCATTCGCCCTGCTCCTGGGCGTTCTTGGTGTAGGCGACCAGAACGTAGGGCGCCATCCAGGGCTGCACCGAGCCGCTGGGAATGCGCGCGTTCTCGCGAACGAAGCGCGCCGCTTCGTCGTCGTTCCAGCCTTCGATGCCGGCGTTGTTGTACATGAACAGCATGTCGACCTCGTCTTGAAGCCGCACGAACTCCTGCTTCCACTGGTCGAAGGTCTTCACGTAGGCGGATTCGTCGAAGGTGATGTTCATCTGCTCGCCGTAGTAGGCGTGCTCCTTGTGGGCGGTGCTGGTGTCGCCGGTCAAGGAGCCGAGGCTGACGCCGCCCGAGAGCGTACGGAGGATGTTGACCAGCTCGTCGGGCCGCGAGACCTCGACCATCCCGGTCACGTTGCTGGCCGGGTAGCCGTAGGGGCTGGCGTCCCAGTTGACGCCGGCAAAAACGAAGGGCAAATCGCCGCCTCGGTAGTGTGGCACGACCAGATACTTCTGCGCGTTGTCGTCGGTCGCGATGACAACGTCGGGCTCGAACTCCTCGATCAGCGCCTTGGCCTTCATAGCCGCCTGCTTCTTGAAGTCTTCCGAGCCGTTGCGCTTGGTGTCCATGCGATGGATCCTGAGCTCGACATCGCTTTCGGCCAGGACCTGCTGAATTCCTGCGGTGATGCCGTCGCTCCAGGGGTAGCCAGCATGATAGGAATCGATGAACAGCACGCGCTTGCTGCCGCCTTCAGCCATCATGTAGGTGTAACCCCCGCCAACGGCCGCTGCACCGATCGCGACGACTCCCAGCACGATGGCGATGAATTTGCCTTTCATGTTTCCGTCTCCGGATTGAATTTCGAATGCCAGGGCGTGTCGTCGTGAAAGTCCTGAGAAATCGGACCTTTCCCTGGTGAGCGGGCCGAGACTATCCAAGTGTACTTAACCGGAAATTAAATCTCGGAAGTTTGCGCCGGACTTGCCGCGGGTCGGACCCCGCCGAACCGGCGCCTCGCGCGAGGGCCGCCGCTCGGGATGAACCATCGGTCGTTACTTGATCGCTTCTCGGTTCTTCTGCGGTCAGGAGGCCTGCAAGAAGCATCCGGCTTCGGGTTGGACGATCCGACACCGCGACCCAATCGTGACCGGCTCGATCTGCGGTGCTCGGGCGCGGCAAGTGGCGCGATTCGGCCCGCACGTCTGCGGCCGCGAGCGAGGCCCTCAAGCAAGACGGCGCTCCCCTACAACGCTCTGATTGTAAGTATCTTTTTGGTAGCCGCCGCGCTTTGACTTGACCCGGCCGAGGTCTCGCGCTTTTGTCTCGTCAGGTCGAAGACAGAATAGTTCCCGAAAAGCGCGACAAACTGCATGCAGATTTGCATCTCGTTAGGGTTCTGAGCAGTAGGTTGCCGCTTCGTTACAGGATCTCCATCCGAGGCGGATCCCACTTACGCAATACGCGCGAAGAGGTTCGAGCGAATGTCCGTCAACGTCGGCGACGTCGTGAGGTTCAAGAGCGAGGGCTCGAAGGGCGAACTTGGCCGCGTCTGCAAGGACAATGGCATCAGCGTCTGCGTTCATTTCAAGTCGTCTGGCTGCCTGCGCGTACTGAAAGACGACCTGGAGACGACTCCCGGCAAGGCTCCGGAATGCTCAGCCGACTGCAAGGAGGACTGCTGAGACCGGATGTCGGCGGACCCGGCCGGACCTTCCTAGCGGGTCCTGATCTTCATACATGTCGCACAAAATTAGGTAAAATTCGCATCGACTCCCTTATCGACCGGTCAACTCCAATAAAAACCCCCGGCTCAACTGTATTTCAATTGCGAACATTCGTTTAACTTAACTCTCGCTTTACTCATTCCTGTGTATATCTCCCGCACGAATCGCTGGCTTCGGTAGGCTGGCGGAAAGTCTGCAGGATGCGGCGCGGCCCGGCGGTGCCGCCTGGACCATGGCGCAGGACGCCGGTCGCGATTTGATAGGGGATATGCCTCGATGTTCGGCATGAATAGAAGGGACTTCGGTCTAGGCTTTGCGCTCTTTGTCATCCTTATCGGCGCGGTGGCGGCGGTCTGGTATGGCTTGCAGTTCTTCTCCAGCCAAATGCTTCGGGAGCTGGCCACGCAGCAGGCGGTTCGCTGGGGCCAGGTGGTCAACGAGAACCTCAGCGATGCCGATGCCACTTTCCAGTACGGCACCATCACCGAGGAAGACCAGTCGCTGATCGCAGCCATCGCGACCGCCGGCGGAGTGTTCCGCTACAAGTTCTTCAATCAGGACGGCATCATCGTCGTCGCGTCGCGCTTCGAGGACCTGGGGACCAAGAACACCAAGCCCTATTTCGCCGCCGAGGTTCAGCAGGGCCGCACCTATGCCAAGGTCGAGCGGGAGGAGTTCCGCGAGCTGAAAGACCGCTACGGCGCCGAGCTGCCCTACGTCGTCGAAGCCTATGTCCCGGTCATGAAGGACGGCCGCTTTGCCGGCGCGATCGAGGTCTACGTCGACTCGACTGCGACCGCCAATTATCTCGATCAGCAGTTCACCAAGGAAGCGACTCCCTCTGCAATCGGCGTCATCGTCCTGATCGCCGTCATGGTTGGCTTCATCCTCTACAGCAACGTCCGCGACCGTAACCGTCAGCTGCAGACCATGAAGCGGGCGCACGAGTCGATGTCGCGGGCCGAGAAGGAGGTTTTGCGTCTGAACGAAGAGCTCGAGGGTCGCGTCCAGGAGCGCACCTCGGAGCTGGAGCATGCCAACGAGATCGCCCGCGAGGCCGCCGACGGCATGAAGCGCCTCAACGAGGAGCTGGAGCGCCGCGTCGAAGAGCGGACCATGCAGATGACCAAGGCCAACGACCAGCTCTACCGTCTGAACGAGCGCATGACCAAGCTGAACGAAAGCCTGGAGCAGCGTGTCCAGGAGCGTACCGCAGAGCTGCAGCGCGCCAACGAAGAGGTCAAGGAGCTGAACACCGACCTCGAGCGCCGCGTCGAAGAGCGAACCAACGAACTGCAGCAGGCCCAGCACGATCTGGTTCGTCAGGAGCGCCTGGCCGCCTTGGGTCAGTTGACCGCAACGGTGAGCCACGAGCTGCGCAACCCGCTGGGCGCCATCCGGACCGCGATCTACCTGGTCCGCGGCAAGGTCATGGGCCACGAGCTCGGCGTCGAGCCGGCGCTGGAGCGCGCCGATCGCTCGATCACGCGGTGCGACAACATCATCAACGAGCTGCTCGACTTCACCCGCTCGACGCCGCTGGCGCTGGAAAACGCCCGTTTCGACGACTGGCTGGACTTCACCGTCGGCGAGCAGAATCTGCCGGAGAGCGTCACCGTGCAGAAGACCCTGGGCCTGGGCGACCTGACCACGGCCTTCGATCACGAGCGTCTGCGCCGGGTCATCGTCAACGTCTTCAACAACGCTTGCGAGGCCATGGTGGAGGCGTCCGAAAGCGGCGAGATGGATCGCCCGCCGGTGCTCAATGTCATGAGTCGCACCGACGGCCAGATGGTCGAGGTGGTCTTCGCAGACAACGGCCCGGGCATCCCCGAGGAGACCCTGGCGAAGATCTTCGAGCCGCTGTTCAGCTCCAAAAGCTTCGGCGTCGGCCTCGGCCTGCCGACCGTGAAGCAGATCATGGAGCAGCACGGCGGCGGAATCGAGATCACCAGCGTCATCGGCACCGGAACCCAGGTCCGTTTCTGGCTGCCGATCCGCGAGGTACAGGAACAGGCCGCTTAGCCAGCCTGAGACGAAGCGTTAGCCAAACGCCCCCCGGCAGAGGCCGGGGGGCGTTTTCTTTGCGGTGTGCTCGGTCGACCGCAGCGCCCAGACGGAGCCGAATGCGGACGGCAGCCCAGCGCCGTCGCCGGTTTGAGAGCAACCCTTCGCGGGCTCGAGACGACAGAACACATCTCTGTAACCGGCCGTGGTATTTGCCCCTGCCGAGGCTTGGCGCAGCGGGCCGGCCGAGCGAAAGGCACGGCGGAAGCCGGCTGGCTTTATATGGCCTTTAGGGTAATCTATTGTTTGCGGGGCGTTAGCTGGTGATGCTCTTGGGTCAAGCATCATGTGTCTTCATGGCCCTCAGCGATAGCGGTCGTCGAAGAGGGGCTGGACGGGTCAATGATATCGACTCAAACCCGGGAAGCGGAGGTCTTCCTCCAAGCCTACAAGCGCCTTCAGCCCGCGCCCGATCAACTCGCCCGAAAGCACGACCTGCAACCTGAGGCTTTCATCAAATGTCTCGGCAATGTCTTCATCCTCGAGGCCAGAGAAGAGGGATTCCAGTTTCGCCTCTTCGGCACCCGAATCGTCGAGGTCACCGGCGAAGACCATACCGGCGATTATCTTCACAACGTCCTCGAGAAGGACGACCACGATCACTCCGCAGGCCTATTGAAACGCTGCTTGAGCGATCGCCTGGGAATCCTGTCGACTGAACGCTTGGTGTATCCCGGCAAGGAGTACGTCGAAGTCGAGATCCTGCGGACCCCTTGGTCGGACAAGGGCGGCGAACCAAGGTTCGTGGCCGGGACTCTGGCAAGGCTGAGCCGGGCTGACGAGATCTCGGGATTCAAGTCCGGGTCGCACCGGGTCATCGAGATCATGCGCGACAGCGCGCCCCGGAGGGAATTCGCACTCCACCACGGCGTGGAAGGCTAAGGAGGCCACCCGATCTTGCCGCCGGCGCACGGCGGCAACCGTCCTGGGCGCCGCCCGAGCCGAGGGCGCTCCATGATTCCAGCCTGGCCGTTGACAGTCTCGACGCGCTTCCCATAGGGTCTGGCCGACGGATCACGACGGAGAAGAGATCATGCGGGCCCGATCTCAGATTTTTTGCGCTGCACTGGCAGCGTTCGCCCTGGCGCTCCCCGCTGCGGAGTCGATTGCCGAGAGCTTGGACGAGGAGTCCCGGCAAATCGGCTTCGAGGCGGCCGACACCGATGGCGACGGCCTCTTGGACGAGGCCGAAATCGCCGCTGACACGGCTGCGGCTTTCTCGGCCCTGGACTCCGATGGCAATGACCGACTCACGCAAGATGAGGTGCCGGCGATCGGCGCAGACCGCTTCAAGGCGCTCGACAACGACGGTGACGGCGAGTTGAGCTTCCCTGAAGTCATGGACGACAAGCTGGACGATATCGAAGAGGCGGACCAGGACAAGGACGGCGCACTCTCGCTCGACGAGGTCCGCGCCCATGAAGAAGCGCAATAGGGGGCTGCAATGACTGCGAACACGAAAAGCCATGCGCGCTTTGCCGCGACCCTCGGAGCGGCGGCTCTTTTGGCCTTGGCCTTGTCGTCCTGCACCTCGGCCTCCGGTGAAGGCTCTACGGTCGACACGGGCACTATCGGCGGCGCCGCGGCCGGCGGCATAGCCGGGGCCTTGGTCTCGAAGAACCCCCTGGTGATCGGCGGCCTAGCGGTGGCCGGCGGCATCGCCGGCAACGAGTTGATCGACAAGCCGCGCGCCGAGAAAAAGCGAAAGCAGGCCGCCGTGGACCGTCGCGCGGAGCAGCGGGCCGAGCAACGGCAGCGCCTCGAGTACGAGCGCCAGTCTCAGCTGCAGGAAGAGGAAGTCCGCCAGCAGATCCAGGAACAGCGGCTCTACGAGGAATGGAAGAAGGAGCGCGTCCGCTCGGGCCAAAACGGCGGCGGCGGAGAGTCGGTGGACGTCGCGACGGCGCAGCGGTTGCTCAAGGCCCACGGTCTCTACCAGGGTCAGGTCGACGGCGTCCTCGGGCCCGCGACCGAAGAGGCGGTTCGCCGCTTCGAGGCGAAGCAGGGTCGCGCGCAGACCGGCAGGTTGACGCCCTCCCTGATGTCACAGATGCGCGCCACGCTCTAGCCGCAGGCACTCGTTAATCCGTGGTCCGGGCGAGCGCTTCAAAGGGACCGCGGCCGGCGGCGTCGCCACAGAGACCGCCGAGTGGATTCGACCCGTCCTTCGGCGACTCGAGCTTGGAAGGTCTGCAATCTAGTCTTTCCGAGGAGCGGCCTTCACCCTGAGGCGTGGCGAGGGATGTCCGCCGGCAAAGGTGTTTTGGTAAGGCGGCTTAAGCTGCAGGCTTGGGAGATCAGCTTTGCGCAAGCCGGAGCGGGGCGGGACAACGCCCTGGCCCCCTCGTTTCCTATTGATCATGGCACTGCTGTGCCTTGTCTGCCCGCCGTCGGAAAGCGTCCGCGCCGACGTCCCGCCGTCCACCGACGAGCTGTTCGACCTGCTGGGCTTTACCGCGGCTGAACGCGCTGTCGTGATGAGCGGCGAGATCGTGGCGCGCGACCAGGAGACCTTGCGTGCGGACCACATCAGCGCGGCTGTGGCCGTGCGCCTGCCGGTCCCGGTCGAAGCCCTGTACGTCGACGCCTTGACCGGACGGAACCTGGTCCGAGACCCCAACATCGTCGCCGCCGGTCCCCTCGAAGCCGGGCCGGCGGCCTGGCAGGGGCAGGCCTTCGCCGAAGCCGAGGGCGCCGAAGCCCGGCTGCTCGGGAACTATCGGGGCGGGGACGACTTCAATCTCTCCGCGGCTGAGGCCGAGCGGGTCGAGTCCGGCCTCGGCGGCCAGGGGGACGCGGCCGCCGGACCGGAGGGCGCCGCCTCGGTGTTCTATCGCGACCTGCTCCTGGCCCGCCACGTCGCCTACCGCGCAGAGGGCCTGATGGCGATCGCGCCCTACCGGCGAAACGGCACGGTCCTGAGTCCGGAAACGGGTCTTGCCGCGGTATCGACGGCGGCGAACCTGCCCCTGCTGCGTTTCTTCCCGGATTTCGCGGCGGCGCTCGCCGACTATCCCCGCAGCCGGCACCCCGGCATCGTCCACGACCACTACTGGACCAAGCGCGAGATCGGCGGCCGGCCCAACTACATCCTGGCCCACCAAGTGGTCGCCGGCGGCGAGGGCTACACCATCTTCGCCATGCGCGAGTACTACGTCGGGCACACATACGAGGCGCTGCAGTTCGTCTGGCTGGCCCTGCCGGTCGAAGGCGGCAGCGTGGCGGTCCTGGTCGCGAGCACCTTCGCCAAGCGGGCGACCGGCTTCTTCGGCGGCCTGGCCCGCTGGATCGGCCACAAGCGCATGCGCGACGACCTGCGTCGCCACTTCGAGGCCCTGAGGGCCGAGCCGGTGGAGTCCTGGCCGATCACGCTCGAACGCTAGCGGCGCAGCTGAAGAGGTCGAAGGATTTGAGGTGACAAGAGCGGAGACCAATTAGGTTTGGCGAAGGTTCGCCCCCGACATCGGAGCAAGACGAGCAATTGCGGGAGTACCTCTGACTTCGATCGATCTGACTCTCATGTTGGGGATCTTCAAGTGACAAAGCGGCTTCCACGTCCTACCTAACCGAAGGTGCGTTGAGAGGGGGCATCGGAGCCTTGGTGCGTTTCCTGAAAGTGACTCTCTTGGCAACCGTCAGCACGCTCGCGGTCCTGGCCGCGGCGGTGGGATTGGCCTTGGCCGTCGCCGACGACGAGGACTATCGGCAGGCGGCGATCTTCTTGCTCGAGCGACTCACGGGCCAGAACGTCGAAATCCGCGGGACGTTCCAGACCACCCTGTCGTGGGAACCATCCGTTTCGGCAACGGATCTGCGCATAGCCAATGCGCCCTGGGCGACGGCGCCTCAACTCGCCGAGGTCGGCAAGGTTGAAATTAAAATCGCACTTAAGCCCCTCGTTTCGGGCGTTCTGCTTGTCCGGCGCCTGGCGATAGAGGATGGCACTTTCGAGCTCGAGTCGGATCCCAACAACAAGAGAAACTGGCGCGCCGCCCCGGACCTTGAGGGAGATCGCGGGGATGAATTCTTCAGCGCGCCGCCGATTTTCGAACGCGCCGACCTTCGCGGCATCTCAGTCCGCTACAGACACGGCGACAGCGACGAGACGACGCAGCTCGAAATCAGGGAACTCTCGTTTTCGGATCGCGACCAGAAAGGCATTCTCACGGCACGAGGATCGTTGAACGAGCGGGACTTCCAGGCCGACGGCGTGTTCGGACCGCTCGCCGAAGCCCTGAAACCATCTGCGCCATTTCCGATCGACCTCGCCCTGCGCTTTCCGAACCTGGACCTTGAGCTCGAGGGGACTATCGAAGAACCAGCCCGCGGCAGGGGCTTGGATATGAAGGTGATGGGTCGTTCGGACGAAGTGGCCAACATCGTTGAGCTCTTCAATCTCGGCGTTCCCTACGCCGGGCGGTTTCGTGGCGAAGCGAAGATCGCGGGCGACATTCTCGCGCCGCGCCTAGAGGACTTGCATTTCGTGCTCGACGAGGGACCAAAGCATCGCATGGACCTCTCGGGCTCGATCGATGATCTCTGGGCCTTAAAGGGCGTGGCGTTGAGCTTATCGGAGGTCATAACCGCCGAGGCCGAAATCTTTCGGATCCTGCCAGAGGAAATGCAGCTCTTCGAGACGGTCTCTTGGGAAACCCTGCTTCGCGATGAAGGCGGTCGCTATCTGCTCGACCAGGTGGACGCGCGCGCAACCAGTTCGCTGGGTGCTGCGCTAGAGATCCAGGGCAGGTTTCGCCTGGCAAAGCTCGCCATCGACCTACCTGCGAGCGATATCGACATCCTCTTGAACTTGACCGCCCCCAACACCGCTGCCATTGCGAGACCCCTCGCCCTGGGGGTTCCGGAACTCGGCGCCGTCGCCGTAACCGCACACGTGAAGGGGATGGCAGCCGGCCCCGAAGTCGAGTCCTTTACCGTGAAGTTCGGCCAAGTTGAACCCTTCGACCTGACCGTGGCTGGTCGTGTCGCGCAAGTTGCGACCACACAGCCGATGCCCTTTACCGGACTCGACGCCCAGTTGTCGCTTCGGGCGGAAAAGACCGCGCCGATGTTGTCTCTTTGGCACCTCGAACCCCTGGAATTCGGCGCCCTGGAGGCGAAGGCGCGGCTTGTCGATCGCGATGCCAATCATTACGGATTCGACGACGTTGAGATTGCCTTGGGCGGGGCCGATGGTCTCGAAATCGAGGCGTCCGGGCGCATAGCAGCCGTTTCCGCCGTGAGCCCCGACTTGATCGAGGGAATCGAACTGGACGTTGGCCTGAGCGCAGGCTCGCTCACGGCATTATCGGACCTCGCGGGTGTCGAACTGCCTGACCTCGGACCGCTTGCCGGAAGCTTGACCGTGAACGGCAGATCGGCCTCGCTTGGGATACGAGATATCGACGTGCGGGCGGGAAGAAAGGACTCCCTGCAGATCTCTGCGACCGGTGTCGTACAAGCGGTGGAGGCAACTCGCGAGATCACCGCCAAAGGCGTCGATTTGGCCATAGAGGTGATGGCACCAAACACCCGTGAAGCCGCCGCTCTGACCGATCTGCCGCTACCCGAACTGGGGCCGGTGAGAGGAACTGCCAAACTGAGCGGATCGGATAATGGTCTGGGGCTGGAGAATGTCGCCCTTCGATTGGGCGAACCCGACCAGGCGGTCGTAACCGTGACGGGCCAGCTGGCAAACATTATTGAACCGGGCAAGCGCGATATCGCAGGTGAGTTCGAAGTCGAGTTGGCGAGGTTGGTGAAACCCGAGCACGGCAAACTGGCCGCCGAACTGGGAAGGCTGAAGGGTGTCATCGGGCTAAGCGACAAGGGCGGCACTTTCAGCATCGAGGAGTTTCGTGGAGAGACCCTCGATTCGGAGCCGCTTGCCTTGAAGATCGAAGGCGTCTTCGATGACCTGGAGCAACGCGACGGCCTGGAGTTCAAGACCGCCCTGAAGGCAAGAAGCCTGGAGGTTCTGGGCGGTCTCTTCGATGCGAGCCTGCCGGCCCTCGGACCTTTTTCGTTCTCCGGCACGCTGTCCGGCGATGACGAGGATTTCCGCGCTCGAGGACACGCGCACCTCGGCAAATCAGACCTACAGCTGGACATCACAGGGTCGTTGGCCGGTGATCGGCCGCGCGCCACGGGCTCGCTTTCAAGTCTGATATTTCACCCCGGCGACTTCGGCATCCGGCCGGATGGCGATCAGGGCACAGCAGACGGAAAGGAAACCAACGACTCCGAGGGGAGCGCGCTTTTCGACGCCAATCCGGTCACGTTGGACTTCCTGAAAGGTATCGATCTCTCGCTGCAAGTCCTCTTGAACGAAGTCCGCGGAGTCGACCTGTCGATAGACCAGGCCGACATAAACCTCGTCCTCGAGGGCGGGCGACTGCAGTTGCGACCGGTGGAGCTCACCTTCTATGGCGGCTCGCTGGAGGCGGAGGTCGAATTAGACCAGCGGCTGGACGAACCGAGCTTCGGTATCAAGGCAACCGGCGATAACGTCGATATCGGCGCCTTTCTGGCACAGGTGCAAGACGTCGTTCCGGTCGAGGGAAAGGCCGATATGTCGATCGACCTGACGGCCACCGGCAACTCGCCCCTTGCCTGGGCGTCGTCGCTGAACGGCCAGGTGGAGTTTGCGGTGAACCGGGCCCGCGTCCATTCGAGCGTTCTCGATCTGCCCGGCAGGGGCCTTGGTGTGTGGCTGTTCGGGAAATCGATCAAAGGCTATACGGAGGTGGACTGCTTCATCGCCCAGATGGATATCGAAAACGGTGATGCCGCAACCCGAGCTCTGATTCTCGACACGCCTGCAGTGCGATCTGCCGGGACCGGAAACATCGATCTCCCGGATGAGGAGTTGGATATCCTTGTCGATCCCAAACCAAAGCGGCGGCAACTGGTAGACTTCACCACCCCTTATCGGATCCATGGAGACCTTCGCGATCCATCCATAACAATCGACAAGACGGACCTTGCCGCGCAGAAGGTTGGCGATCTGATCTTCTCGCCGGTCAATGCGCTGGGATCGCTTTTCTCAACCGTGACCAATGACGGTTCGGACACGGATAACCCCTGTCTGCGCCAATAGAGTGCGGTGCAAACACCGCGTGAGCGGCCGCTTCGAGTTTGGAGGCGGTACAATCCGCCCAAGAGATGGGATTTCGATCCTGCCGATCAGCCGAGACAGCACGTGTTCATGTCGGTCCCTCATCAACGCCTCGATCAAGCAGCCTGGTCGTTCCGGTCCGGGAGAACGTCGGCCAGGACGGCGCCCCTTCGGGCTCGGGCGATCGCCGCGGCCAAAACATAAGGGATTGGAAAAAAGGCTCTGAAAAATGGGGAAATGGAGCGGGCGATGAGATTCGAACTCACGACTTCAACCTTGGCAAGGTTGCGCTCTACCCCTGAGCTACGCCCGCATCCTCGCGTGAAGGCCAGTGAGGTAGTCCTTTTCCCCGCCCTTGGCAAGGTCATTTTGCCCCCCGATCCGGGCGAGGTCGGGCTGCGGGCTTGAGTGCCAGTGCACCGAGCCGCTATCAAGGACC
>JAAUXU010097516.1_pt1 | contig 14856 bp, 23 predicted proteins | sample 7278151 | NCBI WGS metagenome assembly JAAUXU01 (sample SAMN14350113, study PRJNA611818) | marine sediment metagenome | isolation source: surface marine sediment (1.8m) | place: French Polynesia: Moorea | collected 2018-08 | reverse complement strand
GTCTCATACCCATGGCTCCAGAGGTACCCCATGCTCTCAGCCAACTTTGTGTGGCCAGCGCCCTTTTCCACGGTGGAGTACCAAAAAAGCATTTATATAGCCTTCATCTGGGGGTCAAACCTCACCCAAAAGCACTTGTTAAAACTTCATAGGCCAATGTGAACTCAATTCTGGCCACCCTAGTGTACACGGTCGGTCTCTCTCCCCTCCCGGTGGCCTTCGTTTTCGCTTTGCGTGTTTTGGTGCGGAGGTGGATTGGCCAAGCGGGAGTTGGAGAAGGGAGGGGGGGGGACTGGCCACCGTTCGGACAAAGACCAGAAGGGAGGAGGGAGGGAGGGAGCGTGGCAGAAAGTACTACACGATATATATCCCCCTTCCCTTTCCCTCTCTGCCTCGGTCCGTCCGTCCGTCTCAAAGCGAACGAGACGTAACGAGCCTTTACGGATCCGTTTCTCCTCTCTCTGGGTCCCCTCCCCTCTCTCAGTCCGTCCGTCCGTCCGTCCGTCCCATCCCTTTGCCATCCGAAAAGAGAGACAGAGGGAGAGAAAGGGAGTTTCGAAATACAGAGGGAGGAGGCCAATGCCGACTGCGGCGGGGGATAGGGGAGGGGGAGGGGGAGGCATTGCAACAGCCAGCCAAGACCCATAAAGCTGACGTACTGCTTGCTTGCTTACTACTACACTCGATCCCTGCTCCTCCCTCCCTCCCTGTTTGGAAGGGGGAAAGGAGAGAAGAAGAGTTGGGAGTTCTCTCTCGCACATCGTATCCCATCCGAGTAGTGGAAGCCAGTGGTATGGTAGTGTGTATATACCGTTCCTCCTCCTCCTCTTCTCCCTTTTCCTTTAAGCCTTAAGGATGCGAAACTGAACAAGAAGAAGCAGCAGGGAGGGAAAGAGGGGAGAAGGGTGAGTGCCAGGCAGAGCAAGGAAAAGGGGGAGAAGGGAGGAGGCTTTCTATACCAAATGGGTTTTAAGGGACATCGCCAAAGAGCAGTGGCGCCTTGAGAAACTGGAGGAGGAGGCAGAAAAAGGTCTCTTCTTCTATACCGGACTTGGAGGAGGGAAGAGGGATGGAGTGAGAGCAAGTCGAATACACACCATTCCCTCTTCCCCTCCGCCGGTCTGTCTATCTGCCTTTTTGGGATGGGACCTCCCTCCGCCACTGAAAATGGGGGGAACGGGGCCAACAGAGAGAGAGAGAAAGAGATGGGTTTGTTGTCAGTCTTAATAAAGGGGGGAAGAGAAGGTTCGGTTCGGTTCCGCAAGAGGAAAGGGCTGTGGATGGTTTTTGCGGGCGGAGATGAAGGATTTCACACAGAGTAGAAACATACGTGCAATTCAAAACAACTGCGGTGTGTGTACAGCATTAGTTAAACTCGACTCTTGTTTTCGCGCTTACGACTACTCTTTGAAAAACCTTCGTTCCGGACAGTGATCTATCAAAAATGTGCCTCCTACTCCTACATGCAGCTAAATAAGGAGGAGAGGAGGGGGCGTGGCAGTTCAGTTTCACTTGTTCGCTTTGCGCCGTCGATGCTACTACACATTCGTAGATCTGGATCAAACGTACGTCGTAGTCATCGTGAATCTGCACATACCTCTTACTCCCCACTTTGCTTTTATTTTCCTAATTGTTGAGCCGAGTGTGGCGGGTTTTTCTTACGAGAACAAGAATGCAGAGTCACACGGTCCTTCCCCTCCACTTGCGAGAATTCCGTCCTCCCGTCTCCCTCTTCCTCCCTTCTTGCTCGACGCGTAGTATTTAACCCACAATCTCTTTGTCACAATGCAAACGTAACAACACCCCAATGGCACGGACGGCGGAGGAGGAGGAAGAGGGGGGAGACGCCCCACTCGCACATACTTCGTACACGGACAGCAACGAATCTGTGTGGGCGAGCGAGGTGGGGAGGAGGAGGAGGAGGAGGAGCGGGGCAATGACTGCAATGGCAACGACGAATGTGGCAGCTTCAACAACAGAGCCATTGCTTGCTATAACAGCCGAGGCGACTGGCACGTCCGCCGGCCGGGGCACACAGAAGGGATCGTATTCAATGAATGCCGCCATTAGTAGTAGTGGGTAGGTAGGTTTGGGGCGGGCGGGCGGACTGCATGGGGAGGGCAACAAGACACACATGCTCGGTCCTTCTTCTTCCCCCCCTCTTGTGATTGCGGAGATGAGTTGGCAGGTTCCGAGGAAAGAAGAGGAGGAGGAGGATCCCTGCTACAAAATGTGACTGAGGGCGACTGACTCTTGTCACCGACGAACTACCAAAATAATCGATACCGATAGGAAAAACACTCGATTCCACAAACCAGCGCCTCAAAAAGGGCATGTTAATTCCCAAGCCAAACACCATTTGCTCTGTCCGCCCTTCCGTGCCTTTGCAGGTAAGTGAGAAATTGCTTGCTTGGGAGAGGGCGAAACGACACCGCTTCTCTGGAATGCAATGAAGGCACAAGAAATTCTTCCATTCTTCCACTGGTGAAACATGACGTCATAAAACAGTCACCCATTGAAGAAGTACGGGCCGCATTAATCGCCCTCCTCTTTCTCCTCTCCCTCCCCCCATCTCATTTTCGTGAGAAGAGCTAATCACTCGCGTTCGCGGCTTCTTCTCCGTACATGTAGTACTACGATCTTCGTGCATTTGCGCATATAAAAACGTGACCCGGGCGAGCAAATCACTTTTCCCGGTAGTTTGGCCGTCTCCGATCCCCAAGCCTTGATGCCGGCATCTTTATTATGGGGGGAACGGGAGAGACGGAGCCAAAACATTAAGACAGTTGCCAGAGGAGAAGCAACAGCTGGCCGTTAGGATGGGAGTGCTGCAATATATATGAAGGAACGGAGGGAGTCTCAATAACTAGCTCCATTCCTTCCTTCCTTCCTTCCTTACTCATTCCAGCCAGCCAGCATGGCTCTTGGGCTTTGGCCGGATCCGCTCACACTTTTTGGGCGCTTGTTTGCGAGTCTGTGTGCTCTTGGTCCGTTGCATGCATGGATCGAATTTGGGCGCTTGTTTGGGTTCCTTTCCCTTCCCTACGTCGCAGTCGTCGTTTTCTTCTTCCTTCTTACCCTCATCCTCACGCACACATAGGAGGACGAGGAGAACGAGGAGGAGGAGAAGTAGCATCTCCAAACGATCGCTTTTTTCTGCAATGGGCCGGCCGGAGGAGGAGGAGGAGGAGACTTGATGAACGATGTACAGATCCGAATCACTTGAGACGCGCTCCTCCCTTCTCCTTCCTCATCATGCTTCTCCGTCCCTCCTTCTGTTCGCTAGTCGAAGATGTCAATGAACGGAAGAAAATATGCCTGGGAAAATATGAGCGAAAAAAGGCGAAGACTCTCCCTTATATCCTGTTGCTGCTGCCTTGTCGAGACAGGGCAGTCACGGCGGCGGCGGAAAAAATGAGGGGGAAATGATGCCACCAACGGTTTCTTCCAAAGTCTCTCGGCAGTGTCCTGCTTCAAGTCAAGAAAATTACCGAAGCTTTGCGCCTAAGGAACAGATCATCATAAGCTCCTTCCTCCGATCAACGGACGCCGCAGACGCGCGGGAAAGAGAGAAGTGAGAAAAGCAACGGCTTCGGCATCTTCCTCCTCTTCCGCTCAAGACTTCAAACGGCGACTTTGTCCCAACTCAGGACAAGAAGCTGAGAAGACAACGACGTTTGTTCGTTCTGCTCCTCGTACTCTTACTAAAAGGACAAAGAAGACCCGTATTGTATTGGGGGCGCGAGAAATTCAAATTCACGCGCAGGTATCGCAAAAAAAGAGGGAAATGGGAAGAAGTAGCGTGTCGGGAGGGAGGGAGAAAACGCCCCCGTCGCCGCCACCGATGTGCGTATGTACTGACTTCTAAACTTGCAACCTGTCCGGAGCAAAAAATGGCCCCGAAAGGAAGAAAGAAAAGAAGGGAGGGTGGGGGCGGAGGAGCAAAAAGAGGGGCTACGACGATACATCGAGCCTAAGAAATGGAGAGTAGGGGAGGGAAGCAAAAAGTTTTGTCACCCCCTCCTCCCCGCACGCGATAGATACATGGAGAATAATGGCATGGAGTTTCTGATCTTACCGGCCGGTATTGATGGATGTTGTCTTGACAGGGACGGGGCTGGCTGCTCTCCGGGGGGTGGATAGCCGCCGCGGTCACTTTTCAACCCCCAACCACCGCCGCAGCTCCTCCCCTCTTGACCGTGAAAGACCACCGCCACCCTCCTTTCACCCCCTGCTCTTTCTTTCCCTTGGCTTCCGGAGGGGAAGGAGGAGAAGAAGAGAAAGGAATTTTCTCCCACGTCCGCCCGTCCGTTCTCACACGTGCCCCGCACAAAGAGAGAAGGGAGAAGGAGGGGCACCGACGGCAATTGCACCCTTGCACAAAAGGAAGAGAAGGAGATGCAACAGCAGTCTCCCTTCGCTGTCTGAGTGAAAGGGAGGAAATGGGGGGCAACTGAGGTTAATTGAGGGGGATCCTCCTTTACCACCTCAACAGTCTGTTGTGGCCACCACACCTACGATGATCTCGGCACTCAAGGTGACACTGAAATCGTCTTCAATTTTCGTTAGTAGACGAGCGACATTCCTTCTTAGCGTTTCACCCGCCACCAACACCGATGTACAGAACCGACGTCCGACCGACCTACCGACCCGAAAGGCGCGGCGAGTGCAACTATTACCAGCACATTGAGTTTCCACGAAAGAGGAGAAAAAAACCTGCGCCGCCTCCTCCCCTTCATCAAGCTTTGCCCCCTCCGCTCCCTCCTCCTCCTCGTCCTCGTCGTCGTCATCGGCGACGGCGGCGGCAATGGTGGCCATCCATTCTTTCCCTTTTCTTACGGGTGCTTGTGCAAAGCACGCCCTCCAAGCCGTACCATTACAAAGGAGGGGGACGTTTTCATCGCACCCAACAAAGTTCTTTTTATTCCTCCCTCCCCGTCCCCGTTTTTCCCCTCCCGTGCGCGCGTCCGTTCCATGCAGCGGTGGCCCGTCTCTCCGCCCTCCTCCTCTTTATTCCCGGCCACCGGCGACCGGCGCCGCTCTCCGCCGTTCGGAAAGAAAGGGACGGGAAAAGAAAAAGAAAGACCCTCTTTTCCTTCCTCTTTTTTTCGGGGGGAGATTGTGGTACGTGAGTGAGTGCCGATGTGCGTGCATAGGTGGTGGCTCTCTCCTCTCCCGAGAGCCCTCGTGGCACCAAAAGTAGCCTTCCGTCCTCTCCCTTCCCTCCCCCCTTGATCTTGCCCCTATATCCAGCCATGAAGCCGGGCCGGGGGAGCATGCAGCAGTCGTCGAAATCATACCCGCCACGATTTATCCATCGTCGTCCTCCTCCCCTTCAAGGCGGCGTCGGCGCGAGGAGGGGAGGGGAAAAACTGGTCTCGATATGTCTTCTCTTGCATGGCGGAGGAGGGAGGGAGGGCATGCCTAGTTAGCGGCAGGGGGAGGGAGAAAGGAAAAGAATGCCTGGATTAAGTGAGAGAGGAGGAGGAGGAGGGGAGAAAACGAAGTCGCTTTGCGTGCTTCAAAAAAGGAGGAACTAAAGTGGGCAGGGGAGGAAAGAGGAGAGGAGAAGAGGAATGGGCCACGTACGAACGTGGTACTGAGCTATGATGTGGTAGGAGAGGAAGGCCCCTCTCCGCTTGCCGTCCTCCCAAAAATGCTGGGTAAACCGTCGCCGCCGCCGCCGGACTCACAATGGGCACAAGCATACGTACCTACGCTGAATGAGGGGCACGGTTGCATGCAAAGGAAGACAGAAAATCCAGCCAGCGAGTGAGCACAAAAGCACACACAACGCGCACACACCTGTGCAACTATGGGGAGGTGAAGAGAAAGAAGACGAGGAGTATTTGCATTACCCGATCTCAATCGTCCCTCCATTCCCCTTTCCCCAACTGTCTTCAACTTGACTGTTGTCTTTTTGCCTGTGAGCTTGGTTTTGTGCTTGCGTGTCCGCCTCTTCTTCATTCGGGGCGGGGGAATTCAGCGACCCACCCAAAAGAGCAGCGGGCTTTTTGGGCAGTTTCGCAGCACTCCGTATACAGGGTTCTTTGCTCTTTGCCCTCACCTTCCCTCCTCCTCCTCCTTCCACACAGCAACGTGTGGGCAAAACTCCCCAAAAAGACCAACCAAAAAAAAAACGCGTGGGCGAAAAAAAAATCTCATCCCGTCCCTCCTGCGGCTTCTCTTCCTCCGTCCGTGCAAGCAACATGGGCCCCGTTCCTCCCTTCCCTTCCTTTTCCCCATTTCTCCGTGAGTGTGGGGCTTGGTGGCTTTGCTCGTGGGTACGGGGCGGGCGGCAATGAGTGGAGGATGAAGAGAGTTGTGTGCCATTCTCGTTCACTCTGCTGACGAGGTGTTCTTTCCAACAGGAGTGTAAAGAACAGAAAAAAAACCCTGCCATATTCCTTTGAGTACGAAATGTTTTTTATGTCGAACGCCTCCCAAGCTTAAAAAAACTCTCGCTTACCACCTCCAAAAAAGAAAAGCCCAACACTACACATTCACTTGATCCTATGCATCGCGGCAGCATAAGGTCGCCCTCTCGTCCGCCCCACCGCGCTCGGATTGGAAAATTCTTCACACAGAAGCGCGAGATTCTGAGAAACTAAAAAGGTGAAGGGAAAAAGACCAAGATGCAGCACTTTTTTCTCTCCCGCTTGATCCCTCCTGCACTTCTGGGTATAGTAGCCAACGAACCTTATTCCCCCTCCCGCGGCAGCAGTTGCCCACTTCCCCCTTTTCCTCCCGGCGGGGCGGGGCATAAAAAAGTGGAGAGGGGGGAGAACTTCCTTTTGCGCTTCGCAAAGAGACCTCTCAATAAAATTCCAAGCAGCAAAAGCAACAGCTCGCTTTGCCGCACAGCAGTAGTTGGGTTGAGAGGTCAGCAAAAAGTGCACAATGGAGAAGGGAGGGAAAGGAAAGAGAGAGATGTAAAAAGCGATGACGCAGCACCACCATTTGCTCCTCCCCTCTACCTACTTCTGCTCTTGCCACCACCTTTTTTTCTTTGCACACCAACCGAAGGAAATGGAACTGAGTTGGAAGAAGGGGTCGCTGAAACCGATCGCCCCTGATTTTCTTCCAATCCCCTTTTTCGCGATATTCCACGCACGATAAAGATCACGATAGAGGCCATTAGGGACGGGCGAAAGGGGGCAAATTAGCGATTTATGCTGTCTTACCTCCATCGGAGCAAGGAGCGTAGGAGTGCACAATTCGTCTCGGCCTCTCGACGACCGACCGACCGACGGACCGACGGCCTGGGCCACCGTGCAAGTGCAAGGAAAGAAGAAGAATTAATGCGAGCAGTTCTCTCTTGCTCTCTCCCACTTTGCACTGTCCCGGTCAGGTAACAACTGCGGTAGTACACTTTGTACAAAGGCGTCTTCACAGGACGGGACTTAATGAAGCGGCGATCATTCAGTCAATCGCCTTCCTCCGTCGACGCCCGTCGTCCGAATCTAACTACTGTGCACATTTTCACTTGATCAGCGGTGGCAATCGAAGCCATTCTTTTCTCTCCTCCTCCGCCACCGCAAATGTCTTAAGCGCGCCTTCCTTCCTCCATTGGATTCCATGTATGGCTCTCTTTGCGGCGGCCGTCTGCAAGAATGGCGCTCCTCCTCCTCCTCCTCCTCCTCAGATCGTGCCCCACTGTTTATACTATTGGAGTTGAATGCCTTCTCCTTTGCAACAACAGCCATGCAGTTATAGTGCTGTACATACTTCTTCTCCTCCGTTGTCAATGCGTGACCGATTTCGCCCTCCGCGATCGAGTCCGTTGCCCCCTCTTACTTACAAGAGGAAGGATAGCAGCAGCAAAAGAGCAAGTACGCCAAGAAAGGAAAAGAAGTACTTCCTCCCCCCTCCTTAAAAACATACCCAGCATGTACAAACACTCCCCCCGTTCCCCTTTCCTGTCTTCGGACAAGAGGAAAGAAAGAGCGATCGTTGTTGCAAAACACATGTCTAGCAAAATCGAAGGAAGGAGGAGGGACTGAACGAGTGACTGGTCATGCGAGACTTGACGGACAAAACGGATCGGACGGAGCGAGTGAGGGAGCAACTAGGGAACGATATTGACTGCTACTGCCGTTCTGCTAGTACGTACAAGAGAAATTTTTGCGGTGGCGGACAGCGGCGGCGGCGAAACAAAGTCGGACAAATCGATTCTCGGTATTGCACGCACGCACAGAGAGACATAAAAAAGAATGTCTTAAAAGTCGATTTGAACGTGAACAACTGCGGTTTTTTGGGGAGAAATGAACCGCGCACTTCTTTTTGCCTTTTTATGCCTTTTCCCCCATTTCCGTTTCGTGTCTGACTCACTGCCCCGCCTCTTTCCCCCCTCATTCCCCACCCCACCCTTTTCACCCTCCAACCCACCCCCCCCCCACACTTGGACGGCGGTCTGTGGAAGAAGGGGGTGGAAGGGGGGGGGGGGAGGGAGTGAGAAGCGTGGAGAGAAGGAGGGGGAGGAAGGGAAGGGAAGAGGGGGGTGGGGTGGGAGGCCTGAACTGTCTGACTGCAGTCTGCACAGTCTGCCCGCTCTTCCTTCTCTCCCCTCTCACCACCCCTCCTCGATCTTGCCCTTCACCCCTTTGCCCATGAAAGGAAGGAGGGGGAGAAGAAGAAGATACGCTCGACTTGAAAGAAGGAGGAGGAATAGTGCAACATAAATCTCTCAGCGCCACTGCAATATGGATAGTAGTGCGCTTGAGTCTTCGTACTTTTCTTGGGGTGACGCTGGAAATTAGGCGCCATATTTCAAGAAAGAGAAAAAAGTCCTTTTCCGGCTCGAAATGGAAGTGGGCTGTGGAGGCGAAGAGAATGGGCGCAGAGAGGGAGAGAGTTATGGCAAGTTCCCTATAGACACACAAACTTTGCTTTCGCATCGCTCAGAAAGAGGGACAGAAGAAGAGAAGAAAAAAGCCTCCTTGCCAAAAATCCATCCCCAGTTTGCTCTTCCCTTCCTCTCCTGCAAAAGTCGCTGCTATAAGACGACGGAAGACGAAAGAGGGGGAGGAGGAAGAAGGAGGCAGCAGTTGCCGCTATAAGAAGCAACTTTGATCGTGATTTTTAGAGCAGAATCAATAGAAGGAGGGAGGGAGGAGGAGGAAGAAGGATCGGGAAAGAAGAGAGGGGAAAGTGTTGGAGTTTGTTCTTCGCAATGGTGGCAATATACAGAAAGAAAGGGAGAAAGACGACAACGGCGAAAGCTTTGAAGCGGAGGAGGGAAGAAAGGCGGTGGGAGAGAGTGGGAGGGAAAAGGGAAAAAAGTCCCTCTTCTCTCGTATCCCTTTCTCCTCCCCATCCGTCCTCCTCCACTCATTGTTGTTATGCTTTTGCTGCTCTGTCGCCCGCGCGTCTCTAGTCTCCGTTGTTTTTCGGAAAAAGAGGAGGAAAGAAGAAAGGGGTAAGGAAAAAAAGCTGGGTCGGTTTGGGTTGTTGGGTTGTGCGGCTTGCTCGTTGCTTTCGGACGGTCTCTGGTGAGAGGAGGAGTCCCTTTAGCCCCAGGGAAAGAGGAGAAGAGGGATGGCAAAGAGTTGGAGGAGAGGGAGGCTTTCCTTTTTCGCCTTAACAGCTCTAAGCAGGGGGGGGGGGAGGCGTCTACTTTGCGCAAAAGCGGCGTCGGCGGGCAAAGAAAGGGGGAGTTTTGGTGTGGCGCGTTCGTAGGTTGAGGCTCCAGTGGAAAAGGGAGGGGAGGCGCCGGGCATCTATAGTTCACAGCCGCAGAAATGTTGTTTGGAAGGATTTCATAGCGAGAGAGGGAGAGCAGAGGGTACGGAAAGGGTTGGGGGAGGAGAGAGCATTGAATGAGTGCGAAAGGAAGGAGGGCAAACTGACAGTGCAAAGAGAGGAAGGAAAGAGAGAGAAGGGGGAGGGGGAGAAGGGGGCTTAACAGTCACAGAGGGAGAGGAAGGTCCCACCGCCTCCTCCTCTTCCGCCTCCGCCAGACGCACCAGCAGTTGTATGTTCAAGTACGATTGACGAGGCCGCCCGCCTGGCGCCGGCTGCTGTGGAGAGAAGAAGGGAGGCAGGGGGGAAGAGGGGGCCTCTAGAGTTTCTCTTTCTGCAAAGAGACGCCGCTGCGACCTGGGTCCCAACTCTGCAACCAGGAGAAGGAGGAAGAGGAGGAGGAGGAGGCTCAATGCCCCCTTCTCTCTTCCTCCCCTCCCCCCTCGTTTATAGCATGAACGCACGTGGCCAAATATAGACGGAAGAGGCAAGAGGAAGAATAAGGGGGCACAGGGGAGGAGGAGGAAGAAAGCAGCAGTTGGCGAATATGACGTCGGCGACGAAGCTTGGTGTGGGACAATGCCTCTTGCTTCTTTCTCTTTTCTTTTTTGGTGTTCCTCCCCCCCTTTCGCCTCGGATGGAAGAAGAGAAGGAGGAAAAGGGGCGACCTACCGATCCTCCCCCTCCCTTGGCCCCCCTTTCCTTTTTGCTACATACCGGCTTTAAGGCCACCTTTCCCTCCCGACTCCCAAACCTCCCTCTTTCTTCTCTGGCGGAGGCGGCGGTCGGTCGGTAAAGGGTTGCCGCCGCCGCCGCCGCCGCCGCCGCCCGTGGGATGGCCCACAGGACTCGTTTAGTGCAAGCAAATATCGAGAGAGCCACTTCCAAGCGTGCGAAGAAGAGGCGGAGGAGGGAGAGGGCCTCAAGTGAAGGCGGCGGCGGCGGCGGCGGAAGGTGTTCCTTCTTTTCTTTTCCTTTTTTTTTGGGGGGGGAGATGGTAGAGGAGGCGCCCGTGTAAGGACTGCCGGTTTGAGGCAAGGGGTGGAAGGAGGGAGTAGGGCTCAGTCACACAGCAGAACAACAATCCCGCACAATGCCCCCCTGGGCGGCGATTTCAAGAGTTTGAGTTGCTCCTCCTCCCTCTCACTGTACGGCCAAGGCAAAGCAGCAGCTCTTGGGATGGGGGAAAGAGAGGAGAAGAAAGAGGCAGTTAGCGAAGAAAACGGCGGGAGGGATGCTTGGAAATGACAAGGCGAGGAAGGGAGGGAACAGTTGGAAGAACAATTCGCAAGAAAGCAGTTTGGAAGGGAGGAAGGAAGGGGAGAGGAAGAGAGGGAAGGAGAGGCTAAAGGGCCTCCGTCCCGTTTTCCCACCTTCCCTCTTTTTAACTGGGACAGAGAGGAGGAGGATGTATGTTTGGGAGAAATTTCGCTTCCTCCCCTTCTTCTTCTATTTCCGAAGCCGTGCGTGCAAGAGAAGAGTGGAGGGGAAAGCTTTCCTTTGTCTCTGTCTCCCTTTGGATGTCCCAAAGCAGCTCTTCGTCTCTCTTCTTCCTCTCTTTCAGTTTTTTATGGTGCACGTGGTGACGGACGGACGGACGGATAGGACAAAGCAACGAAACGAAGGAGGGGGAAGGAGAAGGTGCTCATACGCGAGAAACAACCTTGTTTTTCCCAGGACGGGGGAGGGGGGAAGGAGAAAGGGGAGGAAAAATAGAGGGAGATATTTTGCTCTCACTTCCCTGCGGGGGCCGCCGCCTCTCCTCCGTCCTAGCCTCCCTCTCCTCCCTAGGTATAGTTGCAATGTTGCAAAACTTTGGATCGGGAAGCGAGCGGGAAAAAAGTAGAGGAGGGAGGAGGAGGGGGAGAGAAAGGAGGGAGCAACAACAAACAAATACTCGGCGGAGGAAAAAAAGAAGTTGTGTGGTGGAGCTCTAGAGGGTAGAGGCCGCCTCGCTCCTCTCCGGAGAAATAGGGTAAAACATTGCCGATGCTGCTGCTTTTTTTTCTTCTCTCTCCCGCTCCGAAGGGAGGGAGGGATGAGGGAGCGTCGGTCGGGCGATCCACCTTGATTCAATGTTCAAGCGGGCGGCGGGACTCCTAACCCCGTTCCTTGCTCCCTCCTCCTTGCAATCGTCTGAGAAGTGGGGGGAGGGGATGGATGGGAGAAAAAGTATGCTGCCTCCTCCTCCTCCTCCTCGTTCCGGGTCTTCCCTCCCTCCCATCCCTCCTTTCTTGGCTTCCCTCCCCCCCCTCCCCCGAGTCGGCGGAAAGTTTCCTTTGGAACTTGGCATTTCCATCCGAGAGAGACGAGGGAAAAAAATTGCGCGTACCAACTCTCCTCCTCCCTCTTCCTTCTTCCCTTTCCTTAGCTAAACTCTGGCCCCGAGGGCCGCACAATTCCAGGGTCTTTGGCCCAGGGCGGCGGCCACTATGCTGTTCCGGAGGGAGGGGGCAAAAAAGTTTTTTTTTGAAGTGCGGTTCCGTTTCCCACTTTTTTTCTAAGGGCGCCATGGCGGGTTGAATGTCGCGTATGCAGACTTGCCATCCCCGTTTCTTTCTCTTTTTCTTTCTCTGCAACGATGACAACGGGGAACGGAGGCGGAGGCGGCGGAGCAAAGCAAGGCGGCCGAGGTGAGGTGAGCTGGAGGGCGAAGAAGTCTTGTAATTTAATCGCACACACACACAGCACAACAGACGGTAACGGCAAGCAAAAAAAATAGGCGTCGCTCTGCTGCATAGCGCGAACGAAGCCTTTGTGTGTATGTTGTATTTAATGCGGGCGCCTCCGGCTCCCCCCTCCCCCTCCCTTTTTCGCAACACTAAATCACCATCTTGTTTACATACACGCACACTACTCATGCAAAGCCAAAGAGGGAAGGTAGATCCATTAGCTTTGTCATAGGACACTTCCTCCCTCCCTTCCTCTGCCTCGGAGGTATACACAATCGTGTCGTTATCGGCTCGAGCCGGGCGGGGCCCGATGAATTTTTCAATTCGACAGAAAAGCCGCTCCGCTCCGAGTTGTTTCCCGAATTAGGAATTCGAAAATTTTTGTGCCGGCTACGGTAAATTCAATCCCGCCTCTTCTGGTGTTCAGACCGCAGCCGGAGTTATCGGCCGTTTGCCGACAAAGAGAGTTTCTTTTTTTCTCTTCCGGTGAGATCACGCGATAATCGAATCAGAGTTTCGAGCACCAGCCGATCCGGCGCTGTATTTCTTCTCCTTCTTGCAATTACGTGTATGGCTTCGAGGGCTGCGTATCCGGCGAAAAAAAACTCTTTTTCCCATATCTGACTCAATAAACCTCTCTTCTTCTTTCCTCTCCTCCGCCGATCGAGAGCCAAAAAAGCCAAGACGGGGGGCCGAAAATTCTTTCTCTCTTCAATTGCTTTTCGTCGTGTAAAATGTTCACGGTCGAGCGATCGAGGGAAAGAGAAAAAAGCTTTGTAAGTAGGCGAAACTACATGCATTCATTTCACATAAAAATCCATTCGGCGGGCGGCGTCGGCGGCGTACGAAAGTTGTTCTTCAAATCGAGGCGGAAAATAGAAACCGGCGTATTTTAGATGGACGGATTTTTGGCAAATACGATCGGGGAGAAGGAATGTGCCCGACGACTTTTCTCCCTCCCTCTTTTACATATTGTTGCTCTATTTACCAAGCCACCACCTGACTTTTGTTGTGCCGTAGGTGGTATGCCGGGCCCGCACAAGGCGGAGATTTGCTGTACCTTACGTGGAATTGACCATTCAGGGCAAAATTAAGCAAGACCTTTTGGGACCAGCAACATGCAAATTGCAAAACAAATTTCCATGGCGGGGTACTCATAGCAAAGGTATCGGTGATTCCCCAACTTGTGCGACCATCCATTCATTCTCACTCCTCCCGCGCAAAAAGGCGCGCAATACTCTACACGACGGCTGTGGGCGCAAAATGCGAGCGATAGCTTTCGAGGCAAGAGGAGTGGGGAGGAGGGCGATAAAACCCCGCTGCATGAGCACATGTACACGTACAAAAGAGGGGGAGGGGAATCAGCATTCTTTCCTCTTTGCTCTAGGTAGGCCCGCAGGCTGCCGGTTGTCGGTACGGACGAATGGCGAGTTTACATATCGTAAATGCAGCCATCCGCGCTTGAGCGCATGCAAAAAAAATAGAATCGCCCGCACGCTTCATTGAGCCCCTTTACAAAAAGAAGAACAATTAAGACAACGGAAAAGAGAGTTTACGAATACCTTACAAAGAGAGGAGGAGAGCAGAAGTACGTACCACATAAGTGCACAATCCCGGGAAAAAAGGAGGCGAAACTCGATCGCCTTTGTCTTGAACCTGACTCTCGCGAAAAAAAGAGAAAGAGGGGAGAGAAGAGAGAGATCTAAATTTCGAGTTCCCCATATATAGCAGAAAGGAGACGTAAAAAAGTCAAGGGGGAGAGAAAGGGGAGGAGGAGAGGAGAACCACCTTTTTTTAACTCCGCAGTTTTCTTGGCCAATTTTTTGCGTGTGCCTCTTGCCCGACCCCCCCCCCCTCTCCCCTCCAAGCCCCACTCAACCCACTGCCCACACCACTCCCTCTCCCCCTCCTATCTACGGGGTCTAGCACCCATCCCACACCGTCCGTCCCCCCTTCGCCCCACGCTGCCAGCCAGCAAACTCTGTGCAAAAGAAGCCAGTCTTCTTGAAGTCTCGAAATTCATAGGTGGACATCAGACGTTTTATTTTTCCGAACACATATTTTATTGATTGACTTGCCTGAAAAAAGTGCGTTGACTCCAAAACCTTTTTTCCTTTGCGTTTTTGGGTACGTGTGCCCATCTATGCCAACTTTTTTTGGGGGTGTTGAGTCAAGTGAGTGTGTGCGCCACCGGCCCCAGACCTCCTCCTCTTCCTCTTTTTTTCGCGTGAGAAGAGAGGAGAAAGAAGGAAGGGGGCAAAAAGTTTTATAGGCAATGACTGTAGGAAAAAAAGGCAATGCTTTATTACCAGACCGTTTTCCGAGGAAGGGGGAAGAAAGGAAATTTTTGCACAGTTTTCAGACTGGCTGCAGACCGGCTCGAAATCAGCTTGGAGGGAGTGGGGTATGAGACGGCATACAAAGAACAAGTGAAGAAAAGAAG
>JAAUXU010074642.1_pt1 | contig 14861 bp, 11 predicted proteins | sample 7278151 | NCBI WGS metagenome assembly JAAUXU01 (sample SAMN14350113, study PRJNA611818) | marine sediment metagenome | isolation source: surface marine sediment (1.8m) | place: French Polynesia: Moorea | collected 2018-08 | reverse complement strand
TTTAGTTTTCGGTTCATGTTCAGTTTGGAACTTTTTTTTCGGCCCAACTTCAGAAATTCTTGTTTTTTGGTGTTTCGGTCCCTATTCTTTCGGTTCAAGGACCGCACCCCCTGCTGTGGTACTTCTTGGGATACCTGCAGTTGTGGCTTCTGCTCCTGTTAATGCGGCTGTTGTCGTGATGGTAGCGACTGCTTTGGAGGTGGTTGTAGTTTGCACTGCTGTTGTTGTTTCCGTGGCCGCTGCTGTTGTTTTTGAGACTTCTGCTGTTGCTTCTCCAGCGACTGCAGTTGAGTTTGTTGCTGCTGTTGTTGCTACATCAGTTGTTGCTACTGCTCCCTGTGGAAAATCCAGTGGCGTTATTCTTACGTAGCACCTCCTGATTGCGAAATTCTTTACATGGTCAGAGAAAGAACTTTCTCCAACCGACACACAATGTTTCTTCCTTCGGGATTTCCTTTTCGTGAAAGCTATGACGATCGGTCCACGTTTCTCATTTCCCTCCCCATTCTTCTCCTCTTGTTGATGTGAATACTGCTGCTGGTGGTCCTGTTGTTGCTCCTCCTCCTTCTCTTGTTGCTGCTGCTGCTGCTCCTGTTGCTGTTCTTTCTTCTTCTTCTCCTCCTCCTCCTGATCACTCTGCTCCTCCTCTTGTTGTTGTTGTTGTTGCTGTTGTTGTTGCTGCTGCTCCTGTTGCTGTTCTTTCTTCCTTTCCTCTTCCTCCTGCTGCTCCTGCTCATTCTGCTCCTCCTCGTGTTCTTGCTGGTGCTGCTGTTGCTGCTGTTGCTGTTGCTGTTGCTGCTTCTGCTGCTTCTGCTGTTCTTTCTTCCCCTCCTCCTCCTCCTGTTCCTGCTCATTCTGCTCCTCCTCCTCTTGTTGCTGTTGCTGCTGCTGCTGTTGTCCCTCCTCCTCCTCCGGCTTGAATCTGCCGTGCCCCTTGCCCCTGTTGTGCCCCTCCACCTCCTCCCTCCTCCTCGATTCAAAGTCGCAGCCCGGGTATGAGCACACAAAGACCTTCACCAACAACACCTTCTCCTCGCCAGTGCTGCAATACGGGCAGCCGCAGCCGCAGCAGAAAGCAACCATTGTTGATGCTGTTGTTGTTAGTTGCACGCACGCTATTTTTCGTTACTTGTTCCCGTGTTTGCTGTCAGGTGTATTGGATCACTGTTCCCTTCGAGATATTGGGAGGAGAGTTTTGAAATAAGTCTTTTTTGGGTTGGCCACTTTGATATATAAAATTAAAATATCTTGCTTACGGAATTGAAGGAGCTTCTTGCTTCTGGGAAATTACAGTATTTCCCCCCTCGTGTTGTTATCACACTTGGCATATTACACGTCGCTTCTGGAGGGAGGGAAAAAGTTTAAACGCATTCTCGAAAATCAGCTGCTCATTAATTTTGAGCTGGATTTCGGACAGGAAGACAACTGAACGGTTGTTTTTATGGGGGCAATAAAAAGGAATCGCTATATGGCATCAGGGCGAATACAACTGAACATCTTCCAATTCCTTTTTTGGTGACTGCTGCTCACAGCACTGGGCCAAACAAACATCCCACTCTCTTATACTTCGTTGATATATCAAACCTTGCTTTCAATTTCATTTTCGAAAGTTACAGGGTCCGACAAAGGATGGGATAAAAAAAGGAACTATTTCTATTCCATGGTTTGGGAGTCACAGCAGACAAAAAAATATTCCGTAATCAAACCAAAGTACAATATGCCAAAGCATGTGTAATTCTTGCTTTTCTTTCTTCCCCGCCGCTTCCCTACTTGTATTGCGCATCCAGATTTGCCGCACCCAATTTAAACGCTTCCGTCCAATACCTCCCCCCGTCTTTTTGGCACATACCTTCAGGTATACGTGCTAGGCTTTCTTCCGCCTAAAACCAACCTTCCGTTAATACCTCTCTCCGCTCAGCAAGCAGCCCGCATTCTTCCCACTCCCGAAAATCCGTACCTGACTTTCCCCTCTCGCACGAAGACACAAAAAAGACAGGAAAAAACAAATAAAAATAGGAGCACAAAAACACATTTAAGAATGAGTTTCTCTGACGGATCCGCCGTCTTCCTTCTTTCCGTGACTGGCCAGGTGGCGACGGGACGCTTCCAGGGAGGGGCAGACGACTTGGTAAAATGTGTCCTTGTTGAAAAGCGAAATTTCCAACCGCACAATAAAATTTAACTACTGGAAAGACGCAATAGAGCCGAAAAACGCCTGTCTGTCTGTCTGAAATTGATTTATTTGGCAGAAAAGAGCCAGAGTTCATGACAGAGTTCGTCTCCGTTTTCGAGCAGTGATTTTTTTCCCGAAATCTCGGGGAATTCATTATTTAATGTATCTCTTTTCTCGTCAGTACTGCAAGATCTGTTTCGTTGCTGGCCCTGACTGGGCCGTCACAGCAGGGCAGGAGGAGGGAATAAGCCAGATCGCAAGAAAGGTGAGAGGGAGGGTTCGCATTTTTCATACCTCAACATTGTTGTTTCTGTCAAGCCTTTTGTTTGGCAAAATCACCAGATGTAGACAAAATACCATTTGTCTATTTGATACAAAAAGACAAAAACCTGCGATTTGTCAAAGTAGACTGCTAGACTTCGAGCTCGATCCTGACCCTTGCCTACCCCTACGCAGGGCTGCCCTTCCTCCGGCTCTCCCCTGGTCATCTGGAACTTCCCCCTGGACGTCACCTTCAGGTCCACCTGCCCGCACGGGTGGCCCCAGGTCGTCGTATCGGTATACGAGCTGGTGAGGGGAAAATAATAATAGGCAAATGGATTTCGGAAAAACCCTGCTCATATTTCTTCAAGGAGTCTGCACAGTACAAAAGGAGTCTTTCAGAAATTAAGTACACACTCTGTGGAGAACGAGCCCGGTCCTAGAACGCGTCTGTCCCTAGTACTTTTTTACCTTAGGGCTATTTTATGCTTTCCCGTTCGAACGATCCCGTTCCTGTTTTCCTTTCCAGGACTCTTTCGGCAACGAATCTGTCCGCGGCTACGGCTCTTCGCACGTCCCGCTCTCCCCCGGCTCGCATTCGTCCAAGATCCCCATATTCAGGCCGGAGTCATCCTCGCTGGTACAAAGAATGGCGTCGTACGTCACAGGGAGGAGGTGAGCGAGGGATAGCAGGCATGCCATACGTAGAAATGTGAGATTTGTTGTGGTTGTTCCTTGAGATAGTAGCCCTTTCATTTCTGATATATCTGCTAAATGAATTAAATCTTTTATTCCAGATTTTGATATTCTTTTTTACTTCCGCCGTTCTTTCAACAATGTATTCTTTTTGCTCAGAGGTACATAAGTCCAGAGGCCGAATCTTACCTTACATTGCTATCTCAACTCTGTATTTTGTTAAAAATAAATATTTTTCAATAGTTTTCTATTGCACTTTTCTTTTTCTCCAGGCTTGAGTTTGTTTTTTTCCGCTTGCTTGCTTGTTGCCTTTAACTTTTTATATATGTGTGGGAGTGGTTCTTGTTGTTGGAATCCCTGCTACTATGGCTATGACTGATACTTTTTTAAGCCAGACTGGCAAAGCCGAAGCAGAGTCGAGGTATTTGCCAAATGTGATAATTTCGACTCGCTGTGGCCAGTATTTTGATAAAAAATAGCCAAAAACATTCAATCATTCTTCATATATCATCAGTAGGAGTCTTCGTAAAAAGGAACTTCGCTGATTCTTCCTGAATCTTGCACTGTTGTTGCTCAGCCTACTTATTTTTAAAAAATAAATATATATCCTCTTTTTTACCTGCGGCAAAGCCGCTAGGTCCTAGAACTCTGGTAGTTGTTTTTCGTCTTCTTGTCGTTGTTGTGGGGGTGGAGCAGTTGGTGACCGGATAGTTGATCCCAGGATAGTTTTCCTGTTTTGTTCAGAAAAAAATGGTTATTACTATTTTTTGGGTCAAAAAAGGGTTTTTCCCAAAAATATCCCTACAAAACTCAAGAACTCGACTCAAACTCACACTTTTGCTGTTAGCTCGGCTCGGCTCGCAACTCGCAGTACCCAACTCGGCTCGGCTCGGCTCGACTCGCACTTCAAGAACTCGAACTCGACTCGACTCGCAAAATTCCGGCTCGAAACCATCCCTACTTCTGAGGCTGCATAGCTCTGGTCCTTGAACAGACAATCACCTCTTTGCTGAGCAAATGGCCTACCACTCATCCTTGGTGGTAGGTTGCATCTGGAACTTTTAGCTATGATGCAATTCAAAGTCTGGTTGAAAAAAATATTTTTTCCCTGCCAAGATTTGTTCCTGGAACTTTTAAAGTTCCAATCCCAACACTCTACATGTACTATTGAACTATAATGGTGCCACATGAATTGGGATGTTCCACATGGGATCAAATACAGGGATAAACTTTCCTTGGGATCAAAAATTTGGATCAAATTTCCTAGGGACCAATTATCCTGGGATCAACTATCCTGGGATCAACTATCCTAGAACCGGAGCAGTTTGTGTGAGATTGTTTACGAAACCGTACTTCGGCTTTATAAATTCACTTTGGGGTGGGATCCACATCAACAATTAATCAGTTTCCATCTGCTTGATTTGGGTTCTACGAATTCTCTTAGAGGTGGGATCCTGTTCTCTTAATCAAGTTATAAGATTTTTTTTAAAGAATAAGTTTCCCCCCCTATTTCATCAACGCCGCAGGTCTTTGAACAAAAAGTACCTATGTTCTTGTTTTCCCCAGGCCGGAGTTCGTTGACCCTCGCGTTGCCGCCAGCGGTGAGGGGAGGGACGTGACAAGGGTCAGGACGAACGGATGGGTTAAGGTGATATAATAAGGGACCACACATGTAATATCAATTTAAATATTGAGTTAGTTAGTTCCTCTTTTCAAACCTGAATAATTCTTTTTTTCTTGCTACGATTCCTTCCGCCGACAAAAATGAAGCTGGCCCTGTTCAGTTCCAAACCCTTGGCCACTTTCCCTTAACATCAACCAGTTGGTTTTAGTCCTCAAATACATGTCACAATACAATACATGTCCTTGTTTCAGGTGACATTTTCCGTCATCAGCAAGGACCTAAAGCGACTGGGATACGAGGTCACTCCAAGGCCAAGAACGGTGAGATAGAGGAACGCAAAACTTTGCGAAAAGTGACCAAAAAGGGGCGAAATATTTGCCGTTTAAAACAACTTTGCAAGAAGAATGTCTTTGCAGGGAGCAAAAAATGGTTACAGTTGTATATTTTACGCCAACTACTTTTACAGTGTTGCAAGGCCAAAACAATAACAAAGCAAGCAAAAAGCAGCAAATAAGTGTTTGGTTGGGTTTCTCAACGGCTCTGGAATAATCTCATTCCGCATAGGCCGCCGCCGGAGGAGGAGGCGGCGGCGGCGGCCGTGAGATGAGGAACCGGGGCCCGGGAGAAGGGATCGGACTGGTGAGCTAATATCCCAACCGGCGTTCGTGGCTAGCAAAGCAGAGAAAATTTTTCTAGCCGAAACCAAGTACAGATAGCATGAACTGTACAGTAGTAAAAAAAATGCGCGTTTCAGGGCTTCTTTGATAATTTATGTGGTTTTGCTGAGGCGCCTAACTTAGAACGAAACTCTACAACCCAAATTATTTCGAAAAGCCCCCACCCTCCACTAACTTGAATTTTCCAAAGTCAAACTTAAGGCGAAAATTCATTACCCTCCACTAGCTCGAAAATGACACAGTCTAAGATAAGACGAATATAAAGGAAAAGGAAAGGATTGCCAGATTGGTTTGCAAATTAGCGTTCATGGGCGCTAGTTATACTAAACAAAATGTAAGAAAGGGAGTTATATGAACAGGGTCTGGCTAGAGTGTAGGGGGAAAACATGTTACTATTCAGTCAATTGTCATTTGATAAAAAACAAAATAAATAAAGTGACCATAGTGCTACTTTGCAAGGTCCCAAGTATCTTGAAAGTATCATCACAAGAAGAACCCTTCTTCATTGATAAATTGGAAATTCTTTGTCTTCCACATTGTAGAACCCTTTTATAAAATATTAATCTCTCACTTGGCCAGCCTATATGTTGTTGGACAATATGTGTTAACTCCAACTCTACTTGTATTTTTATACAGAAAGCATGACCTGCACTTTTTGTTTTTGTGTGTTTCAACATATGGTATCTCTTTTCTCCCTTTTTCAAAGTTTTGAGGGTGCTCCATTTTCGACTCAGTAGAGGGTGAGGGAAAGTCGTCTTAAAGTCAACATGGTGAGAAGCAAAGACGGACATTATTTTCGTCTTAAAAAGGGTCAAGGATTTTCGACTCAAGTTAGCTCCCCCGTTTTGCTCATATCGTGTTTCTACGGGCATACGGTATTTCAATGTGAAAAAACCGTCGATTTTTCTTCATTGCAGGTATCAAAGGATAGGGGTAGGCGCGATCCCTCGTCTCAACCCGGCGGGAGGGCTATAGAGGACCTGATTGAAGAAGAGGAGGAAGGGGAGGAGGTGGTGGCGGTTGAAGAGGGGGAAGGAGGGGGACACCAAGTGGTGGAGGCATAATCAAGAAAAAAGAGGACCTCATTGCATTTAATCAAGTTTTGTAGCCTGTTTTGACCATAAACGTGTGTGTGAAAATGTTGGTGAGTATGGTAAAGAAGCTAATACAAGTCATTGAAAAATATTTTTGGGGCCAAAACAATTTTTTTTGGACTCGGAAAAATAATTTTGACACGAACGGGGATTATTTTTTTGATTGGCTGACTTCAGTTTTTTATTATGATTCTTCGTTTTTTAGGTGGTAGCATGACAATTTTTTTGATGAGAAGGGTAAAAGAAGGGATTTCTAAATCCTTGTTTTTCGTTGCTTGCAATTCACTTTTTCATGCGCAAAACCCAGAATGTATGTACGACGTACGGTGGAAAAAGAAACCGAGAAATGGGGGAATAGAAAAAAAGCAGATTTGTTTCTTTTTCGGAATTTGAATCATCAGGTTTTTTCTTTTTTTGCCAACAATGCCTCTTGTGTTTTACGCACTGTTTTCTTTCCTTTCGTCATCTTGCGTAGTTGTATAGAAACAATGGCTGCACACAATAAGTTAATAAAATGAGAGATTTTTTCGCCTTTTTAGGATTGTTTTTTTTTCACTTTGGCAGGGGCCGAATGAGGAAGAGCTTCTCCCCCTTCTGGCTGGTGTAGATGGGGGCTCGCTGGAAAAAAGACAATCACGAATAGAAATTTGCCAAATACTCTGTTCCCAGAAACTAACAGAAAAAATCAATTTTCAAATTAGATGTAGGATTGTGAAAACTAGCAAGCGACAACAGAAGAACAACAGTTCAGTAAACTTCAGTTATATAGCAAGCAAGACCTCTGCAAAACAATGATTTAGGCAATTTATCTACGGCAGCAGCAGCAACAACAGCAACAGTTCCCGTAGCAGCAGCAAGATCAACAACATTTTCTCACCGTACCTGGTAGTGCTCAACAACAGCAGCAACAATATTTTCTCACCTGATAGTGCTCCACCAGCTGCTGCATTGTGTTGAATTTCCTTTGCCCGATACAAAACTGAGATGGAAGAAGAGAAGATGGTCTTTGAATTCCAGTTGTCATTTGTTTTGCTTTCTCGCTTTTCTCACCTGGCTCCCCTCCACGTGGATCCTAAAGTGCTTGTTTCTCCCTGGGGCCTTCAGGGAAATGGAAAAGTCGCCAACCTGAGAGGAAATTAAGAAGATAGAAAAACAATTCTAGTCATCACATTTTTGGAAATATGGTACTTCAAATTCTTTTTGTTGAACTCCCAGATCCCGCCCCAGCTCAACGAGTGTGTTTTAAGTGAGGCAGCAAAAGAGGAGGTCTTATTTCCACAACAGCAAAACAGCAATAGCAATAAAACAGCAGCAGCAGCAACAACAGTAGCAAAAGCAGCAACACCAACACCCAACAGCAGCAGCAACAACAGCAACAACAACAAATGAACAACAATAATGACAACAGCAACAAGAACATAAATGCAAAACAAGAACAACCCTCTCAGACCTCCGTCCCTAACTCACGTTTGTCTCAGACTCCCTGAGCAGGAAATCCCCGTCTTGCCCCCTCTCCTGCAGCAGAGAATCGCACTCCGCCCTTGAGATTAGACCGAAGAACCAGGGCCTGGATGCCAAGGTCTCGCGGTCGGCGGAGGACATCTAGAGGAGACGAAATTAGTAGTTCAGACATGGTAGCCAGAATGAAAGCAAGGAATGATTGAACAGAACAGACACCCATGTCTAGAAGTAGGGGGATAATTTCTTACAGGGCAGTAATTTGAAGGGTGAAAAAACAACTTTGAGCTAGAGGATTCTAATTTGGTACACAAGTAGGGGGTACCTGGGCCCTAAAACTCCCAAAAATAATTTCCCAAAATTCCACCCTCTTCCCACCTTTCAAATTAACAGTAGACAAAATCGCTTACACCAAGGAAATTTGTATATCGTGGCACTGAAAGCAACCAAACAAAATTTTAACAAATCCTCTTGAGTGTTTTAATTTTGCGCAAAAACTTTAAATGTTCCTATAATGGCGGCAAATAATCCAAATAAGACCCAATTTTTGTGTTTTTGTTTCGGAAAGGAAATAACATTTTTCAATAGGCCGAGAGGTCCTGCGTGTTTTATTCCTGTAAACAATCCCAAATCTCACCTGCGCTCCTCCTCCTCCGTTTGCTCCCCCTCCGTCCGCCTGGTCTGTCCCTCCGCCGCCGCCGGAGTTGTTAGAGGTGAGGTATCGGCTAAGCTCGATCAGGTAGTTCTTGGGCACCAGGCCGACCTGGGGAATTGAAGGGAAAAAGCGATGTCAAAAAGTTGATTCCAAGCATTGGTCTCGGCCCGAGCGCATCCCTAGCGTATCTGTACAACTTAAAGAAGGCTTTTTTTTGCTACTCAGCGTGATTTATTATCTTTTTTCAGTCTGATGATATTCGAGCCCGGTCCAGGCCCGAATGCATCCCAAACATTGAGCTCGGTCTGTGCCCGACCGCACCCCTACTCACCTGCGCCTGTGTGTTCCTGGCCTTTAACCAGTCTGGGTCTGAGGCGGGGCGGTCGATGATCTCAAGGCGGTCGCCCTTGTCGAAACTAAGCTCGGTGTCGTTCTGGGGGGGAAAACATAAAGAAATGCTGGATACAGGCAAAGAAAATTTTATAAAAAGGAAGAAATAGTTATACTAGCTAAAATTTTTTTTTGCTCATTTCTCTAGTCTGTCCCTATTTTTGTTCAATGAAACTTTTGAATTCAAAAGAGGCGAAGACCTTTCCTCGAATGATGCGATATTTTTGGGTTTGTTTTTCTAGACCAAAAGTGGCCACCTTGGTCACCTGTGCCTTGAAGGCGTAGAGCGCCACCATGATGTCGAGGACGTTCTCCGCCATGCAATAAGTGTGGGCGTCGTCCAGTTCCTCCTGGGTGTAGTTGGAGGGGAACCAACCAACCTTGTGACCAAGCTAGAAAAAGGGTAAGGTAGAATTTTTTTTCTAAATGATTGTTTTTCTCACTATATTCCAAGCGCTGGAAGATGCTTAAATTTACAAGTTGGCGTATGCTGCAAAACCAACAAAATGCTGCAGCACAACCTAGATTTTTACTGTTTTAGCAAGATTTTTTTGCACCAATTGTGGTAACTTTTCTTGTAGAACTTAACAAAATGTTAAAAAAACATATTTTTTTCTTAGCTTGCATGTAATTAATTATTTCCTTTCCAAAGTACACAAAATTCCCCTTATTTCCTATCTAAACTCACCCTTCCCCTCCACCACCCGTCTCCCGACTTTTCCAGGATGAGGACACGGTTGCCCTTGACTAGAGACAGCTCATCAAGCTGCTGGGCCTGAAAAAAGAAGCAAAGACCCAGTCTTTTAAATATACTATGTAGTAAACTAAAACATGCTGTGACATAAATTTTCAATCATACAACTGGGTAAGAATTGCTAGCTGCACATAAAAACGGGTCCAGTTGGAAAAAACCCGACCCCTGTCCACACAGGACGACCTTTATACTTTATACTAAACGCCCGTCATGAACCAAAAGCGCCGGTTGGGTCTGTCCTCTCCTACCTGGTAGTTGTACTTGACGATGGCCGATGAGATCGGGTCAGAGTCGTTCCCGTCCCCAGAGCCAAGACGGCTGAATTTGAGCGAGTTGGCGTTGTTCTGAGGAAAACGAAAAGGGAAAAAGATTATTCAAATATTTTTTTGTTTTCTAAATTAACATAGAAGGGGATACCAGGTAGTTTCTAAACACACATTTTGCCCATGAAAGTCTTAATTCAGTAGAGCAAGGAAAAATTAAAAAACGCCGAAAAGTATCTACCAATTGCCGATATAAAGGCGTTTCTTTGATTTGCGGCATACAATTGGCGAAAATTGTACTACCTTGTTTCCATGGTGGTTTGCCGTCGATTGGTGAGGTTGCATTTGTTGTTGCATTCCTATCCCCCCGCTGGGAAGTGTTTTGTTGCTTCCGGCGCCCCCGCCACCGTGCTGCTGCTGCTGCTGTTGTTGTTGTGGATGGTGCGTCGGTGGCCCCACTCCTCCCCCGGGGCCGCCAACCCCTTGTCCGCCGCCAGGGCCTTTGACCTTCTTCTTGATGCTGCAATGGAAATAGGAAAATGCTGTGTATGCATGCTTGCACACATTTCGGAGGGAAGGGGGCCGCCTATGAACAAAAATACTCATTCCGTCCTCGGGGGGAAAGGGGCTCCAAAAAATATATCGAAGAAAAGAAGAATTTTTTTTATATTACATGCAAGGGATAAGAATTGCCAGTTCTTTTGAGGGAAGCATCCAAAAGATATTCCCGAAAAGTTGGGGAACTAGCTCAACCTCAACTGAGGTAATGGGAAGGCTATGTCAATTTTGCCTCATGTCTTTTGAAGGAGTCCCCTTGGTAAAATGGTGTTGGTCCTAAATTTTGTTTGAACAGATATAAAAGCATCTTTTTTTATTTTCTATTCATTGAGCGTTTATATTACCATTACCTGTCGAATATAGATGGCTTCTCCCTCCTCACGTAGTTTGATGGTATGTATCCCGTCTGCTGCCTGCTGTTCTGAACCCGCCACCAATGCTTGGAGTCGTCCAATAAGAGGAGCCGCTCGCTGCGACGCATGTCCAACTCCTGAAGAGAGCAAAAGTGTGATTAATTTTATAGAATTTCGCACAATTCTATGGTATATGGTACCAATGAACATCTTGGCTTTTGCAGGTTTTTTGTACATTTTATTTTCTCTAGTTTCAGAAATATCTAACACCACCAACAGCAACAAAAGCAATACAAAAGAAAGCTAAACAACGTGGGCTGACAAAGGTTTAAAAAAGTATTTTCTTATAATTTTCGCTTTGCCCATAGCTTTGGACAGCTACAGAATCCAAGATAGATATGTCTAAATGTCAAGTTGAGAAGCAGAAAAGCTGTTGTTGCGAATTTCATTGATATTATTTCGGAATTCATTCTTCCATGCAAAAAATCATCCGACATATGGTAAATAATATTTTTACGGGGAAAAGTTATCGATTACTCATTTTCCCGTTGTTTGTCACGCCCACAACAACTTTGAAAACTTCATACATAAATTTCCTCACTTGGTTGCCCACACAAATATCAAGAAATTGCCATTTTTGTTTTACAACTTAAAAAATAAGTCAATCTATCCTCAAGTCTGTTCCATTTAAACAATATTGTGCTGCTCGATTATTGTTGGGAAATCCCTATTTTTTTTCTTCGATTTCCCTCGTTACCTGGTTGCCCTGAGCCACATAGTCGTACTTGGCAACCACGTACTGGCTCTCCTCCGGGCCCGAGCCCATCCTGTTGGATCTGTACCGCGGGTATCCCTAGCTTTTCACTTAAAACAATGTGTTTTTCCAATTCCACCTTTTTGTTTCTGTCACTTGAGCAAGTCTTTTTTTTCCTCGATTGCTGAACTAGCACTACTCGCAAGGGATGGGGTGTGTTGTAAGCTGCTTTTTTGGCTGCTGTGGCTGTGGGTGCTGGCTGGTGCTAGTAGCACCCCTTGCTAGTACAGGGAGGGGCGAAAGGAGGAGGAGGCAAAGAGAATCCTACAGCCGGCCATTCCCTAGCGGTCCAGATCCCAGCTATCCACTTCTTCTTCTCCTTTGCCTCTAGCTGTGTTGGGAAAGGCACCGCCTACGTACTGTTCATAGCACACCAAGATAAGGAAATGGAGAAAAGGGGCATAAAAAACTAGACGGAAACGCAAAGAAATGATGCCTTTTTTGTAAATAGGTTAAAGTTGGTTAGCAAAGTGTAGGTGCGGTTTTTTTGTTTGCTACAGCTCAAATAGATTTCAGTACATCTATATCGGTAAGAAAAGCGAGGAGAAACCAGTTTTTGGAGCAAATAAATGTAATTCATGTTTGTCCGGCAGAGACAGAGATAGTTAAACATCTGCATTTTGCCTTGTGCGGTATAGTTGTTTGCATCAAAGAGACGTACATGCTATATTTCGCCCAGAGTGGCCTCTCCGCCCCTGCTGCTGCTACAGGGCAAAGGAAGGAGCAGGAAATCTTTGTTCCTGATTCTGTACTTATAAGCGTAGGACCAAAGAGAGCAGAATCTCTTGGGGGGGGATATATTCTGAAAGACGTTTATATGGAAAGATTTATGAATGGTCTTTTTTCGCATATATTTTGCTCCTATTTCTACTGCCTGTATTAGCTTTTCATAGTGGTCAGTTCCAGTCTTCCTCCTCCTTTTTACGGGGTTTGTAGAAAGCCGGGGAAAGGAGGAGGAGGAGGAGGAAGGGGAGGGAGGATGCAACAAGGAATGGTGTGAGCTTGCTTTTGGGCGGGGAAGGGAGGGAGGTGGCCTCATTTTTTGTCGGAGGAAAAAACACTGCATTACCGGTTTCGCTTCGAGGCTGCAACAAATTGTTGGACTTTTTGCACTTGCCACCAAAACAAGATGAGGTAGAACTATAACTGTTTGGACTCCAGAGCAAAAACATAAAGGTATTTTTAGACACATTCTTTCGAACAACACAAGGCAATTTTCCCCTCTCTTTTCTGTCGTGAAAACTTGAACTTGCGAAACTGGGGCAAATAGAAAGTCAAGAAGCATATTTGACCGTGAACAATGCATGTGAAGAAAAAAAAGACAGAAGGAAAAGAGGAAATATAAAATGCTCTTTATTTTCTTTACACTGAAATGGTTCAAAAAGCCGCCTCGAAACAATACGATCACAAAGAACCTGCCACAAAAACAAAATTTATTTAGCGCAAAACAACGTTTTTTCCAAATCTTTTTTATTCACTTCGAAGTGGCGAGGCAGAAAAAATACACCCGTGGAAAAAAGTAAACCATAGTACTTCGTGATAATAAACGCATTATTGGACGGACCTCGTGATTGCAATCATGGGAAAAAAAGAAAAGCATAACTGTGTCCCCAACATGTTTTCGTTTCCTTTACGACAGGTCTTTTCCCTGTCTTTTTTTCTTCTTTGCTCCAGTTTCCTTCTCCCGAGAGAAAGGGACGGAGGAAAATGATTTCCATTCTTGGATTCCTTGGTTTCTTCATGGCGCGAACTGAGAGTTGAACCGCTCTCCCTGGAAAAAAGAAGAGGGAAGAAATGAAATTATTGCTATTGCAACAACATCAGCAACGGACGTGGTTAGCAGCAGCAACGGACGTGGTTAGCAGCAGCAACGGCAGTAGCAGCTACAGCGAAACATGGAAATGACTACAGAAGCTGCTAGAGGAAATAACAGCAACAACAGTCAAAAGAACAATCAAAATGTTCTCGCCTGGTATGTCGAATCCTGCGAGAGCAGGAAATCCCTCCCTCCTCCCTCCCTTGCCTGCGAAGGCCCTCCTCCTCCCCCCGCCTGAGACTGAGAGGAGGAAGGGTGGTGCCCAACGTGGAAATCGTGCTGGGAGAGGCCGCCGCCCTGGGTAAATGAAAAAAGACTTGAAATTATATCACAATAATTAATCTATGACATATCGCTAAATTAAGACCAAAATTTCATCCTCCTTCAAGGGCTCTTCCAAAAAAATATGTCTCTCAACCACAAAGTTTTACTAAACGTCTACATACTAGTGCATACTAGCACTACTATTTTGCACAAAAAGACCGAAAATAACTTTTTTAAAATCTTCACCTGTGACTGCGTTCCTCCTCCGTGCGGTTGGGTTCCTCCTCCTCCTCCGTGTATTCCCTGGGTCAGGTACGAGCCTGGACAAAGGAAAAAAGATGGAAGAATTATTACTTTTGGCACTGAAGGGGAAAAACAATGTTTAGCTTTGTCATTTTGTGCCATTTTCACTCGCAAAATGACTTTGGGACTTTGTCCAAAACTGTCATAGCTGTGTGAAATCCCGAACCTACTTGAATGTTGAAAAATATATTTGCCCTACCCGCTCCTCCGCTCATGATCATATCCTGCGAAGCGGCCGAGGCTCCATGTTGGTGCTGGCCACCGCGATAGAAGTGGCGCTGGGAGGATGGGTCATCGTCATAGTTGTCTGGAAAATAAATTAGGGGGGGGGGGACGTTTTTAACCAGCTACTATTACTCGCAATAAAAAACTTTTTTTGCAACATTTCTTTAAAAAACTTGTCCAAAAAATGGCTTTCACTTTTCTAACAAGAACAGACTCTGTTCAAAAGGTCTGCGGCGGGATTTGAGAAAGTTTTGATAGTTTGGCAAAGTTTTCTGCAGTCAAAAAGGAATAAAGTTAAAAATTATATTTTAAAAGTCATTTTTGAGGTAGAAGGAGTGGTCACACAAAAAAAATTATAAAATAAAAAAGATAGGGCACCCCCAAATTATGTTGGGCGGATAAGGTCAAATTTGAATTTTGAGGTCATTTGGCGGGTCAAAAAGTCAAAAAACCGCAAAATTGCAAAAAATTGCAAAATCGTTT
>JAAUXU010092239.1_pt1 | contig 14866 bp, 15 predicted proteins | sample 7278151 | NCBI WGS metagenome assembly JAAUXU01 (sample SAMN14350113, study PRJNA611818) | marine sediment metagenome | isolation source: surface marine sediment (1.8m) | place: French Polynesia: Moorea | collected 2018-08 | reverse complement strand
TTGCTGATGAAAACAAATCACCTTTGATTACAAAATGTCTGGTTGAGGAAGTCAGTTGTTGCCATAACATAAAGCAATGGAAAACAGGACATGTACAGATTTGTGTCCAACAGTGCAGTTAAAACCTTCACTGTTTGTTACTTCTGGCGTCTGATTTCTGTACAGATTCCGGGTCTGAGTGAACAATTTCATGTGGAACCCCCAGTAACAAAAAGCCAACTTTTTTAGGGGGGGAGGGTACAAATCTTGGCTTGGTCGATGGAGAATCACTCAAATTTATTGTGACTGCATCACTACATACCTATGCTGCGTCCACTACCTATAGTAACGCACGTCCTGAGCTTTTGAATCGATTCGGGAGTGAGGCTTTTCCTCCCAATATTGTTGATCGTATCACTCACTACACCCATGCATCATCCAATAAGCCAGATTCGATTTATTCAACTTGCACATTGAGAAAGAGCAGGAAAGGTAGAACTTTCCACCTCCTCTTAAAGCTTTAATTCCGGGTATGTAAGCATCAGATTACAAGTGAAATTCCGACTATCGCTTGTGAGTTTCATCTCAGTTACTTTCTTGGAGTGCCAAAAGCCAAATTCAGCCCACAACGACTCCCTCTCCTTCGTCTCCCTGCCCAAGAATCTCTGCACCTCAGCCCATTTTCCCCCCATTTTCTCTCTTTCTTTCTCTCCGCAGAAAGGAGAGAGAGAGAGAGAGAGAGAGATGAGTTGGCAATTTCTGATCGATGCCTTTTTCTGCTTTCCACTTTTCCTGTCTCCAAAAATTAATAATCGATGGGAGGTAAAAAAGTGCGCCAAAAGTAAAGCGGTCCCTGGCCTCTCCTGGCAGATATTGAAGGAGCACCCAAAGTCACGTAATGAAGTAACAGAGAATGTTTGCTCTCTCTCATGTATGTAGCGCACAATGACTTCCACCTCGTCGATTTTACCGGCAGCAAGCAATAACGCTCAAATGCTGTCGAGAGAAAAAATATTCGTGCTCAAATTTGGGCTTCTTCTTGAAAGAAAGAAAAAAAAGGGGGTGAAGTTTACTACCGCTGAGGAACTTATGAACATCTTACAATAAAGCGTTAGTTCAATTTTGCAATTTTTTTCGGGGGGGGGGGGGAGCATGATGGATTTCCGACTTCTTTCAAACTTCTTTGGAAGTCTAAGTTTTTGCTGGCCCTGTATCAAACCTCTTACGTACCTCGTGTGCCACTTGCTTATGATGGTATCAAGCCTTATGTGTCTACATTTTTTGTAGTGCACAAGAAAATGATTTCAAATCATGAAAATTACTTTTTTTTCTCCCTGAAATCACCCTTTTCACTCACCAATGGTAGAGAAAGTAGGAGTAAAGATCGCTTTAGAAAAGTGACCCGAAGTCCATGGGGGATTTCACTGTTTTGATCACTTGGCTCTGGGGATAAAAAAAAAAGTGAAATTCCCCCGAAAAGTTCGGGTCACTTTTCTGAACCGCTATATAACTATACGCCCTTCAGTCCTCTTCTGCACCAGTCACAGTTGGATGAGTGGAAACCGCTCAAGTTCAAATCTCCGAATGGCTGGAAATAATGTTCATGCACCGAACGTTTTTTCTCCGTGTGTCTTCAGTTTGATCTCTGATCGGATAAGTGAAGACCGCTGAAGCGGAAGAGCAAAAAGAACAAGGCATTTATTTATATTATTTTTGAGTCTTACTATTACTCAAGCTCAACTCTGCAAGATCCAAGCCAAGCCGGGATACATAGAGAGCAAAAAAAAAAATTCTGGCCTGCAGACATCACTATAGGCATTCAACAGAGCTAAATTGGGAGCACAGGAAGTGATTATCAGAAATCCGGCCAGAAATCTCCACGTCACCATTGTGAGACTTTTACTGCTGGAGAAGAACCCCTGTGTTGAGTACCTGAACAGTGATCAAGTCCACAAAGAAATCAGTGCACCTATACAAGAACCTTGTACGAATTTGCTCTTGTTCTGGCCTTGACTTTGCCTAGAATGTTACAACATCACATCCATAAACGTTCATGGTCGAGTGAGTCGAAGGAGGGGGTAGGTGGAGAAAAAGAAAGTCCTCACAACTTTCTATACACTTATTGTCAACTCAACAATAGCAAATCCGGTACAGTGGACACAATCACAATCTGCCTGCTGTCATGAAAAAATTTTCCAGTGCATAAATTCCATCGATTTTTGTCTTGGTCGAAGTTGGTGGGGACGAGAATCAGTCTGAGGCTCTTGTCAACCAGAAGGTTGGAACCGACGTCCGCGAGGACTTCGAAGGAGGCATCGCCAGAGGCCATTACGACTGCAGGCAGAGGTCAGACTTGTCAGGGGAGGTGCGACCTTGAAGGTCGGACAGCCTTTCTCCTGACAAGGTCAGCCGCAGGCACATAGGGGTCTGCTGGTGCATGTAACATTGAGACTGCTGACGAAATCGGTCTGGAGAGCACCTGTTTCAACTACTTCAATGCCCCATGACTCTCCTGTTTCTCCAAAGACGACGAAAAACGCCCTTTTCCATCCCCCAGAAGAACCTGGTCAAGGACTGCGGACTCCTCGAAGAAGTCCGAGTCTGCGTCTCCTCCTCCTCCTGGCAGAGGTACCGAGCTGTTGTCAGGGTGGAGATTTGATTATATACCTCTGTCAAGTCTCTCATGCAAGACTAATAGACTCAAATATTGCCATGCATGAATCCAGACGTCAGTCTCAATTGGCGCATCAACGTTGGAGTGACCGACTGCTATAACAGTCATTCACTGTCTCGAAGGCCAACAGCGCCAGCAACTTCCCCTTCCCCTCCTGGATTATTCATCAACTCCAAGGCCAACGACGACCTTCAGAAAACTGCTTAAGTGGAGCACATTTTCGTATCAGCTGTTTTTTTTTCAGCACAGGAGGAGAGAAAAATCTCACTGACATAATCTTCAGGTGGTGACAACTCTAATAATACCATCTAACTTGAAGCAAAAGTGTTGCTTAGTCCTTTGGGGTCCAAATCCTCACTCAGGTCCCTCTTTCCTATTTGCTCGGCGGATTTCCCCTCAAAGTTTCTTCGTCGTCTAAAGTCCTGGGAGAGCGACAACTTTGTCCAGAGGCAGAAAAAAAGTGGACGTAGAAAGCTGAAATTGTACCTATATCTGCATCATCTTTTCAGCTTGGGAAAAGTTGTCCTTTTCTGCCCATAGCAAGTTACAACACACACACACACACACGATAACGAAAATTCGGACGTCATCTGCAGACGTCAATCCCTTAAGAGGAAATCTAGGACACTCAGCTACATATTTGAGGTCACACTGATCTGGCTCTCCTTGTTGTTGTTGTTGTTGTTGCTGTTGTCGCTCCCCCCTTCCCCCTCACTACTTTTAGTTCTGCACTGCCCAAGCTTGATCCCCCCTCCCCAATGTGATCGCATGAGTTTGGGCAAGTCGCTGAATTAGCAATGAGCTTACGCACCTGCCATAAAAAACAAAACTTCACGTGGCAGGAAGAGCGAAATTCTGCAGATTTTCCATTCTGCCTGCAAGGTCAATAAAGGCCACAAAGGCTGCAGTTCCAGTCGGGTGTCAGGGATTTACCCGGCTGTCGAAAGTACCTCTTCCCCCCTCCGAAAGTTCCTCCTATGCCACTAGTGTTCAATCAGAGTAATGAGAGGGAGGAAGAAGAGATTGAGAACCTCGCGCTCTTTAATCTAGTAAACCAAGCAATCTGGTAATGTAATGCTTTTCTTTCGTAGTCGAAAGTACCGAATAGAATTAAGTAGTTCCTTCCTTGAAGGAGGCAGATCCCATTCTTCTCGCATTTGCTTTGCAGACTTAACGGACCGAGAAAACGCCGACTACACTTTTGTTGCGCTGCGTAAGACGCACACAAAAAAGTCCAAAGTTCACCTGTGGTCGGGCCACAGCTTCGTTGAACAAAGCTCCCCGGGCAGGGAACGAAACAGCCATGACGAACCCGGTGGGTAGACCCCGACCGGACCGGAGGTCACACGCCGGGTGTCGAAGCCACTGTTCTCTTTCACCTCTTCTTCAGAAAAGAGACTTTCTCTCTCTTGATCTGGATTCGCCACCTGCTTTCCTCCCCCCTCAAATCCACGGTCCAAAATGCCTGCAGATTCTACAAATCACTTTTAAAAAAAAGGTGGGAGCTTAAAAAAAGACCCACTATGTGACACCCGAAAAGCGGATAAAAAGGGGGAAAATTGTGAAACAATGAGTAAAATGCATGAAAAAGTGACTTTTTAATTGAATTTTAAGGCCCTCTGATTCATTTAATGAACTTTTTCTGCTGCTGAATTTTTTACTTTCTATTTCAGTGCTGATAGATTTAGTGAACATTTTGGCACAGAAGTTGGCTAAATCATTGTTTTGCTGTGCCTAGATACACTGAAATGATCAAGAATGACCCCGGTATAAGAAAGTATCAATAACGTTATTCCGTAGACATGCCTTGACTGCACTGCGGTGCAGACTGCACTCGTGCAACCTGAGCAAGATGAAGCTGCGGGGAAACTTTGGAGGAAAAGTACGTAATTGACGTGAAACAACAGTTTGTGATTTGTAACATTAGTATAACTTGTACATAGGGGTGACATTGAGATGTTTGTGGACCTCAAGGCGGCACTCGAGTTTCAGTAGACAAGCACGTTCAACGGATCCCTGAACAGAATGATGAGACTAAATGTCCAGTTAATAGCATTGCAAGAGTCACTTCTAATCTATGAATGCGGAACCCAAACATTCTTAAGTGCTGCATGGTGAAGGTCAAGTGGCCCCTGGGGGAGGCTGGCCGGGCCTTGGCACTGACGTTGCACCTGACCTCCTCCTTGTGTGTCATCATACCAACCCATGGAAGTTCTTGTAAAATCTTGACCTGCCTAAGCAATGTGTGGTCCAGCTTAAGTCTCCAAGTACCGGTCACCGTTGGCACAGCCTTGCTCTGGTCCTCTAGATCCGTGTGCTTAAAGATTAGTGCGCAACAAAAGTGGTCCGGCACTTAAAATTTGTCGAAACTTGGGCTAGGATGCCTTAAATATCATCAAGCACGATATGTGCAAGCTATATTTTTAAGTTTTCATAAAGTATGAGGATAAGTTTGGTCATGTTTGGCCTGACGTTACGTCTCGTGTTGCTGTGATCAGGGGTTGACCACATTGGGAGAGAAAATGGTTTTCTTGCTGCCAGAGAAATAGCGCAGTACATAAGGGTCACAGAAAAAACATTGTGTCAAAATTAGAGTGGCCAAATTTATTGGCAGACACTTCTAGTTCTCTTCTTCCTTCTTTCGTTACTAAAATTCAAAAGAATGCCAATCATATCATTGTCTTTAATGAAAATAGTACCATATATCACTGAATGCTCAATGTGAGATCCTCTTGCCGCTATCACTGCCTTCACCTGGGACGGAACTTCTCCCAGGCTCTGATGGTGTCCTCCATGGGCGCGGCCTCCCTCGCTGTCGCGATGGCCGAGTTTAGGTTGTGAGTACAATTGGATTTCTTTCGTACCGAGCTCCGCCAGAAATCCTCTATCGGATTGAGATCCAGTGAGGATGGCAGCCAGAAGTTGGCCGGCAAAAACTAGTACATGTTGGCCTAACATAACTTTGGCCGCTGCGTGCGTGGGGCTCGGGGCCGCCACCACCTTGTTGAAGGACAGTCCCACCGTTAAAAAAATGGCCTTCAGCCACGACAAGACAATGTACTGGAGAGCCTTGTTGTCGTCTGCATTGACGGTCTCCTTGGGGACGAAGAAAGCTGGTGTCGTCCTCTTCCCACCAGATGTTCTCTGCAGACCTCATCCGGTTCAAAAGCGCCTCTCGGCTGGGGAAAGTGGCTGGGAGTGGGTGTGTGCATGCTCTGTCCTATGTACATTGCTCTTTTACAGTCTCCTGGATAGTTCAGAGCGCAACATTCATCTCCCGGGGGTGCTGGCGAAGGGCGATGGCTGGATCAGCGGCCTTGATCAGGGTTGTGATGAGGGTCTCCATCACGTCATCATTTCCTTCGTTGGGGCTTTGTCAATCCTTCTACTGGCTTTCAAACTCCTGCGGACGTTGCTCACGGTGGTGGGGATGGCGACGTCCACGATGTGGCCACCGTAGTCAGAGGCCGAAGCCCCTTTGTCTTTCGTACTGTTGCTCAGTCATTTGGCTCGTGATGATAACAAGACCTATTTCGAATGAAACCTTATTTTCATCTCTTTCCTAAGAAAGCAGAAGCTGCTTTGCTCTATGTGACAAAGGCGCAGGAAATCCGAGCTAAAAGCTTGAAAAAAATAATCCCTGGAAATAAAAATTTTGCTGCCCTAGAAAGCTTCGGCGTGGTCACTGCGAACGGGAGACAAGGGCTCGACACTGGAATTGCACTGATCCTGCTCTGCCACATCAGGATTGGGATGGAGGCACGTCCTGGAGTGCCCCTCCACGACCTCCGTCAGGACGATCCCGGAATGCTTCTGCTCGTCCATGACCTCCACCATGTGGCTGAATGCCCGCATGGAGACGATGTCCTTTTTCTAAAAAAAAAAAAAAATGGCGGGGAAAACAACCAATGGGACAAAAGTTCGAGTTGCAACCACCAAGAAAGAAGGTCGCCAATGAGAAAGTCCGAATAGAATTGCCTGAGGAGCATTTTAAAAAAGAAGTGTGGTCGATTTGGGTCCGTCCCCCTCAACACGGTACACACATGCACATATATGTATACGTATATGGCATATGCATGAGCAGCAGCCTGTACCAACCATACCTGTGTGATACCTGCGGTGCATGATGAATGTACTATGCTATAACCTCTTGTGGATCGCGGCCACTACCGCTGTGCTGAGCAAGAACTTGCCTGAAACATGAAGAATGAATGGACTTGCGTGCGTTTGTCGCAGTCTGAAAAAAAATAACGTATGAGCAAACATAGGGAGGAAGACGAGAGTGTTTTTTTCTACTTCTCTAAAGATTATGTATCTACCTAATGTGTATTTTAGGGGCTTCCGCTCTAGCCACAATATCCCTCAGCAGTGTTTTCCCGCCTGTTATACTATTTTCTTCTTCATTTTCTGTCCCTGGACTCGTACTTTCCACCAGCTGCAGAACATAAGTGAAAAAACTCCATTGAGCATCTAAGTACGGACGTAGAAAATGACAAGATTTCTCAGGGTCCAATGTTTTGAAGCAAAGTTGCTCTCTTCTTTTTTTGTTCCTCTCAGGGCTGTGCCTACATTTTTCAAAATGTTGAGCCCCAGCAAGCCGTGGAAGCCGGAGGATGTAGAGATCTCCTTCACTCACAGTGAAGGCGAGACATTACAAATCCTCTCCGGAGGAAAATTAATGGCCGTTTGGCCATGAAACTGTGATATAAGCGAGATGGTGCGGAAGGAGAAGTACGGGGGGAACAAGAACAAGGAGGAGAAGCTCCTTAGCCAGACTGGGGGTGGCGCAGTTGGAGTCAATGGACTTGGAAACCTTGATGATTTTTCAAGGTTCCATTTCCCTCCTTTCTCCTTCTGGACTGAACAGCTTCGACAGCGTCGTCAGCATCACTCCTGCAGGCGAGAGCGTCTGCACCCATTTCAAGGAGAAAAGAGGGCCCCTGCAGTGTTAGGGACACGTGCGGAGAACTCGTCATAATGTTTATTTTGTGACCAAAAAGCAGCGTTGCCACGTCGTAACCCTTAAAGCAAGAGTTGTTCTTTCATTGTCGAAGCCTCTCGAGAAGAATGTGAGGAGGAGAACTTTTGGGAAATCATGAAAAAAAGAAACCCTGAGATTGAATTTGTCGACTCATTCAAAATGTCTTGCGAACTTTTCCAAGTTTGGAAGAAGAAGTCATTCTAAGTAGATAGATAGATCGAATGTGAGGCTGTGACGCCAACGAGGGTAAAGTCACAGTCTCATTGGAAAGAAGCAACTATCGGATTGAGCTGCTGCCCGAAAGGTACAAATTTTCGTATAATGAACTATCCATCACACGTCGCGAGGTCGTATCAGAGGACTTTTTTAAGGTCAAGAAATGCTTCTCTTCAAAGAAAGGACGCTCCGAAAGTGCGACAAATGACTGTGGGGAACTTTCAAAGAGCGTCTCTCTGCCATTCATTGTTTTGGCTCAGTCAGACGTCGTGTTCGTGCAGTCGAGTCTCGATTTAGCCACACTTGCGTCTCTGGGACAGGCGCAGCTCGCGACTCAATTGGACACCGATTCTCAGGCCGCGTGGTTGGATCGAGACTCCACTGTACCTACGCACTAGTTGGGTGAGAGCGGCATTTTATCGTCGAGCCGACGCACGAGAGTGGCAACCAGCATGGAGAGCTTTGCCAATACCGTCTCTGTTTCATGTCATGATATGACTGCAACCCTGAGGGCATTTGGGAGCCCACAGGCGGCGTCTTCTTGTCCTCCATGGAGGAGGAGCCGTCGGTTTCCATTGCCCACTTTCTTCTTTTCCAATGAGACAAGGTACAGGCAAACAAATTTGCAAACATGAGGCTATTTCACGAAGATGTTTCACCCCCTCTATGTAAAGGTACAGGGTTGACACTCTGCTTTTCCAATGAGGCAAGGTACAGACAACCCTGGCCAACATATTGGCAAACATGAAGCAATTGCACGAAGATGTTTCACCCCCTGTATGCAAAGGTACAGGGTTGACACATCCAGAGCCTCTAGACGCCATCATCGAGGCCCTGAAGGAGGCCACTTCGAGGCCCAAGTTGCTTCCTCATCGAGCTGCGGGATCACACATATGCACAATGTTATCTAATGCGTTCAAGGTATGCAGTTTAGAGGACGTCACTGATGAAGGACCCGAAATTGTCAGTTCTGAAACACACACGCGAATGCCATTGCAATGTTTTCCCGACGAAAATTTAAGAGTCCGGCGACACAGATGAGGTCACTGTTCTGTATAGAAAGGAGGCGGCCCTTTTGTTTGCGCTACGACGTCATATGATGATGATGGAGGACGCCGAACGAGAGCGGCCTTTGTGATCTCTCCCTAATAACTTGACCTCGTCCTCCACGAGGCTGTTTATGCCTCCCGCCCTCACCTCAGCTTCAAGTCGAGCAGATTGCACTGTAACCCTTTACACTCCCCGCCTACAAACAGATACCAGTTTGTTTCGCGACGTCGCTTGTTCATCTTTAGATGTGCCTGCATCGAGGCGTGAAAAGAGGCGCTCCCAACTCTCGGGGAGGAGAACCCATTTTCCTCCTCTCTCTCTTCTGCCATTTTGGGTAGGGAGAGAAGGGGCCGGAGGATTCATCCCACTACTGCCGATATACAATAACCCTAGCGAACACGTAGAACAGAGAGAGAGAAAAAAAACCCGAGCATGAGAATGGCGATAGCATCAGCAACGTCAAGGCCGGCATATGCAGCACTTAGGCGCTCGGCCCCGTGGAGGAGGATGGCGACTGCTGGGGCCCTCGCCTCACACACGAGCATGTGTGCTTATGGAGAAGACGTCCTTAGAGATATTTGCTTACTGGTAGGCGGAATCAAAAAGGTACGTGTATAAAAGGCACGCATTTCTGCCTCCTTTTCTCTCTTCGATGGCCAAAGTGTCTCTTACAGGCCTTCGTCGAGGCAACAATGCCAGCCCAAAACGTTAGAGGTGTTGTTGGCTAAAAGATAACATCGCTCACCTCGACGAGCATTCACGCACTACACAGAGCTGTGTGTGTGTGCGACGCATTCTTAGCCCCCCAAAAAAGATCAACACAAACCAGCCTTTCAACGCTGAGCGTCCCATGGCTGTCAGTCTGATATAATGTATACATAGGCTATTTATTAAGACTGTTCTACAGGTGAAAAACGTGGCGTCTGAGTGAGTGTGTGTAAATATATATCAGATTGGAGATTTTTTTGTAGTCTCTATCTGTCTGCTATATTTGTTCCTAGACTCCCAGTCAAGTGGAATGAAGGAAAGAATGTTTGGGTCTTCTCTGGTCTTGCTGTACTTACAGTATGTTTTTTAAGGTCCTGGTTGATCATTTGACGCCTGATGTATTAAAGAGTACATCGCATGTGCGTACACAAAGTGAAGTCACTGTTCCTGAAGGCAGCATTTTTGTGCTTGCCCTGAAGTGGGCAAAATAAACCAGACTTTTTAACCGAATGAAGCTTCAAGTGAGAACGCGAGACCCAATACATGCATGAACAAAATGTCGCTTCGTCAGTGTGTTCCGGGTGGGCTGCCGCACCGTGGGACCCAGAGGGCCCAAACTTGGCATGAGTCAGGTCATCGTCGGCCCCGAAGGGGCCTACTAAGTGGGGGGCCTACTAAGTGGGGGGCCTAGTTAGGGAAGGCCTGAAGGGCCCTCCAGGCCATTTTGGGGTGAAGGAGAGCCCAAACCAAAAACAGTTAGTAAAGTGCCCACCCCCAAAATCTCAGGAGAGACTGTCTGAGACGCGACCTCGGAGGCGGCCTCTGGAGCCTGGAATCGAGGTTCGCGATGGGCCAAAGTTCCTCCAGCCAGAGCCAGGTCATCCCGGGCAGCGGTCCCGTGTACTTCCAGTTGTTTGTTCCTGAAGCCCTTCCTTTGCAAAGCAGTTATGCAGCAGTGGAAAGGTTGATGAGAGGGTTATTTTTTCCAAAACAATTTGTCCACGTCTTCCCTATTAGGCAACAAGCCCAGGTTGCACTCAGACATATCTCGGCCTAATATACATATTATATAGCAAGTATACATTCTTCAGGATCTGAGAATTACGAGCGCTGTATACTTCATCTCGTGACGCCGGCTTCTCGCCTCCACACTTTAATATTGTTAACTTCCTTCGTCGCCCTTGACAATGGCCTCTTGCTCCTTTCCCTCCTCTGCTTCTCTATCCCAGTCTGTTCGCAGGCGCTCGAGAGAGAGAGAAGATTCTTTCCGCGTCTTCCCACAGTCAGATCTCTGTCTCTGAACGGGAGAGGCGATATTGGAGAGCGAATAAACAAATATAATTCATTAGGGCGACTTCACCTATGCGGACAAAACTTCCGTCCAGATACAGTGGACTAAGCTTAATGTAGAAGATTGAAAGCTGCTGGAAGACACAAAGTCTCTGATATGATGTGTGCTTCTCCCTGGACAAGAGTGAGCTTCAAGGTGCCTTCTGACATAAGTAAGTAGGGAAATATGGAAAAAGAAGGACTTTGGTGCTACTTCATGATGGCGTCCACGGACTTGGCCACCATGACGAACGTCGTGACGACGCTGTTCCTCCGCCCCGGCACGTGGGACAGCCGCGCGTTATGAGGCGTCAACGACCCAATCACCCTCGCTAGAGCAGCAGATGTCGCTCCTGGTGCAACCTGCGAAATCGCTGAACCCTAATGCACACGCACACGCAGATGCTTCATCCTGTTCTCCTTGTTATCGCACATCACACATACGCTTGACTAAGCTCCTACTGATGGCCAGCTGGAGGCGGATCATCAAGGCTGCGATTAACAGTCACGGGAACTAAAACACGTGCCAAGTGGATGATAATTCCCCCCGCCCTCGCTGGGTGAAGTTTTTGACTGATTAACCCCTCCTCCCCTCCCCTCCCTTGCGTGCTAGGAGAAGTGGTGAAAGCAGGGGACTTTCGGGGGCCTCGGGGGAGGGGAGACGACGGGCAACGGCGAGGAGAAGATGTCGTTCTACAGTGAGCGCGTCAAGGAGTCGTCGCGCTCCAGCTTCTTCAGGCCGCCGGTGTACCAGGGCGGCGGTGTCTTCGTGGGCTCCACCGGCAAGAACCAGCAGGGTAAGAGCGCAGCCGCGGCGAGTCTGGCTAGGCACAGCCAGTACCATCAGCACCAGCTTCAGCACCAGCACCAGCACCAGCATCAGCTCCAGCATCAGCACCAGCATCAGCATCAGCATCAGCATCAGCATCAGCACCAGCATCATGGCGGCTCGCCGCGATCGCCGCGCGTCAGAAGAGCCATGACAGCGGTTGGCGGTGCTCCTCCTGACCACGGCGGCCGGGAGTCGCCGCCGCCGTCCATGTTCGCCCCGCAGCAGGAGCCTTCGCCGCCTTCGGGCCAGCACTACGGCAAAAACGCCGGAGCCAACTTCTACTGGACTGCCCGGGTAGGCCTGAGACGTGTTGCAAGCCCTCGTAGCAAGGCCTCTGGACCTACCCCTACCCCCTGTCATGTCCGTCTCGCCCCAGTGGCAGTTGCAGTTTGCAGAAGCTCGCAGAAAACAGTACCTTTTATTGCGACGAGACCAAAGCTTTCGTACTTTTCTCCGGATGACAGCGTCATATTCAAAATAGGTAATAAGATCCCGTGCAGTGAATATTTTATCAGCTACAACTTGTTTCGTTGAGAAGGCGATGCTTTATGCCTACATAAGAGTACATAATACGTACCAACATAAATACCCTCGAGTTCTACGGCGACGTCTTCAAGGCTGTACGAGGAGACGGAAATTGAATCGGTAATGGAAGCTCTCAGTCTTTTGGCATCACCCGTAATTATGGTAGGGACGCCTCGGTGACGACATCGACCTCGTTGGGGGAGACGGACTCCTCGACGCAGTTCCAGGGTTGAGTCAGAAGAGAGAGCAAACCTTATCACATTCACCAAGCATGAATAGGGTCATGTAACACTTGTTTCTGCTACCCAGTTATCGAATCTTTCTGGGAGTTGACACATTTCTAAAGAGTGTGCCAATAGCGCTGAAATCAGAATTCGTTTTCTGGTGAAAGTAAAGCATTTTTCGAGATATGACGAGTCTCAAGGCATTCAAAGGTGATCAGCTGGGAATTAGGGATGTGTATGAGTCAGATGTTTGTTTGAAAATTCTCCGAAAAAAGAGCTTTTTCCTGGGGAAAGGGGCCAGGTAAGAAACTAGAATCCGACTACTGAAAAGTCGATGTCGGATATTCGTACATTCTTACTCATCTCGGTATTTTGTTGACCCCCGAAAGTGGGTCAAAAAAGGGTGGAGCAATGAGAAAAATGAGTGAGAACAACCACTTTTTGTAGGCTAAATCACTGTTCCTGCTGTCCACTGTCCTCACCCGGAGGAACGTTCAAAAATTATCCGGGTCTCAGATGGTCACCCTTGCTCTGGACACCAGAATAGCTGGGAATATAAAAAAGATACTGCACTTTAATCCTCAGCAGACAAACCAAATGTGGTTGATGCTACGTAATGTATGCTTACTTCACTCATTTATGTTTTTTTTTAAGTTGTTTGACCTATATGAATGCTACTTCTCCTGTCCTCTTATGCAGTCAAACCTCGCTGTTACTATATTGATTGGTCAGCAGCAAGATTATCATAACTTTGAGATATGACTTTTGGGGGAAAATAATACAGTAAATCTTGGTCAGCAACGAAATCATCATAAGTTTGAGACTCATCTTTGGGATTTGACTGCACCACGGCAATGGTTTGGGCGTTACTGAAAGAAATCACTTTTACTCTGAAATGTACGCAAATCTTCGACCTCATTTGACTCCCAGTGGGATTCACAGACGATGAGGCTAAAATTCACATAAACTTTAGACGACTATGAAACTTGTGAATACCAGACAGACCTTTTGGCTAAACAAAATTCATTTTTTAAACGACAAACGTGAAAGTACATGGCAACCCTAATAAAAGTAAAGAGAAGGTTTCTGGAAAAAATTGTAGCTCCTGGTGGAGAATGAATATACTAGAAAATAAACCATTATGGCTTTCACGTATGTTCTATTTAGTTTTGCGTGATACCTTCAGTTTCGCTGACGTTCCTACCTCAGCATGAATCTTTTGCCTAGGAAAAATTGGTTTCTGCGGGGGACACAAGCGGAATGTAGATATTTTGTTCGGTTAGAGGACATTCACTAGTTTCATAGTCTGGAAGTTCAGGTCCATACCTTGTGTGTCAAGCATTTTTGGTCTCATTACTAATGGCTCATACGGAGGGTGTCCCGGAAGTGTCGTCAGACTTACGGGACACCCGGTAATTTCCTGTGCACAGTATATCTATCATTTCTTCCCCCGCAATTGATCAGCCTGACGTCGACCTCCTCACCCTTTTTCTTCCTGTCTGATCGGGTACGTACAAATTGTTCTGTCACCCCTGAATGTCCTATTATGGGCGCCAAGGCAGTGAGTACAAACTATATCTGCATGTTCGCGGGGCACGCACAGACACACGGACAAATAGACAGACAGACAGACAGACACAGGGACGGACAGACAGACAGACAGACAGACAGACAGACAGACACAGGGACGGACAGACAGACAGACAGACACACACACACACACACACACAAGCACAGACAGACATGGACAAACAGACAGACACACAGACAAACACACGGACAGATAGAAAGACGGACACACGGACACACAGACAGAGAGACTCGCAGACAGGCAGACAGACACGTGGACAGACAGACAGTTGGACCCGATTGACAGGCATGAAATGAAGAAAGACGCCGTCCAACAAAATAGAGAAAAAGCAAAAGCTCCGAGAAAATTGTCAGATCAGATCTTCATGGATAGCGAAATTCTGCTTTCGTAAAACCTGCTCGACCTTTTTTTATCGCGTCACTTCAAGAGCATCGGTTGCATTTTCCCTGCCCCATTTGGTGTCGAGTTTATCAAGGCAAAGTGCCAAGAAAAGGATCCTCTCAGATTCTTTTTTTTTTGTTGACGCTCGCCCATTGTCGGTTTTGTTCCTTTCACTCTGCCAAAAAAAGCCAATGTGACGCACAAGGGTGGGATTGTCGAAAATACCCCTCCTTTTCCTATCTGAAGGTGAAGTGCGCTATTGAGATTGTTTCGAATCAACGTGAGTGACTCAAAAATGTTTTACACACCATTTTGGGGGGCACTTTTGACTGACTTCTTGGCAACGCCTGAAGTGCAAATGACTCTCCCATGTGAC
>JAAUXU010074798.1_pt1 | contig 14866 bp, 10 predicted proteins | sample 7278151 | NCBI WGS metagenome assembly JAAUXU01 (sample SAMN14350113, study PRJNA611818) | marine sediment metagenome | isolation source: surface marine sediment (1.8m) | place: French Polynesia: Moorea | collected 2018-08 | reverse complement strand
GGGAGATCCAAGAGAAAAAACTGAAAGAGTGGCAGCGTCTTCACCAACAACAAGCGGCCAGGGTCAAACAGACAGTCAGAATTCAGCAAATGCAAAGGGGAGTGCCTACTTCGCCGAGACTCCAGTACGGTGGCAATGTCGGCCGCAACCCGGTTATCATTCGGCCCCAAACGGGTACTCCTCAAGGACCGAGACTCGTGGCCAACAATTACGCGCTAGCTCAGTCTGTCCAGCACAAAAGGAGGCGGACTCACGGATATGCTGTTTTTAGCGCAGAGAGAAAGAAGGTGTACACAATGCAAGGACTGGACCTCAACGAGACGATGCAGAGAGTGGCGCGCGAATGGCGCATGGCGTCTGCCAAGGTGAAACAAGGCTACGAGACCAAAGCCAGAAGAATCAACATCCTGGAGGACGAGAAACAGCGTCACCACCCACAGCAGCAGCAGCAACAGCAGCAGCAGCAACAACTTCATCATATGCAGCCAATATCGCCACCAGGATTTAAGAAGCTGCCCAATCTACCGCCCAGCACCACGCTCCGCATCTCCAAAGTGGCCTCCCTCTCTACCACTGCCAAGTCATCCGCTGTCCCGCCAAATATCGACCTCCCAAGCAGCATTTCCATTTCTCGAGTGGAGCCTGAAGTGTCCATCGTTGCCGAACAGCCAGGAGCACAACTACCAATGACTAGACTTGCCCGACAAGTCCGACAGGTTCCCACCAGCACTTCGATTCGACCGGCTAACGTTGGAAACGGAGGGCGACTCATCTCGTCCTTGGAGGCCGTTAACTCTGTGCATCCTAGGCCTGCCATGAACAGGATGGGGGCACCTTCACAACGCATTCCCGGAGGCCTGAAGAGGCCACTTATGCAGCAGAGACAGGTGCCGACGACGAAGCGGATTCGCTTGCCTCAGGCGGTGCCCGAGGTCGACCTCGGCTGCCCCGTCAACCCCATGATGTTATCTCAGAACAACAAGCTCTGTCGCCTTTGCAGTGTGGCTTATCCTAAGAACGGCCCACTCTACTCTTTGGGCGACAGACCTGAATTGATCAAGAAAATAGCTCACATCTTAGAAGTCAAGCTGGACTTGGAGGCGGACAAGACCCAAGGCTATCCTGGAGTCGTTTGCAAAAAGTGCTTCATCAACGTCTCTTTGTTCTACGACTTTAAGATTCTGGTGTATGAAGGTTTCGCCAAACTCGGAAGAATCCTGGAGGTATGCGAGAATTCGAAGGAAGCAGAAGCCACAGGGGCACCGAAGGAAGCAGCAGGAGTGTTGGGATCTTCATCAGCCGGGCTGGACACATCGACTGAGCAGTCCATCTTACCAGATCTAGAGCTGGAGGTGGAAGTGGCAGAAGAGAAGGTGCAGTTGCCTCCGTTGCCTGCGCCCTTCGAAGTACCCAATGAGACTGACACTGACATCTCTGTGACTCCTGTGATCAACGAGGAATTCCAACTGGAGGCCAACTCTGGCGAGAAGTCGATGGAAGAGAAGAAAGAGGAGGAAGAATCCAAGGAAGCAAAGTCACCTGCTACAGTTGAAACCCAGGCCATATCCAACGACTCTGCAGAAAATGCGTCTGTCGAAGAAGTCGACCCTCTGGTCGAAGATCTCCTGGCTGAAGACATCCCTGAGCAGTCAAATTCCTCGAGCACCTTCGATCCACTTTCGTTTGTCCAAGTGGGCAGTTGTCGAAGTATTCGAGATTCTGACCTCTTCGAAGGGGACACGAGCAAGGTGGTCCAAGACTCCGAGAAGGAGCAAGAGTTCAACGGTCTGCAACTCGCCCCAGTCAACGATGAGGAAGCAACAAAAGAAGTTCAATAGCAGTTACAACTAGGAGGCGAGAGAGCGGAGGAGGGCCGTGGGCAAGAGGAGCAACCAAGACTTAGCCACGACTCTCCTGTCTTTGCCAATGTCGTCTCTCTCAGTGGAGATCGCGTGGAAGGCGACGACACCCATGGAAGAAGTGCTGTCGACCAACAAAAAATCCCAAGTGAAAGCAATGTTTCATGATAACCAGCAGGGATGAACAAGACACAAGCAAGTCTCCTTTCCTATCATCCCCTGACTAGTCCGAAGACGATGCTGAGAAGGAAATCTTGGAGTTCAACGCTGAAAGCCTCCCTAAGTCATTCCTGCTGCGGTCGAAATTTTATGCAATACTACTAATGTGTCCGAGGAGTGGCCTCCCCACGATGTGCTGGAGGACCCTTGTCCTAGTGATGTCGTCGTACCAGTTGTTTCGCAAAGGTTAAGGAGATTTGCAACTCCCCAATGTTGTTTCCACTAGAGTGGCGAATCCCCTTAGTCCAACATATGTAGTAAATTTAAGGTGGGTTTCATGCATGACTGAAGCAATGTGAAGTGAAACGCCATATCGGGAATTAAAGCTTGATGAGCCTAAATGTCTAGAGAGGATCGCTCACTCGGTACGTCACGTCTGTACAACCTGAAGCTAAGTCTAGAACTAAGTCTGAGACTCATGGAGTAGGTGTCGATTTCAGGGTGCTTGAAATATCGCATTCAACATGGATTTCACGTGCATCAGACACTTGCTTGAACATGTCTCCGTCTTCCCTGGCCGCACAGCCAAGGGGCCATCGAAGCGGAGGCCTCAGCGAGGCTGCGCTTGAGATCACGAACATTTCGAGGTGAGGTCCTCTTTGCCATCAAGAAGTCTCTGAACAGTTTATACATATAGTGTAGACACAACTATCACAGTGGCCCCACTGGTCTACATTTGCCTTCTTCAAATCAAACATCAAGAGGTTGATCAACATCAAGACCAGTCATGAGTTACAACACTTAAAGTGGATTTAGACCGAGTCTCCAGACTTATCACCAAGAAGGCTTCTCTTCAACATTTCAAGAGGTTGGGGGAAGAACTTCTTATCGGTCACGAGCTTCGCTATCACGTTCTTGAGATCGACAGCCGTGACGTTCTCGCGGTGGAGGCGACGCAGGAAGGTTTCAAGTCCTTTCACGACGATCTCCTCCCTGGACAAGTTTGGGTTGTGAAACCATTCGTCCATCTCATGGGGCTCGATCCGACACTCTGACACTGCGTCTTTCGCCACACAGTAGCCCAAGTTTGTGAACAGGTACTTGATGTCGTTCTCGTACTTTTTGCCAAACTCCGTGGCCACCAGCTTTATCGCTCTCTTGTCGTCGTCGTCCCATTCGTCAATAGCGTCCTCGGCGCCCTCGGTCGCAGACGCTCCGACGGGAGACGGGCTTTCAGCGTTTAGCTCGGTCAGCCCCGGAAGACCCACGGCCACCTTGGAAGCGAGCTTGAGTAGGAAATTCCTGTTCTCCGGGAGCTCCAAGTACTCGTCCTCGTCGTCCAAGAGCAAGCGGTCCTCCAGCTCTTGAAAGAGGTCGGCCAGCGTCCGGATTCTCGTCGCCACCCTCGCCTCAAAGCCACAGTCCAAGTCTGGGTCCTCTACGAGGGTGGATACGACCAAGTCGGTAGAGGCGAGCCTCAACAACTCGGCCTTTGCCGACGAGAACGTCCAGGCCATGGAAGGCAGAATCACAGAATAATTACTTCCGTGGCAGAATCTTGCTCGCTGCTCAAGCTCGCTTCATTTGTTTAGACTTTGGATATCTCCACCGCTGAACTGTCCTTGACGCACTTGTTGCAGCTGCTTCACTCATGGACTACGGGGCAAAGATAGATCGACGTTTTACCTTACGTTGTAGCTGTTGATCATGACCTCCATGACCAGCTTATCCTCGGGGGCCGCGGTCTATCGCGTCCGTGGGTAGAACAGACGACGGCTTCAGGTGTATATCAGGTCTGGTAAAAAAAGACAACAGTCCTAACTTCACGGGCTGCTTCCATGTAGGACTGGGTTCGAACCCGAAAAAGAACCCGGAGACAATTTCCAAGGCCGTAAAGCCGGGCTTTCGGGCTCTCTCGTATTGGCAACAGAACAACAGTGCGGCACAAAACAGAGGGTACAGCAGTACCTGTTTGGGGGCCCCATGTGAGGCCCGTTCCGGGCTTGACCCGGACTCGCCTGCAGAAGACCAGGGGTCTTCTGCTGATTCCAACCTAAGATTGCACCGTCCGAAACAGCTTTACTGCAATTAACTCCATCCTCTACAAGGCCGTCCACATGATTCGTACTATGAACCGGCACAGTTGCATGAGCCACAAAAGCGGCATTCACGGGAGCGAAGGCACTTCCTGTGAGTCTCCAGGAACGTGCCCAGAGTCCCGAGAGGTGAGCTTGCATGCGAACATGATGATGAAACCCTCGTTTCTTGGTATTGGCTAGTCTCGGCTCTGACGCGCTCCCTCTTCTCCGAAGTGGAGAAAGGAGCGAACCCGCCTGGTTCGACTTCGCCTTCGGCGCCTCCGGCGCCAACAGCTGTTCCGCACAGCTGCGCTGGCTTGATGGCGGCCGCATAGTCCGGCTTCTCTCTCGTGTGGGCCTTGCTTGGTCTATTCTTCTCTTACTTCTTGACTCCTCCGGTGCCCTCGTCAGCCTGTCCGTCTCTGTCTGTCGGTGTCGAGCATCGGTCAGATCTCGGCCGGCGAGAAGTGAGACGTGATTGGGGTCAGACGAGCAAATGTCACTTGATCCCGAGCGGACGGAGCCTCAGTGACGACTTGGGTGCAGCCGTCATGGCGGGCTCAGCCTGGCTTTGCGGGGACGGGAATGACTTCTGGAACGCCTCCTCGTGGGATCGATCCCGCAATCCCCCGCTCGTCGGACCATGCCTTCATCTTGTCGCGTGGACTTTGCCGCCGGCCGCGCTCTTCTGGTTGCTGCTACCCCTGGCAAGTGCCGCCTTGGCGAAGCCTGTCGGCAGAAGTATCACTTGGAGCTATCTGATGATCTCGAAGCTCGTCGTCATCATCGGCCTCTTTGGAATCGCCATCTTCGACCTGGCCAAGCTCTTATGGAGCGAAGAGGTAAGAGGATAGTGACGAGTGGTGCAACACGGCGGGATGTCTCATGCATTCACTCTTTGCAGGTCGCTGTCGTCGACATTCTAGAGCCATGTATCCGCATGTGCACGCTGCTCACGGTGGCGCTCTTTACCGTGGTGTTCAGGCGAAAGGGTATCTTCTCCCCGGGTATTCTCTGGGTCTACTGGATGGCCTACACAGTCACGTCGGTCGTGTTGCTCCTCAACCAGTTAGGCCACCTCCGGTTAGAAAATTACTCCTTCGTGGTCTCAGCCGTCCTCATCGCCGTCAACTTCGTGCTCCATTTTTGGGCAGACAGTGCTGAAGGATATCGTCTTGCAGCCGAAGCAGACGAGGGAGAGCCCTGTCCAGAAGAGTGGGGGAGCTTCCCCTCTCAGCTCACGTTCGCTTGGTTCAGCGGACTGGCGTGGCAAGGATTTAAGCGGACCCTGGCCCCTGAAGACCTCTGGCGAATGCCGACAACGCTGAAGAGCGAGTACGTTCATTCCCAGTTCGAGCAAAACTGGATCAGGAAGAGGCAGAAGAAGAAGAAGAAATCCACCGGATCTGCACAGAACCTTTATGTACCCACTGAACAGGTCATGGAGATGAAGTCAGAGGCTCCGGCGCCAGCCGAGAACGAGACAATGTCAGCGGGACAGTCACAGGTACGTGGTTGCGCGTTTGTACGCTAGACTGTTCGTACTTCCTTGCATACTGCACCATATTTACAACTGGTCTTTGTGTCTCGTAGGTTGGCGTCATGTCGCCCATCATGGCCACGTTCGGCGCCACTTTCATTTCCGGATCTACACTGAAGTTATTGCACGACTGCCTCCTCTTTGTCCCCCCAATGCTTCTCCAACAAATAATCGCCTTCGTGGACAGCGACGACGCCATGTGGCGAGGGGTGTTTTTCTGCGGACTGCTCTTGGTCACCGCCACCACTCAAACGCTGATGCTTTCGCAGTACTTCTACAAGATGTACCTTATAGGACTGAAGATCCGTTCTGCTCTCATTCTGGCCGTGTATAAAAAGTCCTTGCGACTGTCGCTTTCCTCCAAGATGGAATCTTCCACCGGAGAGACAGTCAACATCATGTCGGTGGACGTACAGCGCATTGTGGACATGATGGTAAGATCACTGTTTTGCTGTTCATAGTACGGAATAGTACGGAATACTCCTGAGTACTACGGACATGTTCACGTACTGTATGTACGTACGACGCAAAGCAATGCCACATCCAGGAAGGACGAGTAGCTCATGTGCCACAAGTGTATCGTGTGCCGCAGGTAACTAATCCATCAAGCCTTTCTGTTTCTTTCTAGCCATACTTGAACATGCTGTGGAGGTGAGTACGTAGTTACAGCTCAGATCAGTCGCACTGCTTGGACACCCTGTAACCTTGATTCTGGTTTCATCCTACGTGTAGTTCAGTTCTTCAGTTGTAGTTCAGTTCTATTAATCCGAACCACGAATAACCCTCCACTTGTACTTGACCGGCAGCATGCGCTGTCTGCATGCAAACGGTGCTGTCGGTCCTCGTGGCAGCCGCATGTTCAGCTTTTTTCGCTATTGCATGGTCGCTCATCTTCAAAGCGACACTCCAGTCAGGATGGAACATCTGTACTGACGTCTTCTATATCTTTCTAGCGCTCCCCTCCAGATCGTGGGCGCAGTCTACTTTCTATGGCTCCAACTTGGCCCCAGCGTCCTGGCTGGACTTTTCACTATGATCCTCCTCATCCCAGTCAACGGTTTCATCGCAGCCAAATCGAAGACCTTCCAAATCGGCCAGATGAAGGAAAAGGACAAGCGAGTGAAGGTCATGAATGAAATCATTACTGGGATCAAGGTAACGTGGTGTCTCGTACATGCAGCCCCCTCGTGCATTTCAATCCCTGCTTTCTCCTGATTGACTTTATAGATCTTGAAGCTGTATGCGTGGGAGCCAAGTTTTGAGTCCAAGGTTAGAGACATCCGTCACAAGGAGGTCTCAATTCTGAGGCGCATGGGCTACCTGCAGGCGGGTACCTCTTTCGTCTGGTCCTGCGCTCCCTTCGTCGTCTCTCTCGTCTCTTTCGCCACCTACGTGCTCGTGGACGAGGACCACGTACTAGACTCGAAAAAGGCATTTGTCTCGCTTTCGCTCTTCAACATCTTGCGTTTCCCCCTCACGATGCTTCCCATGATGATCACCGGACTCGTTCAGGCCAACGTCTCCGTCAAGCGCATCAACAAATTTATGGCCTCCGCCGAGATTAAGGACCAGGTGGACAGAAGCAATCACTCCGACGGCGTGGACAGCAAAGACAATCACGAGAGCATTGCCATGGAGATGAAAGGCGCCTCCTTCTCTTGGGATGGCGTTAAGAACAACCTCACCGACCTTACCTTTCGCGTTCCTCGGGGGTCCTTCGTCGCCGTTGTGGGCACAGTGGGCGCGGGCAAGTCGTCCGTGCTGTCGGCACTGTTGGGTGAGATGGAAAAGACGTCAGGCGAGGTGCGGCTTCACGACCGCCTGTCCTACGTGCCCCAGCAGGCCTTCATCCAAAACGCCACAGTCAGAGACAACATTCTTTTTGGCCAGCCTCTTGATCGTGAGCGCTACGACAGCGTGCTGAAGCATTGTGCGCTGGAGGACGACCTGGCCTTCTTGCCGGCCGGTGATGAAACCGAGATTGGCGAAAAGGGTATCAACCTTTCCGGCGGCCAGAAACAGCGTGTCAGCCTGGCCAGAGCGGTCTATGCGTCCTCCGACGTCTTTCTTCTGGACGACCCGCTGTCGGCCGTTGACTCGCATGTGGGCAGGTATCTCTTCGACCACGTCATCGGGCCCAAAGGATGCTTGTCGAACAAGACGAGATTGCTGGTGACGCACGGGATCACGTTTCTGCCTCAAGTGGATCTCATCTTGGTGATCAAAGACGGCGTAATCTCAGAGACGGGTACCTATAAAGAGCTGTTGGAGCAAAAGGGGGCATTTGCTGAGTTTCTGGTGCAATATTTATCCGAGGAGACAGATCAAATGGACGCGGAAGAGGACATCGGCGACATGAAGAAGACCATCGAGCAGGCCTTGGGCAAGGAGGAGTTTCAAAAGAAGATGGCCGAATGTCGTAAGCGCACCTGCTCTTTCAGCGAGTCTCATAACAGTGCCAAAGAAAATGACTTGGGTGAGAACGAGGCAACCTCGAAGCAGCTCCTCGGGGACGCAGACAAAAAGGAACTTACCGATGGTGAAGGAGATCCAGTGCAGAAAGGGGAGGAGAAGAAAGACGTCGCCAGGGTGCAATATCAGGAAGAGAAAATGGAGACTGGTACAGTGAGCTACAAAGTGTATCTGTATTACCTGTCTGCCATGGGTTTTCCTCTCTCTGCCGGCTGTTTTCTCAGCTACGTGGTCTACCAGATCTGCTCTGCTTTGTCCAGCGTCTGGCTGGCCAAGTGGTCGGACGCCGCTAAGACATCTGACGCCGGCGACAGAGACGTGTACCTCGGCGTGTACGGGGCGTTGGGCTTTGGCCAGGCGGTGGCTGCCATTTTTGGCTCTGCCTGCCTGTATCTGGGGACACTGAAGGGGTCGGAGTACTTGCACTTCATCGTGTTGCGTTCCATCCTACGTTCGCCCATGTCGTTCTTCGACACAACGCCACAAGGACGCATCCTCAATCGCTTTGGAAAGGACATTGACGTGCTAGATGCCACCATGCCCATGATACTACGCGGTTGGATCACATGCTTTCTCGCCGTCATCTCCACCTTCGTGATCATCTCGTACACCACGCCTATCTTCATCCTCCCCTTCTCTGTGGTGCTGATCGCCTACTACATGGTCCAGCGTATCTATGTGGCCACGTCGAGGCAGCTGAAGCGTCTGGAGAGCGTCTCGCGCTCACCCATCTACTCCCACTTCGGAGAGACGATCGCTGGCCTACAGACCATCCGTGCCTTCTCGCTGCAACAGGAATTCTCGCACGAGTCGGCGCGCAGATTGGACTACAATCAGAAGGCCAACTTCCCCGGCATCGTCGCCAACCGGTGGCTTGCAGTCAGATTGGAGATGGTGGGAAACCTCATAATTTTCTGCTCAGCCTTATTTGCTGTCGTCTACAAAGACTCCATTTCCCCTGGACTGGTGGGTTTGTCGGTGTCCTACGCGCTGTCTGTCACCCAGACTCTCAACTGGCTGGTGAGGATGACATCTGAGGTCGAGACGAACATCGTGGCTGTCGAAAGACTGAAGGAATATGCCGAGTTGCCGACAGAAGCAGATCTCAGGAACGACCGGTCAGAGTCTTTGGCCACCTGGCCATCCAAGGGGAAGATCGACTTCGAAGGCTACAGCACTAAGTACAGGTAAGAGAACAACATCGTGACGAGCAGTGCAGCATTACTCAGACGTCTTCGTCACTTCTAGGGAAGGCTTGGCGCTGGCCTTGTCCAACGTCTCCTTCACGTGCAGCGGCTGCGAGAGGGTCGGCATCGTCGGTCGCACGGGGGCGGGCAAGAGTTCTCTGACGATGGGCCTTTTCCGTCTTATCGAACCAGTGGATGGCAAGATCAAAATCGACGACATCGATATCTCCAGCATCGGCCTCCACGACCTCCGCGAGAAGCTGTCAATCATTCCTCAGGATCCGGTACTCTTCTCCGGCACCCTGCGTCTAAACCTGGACCCGTTTCACCAGTACACCGACGAAGAACTTCGTGTTGCCCTCAAACAGTCGCACCTCGGTGATTTCTTCATTTCGCTGGAGAACGGCTTGGAGCACGAGATCTTCGAGGGCGGCACCAACCTCTCTGTGGGTCAGCGGCAGCTTGTCTGCTTGGCCAGAGCCATCTTGAGACGATCCAAAATTTTGGTTCTTGATGAGGCGACTGCGGCAGTGGACTTAGAGACAGACGAAATCATTCAGACGACTATTCGTGAAAAATTCAAGGACTGTACCATCATCACCATTGCCCACCGCCTCAATACCATCATGGACTACAACAAGATCGCGGTGCTTTCAGCGGGCAGGATCGTGGAATTCGACACCCCCGAGAACCTCTTGAAGCAGGAGACCTCACTCTTCTACAAGATGTGCAAGGAGTCAAACCTGGTATAATTACGGGGCACACGCACTTGTGTACACACTACCATATGTATGTTGGCGCCATCGCTCTAAAGCACAGTGTACTTAATACCCAAACCTATCCCTCCATTAGTTGTGAACAAATCCAGGTCTTGTTCTATGTGCACAATGCTCGAACCAGGGCAACGTGCCCAAGTTCAGTTCTTCCTTGATGTACATTTTCATTGTACAGTTCCATTTTATGTCTGCACTACTGTGTCCAGATTGTCTGTATGCTGTTTTGTGACCGAGGATCCGCCATCTAAAGAATTTTAATAGGTATGATACGAGCGAACGTGTTCATGTTGAGTCTGTGGCTGCGTAGGTGTCACTATTGTTGTACAACCAACCGCAGTGCACTTGTGCATACATAGGTGCGTGTAAGTTGGATCCCACCGCCCCAAGAGATCTTGCCGAAGTCTCTTGTCAGAAAAGTATAATTTTCATTGATTATATTGGAACGGGGAGCTCGACTTTGCCTTGAGAAAGCATTGGGGGATGGAAGCCACTCGTATATCACAAAGATGGACTGGAAAACGCTGTCTCGATTGCCGAAAGCAGTGAAAGACGACTTTCCAGGAGAGAGGATAAGTGTTCGATCCAATGACTGAGATTGCTGGGACTCCAAGTTTTCCAGTGGACGGTATTTTTCTTTGTAAATCCAAATCCTGGGTTTTTTTTCTATCAATCTACGGGACTTCTGTTGGGCTCCAACGTCCACTTCTTTTGGGGTGGTGGAGGGATACGCGTATGAACGTACGTGATACGTGTTGATGTACTTAATACATGTTACTATGCTGTACTAAATGTATTTCTGAACGAGATAACGTTAACAATATGACGTGACTATAAGAGTTTAAGAGGCTCTTGCTAAGCGCAAGTCTCGACTTCACGACTTTACGTACGCACATGAAACGAGAAAACATTCCTTTATACATTTGCTGAAAGCCTTGGAAAACATCCTTGACTGGACATCGGAGGTCCAGTGTTCAAGACCTTAATCCTAGATAAAGTTATGTGCTGTGTACCAGTATGTACAATATTTAGATTCACAAGCAGTCCTTGCACAACATTCATGATGTTCACAACAAGTGATCTTTTTTCACAAACATAGGTGCATGAGTCGTCTGGATCAGGGAACAATGATCAAGCTACTTCAGGTCGTACTGATGTAAAGTTAATGTAGAGAGAGACAAACGTTTGCTACTCTTGCCAGGGACTTCTTTCTTTCAAGCCGCACTAGTGTGCAGAATAATATCAGTGATCACAACCTCACATCTTTGCGCTATGCATACGTCCTATTGCTTTTTCTCGTCAGAGCAGCTAGCAGAGCATGACTATTGCGTCTTCAGGGTTATTCGGTAGGATCGAACGCAATAACGATTAGTTTATAGAGTTATAGTTATTATGCAGTAACTGCTGCCGCTCAGAAGTCTGAGGATGATACAGTAGATATGTGAAGGAGAGCAAAGGCTTACTTGCAATAACGTCTATAGGTATGTGTAGAAACGCACGATCCCTCGCGCTTTATGTCTTAGGTTCACATCTTGCCTTCCATTGAACAGTACTTTGAAACGATGCATAGTTTGTGTGTGAGATCATTCGCACCTCTCATTCACGCTCCACTCACCTCTGGTCGTACGAGAGCAAAAGAAGAAACAGACAACAACGAAAAAGATGACGCGGACACACGTTCAAGCACGCTGAGATCGCTGTTCTAGAGAGAAGCTGGATAGAAAAGTTCCATTTGTTCTTCCATTGCTAAGAGGGGCCTTTCCATTGTCGGTTTCGAGTGCTTCGAGAGCGAGCGAGCGAGTGCTCACCTCGCGAACGGGTTCGTGGTCGACATCTGGTACGGGCGCTGCGTGAAGGGGTTGACCACGGCGCCGCTCCCGTCGCCGTTGCTCGTCTCCATGCTGCCGTACGAGTCGCAGGCTTCCAGCTGTTGTTGCTGCTGCTCCTGGAATCCAGTCTCCACCGGTGCGCCGTAGTTTTCGGAGTAGCCCGCGTCCTTGCCGTACTTGTCTGCGCCAGCAGCGCCGGGGTCGGTCATCTCAATCTTTTCCTCGTGCTGCAAAGAGAAATGTTCATGGTCAATACAAGTGGCCATCATTGCTCTATGTTCCTGGTGGCAGAGCAGCGCTCGCACAACATGCGGGCGTGCCACGCCCTCGAGTCCTCCATGCAGTAGGACAAGCGACACGTTTTGTTCTGTTCGTAATGTATGGATGCACGCGAAGTAGTCAAAATGTTGCCCACCTGTTCAATGGCCCAGTCCTGCACCTCGCCCGATGCAAATATGCCGTAGAATATGACGCCTACGAAGTGGATGCCGGACGCGATGAGGAACACGTGGTGCCACTCGGTCGTGAGCGTCTCCTTGGACGAGTGATCTTTGGTCATCTGCTCGGTGGTGATGGGGCAGATCATGCCGCTGAGGGTGCCGACACCGTTGCTAATGCCCATGAGGATGGATGCGTAACGCGGGGCGATGTCCAGGTGGTTCACGTTGAAGCCAGAGATTGCAAAGCCAGAGCTGCCTACTGCCAGGATGAGGTAAACGATGACGAGAGTCTCATCAGTGGTGTAAGCGACCAGTAGCAGGAAGACGGCCTCTCCCCCAAAGCCACCGCAGTTGAAGATCTTGCGGACGTTGGTAGTACTGAGAATCTCGTTTCTTCGCAAGTAGTCCGCCAACTGTCCTCCCAGGGGAACGATGATGGTCATGACGAGATGGGGAAGGGCAGCCAAGGTGGATCCCTCGGATAGATCGAATTTTAACACTTCCTTGAAGAACTTGGGCTGGGTGATGACCAGTAAGTAGAAGGTCCAAGATCGAGCAAAGTTGGCCACGATGATGGCCCACACCGGCAGGCACGTGAAGACTTTGCGCCACGGGGTGTTGAAGAGTGTGGGCTGCATCTTGCCAGGACCCTCACCAATGCTCTGTTCAATGTAGTACTGCTCGCGCGGAGAGATGGTGGGGTGCGTGGAGGGTTTCTCGAAGGCTAACCATAGCCAGAACATGTACCACAGGATGCCACATGAGCCGTAGAAGTAGTACGGCATGTACCAACCTAAGTTGTCTGCCAAGACGCCCGAGATTGTCATGCCCAGCACTGCTCCTCCGTATGATCCGCAAAAGGCGAGGGTTGCAAGACGAGATCGTTCGAGTGGAGGCGCCCACCAGCGCCAGATGCCGTGGCAAGCCGGATAGGTGACGCCTTCAACCACACCCTGGAGGACCCTCACGACGATCACGCACACTGGGCTGAGGTCAGTGGCGGTGGGCAACAGCAGGTTGAGGCATGAGGACAGGAAGATGGCGGTGCCGAAGAGACGCGATGGTGAAAACTTTGCCGCCAAAAAGCCGCCTGGTATCTGTGTGATGATGTAACCCCAGAAGAAGGACGCATCGACGAAGCCCACAGTTTCCGCTGTCCATTGGAATTCGGGCATTCCCGTCTCTTTCATCTTCACGGTGGCCACGCCGACGTTGCACCGGATGCCGAATGAGATGACAAAGCCCACCGCCACCAACCACGCCTGCGTGTACCGTTTCGACAGGTTGCAGCAGGGGCACTCCGGTTGACAGTACTTGTCCACCTTGCGCAGCGGCGGTCTCTCCAGCTCGGGATACTCGTCGGGAGCTTTGAGGTTGGCCTCGTCGTACGCCTTTGCCGCTTCCACCGTTTTGTCAATGCCCTGATGCGCATCCTTGAAGTCGTATCTGTCGTACGCCCCCTCCATCCTGAAGACCCTGTGCGCGTTGGACCTCATGGCGGCCATGCCGCACTTGATTTTGAAGAGCATCCCACCCGTGAAGTCCTCGGGGCATTCTTCATGCTGGGCGGCCTCATCCAGCTTCACATTCTCCAAGCCGGCGCTCACTTGCTCCTGAACCGTCTGCATGTTGGAAATGGGACCTGGAAAGAGAGATCAAAGCTCGGCTTTAGTAGTGCCAGGACTCACGTTACACACGGTAGAACGCACCGTGTGAGTCACGAACAATGCAATGGACGGGGGCGGCGGCTGCGAGGCAGACGACTCGCGCCACAGAAAGCAAGAAGACCTCCTTCGTCCCCGAACGGCGATTCGAGCAGCGAAAGCCCGTTGGAGAAGAAAATCATTCTCTCGCACTTTCTCCCCCATTCTTTTTACACTGTTGACTGACTCGTACTATTAATAGCGTCTACGTACTTACACTGTGAGTCGTGAAAAAAAAGTCTATTACTCTCATTGCTCTGTTTCAGACACATTCTGCACGTGATCATAGGTGGGTGGGCCAACTTTTTTTTCTTCACAGCTTCAATTGGGGCAGTCCAAGGCCTCGTCCACGGTGAACAGGGTCCACCAGAACCACAACAACTGCGTGGTGGAGAGAGGAAATCGACTCCTTTTTGCCCAACATTTCAAAGTGATGGACGAGAGAGAAGAATGGCTGTGGTACAGAGCCATTAGTATCACGCTTCTCTCCCCTTTCCTTTCTCTGTTAATGCTCTGCTGACTTTTGGTGGAGATTATTCCCAATAAATGACTTTCTTCCTTTATACACACTTTCAGGTATACTTTCATTGATGGCAAAGCGAGAGCAACAACAACGCCGGCGTTAGCGACTTCATGAGGTCCATGACTAAGCAAAGAATGGCATTCTGTGAATGACTTCATGGTAGGGCCGGTGGCGGTGGTGGTGTCCGTGGTGGTGGTGCAATGGCCGTCGTTGTGCAAACGGTGAGTCAGTGTGACTCTGAACATTGTCATGTCTGTGTGTGCGTGTGTCTGTCGGTTGGTCTGTCTGTCGGTCTGTCTGTCG
>JAAUXU010123617.1_pt1 | contig 14868 bp, 12 predicted proteins | sample 7278151 | NCBI WGS metagenome assembly JAAUXU01 (sample SAMN14350113, study PRJNA611818) | marine sediment metagenome | isolation source: surface marine sediment (1.8m) | place: French Polynesia: Moorea | collected 2018-08 | reverse complement strand
TCACGACCCATGCAATCCATCAGGGGGCCCGCACCACCACACCCCCATTCCTCCACCCCAACACACGCAAACTCCAAATTTATCCCGCCTCCTTGCCAAAAACTCTGGGGGGGGGGGCACTTGACACCCCAGCAGCTGCAGCATACTTTACATTAGCACTTTAAGTTGCATGCATATGCCTGATCATCGCTTGAAATGGCTTAAAAGGCTTTTACAGGGGGGGGGCATAACTTCTTGAACCACAAAAGGATGTTATTATCGCTTCAAAATTGTATGGCAGCAATTTAAAAACATACAAGATGGACAAGTGGCTGGGAGGATGCAAAAAACAAATTACTCTACGCGGCCTCCTCTAGTCTTAATTACAGTCATGGGAAGGCTGCACATGGGGCGCGCACTGTGTTCACGGACAAGTCAGATCATGGCGTTGTCAAGAAGTCCCTCGGACTGTCTGCGCCAGCATGGGGCTTCTGGCACGCGTCTGATTCACGCTAGAATTAGCAAATCAGCGTGCTGCTTGTTAAACTTTAAGTTCAAGAACGTGCGCCGAACCCTGTGTTTGACAGGTGCGTTCCCAGTGACGCTCAGCTCGCTGCCTTTGCCCCCCTTTTAGATGTCGGAGGCCTTGGAGTCCGTCGTTGTCTTGGGCACTGTCTACTCTATTGCAAACCGTCCTCCCCCCCCCCTCCCGTCAAAACCAACTCACCCAGTACAGTCCTTCATTTGAGGAATTGAACCTGGGACACACTGAACATTGCCTCCTTTTTCCTCACGAGTCACAATGCCGGCCCTGATTTTTGCCGCCACGTTGAAGCCAGGGCTGGACCAGCTCGTGTTGGGCCAGGAAATGCATTTGATCGTCGCAGTTCAGTTTCGGTTCAGGCCCACTTCTTGTGAATGCGGCCGCACGCGCGTAAATAAAATATGAATTCATTCTGCTTTTGCGTACGGGAAATGACATCACACAAAGACGTTTTCAACTCCAGCGGAGCGGGGAGAAACGATTCTCGATGGAGCAGTCAAGGGTTGCGCCATTCGGTGACTGCAGTCAGCAAAACAGGCGTCTCAGTTTCGCCACAAAAAAAATGCTCCTCATTTTGAAAGATGGCAGCAACACTAACCTAAGCAAAGCCGACTCAACCTAAGTGCCAAAGTGCCAGTTGGACACCTGACCCCATCTCAGTTACTCCCGCTGCATTGCAGTGCTGGCCAGGCTGATTTCAGCCTCGCTGAATTTGCACGGATGTCGCATAAAAATGGCAGATAAGCCTAGACAGTGGACGACGCCAAGCCAAAGTCGATGACTTTTCCATCGGCACCCAAGTTCCCGACGATCCGGGTCGTTTCCCCGTGCTCGGAGGTCGCGCAATCGCCCAACTTTGGGCGTCCCACTGTCCTCGGCCTCATCGTCCTCGAGAGACCTCAGTCCCTAGAAGCGACTGAAGCCACGGACAACACGGCATCCCATGCTGCAATCAGAGTCCGGCATTGTCCGGCCGACCCTCGAGGTCCCCCTGTAGCTCCCCCAGGGCCTGATCTGCTCCTTCATATACACTTTCTCCGGGACAGTCGAATCTCGACATTGCGCACTTTCCCGTCAGCAGGATGAACTACGTTATATCTGCAGAAGTAACCCAGAACAGGGAAAAAGACTCTATAAGGAGAAAACACGTTATATGGAGAGTCGACTGCACATAGTAGGCACAAGACTTGGTCATCACCATCACAAACAAGCAGTGCTGCTTGATCAAGTAAGTGGGGCTTTTCACGTGCGTCTCTGTCATGTGTGCACGATCATTTTGCATGATTGCAAGCATGTGCGGTACTTTTGGAGTAGTAAGTGGGGCTTTTCAATGTGAGCCTCATATACTGTATCACGCTGTTCCATGACTCCTTTGTGGCTGGCTGCATTAGCTCATTTAACAAACGATTCATCCCTTGATTCTTCCAGTTGCTCGTCTGTCAGTGGGCGCTTCAGTACTTTGCCTTTTTTTTACTTAACTTATACTTTTTGTACACAGATGTACAATTTCCTTAAGGATTGAGGTTTTTGTCATCGTCACGTTGGTTGTGAAAGACAAGCGAGTCAGTTGGAGCGCTGTAATTTTCCAGATGAGGCTGCTTCGCCACTTCCTTGTTCGTTCTCGCTCGTGTGTCAAGGTTCAGTTGGCCAGAACTAAGAAAGGAGTGGAGAAGAAGGACAAAAAACGGTCCTCCCACACGTTGTGCAAGCTGGAGACGTGGCTGAAGTCGTCGTCGTCGTCGTCGACGATGTCTCCGACGCCGTCCTCGTGTGATGAATTCGCTTCCCTCCCATCAGTTGTTTACTTTCGCCGCATTAAAATTATGGCCAGGAGCGATTCTTCTTGGGCAGAATGATTATGGTGGCTGCTGAGTCACCCAAACTTGAGTGGAGCGCGCATTTAGACAAGTCTCGTGGCCACCGTCGACTCGGCCAGACACGGGCGTCACCCAGTGGTCCGCGCTCGCCGTCTGCCTCAGCGACTCCGCCGCGTGCTCGCCAGCACCTGTTTCATTCACCCCTCCAATAAAGTCTGGCCGAGTCAAGTTATGATGTCTTCCGAAAGAGTAAGCGTAAGCGTAACCTTAGCCCCAACCGGCGGTCAAATGAAGACAATAAATCAGCTGAATCCTCAGCAGCAGAGAACAGTGAGGGTGAGGCAGAACTATACAATTATGAGCTAACGCAGAAGTCCAGAGAGAGAAAAAAGGAAGAACACATAAATTATGGGCAGTTCTGGAGATTGAGAGCTGATATTTCTTTTTCTACACGAACTTACACCAGTACAAGATCCCCCCCCTCCTTTTTGCAAGCAATCGGACACGTTCGCGATATGTGTGTATGACGATAGTTCCAAAAGGCACTTTTGAGGGCCTAGGTTTTGGGCCTGTGGCAGAAATATTGAGGTTTTACTAAAGCAACTTTCTTCCTCAGGAACATTTACTATCTGCACTTTTAACTCAAAGTTTTGTAACATACTAAGTGTAGTTCACACTTCTCTCTTCAGCCATATCGATTGACAGAAGTTGTTCACCCCTCTATGGAAAGCTAAGAAGCTCCTCTAAAGTTAAACTGAACTGCACTTTTGCCTTAGAACCACTCATTGTTCAAAATACAGTCAAGCTTTTGTGCAGTGAACTCTGTCTGCTGCAGTGTATAACATATTGCGGATAAATGAATGGTCCTCGGGCAAAAGTACGCATCAATTTAGTTTTGGAGGACCTTCCGAGCTTTCCATAGAGGGGTTAAACACTTCTGTAGCTTCAATTCCGTAAAAGTGATTAAATAATTGGTCACATTAGGCCCATTTTTTGGACAAGAGGATTACTTTGAGAGACCGCATCTTAACGTTACATGCGACGTGTGTATATTTGCAGCAATCGAAATCAAAAGACTCCTCAGTCACGTTTAACAGAACAGCAAACTTACATTCTCTTTCAAGGTACATCAAAGCGCTACGGCTCATCACGTGTAGGAAGTCAGCTCCTACAGGTCCAAATTGAAAATATCGTATCTTTTTGGCCAGCAAACGGTGGAGTAACAATTTCTTGCCATTTCTCCTCAATTTTCTCCTTCAGTTGGTCAATGTCCTGCAGTTGTAGTCTTGCATTGCGGTTTTACCGCATTCCAAATTCCAAAGCTAATGGATTTGAGTCTGGACTAGACGGTGGCCAAGTCTCCCTGCTTACAAATGTGATTCCCCGACGACTGCACTGCTCCATCATCCACACTTGATTCCTCTGGGAGGCATGAGCAGGGGCTGAATATTGAAGCTACCTTGCAGTGCCTTGCAGGCATTTTCCACAGAATAAATAGAGGGTGTCCGTCTACTGCATGAGGTCAAGAAAGGTATTGGTGGGCGCCCATCCGAGCCCCCCCTCACGCAGCAAGGGTAGTGAGCGTTCGTCAGGGGCGACAACAGCGAGGGAGATCGTCAGTCCTGCTGATGCCAATCGTCAACAAGTCCAAGACGTACTGCATCAGCCACCGGCTCGGCCATCAGTCCTGGAGTTACGATGCAGTTACGAATCAGCGAAGACACCCGTAACTGGCAAAAAAAGACCACTGTTCCTGGTGGGCGCACATTCTAGCCCTGTCGTAGGCTTCTGGGCTCCAGACAGCCTTTTGGCCTTCACTGCTTGACTTCAGTTGGCCTTGTCGAGCTCCTCTGATTGCAGCAATTTTCAGCCAGTGCCCTCCGAGATGCCATGCATCACTGAAAGTTTCTCCACTGTCACCTGTCTGCCACCAGGTATGGCCAGAGCTGCTGCAAATTGTTGATGAGCATGGCGGTGCTGGCCTCCTTCTCAGCCAAGCTTGCTTGGCCATTCCATATGCAGCAATGGCAGATTCATCGAACTTGGCTGACAGAGATGGAGAAAAGATTAGCTATCTGGTCAGTTGTCACGCATCGTCAAAGCAACCAAATGACCCTCTTGTTCTGCCAGAGGAGGCCCACTATTCTCCTCCCAGACGAGGCTGTTGTCCCCCTCACCTGAGTCGGGCAGTGGCCAGAGGTTGTTGGCTGTCTGGAGGTTCTTGTTCTCCATCACTCAGGCCTCCACTTTCAGACTCTTTCTTCTTCATCTTTGGCCTGATGCACAGACGCAAACACTCTTCAGACTTGGAAAAACGCATATTTCTCCGTTTTCACCTGAACTGTGGTAGGTAAAAAAACTCGGTTTGGCTGACCATTTAGCAATATAACCACGTCGGACTCTGCCAAGACTTAAATGAGGGAGGAGGCGAGGATAGGGGAAGAATTTGAGGGGGGTACAATGGCCCTACTCGTCCATCCCAGAGTGATGAGGATCTTCATGACAGACTGTTTTTACTTTGCTCCTCTCTCCGAACAGAAAAAAAAAATTGGCACTGCTATGGCTGATCTCACGTCTTCCTGGCTATTGTTTACGTCCAAGATGGGTGGTTCTTGTTTCAATTTTGGCTGCTTTGAATTCACAAGGGTTAAAGCTCGCCTATTGAAACCTTTTGGACAGAAATTATTTCCTAAACATGGATACTGGACCATGAAGTGAGTTTTTTGCCCAGCGCTGTTTGCTCTGACCAGATCTTGCAGGCCATCACTCAACCTCTCCAGTTAGCCTTTCAAGTTACAGATACAGGCTGATGACTTGTAGCTTAGGGGTGCAGCTTTGATGGTGACTATACTTTGAGATTTTAATATTCTCATAGTGGATGGCCGTCCTTTTTTTTGGATATGCACATTTTATAGCCCCAAATATCATGAGTCATTATAAATATTCTGCATCTGCCGGCTTTTAAATCATCAGAGCTAATTTTCATGTCAGGAGACAACCCGACAAGTGTCTGTGTCTCAATCAACAAAGAGGCTGAAAGTGGGGGGTACCGTCAGGTTGACCCAGAGGGGGTTAATTGTAATTACCCTTGTCAGGAACAAGAAACCCAATGTTATATAAAATGAGGCGATGCCAACCGGAGAGAGTGAAGGTGAGTGACACGGGGATTGCCCAAAGAGGTGTAAGGATGAGGGAACTGCTTGCTCCTCAGTCAGTTGATGCCTGCCAGTGGTGTCTGCTTGACCCCTTTTCTACCTCACACATGCGTTAGGTGGATGCCCTCACACATGAAACAATGCCAGGCCTTCCACAGTGAGTGCCAGAAAGTATTTGAAGCTCGCAGCTTCGTTCCAACAGAAAAAAAATGGATGCACCTTCAGTGACAACTGAAAGTTGTAATTAAGGTCGACATTCGTGACAAAGTCATGCTGAGCAGTTCTCAAATCTGCAAATTAAGAGCACGCTTCAAATTGCCCCAATTCGTAGAGAAGCTGTTGCTGCAATCTCTTTTGTTGTTGCTACAGGGTGCAGAAGATGTTCGCTCTGCAAATACATTATTACGTTAAGTGCATATAATTACAATATACGAGCTTTATTGGCGCAGCTCGGGCAACTAAATTGAGGTGACTCCATTAAACATGGCCTTGACGACTGCCTCCGATGGTCGTAGGACATCTTCCACAATGGTATTTTCGTCTGATATCGTGACTCCAACTTCGCTATTGCGAAGAAATACGTGATTTGAGCCGGAAAAAATGGGAGCAAGTCCTGAAAACTGTAAAAAAAACCACCCTGCTTATTACAGTTATTTGCTTATGAACAAAATTCCAGCTGTAACTGTAGCCTTTCAACTGCAATTCCGATAATTAAGATTGATGCACCTCATTCATCGTGACAAGTCCTGAAACTCCAATTGCACAACGTCTGATGCACCCTGTAGAATGTTATGGGTTCGCGAGCATTCGCATTGGGGGGGAAAAAATCGCTCAAATGTGCAATTCTTCGCTGATTCAGTTTGGCGAAGACCCAGATCTGCACTGTTATTTTTTCCCCTTTTCTTTAAGAAGATGCAATCAAGTCTTGGAATCGAGGCGATTCACACAAGATCCACCCGGACTCGCCCATAAAACGACACCCAAACTTCTCTCCCACTTATGTGAGAATGACGCGGAATCCCCCACTTTTTTTCATGTAGACTCAATTGTACCATGAGCGTCACTGATGTTGTCTTCCATAGTGCTAAAAGGATGCCCGAAAATTTCAATTTTTTTTGTTAAAAAAAAAAACAAAAAGCAAAAAATGGTCTCGTAGTACATCGACGAAGACAAGATCTGACCTTGACGGGCACCTGGACGGCCACTAAAACTTTCTGAAGAGCATTAGTCTGGCCGCAGGTCTTTGAACATAGTCTTCTTGGTGTTCTTCTTTTTTGTGTACGTGTGTGCGTGCCAAACATTTTTTTTTTCGCGATCTGCTCGCGCCAGATGTGCAAAGCATTTCCATGTGACAAGAGACTGAAGCAACTTTCTCTTAACCCCTCTTCTTCCCTTGGTTGGAGGCAGATCTGCAGAGGTCATTAGACGAAGAAAATGTGCGGAAAACGCCCCAAAATTAACGCCATCCGTGCATATCTGCAGGGGGAAATCGTGCACGACGGGAAAGTTGGTCAATATTTGCATCTGTTTTCTGCTATCTGGCGAACTAATGGCTGACGAAGCAGAACCGTCGGCTCTTCAGAGGTGGATTTGCCCACCACAGTTTGCAAATACCTCCACCATGGACGTCGTGGCCTTCGAAGGCCGCGTGGACAGAAGTGGCGAGGTGACGACAACTCTTTGCCCACTCCCACGATCCCCGCAGGAGCCTTGGACTGAGTCGTCCTCCTCCACTGAGACCACCAGCAGGAGCAAATAAGGCTTTAGTGCTCATCAGTCCCATTTTCTCCATCTTCCTCGTCAGCACCGTTTCCATTTGGAGCGCGGCCACCCTGATCCTCTCGGATGAAATGAGACTTTTAGCTTAGAAACATCTGAAGTCAGCACTGATTTTTTTAGCACATTTTTCGCAAGGAGCAAAATTATAATTACAAGTCGACAGCTTGACACACAATATATTGAGACCATACGTTATTAGGCGGAGAAGTCAGCAGGGGAAGAATGAATCGCATCGGACTGTGCTACAAATGCAAATGGACCCCTTGTGTCTCGTTGAGAGCAGAGCTGCAAATCCCTCGACTTTTCTGCACCCCCAAATATCTTCTTATTGCTGAAGCTGCTTTTCCATAGCACTCAGTGTGTTAATGCGGCGAAAGTCAAGAATTTCACGGGTCAACAACCCGGGCGAGTAGAAGAAGTGTAGCAGTCATCAGAAGTAGCTTTGTCACAGTGTGAGTGAAGGCAGGAAAAAAGGGGGGCATCTTTGTGACTCATATTGTCACAGTAGCAGCACAGGAAGCCATCGATCATTTGCTCAGCCACACATCAGTTATGCCTGTGTGCGAGGCTGAGGGAATTAACTCAATGATTTTGCTCTTCTTTCACTCGAAAAAAAAAAGGTGCGAGTCATTTCCTACGTCCCAATGAAGCCTTTGCTTTAAACACTCAACAACAACAAAAAACTGAAGTGGGAATCATTGAAAGGTCGTCCAAACTCTTGTCCTCTTCATACAGAAAGACAAACTTCTGAAGTCAATTTTTTACCACCCACAGGGTGTCCTAAGACGACTCCGGGCAAAGTGTTTTAACTCCCAAATGGAACGCTGCCTTGAGCACTTCACACATCTGTTAAAACTCATCCGGGTCTTTCATAACGCTAGGTTCATCCGAGCCACCCTGTACACGACAATAATAGCACAGCGGAGGTCCGGAGAGGTGCGCTAATTGCGCTGTCACTCACCAGGTCGATCCCCACGTGTCCCTGACACCCGGGATCATCTCCGGCTCCATCGTCGTGATCAGGGGTGAGAGACGGAATTTATTGCGTCGACGCAGTGCAGTGCGACCCCCTTAAGCAGGACCTGTTGAGCAATCGCTGCGATGACGCGGGTCTCGCTGTCGAGGCCAAGAGCTGGGGCGACGTCGAGTATTATGCAAAACTACAGTAATGAATGCCTGAAAGAGAGAGAGAGACTTGCACGCGCGCAGGACGCGCGCGTGTCAGCTGCGTGCGCGCACGCGCACACGCGCGCGCATGCATCCTTCCTCCTCCCCCATGCTCAGTTCTTGTCTTGGATTCGATCTGACAAGTTGAGCGCGCTCATTTTTACCCACTCACTCGAGCTCTGGACCCAAAATGTGAGCTGGGGAGGAAGTGGATGGGGGAAAAAGTGAGGGAGGAAAAAAATTAGAACTGCGTGTGCGTGACGAGAAGAGCAGAGGAAAAGGGTTGTGCAAAAAAATGTGAGAGATTGTGCGAAAAAGAAAAAGCTCAGTCATGATGCACTGCTTTCATCTGCCGGAGCCGATTGCAGCTCAGGTCACAGACATGAATCAGGTAATGTTGATTGTTTTGTCCGTCACGTCTTCGCAGGATTCTTCCTTATGAGGAGAGTTTGGGGCTGCTCCAGTTGGCACCTCCCAAAAATTCGCACATTGGGTTTTTTTTTGAGGGGGGGGGGGGGAGGGGGAAGATTGGGTCATGGCCAAAGTGCTGCTCACGCGGATTCCTTGTTGAGCACAACATCTTTTTCAGTTTTGCCCGTGCAAGCGCGTCCGCGTCGTCGTGAGTTGCGTCATGCCCCAAAAACCTCCCCATTTTTTGTGGCACCAGACGCAAAAAAAGTTCATTATGAGGCGCAGGTGGAGTTTTTTCTTATTTATTTTTCGCCTGGCCAGAAAGGGACAGTTAGGGTCGGGTCGGGTATGGAGGAGGGGGGGGGGGGGTGAGGGGGGGCTGTAAAAAGGGGTCATTTTAACCGGTTAAGGGTAACGACGGCTTGAGGCGCCAGCTTTGGGGAACGAAAACGTCTGGTGGAGTCGGATTTCTTCATTACCATTCCGCGAAAGCCAAAGTTGCCTCGGCCACGAACATTTTGCCAAATGACTCAGGGCGAAAATGTCTTCTTTTATGCTCTGAGGCCAACCAGGTCAAGTCGTGAAGCTGAAGAAGGTGATTTGCTGATTCTTCTGCGTCTCCACTCGCGAATTACTGAATGGACGTCACTTTTTTTTTTTTTTGCAAATGTTGACGTCTGCGAATTCATGGTGGAAAAAATGGAAACTTTTGCACGAGAGTCATATAAGCCATATCTTCATGCCCCGTTAGCATTAGCCTGGCATCTGATCTCGGCACTCAGATTCACTCTGTACACGTGCCCAAAACCATTGCGTAAAAGAGCCCTAAAAGCTCTTTATGGCGCGCTCGAGTCGAGGTGCCAAAAGTGAGCGTAAGATGCATCTTGGTGGCCTCTTTTTTTTCTGCTCCCTCCCTGCGGATCGCTTAATCCGTTAAATACAAAGTGCGTTAAGAGTAACTATGCAAAAGTTTAAGATAGCTTCGAGCAACCTACATGACAATGATTACATAGGCTCTTCTAAAAAAAAAATAAGAAATCTAGGTCACTTAGGTCACAGTCTTCAAATGCATCAGATGCCCTTTTGCAGCTACAGCCATCTCAGCGTTCAGAGTCAGATTATGTCACGCTTAGGTTAATCTTAGCTTCGGATAACTTAGCTTAGAATAGCATTGCTTAGGTTAGATTAATAACTTGGGCTTGCTTACCTTGGCGGAGCTTAGCATAGCCTAGGGTGACTGATGATAACGTAGGTTAGGACAGCAGAGCTTGAACTTGAATGTGTTGACATAGCTTAAGTTGATTGTAGTTAAGGCTGATTATGGCTTAGGTTAACTTCGCTTTGGTTAAGTTAGGCTTGATTTTAGTTAGGCTTGATTTTAGTTAGGCTTGACTTTAGTTAGGCTTGCCTTTAGTTAGGCTTAATTTTAGTTAGGTTTGATTTTACTTGTTTTAACTTGACTTAACTTTACTTGGCTGAGTGTTTCTCGACTTAACTTTACTTAACTGTTTAACTTGACTTGTCTGTTTAACTTTACTTGACTGCTTAACTTTACTTGACTGCTTAACTTTACGTGACTGATAACTTTACGTGACTGCTTAACTTTACTCGAGCTATACACGGTTTAACTTTGCTTGGTTGAGCTTTACTCGACTAAACTTTGCTTCACTTAACTTTACTCGGTTGAACTTTACTCAGGTTAACTTTGCTCGGCTTAACTTTACTTGACTGAGCTTTATTCGGCTTAACTGCGCTCGGCTCTACATTACTCGGCTTTACCTTACTCGTTTGAACTTTACGCGGCTGAACTTTACACGACTTTGCTTAAACCGACTTAGCTTAATTCATCTTGGCTTCGAGTTGCATGGTATAGCATAGTGAGCTGAGGTTAATTTAGCTTAGCTCGGCGTAGCTTTGTCCCCGCCCTCAGTTTGCAGGCGATGCCGAAGTTGTTCCCGGGTTTTGCCATCGATCACGATACGCATTTTTGCGTCATCATCAGGTCACAACACGAGCGTGACGCATCTGAGAGAGAAGTTGAGACCCTCCTGAAGGAGAGAGAACGCGCGAATCACGCAAGCCTCGACCGCCTTTCAATTTCGTGGACTTTTTTGTCCAAGCCCAGAGAAGTCAGTGAAAGAAGAGCAGCAAAGATGGTGATCAACATGTGTCTTTTTTTCTTTCTCTCTCTGGCAGAAACTTTGCGCATATGTGAGCAGTCGTCGCCTTCTCTCCTTTTTTGGCAAGGAGAGAGCTGTGTGTGCGTCTGCGTCTCAATCCTTTTTCTGAGGATGCCGAAAAAACCGCCAAACGAAGCCCGAATTCCTGTATTTCCAAGCTGTGAATCCCAAGTCAGGCCTGATCCACACGTTGATGAAGGTGCTCTGGAGGAGGCAGCAGGAGAAGGAGGAGGAGGCGTTCAATGGCAAATTGCAGCTTCACAACAGGCCTGAAATTGCACCCTCATCTCTACTGAGAGAAGCTCGAGCAGAGCTAAGAAGTGGATTAGAGCGGATTAGTTGAAGCGACACGCCAAGACCGCCCTAAAATTACACCTTAGATGAGGCGCCAATCTGTAATCTCTGCTATATCGAGCTTCTCGGTCTCTCTTCTTAATTGCTCATGGAAAGTTCATGGAAAGTTGCCTCGATCGCTCTGCTAAATGGAGCAATTTCCAATTTCACGGTCGACATCACTGCAACAACGACAACTTTTCCAGCAGCGCCCAGGAAATTGTGGGAATGCCTGTTCGAGGATACACAAAGTCAAGTGGGAACAGCTTAGCTTTTTTTCGTCTTCCTTCCAGGAAGGAAAAAAAAAAGTCCTCAAATGTTCGTGCCTTTTTTTCTTCTTTTCGCACACAACTGTCTTGCCTTGGCAGATTTAAAGACTGTTCGATGCAGAATCTCATGGTCTGCTAACCAAGAAAGTGCAGCAGAGTCCTTGGCTGGACAAATCTCACTTAAGAGATTCTTTTCAAACACTAATTTAGACCTAATCTCAACGACTCCAGCATTGTTGCGAATCTTCTGCTTAAAAAAAACTATTAGGTAACTTTTGTTGTTGTCGATGCAATCAATAGCTGTGTCCACAAAACTCTCGATTGGGCTGCTTGGGTGCAGTGCAGCAAAGTCTCGATCTGGGGAAAAATTTGCTGCTTGCTTCTTCAAATACCGTTAAAGTCCAGGAAAAAAAATCACTTCCGCATGGAGACTCGTGGACTTCTTTTTGGTCGTTGGAGACGAAATTCACAATCCTCTTGTCAAGAGGACTGAGCTGATCCTGGAGATGGAGAAGAAGGAGCCACTGAAGGTCAGGACGCGCGAAAATTAAGGCGCTGTCATCAAAAAGCGTGACTTGACATCGCCAAATCAAAAGCAACTTCGCCATCAACATCTGGGATTGTTTCTTTTTTGGCTGAAAAAGGACCTGTGACTTCTGGCACCTTTGGCCAACATCACAGCAGAGTCGAGGTTGCAAGTAAAAAAAAAAGATTGCATCACTTTCTTGCCCTTGGATAGAGATCGCGGAACACGAGATGTGATTAATTCGTGATGGGTGAAAGCGAGGGCAGAGACCGGGGTAATTCTCCCCCCTCCCCTCCTCTGAGTAGGGATGCTAGGACTCCCTCCCCTTCCCCCCCGTTGTAGCATGATTGAAAACTTGCCTCCTTCATCCGGGTAAAAAGGGGATCCCATAGATCTTCATTTAGAAATGGCGCAATATCAAGGAAGATTCATTAGCGCTGGGTTAATAAGGAAGGTGTGATGGATCCAGGGGGGTAACTTCATCCGTCCCCCCCTTCCCCCCCTTTTGATAATTGTAAAGTCTATTAATAACGCTGATGTTTGTCAGGAAAGTCCTATAAATCGGCCGGACACTCAGTTCTCGTCTGTCTGGTGGAGCTGAGAGGACTTTCTTATCAGCCATGCATCACTTTCGATTTCTCTCTTGCTGCTTCCTTCTCTGTGGGGGTCCAAAAGTCTCCTGGATTGAGAGCTTTGATTAAATTGGCAAGGAGATTGTGCGGACTTCTTCCCTCCCCTGAAGGCTGGAGAAGCTTCTCCAGCATCGTCATCAGCACCAGCGTCAGCGTCAGCATCAGCAGAATCTGATCGAAAGTTTGTGTTTGCCAGAAGATTAATGACCGCATTTTTCTTAATGGGGCTTGATGGTCCTGTTTTGATTGGAAGAGAGAAAAGAACCTTGCTAATGATGATGAAGCAACTTCTGACTCTTAAGCTCGTAGCAAGACCTGCTGCATTTTCTTTCATTGTACCTGTACCGGGACGACAGGGTGAGGCAGCAAAGGGACGACACCACTGGTACAGGTTGTCTCAGCTCAGCCTTTGTTGGTGCTTCACCCGCTGGCCACGCACCCGGCGTGCGCAGAACCTTCAGGATCGGTATTGAAATACTACAAATCATTGCCAAGACGTCCATCTTATGTACTCGACATTAACGTTTTTGTGCGTGGTGTGGGAGTTGGGCGACGACGGCACGACCAACAACTTCATCTCATTCATCTTGCGCCGTCCCGATTGCCAAGACATTTCAGAAAGTGTTGGCAGGTTTGAATCTTCGACATCACGCCTAGAAGTAGAACAAAAAAAAACCCACTTACCTTAAGAAGTCTGTGGTGAAAGATGAAAAAGGTTCAGCTCGACTGAGACAACCTGTAGCTTCTCTCTGTGGTCGTGAACCCGTGCAAAGCGAGCGAGAAAATGTTTCCTTCCCTCTTTTCTCCCCCCGGCTCATACATCATGGCTCCATCTTTGAAAGGTTACGAGGTCTGGCGGAAAAAAGAACGAACAAGAAGAGATTTTTCACTCGCTCCTACCTGGGAGAGAACAGATATCGATTCGCCATCTCACTCAGCTGCGCCTCTTCTCAGTCCGCAACTTTGCATTCGATAGCGTCTCCGGCACGTTAGACCCGGAGCATGCCCAAAACTCTTTAAGTTCAATGCCTTAAAAAAAGCGTCGTAACACTGAAATTCAATCCTGCCTTGTATAGGCCTCAGTTATGTAAAATCTGGCTCGGTTGGTTCGTCCGATCCCAAAATGGAACGACTCTTAAAGACTCCAATTTAACGACGTTTCAACACCGAACAACATGATCGAATTTTACTGGCAGGGCCAGGAATGGTTTATCTTTATGGTCAGCGTACGTAAGAAGTGCTGCTACGTATGTGGATGTATGAACGCCCGTATGTGTACATGTGGTAACTATATTTTCAAAACGGACAGGGTTGAATTTCCAGACTTGGCTGGCACAGGGTGGCTGCATTCACTAACTAAGTGGTCAGAGGAGACCCATTTTGGGGACAAGGACAGGTGGAATTGTTTTTAGAAGCCACATCAGCATGTACACATAGATGGCTAACTCTGTTTTGTCTATGCACAAGATTCAGCTGAAAAAGGTCATGAGCTATTATCGACATTTCGATGTCCTGCGCTTATCTGAATCAGCGAAATTAGTTTCCATACATGAGAAAACGCCAAGACAAGCGTCTGTGGCTCAATCAACAGAGAGTCCTCCTCTGGAGGGGCGCTGAAAATAGGGACACCCTCAGGTTGACCCCGGAGGAGGGGGGGGGAATTGATAACCCCGCCCGATACCGTTGTGAAGTCCCATGTCTTTGAAGGACGTCTCTCCTTGTTTCCACATCTTTTCACGTGGCCCCTAAGTTGATCCCGATCTCAAAGCCGACCCACTTCTCCAGCGCCAAAAAAATGGGTGCTCTATTGTGGGTACCCACGCACAGGTGCGAGCGATTCCGCATGAGCGACATCCGCCAGATCACAGTCGAACCCTGGCACCGAGAGCAAACAAGAAATGGGCAAGCAAAAGAAAAAAAAACTTCTTTCAGTTTGATAGAAGCCGCTCACGTGTGCAGTACCTGAATTCACGCGTATGTTTTGACTATTTTTTTATCGTCACTTTCACCCATGATTGCGTGGGGGCGCGGCCCGGGCCCGGGGCCCCCCCACGCAAAGGGAGGAGGAGGGTGACT
>JAAUXU010090760.1_pt1 | contig 14868 bp, 9 predicted proteins | sample 7278151 | NCBI WGS metagenome assembly JAAUXU01 (sample SAMN14350113, study PRJNA611818) | marine sediment metagenome | isolation source: surface marine sediment (1.8m) | place: French Polynesia: Moorea | collected 2018-08 | reverse complement strand
CCCTGGCCCCGGCCCCCCCCGGCCACACCCCCAATCCCCCCCCCCCGGGCCCACCATATCCCCCCCCCCGGACCACCGCCCATCCGCAACACGGGGGGGGGGGGAGTCGGATTGGGGTTGTGGAACCCCCCCCCCTCCAGGCACTTTAGCATGGACTCGCGAGTCCCCATTTCGATTTTCTGGGTCACAGCTCTGACCTTGAGGGATGAGGCCGTAATTTTTCTTTGTTACTGCCACACATTGCGAAAAGTGCAGGGTTTTAGCGCGTCAATGCAGTATAATTTCCGCAGTGCGTGTCCACGACGTGCGGGCTTCCTCCGCCCTGGTCGCCCTGACCGCCGCCTTCTTCGTGTGTGTGCTGTACCACCCGGCGTTAATCACGGGGGTCGCCCCTGCGGGTGCGTGACCGACAAAAAGCGCCGACGAGAAATTCGCAATGTTTTTTTTTTGCACAATATGAAGGCCTATCTATCAACACTCTGCAGACACACATCGATGTGACCTCAAAAGTGAGACTTTGTTGTTGTGTTTGATGCTTTTTTGCCCTCCTGCCTAAATTAGAGGGCTCAAGAAGCTCTGATCGCAAGGTCACAAAGTCCCTGCGTATGATAAAGGTCCTCTTTCCTACCCTGCCCATACTTTTGCGCTGTCCAGAGCCCAATTGTTGGGCAGGAGGAGGAGGAGGAGGAGGGAGACACCGACTACAATGGAATGAGTCTGCCCACGGGGAGGAAATTGCGCGCAGACGGGTGGAAAATCCGCCGTCACGGACCAAACTGCGAGCTTGAACACCTCCCTCAGGACATGGGCGAAGGGGGGGGGGAGGGGGGGGACGCCAATGGGGGTAAACGAGTTCGCGAAAGTGCCCGAGCACTGACGAAAATGGTATCGATTCATGGACTGCTGAGTGTGCATACGGAGCAATCGAGGACAGTACGTAAGATTCGTTTTTGGCGAATTTCGACCTTGCAGAAATGGAGAGTTTTGCTCCATCGGGAAGATTGCAAAAATCGAATATCTACTGTAGGACGCGCCCTTGCTGAGTTGCCTGCACGAAGTTGGGCGCAGTCGACATTTTGAGTCATTATGGCAGGCAAATAATTATGCAAAATTGCACGAGTCTATTACTTCCTTAATTGTCATTGCTCTATGAATAATACTGATGAACTTGCAAGGTCCTGGGGCACCTTTAAAGGTTCGCTCACACTGGTGGGTTTTTCTTCTAGTCCCACACGTGTCGCACCCACCCAGCGTAGTAGACGCGTCCTCACAGCTCGATCTCTTGCAGGTGGTGACCGTGTTCAGCGCGCCCAACTACTGCGACCGCGGGCGCAACAAGGGCGCCATCTGTACCCTCCACGGCGACGACGTCTCCATGCCTGAGTTCAGGAAGTTCGACGCGGCACCGCACCCCAAGGTGGAGGGCGGTGCCATGGTGTACGCCAGCTTCTTCGCCAGGATGGGCATCCTATGATCATTGTCTTGTGATCCGGAGATGTTGTGGGTTTTTTTTTTAAAAGCAAAAAACAAAAAAAAAAATTCGAGAAAATTCCCCCTGGTTAAGGCAGCCCATTGAAGCCACCTTGGACAATGAACTCGGGGGGACAAGAAGAGAGAAACGCTGGAGACACTGACGAGAGGTCTCAATGGACGTTTGCCTTCAGAGTCAGACTGTGGTTGGTCCTGCTTGATCGTGAAGCCGCTCGTGCAATCGGTGTGTTGACCCGGACCGCTTTGACCTGATGTCCGGGCCAGGTCAGGTGAGGTCAAACAGAGTCACACTCGACATTCGCCGGAACTGATCTGACGTCGACGGCTTCAGAGTCCCGTTCAAAGTCTGGTTGACCAGTTTCTCAAGTCAGGGTTGCCAGCTCATCGTAAAAAGCCCAACAACAGAGAGGGTACACAGGGGCCAAGCCAAAAATGTGTAGTTTGTCTAGTGACCAGGCTGTGCTTGAAATTGAGCCAAATACTTGAAAAGTTCCCAAGCTAAATCGTGTCTCAAATTTGACTGGAAGAAAAAAAAGCCACATTGGCAACCCTGTCCCAAACTGAATTTGATTCGGAACTTTACGTCTTTCTTTGCTTTGGGGGGGGGGGGGGGTGGGAGGGAATTGAACTTATAGGTGGAGTCTATGAACTTTATCGGCGGAGAAAATTACTTGGAAAACGTGAATTTTAAACCGGGACTTTGAATTTTTTTGACCTCACATCTGATGACCTCCTGAGCACTGTCGTAGTCATCATCACCAAAGTGTCCCGTTGGGACAGGAAAAAGACCCCCATCAATGAACAAATCAAGTATGTCATTCGGCTGGAAAACAAAGAGCTTCTGTTGAGCGCAGCAATGACTTTTACTATTTAAAGGGAATAATAAAGATTTGTCGTGAAAATGCTTTGCGTCGTCCTTGTTCCGCGCCGGCTACAGACTCGAATCCAGCCGTGGACGACAAAGTCTCCCCCTTCCCCGCCGCCGCCGCCGCCGCCTTCGTCGTCGTCGTCGTCCCCGGCGCCGTCGACCGGAAGAACGTTCGGACCGTGCAGGAGTCTTCGTCCCTACAACTGATGTTGGACTGCGACCTTGGAACAAAAAAGCCTTTTTTTCTATCTCATTGCAGAAATTAAAGGAAGAATCCAGGCTTCGATCGCAAAAGTCTGACGCGCGTACGATAACTTGCGGACATGAGATGACGCGTTCAGCGGCGGCAGCAGCGCTGACCACTTCCCTTCTGAAGATTCGCACTGCACAGGGTGCGTCAGAGTCAGCGTCACTCATACACTACAGGTTGAGGTAAAAATATGAAAATTGGTGGCTGTCAAAGCTCGATTTACTGGATGTGGAGGGGGAAGCACTTCCATTAGCTAAGTGTGCATGATTTGAGTGTGCATTATTTAATGTGCATGATGTAAATCGGTACGAAACATCTGTTATTGAGTCTGCATCATGAAAAAAGGTATGAAGCACTCCTTATGCAGGTCTGAAGTGCGGACTTTTTTTTAATCTGAATGAGATGTGAGATATGTATCATTTAGACTGAATGTTGTAAATAGGTGTTAAACGCATGCTTTTTTAGTTTGCATGATGTGAAGAGGTATGAGACATGTGTTATTCACTCCGCAAGGTGTAAATAGATGTGAAACATTAATTTTTGTTTAGTCTGGATCATGAAGATAGGTATATGTATTTAGTCTGCATGACCAAAACAGGCATAATGTGGTTATATTCAGTCTGAATGCAAGAATGTGCGCTCTATAAGATATCTCAGAAGTTATGTGTGTGTGTGTGTTAAAGTTCCACCAAAGTTCAGTGTTGGCTCATTTGACGTGAAATGTCACGTCTGAGGGTATCAACAATGGTTTTTGTGCGTCACTTCACAGAGAATTTTTAGCTCTTTTCACACACTTATGATGTACAATACATGTGCGTGAAGTCCTGAAACACTTGAACGTGTGAGAACGCCGGAGCCACCGATGCTACCTGGTGCTTCTTACATCATGTCAAAGCTGAAGATCACACGATTCTGCCTGAGCTCCCAGTTTTGGCAATGATTTTGACTGCCAAAAGGTTTTGAGTGGCTGTTTTTGCACACTTTTCCTGCTGTCGTCTCTTAGTGATTTCTGAGTGACCTGGTGTGGACTCGCCAAAAACGCTTTGTATGCACATTCGAGCAGTTGCGAAAGTTGGCGATTTCCCTCCAATAGGCCTAACATTGCTTACTCTTGGACATTTTTTTGGCACATATGTGACTGTTCAACTTTGTGAGATCTTCAGCTTCGACACGTTGTAAACAAAAATCACCAATGGTTCTCCAGTTCTTCACAGCTCTATGGACTTTTCAAGTCTGTCAGAGTGGGTTTAAAAAATATATGGACATTTTCGAATTTGGCTGAGAGCACCTTGGGTTTGCTACGACCTTAAATCTGATGATTTCTCTATTGCATCGGACTAGAATGGATTTAAAGAGAGTCTTGCAACAAATGTAGCATATTTCTACCTCGTCCAATGTAGTCTAACTTACGTGTGAGCTGACCAGACTGTGAAGGTCCTTTTCTACGCAGCCACGAGTGACATCAATCCTGACACACCCTGTACAGTCAGTGCGCGCATAGGAAGTGCCAATATATATTTGCACTGCATGTGCAGCGATCCATCATTGACGTCCAAGGTAGGGTTGTGTGCCAACATCCGATACAATGGTGAGGAAGACAACCTGGCCAAGATCGACCCCGCCCGCCCACTCCCGGGGCTACTGGGGGTTGTCCAAGGAGCAGCAGTGGCACCCGCTGTCCTCGTCGGACGCCGAGAAAACATCCGACCGACGTTCTGATCCAGAGTTGCCAAGTCCCGACTGAGTCAGGGTTGACACGGCATCTCTCCGGCTCAACTTGAGAAAAATCACCATCATCGACTTTCTGGAGATCTCCCACTAACAATAATTGGTCTCGGATGACGCAACAGAAACGTGTGAGAGGAAAAAACCTCTGGCGTTTGTCTCACCGAGTTTTTTCCGGAAGAGACTTTAAAGGTCTGGGCTGAAGAAAGGGTTAAATTTGCATCCACTCCATTCCGCAATTTTTACGGCAAATTTATCGTTCACGTAGACGTAGGAGAGAAAATGTCGATCGTTGGACGGATCTCAAAATGGCAAACCCGGAACGTGCAATTTGCCTCCTACGACGAATCACATTGAAAAATCGAGCCCAGGCCTCAAATTTAGCCTTATTTTGGGCAGAGGATTTTTTTCTCCCCGCCCACTTTGCAGTCAGTGCCAAAAATGCCAAAAAAATGCCAGCGAAACGGCAGTAGTAGCAACTTTTGAGGGGGGGGGGGCTTCTCCATCGCAGTCATGAATTATCTATCACTTAACCCGCCATGCCCAATTTATGGGTGCCAGCTTGGCATTTTGGGCAGGTTCTTGAAGAAGTTAGGGGAAGCCTTGTCACACCCTGGAGGAGACAGGTTTACGGGCTCTGATAACGCCATCAACAACAAAGTGCCGACTTTTTTTTTTTTTTTGCTTAATAACTGTCAGAAAAATGGAGGGGAAATTGCACACTGAACTTTCCCCCCTCCAATTCCCCCAGTGGAATCTTTGCTGCAGCAGTGGTTTTGTGGGAAATGGCGTTCGGAGAGTCTCCTCCTCTCCTGTGCAGAAGTGAGTGTGACACAAGAGTCACCCCGAGGAGTTTCTGCTCATGGGTCTTGACTGCAACGACGCCGGCCTGGTCAGGCTGGGTCTACGTGCTCAGAAATGCTGCTACAAATGGTCCAGTGCAACTTCATCTTTTTTATTGGCATCCTGACGTCCTTGGGAGTAAAGAAAAAAGCGTCAAACCAAGATCAGGTTGTTGGAAGAAGAAAAACTGGAGATTGCGGACAGTTAGGAGAGGATTAGGGGTGTGCATACAGAGAAGAGAGAGAGACCTCATCATAAAACGTGACTCGACTTAAACATTTGGGTTGCACACACAGAGCATTAGGGAGCAGCATGATGAAGAAGACCCCAAAATAATGGACGCGAAATCTTCGTCCCAATGGGCCAAGGATGCTGCTGCTGCTGTCAACTCCACCAGACACAGGCTGACTGAGAGTCTGTCTGACCGAGAACGACTGGAACATTTCAGTGTGCAAATTCCAGGGTCATTTTGGCTCTGGAAACAACCTCAGTTGCCACTTTTTTTTTCTCTCTCTCTCTTATCCAAAAGTGATGTCTTCATCTTGGGGCTCTGGACAGGTTGTAGTGAGGTTGGTTGAATCGGCACTGAACTGCACTGCAGCTCCATTCCAGTAGTTCACTGAACACAGCACATGTGTGAGGGAAGAGACTGACTCCAGCCTTCGTATGCTGAGTGCGTAGGAAAAAACAATTTCGCCTGGCAGCAAAGACAAAAAAAACAATGCTCTTTAAACTTGGCTGATCCTTATCTGCCGCTGGCGCTCCAGGCCCGGCGCAGGCCCTGCCCAGGCCCAGCCCAGGCCCAGCCCAGGCCTTGCCCCTCTTAAAATGCCATCAAAATGCGGCAAACCGCGTGAGTGAAGACAGAATAATTACGTTCGACTTCGATTAGCTCATGGCTGCCCTGATGAAACCAGGCGGTTCAGAGAAGAGGAAGGAGAAGAAAGATCTGGTGGGAAACCTGAGAAAAATGTGGTCCAGGATTAGCCAAGAATGGACTCTAAATTGCCGCCCCTGACGCTGGCATCAGCTTGGTTTCCCTTATTCTGGTCGTTGTTGACTTGATAATTTCTCGAAAGAGCCCAAACGCTTGGGTGAGGTCAGCCAGTGTCGCCAACTGGCATCTCTGGGTGCCAATTTCGGCAGAATCCAGACCCTCTGGCACATCGTCTTGGCACTGGCATGCGCAGAAGATGCCGATCGGGAGTGCACACTTCATGTTAAAAGGTCTTCCAATATGTTCACGTATGCATTTTTGGACTGCGAGTGGACCGACAAACTACAAACAAACCATGACTAAACATTGTTAACATTGCGGCCACAAGGACACCTTTTAGACCCATGGAGAGCTTGAGGCCTTCGTAATTTAAGTGTTTTTCTTTGCTTTGGGTGAAATTGTGCGTATTTAAGCCATTGAAAACACATTTTAAACTCTACTACTACAATGCTTCTGCATAGAAGTGACCCATTCGTAACTCGGTTAAAAATTTACCTACATCAGCGCTCTTTACATCGTTGGAAAGCTTGAGAACTCAGTACGTACAGTTGTTTACTTCACTTGCGAGCGAAACTGCGCATTCAGGCATTTCAGGCAGCGCTGGAGACGTAAGTGTAGAAAATTACGATCAGGAGTTGCCACATCAAATTGTGCGTACACCGTAGTGGTCTTTTCGGTTGCCAGCCAGACTCTGGGCGATTTCAAGTGTTGCCAGTGATAGTGAAAAGCTCCAACTGTCAGACTTATCCTGGTCTGACTGGACAATTTGATGTGGACCACCCGGTACGCGCGTCCCATGCTTCCCTCCATCAATCACTCCTGAGGGTCCATCGTAACTCTGGACTTCTTTTGGCACGCAGGGTCGTGGCAACGCTGGGGCGAGTTGACAAAAGCGTCTCCCCATAAAGGGGGAAGCCCCCATTGGGGAGTGCGAAAACAAAGAGGGCCCCAAACGACAACAAAGGCAGACTCTTCTGTCTGCTCCAGACGCTTGGGCCTAAAAAGAGTCAGGGTCTCCAGATTGAGAGAAAGTTGGGATTCGCAGCCTCCAATGCCAAGGATGACCGTAAATTTCTACGCAGGAAGCAAAAAAATGCTCTTGGCAAGACCAGAACACAGTTTCTTTTGCCCCCTCCTTTATCCCCTCCTTTATCCCCCCCCCCTTCCGGCCCTTACAAGGGTGAAAAAGAGGGCCGAAGGGTGCCGGGAAGGGGGGGGTCAATTTCTGACGCCCCAGAGAAGGGGAGGAGGTCGCAAAGCTATCACATAATGACCAAATTTGTACCTTTCCACTCTCTATTACACGTGATAACAGGTTGTTCTGCAAAAGGGGGGAGGGGGAACGACTCCCTTACCCCCTTCCGTGTGTCCTCTAATTCTTTTTTGCTCCACGGGGATTAGATCAAGTCACCCCTTCTTTTTTGCTCCCTACAATCATTGGGCATGCAGAGAGCAAAAAAGCCACATATACCCTGCATGGTTCAATCCCCCCCCACTCACATAGGAAGCAGCTGACTTATTTATGAGAGCAAAAAATGAAAAGGGGGGGGTTTCTACCCCTTGCGAAAGTTTTGAAATTGCGTTGACGTGCGTACATACATGCGCACACAGGTGGAAAAAGGGGGGAAGGAGGACTTGTGGGGAGGGGGGTCAATGTCAGTAAGCAAATTACCGCAAGGGTAGCATGCATGCCAAATGGTAGGCCTAAAAGTAGGCCTGCTGCTCCCGCAAAGTGCACTGAGAGCAACTGCGATGCAGGATTGATAAAAATACCACACATTGGGGAATGTCTAAATTTGGCGGGCCTATAGTTTGGCAAAAAAAAATTGCGGAGCCCAGAGGGTGGATTTTCCCCTAACATCGTCATGCCTTGTTTCCTCTGGCATTGAGAGGAAACTTCCTCACACAGCCCAGAGCGGAGACCCAAAAATTATCATCCGGCCACCGTCTGAGAAAAGAAAGTGAGAGTCTCAAGGCCTCGGGGGCAGGGGCCTAAAGGCCGGCTGGGCCTTCCCCAGTGGAGGCCTCGCTCAGCCTCGCATCATTGGCGATACTCGGGCTGTCCCTTCTTCTTCATTCAAATTCTGCTCCCTCCGTCCATACTGGACGTAGGCTTTTGGGCATGCCCAAAACAACTCGGGGGAACAATTAAATTCAGGCCACGTTTGGGCTGAAGAAGAGGAAATCCACGCCAATATCTGGAATTGGGGAGGTGAGCCTGGGGGTACAACCCCCCTCCACCCATTATGGATGCGCCCAAAGGCTCCTCTTGGGCCAGGAGGACCGGACAATGTGTGTATGTGTTTTTGTCTCCTGACCTTTTACCCTCCTCACGCCTGGCCCTGAACTTGGGAAAGAAGATTTTTGTATTCATAGATCATCTTGCAGGCAGCAGAAGAAATTGGGGTTGTCACACCGGGGCCGGAATTCGAAATCACTGGTGATTCGGGCCCTGGATGCATTCACTCACTGTCTGTGAGAGAGGGAAAACGAATCACTGGCGGCGAAAGTGATTTTTCGGCCTCTTCTCAGGCGTCTCCGCTACCGACTTGTGTACACTTATAAAGGCACAAAAGAGGCCCTTTTGTGACAAGAGGCGACGCCCCTAAAGGCCTCCATTCTCCAGGGGGGGGGGGGAGATTGCGTGTAGTACAAAAGCAGCCGCGGCCCCCATGACTTGACGGAAAAAAAAGTACACAAGAATGTTGTTTGGTCTGGCAGAAAAGGTTGCGACCTCACGTACAATAATCTGTCGTCTGCGCACTCGGCACCATTGTGAGGTACAGGGCGGCCAAGAACCTCGGTGGCGTGTTCACGAAACGTTCAATCATGGCGGAGATCAAGTGAAACAAGCCGAAATCGTTCTAAAATTAAAGTTTGCTACAGTGAATATGTGGAGATCAAGCCTTCTCAGAGTTGCTTCTCTCTTTTAGTTGTGAGTAAGGTAACTATCAAATGTTTTAAACAATGCTAAAGTTGCTTTTACCCTTTATAAAGTTGCTCAAGGCACTTCTCTTGATTCAACTGTGAATAGAGTAAGAAGTAACGTTTCTTTTTCATTGCAAATGAATCAGTTTTACGGTTGGTGAAGCTGCTGCGCTTCATTAACAGCGAATAGAGTAAAAACCGAGTGTTTTAAAGCTGTTTCTTTCTCCATTTGGGGAGAATTTTGCCGTCTTTGCGGAATAGAGAGGACGTTTGGGGCTCTGCTCGATTGCTAGACGGGATATTCATTATTGCCATCATTACTCATTGATTGTGTTGATGGCGCCTGCGCATGGTGGAGGCCGTGAAGGCCTCCGTGTCGGTGGCGTCGGAATACGACTCGTGCAAGGCCTTTGGAGCCCGGCCTCAAGGAGGTCAATGTCAACAGCCTCGAGGCCCTGGTGGACCGAGCAACGTCGGCGTTGATCGGCGCTGTCAGCCGAGACCAATCAGACAATGCGGGGCCACCCTGTATAAATACGCTCTGATGAGAAGGAGGAGTCCCTTTGAGAGCGGCGGAAAGAAGAAGTGTTAAAGCCTTTACAGGGAGACGCAAAAAGAGTCCCTGGAAAAGTCCGCCACTTCCTTGATTCGATCAATGAAAACTCCTCCGATTAAGATCAGTATCTCTGTGAGATCCCTGCCTCGCCATGCGCATACAATGACAACGCCCACACGTGCCAATATTCTTTATTGGAGCTCATGTTGTTCGTGACTACCGGCAATTTCCTGGGCTGCGCGCACGTGCACGAAGGAGACGGCGACGGCGGCGGCGACGACGCAAGCCTTGGACGCGGAGCGAGAGTTACAATTTCTACCCCCGGTGATTTCAACGCATGAGAGAGACGCCAAATCGAGAAAAAATGATGCCCCGTGGGCGCCCCCGATGACATTGAAGTTCGCTTTTACTCGATATTCGCACTATTCACTTTTTTGTGTGCGGACAAACACTCGACCAGACAAGTGCAGCTGTCGAGCTGCGAAGGTCGTTGTCGCAACCCTAGTCACACGTACACAAACTCGACCAGACAAGATTTACGTCGGCTCCTGCCAACTCGGCCAGACAAAGACGAACAGCACGTGAAGAAAGAAGAAGCTGCCAAGGTTCTCTGGCCTAATTCATACTCGATCGGACAGATACAGGGTTACGCGAAAGTTGTACAACCCTGTACTTTTAGCTGATCACGTAATTCACTCAATGTCACAAGTACTGGCCAGAACTGATGGAACATTTCGTCAACCGCGACCAAGTGAACACGACACACAAGTTCTTGGCCTCCCTGTACATCAGAAAGTCGGCTAGCCCACGAATGGGAACAACTCCTGGCCCGCGGATCCCCACATGACCTCCGTCCACAGCCTCCAGACGGCCTCCAGAGTCCCTGTCTGCTCCCGGGTCACGACAGACATGATGTAATCTCGCTGTGGATCTCTTACAAACTCTCTCGACAGAAAATAATTGATGGGAACTCTGGTGGGAACTTTTGAGCAAGTTATGAGCCTTTAAAGTTGAACTTCCCGGACTTTTGTGTCACCCTGTGAAGAGGTAAGAATGTAATCATCACCTGTAGGAAGATTGCGTCACAGCAGTCTGTGATTGACCTTTTTCCTCCTAATCCTCTTTGACGGGAAAAGGTCCAATTTTTCGTCTCCCGGGGGTAAAATGAGATGGGGAAAATCCTCCGTGAATTCCCAGAGTAAGAAAAAAAAGTGAAGGGCTGAATTTTTTATCGAGGAAATGTTCGCGGGAAGTCCCATACAAGGCGAATCCACTTGATTTCTGCCGCTGAAGTCGCGTGAAATTATGTCTTTTAGTCCGGGTGAAAAAGCCCTGACTAATGCACCCTTATCACGGTCCCGACCGGCCCGACCGCTGCGGGCACGCAGGGCCCGAAAGAGGTCACGTCGTAAATGGACTCGGCCAGGGTGCGGGCAAGGGCAGGGGGGAGGAGGAAGTCGGACGTGAGCGAGATCAATGGGGCCGGGGAGATCTGGATCGAGGCTGCTGCCGCCAAACTGGATCGAGTCGTTGGTGGCAAAACGGTTCAGGGGATCTCATTCATTTTGTCATGACTGAGAAAAAAAAATACATACACAGATCAGATATTTCGCACAATTTGCTAATATTTTTCAAAAGCCCAAAGGACATAGTAGGATGAGAAATCTTCCTGTAAAATCAAAGCCACTTCATTTCTGAGCCAAGAAAACATCCAGAGTTTGACAGCATCGACCTTATGACACTTAAGACCTTTAAAAGGGGTTCAAACACACTCTAACTTCGATATAACATACTTCAGCAGCAGGCTAAAATGCCTGATGCATCACATTATGTTGAGATTGTAAAAGAGTTACGGTATAGAGCAGACAATCAATACATCATAACCGTTATATGTCTGAAGTCACTGCACAGCACAGATGTCAAGAGAACTTATTTTCATACATTTCCGTTCTAAAGTGACGCAAGACCTGAATGAAGAATAAAACGTTTGATTAGCTGTGATTTCATATCACTAAATGGGAGGTGTCTCTGTTTGAACAGTTAATAAATTGCATTTGAGAGGCTTTGTGCTTATCAAAGCAAATAAATATCTGTAAATATAGCCGATTTTCGACGCATATCTAGGAGTGACTTCACTATATCGAAGGTTCTTATACAACAAAATGGATCAATTGCAAAAAAAAAGCACTTCAGAATATGATGCCAATCTCGAATCGTCACTTTGTCGAAGGTTGACTGTAACAAGTTTAAAGTGAGACATTTGTGCGACTGTCGAGGATGATCTGCAACGACGATTGAAGGCCGTTTTAAGGCCAAGGGTGAAGGAAAAGGCTGTTTTCTAACAGTTTATTTCAATGAGAAAAAAATGAGGCCTTTAAAAGCTGTTGATTCTCGATGTATTCTCGAGTTATCGTTATGACAGACAGTGCATAAACAGCTATTTGGTCATCGGCAGCAAGTGATCATTTACTGCCCACAAATATCGTTATCACCTCTACTTGACTCAATAGCTCGCAGAAAGTAAACTGTAAATTTAGAAGTTTCTTTCTGGAGTGAGCAAATCCACTCTCACTGCTAAATTATCGACATTTGAAGACGCTTTCAAGTGATGCAACCTCTTCCACAGTTCATTTCAGCTGTTTCACCTTAATACACTCGGCCAAAGAGATCAAGTTTAAGTTTGTTTTCACCTAAAAACAGACTAGTTCACCTCGCATATTTAATAGCGTCACTCCAAGGCCACCGCGGAATCAAGGCCGAGCTCGCAAGCCATTTGTTGTCTTCATTTCTACCAGCAGACCTCATATGAATATTAGCAGAGCTAAAAAAACAACCTCAGCAGATGTCATTCTTCACATCAGCTTGATGTAATGAGTTTAAAGAAACAACAAAAAACGGGTCTAAATTTACCCCTTCAAAAAGGGGGAGAGAAACACTTTCCTGCTCCCCCCCCCTGCTGCCAATTGTACGCGAAGCCCAAATCCCTCCTCACTTGACCTTGTTTTTCTCCTCACACGAAGCTTGGAGGGAGGGGGGGGAAGGGTTAAGAGGGGGGGGGTGACAAGAATAATTCCTTCGTCTCTTCGCGAATTCTCCAGCTGGCGGACACCGAAATACTTCTGTTGGACGATTTCGCAGATGCTGCCTGCACTCGGCCAGTCGTAAAGTGGAAATGAAGGCCCACCCGAGGCCCTGGCAAATGGTGATTGAAATTCCTGTCCAAATGGGCTGATCCGAACATGTGCGATGACTGCGAAGCCTCGGACTGATTAAAGACTTGATGACAAATGAAGGAAGCAGAGGAGAAACAGACAGACGTTTGCAGATCAGAATTTGGCATAATCTGCAGCTGCTGCTTCTGTCAAGGCCCCCCCCCCAAAAAAAAAGAGTTATGCGGCCATCAGGTCTAATTTCTTATGCTGCTGCAGCCCTCCTCCCCGAGAAGGGGTCAGGCGGCCCCGGCCGCCCCGGCCGCCCCGGCGGCAGCAGGCAGCAGGGACTTCCTGAAGCTCTTTCAGGCCCAAGACAAATATCCCACTCCGCCAGCCCGCGGGGGTAAATTGGGAAATCGCCTCCTCCTTCTGCTCCTGCACGATATCATCGTACTAATACAGCTTTGGATTAATTGCCAACGTCATGCCAACTCATTCAAGAAGGTAGCAAGAGGGAGAAAATATTTCTCTCTATCTTAAAACGCTTCTTGGCCGAAAGGGTAAACTACTTGGAAACGGTCTCATGGCACTGCACTGCTCTGCCCTGATCTGCATTGATAGGCACTGCCTGGATCTGGTCTACGCCTGCGCTGCTCTGCTCGACACTGCCCTGATCTGCTCGGCATTGATATCAGAGAGAAGGGAGATGCAAACACAGTTGTGCAACTGTTACTCTTATGGTCACATACGTAACCGCTCAAAACGCCCTCTGGGCGGCGTTCTGGTGTAATGCTCGTGCTCTTTCTGTTTTCTGTGGGTCTTGAGCAGGGGGTGACATCTGCAGTGCAGTGGGATCACGGCTTTTTCAATGTTGCGATATCAAGTAGTGTAGATTTTCCAGCACGTTGCATCTCCCTCTCTCTCTTATCTCAGATTGATATGCACTGCAACCATCTGCTCTACATTGCATTGATCAGGTCTGCCTCATTGCACTATTGATCTGCTCTGCTTTGCACTGCTCCGCCCTGCATTGCACTGCATTGCAGATCTGCTCTGCTTGGCACTGATCTGCCCTGCATTGCACTGCACTGCACTGCAGCGCACACTCCTCATAGGCTTGCATCTTTCGGTGCTGCCCCGCCTCCGTCACGCCCTCCGTCCATCGCGCCCTCCCACCAAGGATATTTCGAGAGGGATGTCGAATGCAAGCCGAAGCTGTGCTGTTCCGTGTGTCGTTTCCCGCACACAAAATGCAATTGCAGCACTGGCACGACCTTGGCAGGCCCCTCCTCAATGACTGAGTGATGCCCTCAAAAGGAAGCCAGCACATTATTTTGGCGCAATTTCCCGCCAAACATCCATTTGGAGAGAAAGAACCAACTCAGCGAGACAGAAGCTGAGGTGCCCATTTTCAGCACGGTGCAGGCTGATGGGCACCCATTCTGTCTCCTGGCTGGATGTCTGGGTCGAGAGTTGTGCAGGTTAACAAATTGACACGATTTTCTTCGATGGCTTCCTCAATGCTGACGAATTAATTATTACACAGAGGAGGGGGGGCTCGTCTTACCCCTCCTCTTCCCCGTACACGCGCACACAAACAAACAAACACCGACTGATGAGGAGCTCATGCCGAGGCTAGGGATGGGACGAGCTCCAACAAGTCGGGCTCGTCGGGCTCTTGCCCTGTGCACTTGTGCACGCGGTTGCATTCTGCGCGTACCACGTTGCTCTCACGGTCTCGCACACTTTGGTCAAGTCCGATTTCACCACTTTGACGGTGTCGAAGCTGGAAATGTCGCAGGTAATGAAGATGGAGCAAGTTATAAGCTTCAATTTGCACCTGATTCCTGCTCTCTGTGATGAGAGACAAAAAAGTTTTGATGGATTCAGTGAAGCACAACACACTGTGTAAACAAAGAGTGCAGTTGCACTCAGACTGGAAAGTATTTCGTGACACCTTGATCTTCTCCCTGAACTTGAACGACGATTCTTCATCCATGACTGCTTCAAATTCAGCCTGCACTGGAAAGCTGCGAGTGTCCTTTAAGAAGTCGATTT
>JAAUXU010125436.1_pt1 | contig 14871 bp, 10 predicted proteins | sample 7278151 | NCBI WGS metagenome assembly JAAUXU01 (sample SAMN14350113, study PRJNA611818) | marine sediment metagenome | isolation source: surface marine sediment (1.8m) | place: French Polynesia: Moorea | collected 2018-08 | reverse complement strand
CTTCTCAGGTGCTTCAGGCAGAATACAGCTCATTTTTTTCCTGCTTTGTCTACACCTGGAATATCTTGATGAGGTTGAAAATATTCCGGATTTATCGTAACGACCCTGTATCACCGTGTCATTGTACTATTTATGAAGATAAACCGTTTCATTGAAAAATGAATGAAGAGCTGCAAGAAAGTTGCGATGTAAAAGCAGTCAACATCCAGATAAGAATGTCATATTCCAACTAGTCATGAGTGGTCAGTGACAACAGCTTCTTTCTGCACAATAGTTATGTTATCACTAGGGATGAAAGAAGGGCAAATAAATTTTTGTGGATTATGGTCCATTTCTGAAATTTTTTTGAAGTTCATTTGCACAATTTTCTCCTTTAGCTTTTGGTGATGTCCTGTGCCAGGGAACTATGTCATAACAATATGTAGTAGGCGAGGTCGAAAAGGGGTGAACTTTGGAAATTCACTGACAGCAACTGGGGTTTGTTACATGGGCTCAAAAAATGAAGATGCAGTCAAATACTTTTGAAAAAAATTGTGTTTACCAATGCCCAACTTGATTTGAAATTTATGTACTAAGCCGCTGTAGTAAATTTACTGTGAAAGTAAATTTCAGCTCTGGTGGCTGTCAGAAGCTGCCAAACTGGGTGAAAATCATTCATCAAATTGCTGACCTGCTCCAGTTTGTCAGAAAAATATTTTGCAGCAAGTCCTGATGAAAAAAAAGTTCAACTTATTTTACAGTGTTATGCAACTTTAAATGCATTTGGGCATAGCTAAAACTCCTTTTTCTCACTTTCATTTGACTACAAAGTCTTCAAATGGGATGTGGTGACAAATTTTGGACACCCATAGCAAATTCCAATTTTGGACACCCATGGCAAATTCCAATTTTCGACCTAGTCTAATATGTAGTGACTAATCTGCTTTATTAAAAAGAAGGAATTGATTCTGAGTAAGAACCAGGGACATGCATTTTAGAACTAGACCAACATCCACGAGGGAAGCAGTGCCTCACAGAAGAAAAAATCAGCAGTACAAAAATGGCTGCCCCACTGTGCAATCTCGCTACAGTAACCCCTGGCTGTGTGCAAACAGTATTACACTCGCAACTCACACAGAAATTAGAGTGTTTTACAACTGCGAGTGAGGATATCACAAGATCCTGGCAAAAAAGTAAGATCACAGATTGCTTATCACCACTCCAATGTCCCTCCTGAAATTGGTGTATCTTATTTGATGAACAATTACGTTTTTGCCGAGTTCTAATTATCTGGCACTAAACCTAACTGACTAGATTGGACAATCACTGGTTTAGAGCAATGTTGTTGATGACTTTTTCCTATGAACTTCGCTGCTTGTTTTTAGATTTTCTATCTTGGCAAAATGCACATTCAAAAGTGCTTGAGGACGTGAGACGCTTCTTGGGTTGATGGAAGGTCAGATCAGGAATCATTGGTTAATTAAATTGAACAAAGACATTGTCATAAAAGTAAGGAATTTTTTTTTGTTCTGGAGTGGAATAACTTTGTTCTAGTCCGGAATAATTCATGTCTAGTATGGAATAATTTTATTCTAGAATGGAACAATACTATTCTTGAACAGAATAATTTTGTTCTATTGCTCAAAGTCAATGAACACTCGTCATTGATTGTTTTTAGTTAGCTGTATTTGTACGTTTTCTTTTTTTCCATTTCTCAGTGCTTCGTCCATTTTGTATTGGGATGCTTACAATGCTTTTTCTACATATTTTGTGTATTTTCCACAAATTTTATTTGCACATTTTCATCCCTAGTTATCACAAAGCTTACACAAAGTCGCTTTTACAAAAATAAGCTGAGATGAGAGAGGGTTCTCGGAATTTTAACAGCAACGTATAAAATTCAACGATTGCTTTTGAAGGATGACCTAAGATTGGAGACCTTTCCGTCGTCAATAGTTGAATGTGAATATATTGTCCAATGGAGAAAGCCAGATCAAAAGAGATATCAGTGCCAATGTAAGAGAAGGAGCCACAAACAGAGCCTCAGCCCCGCACGATTCTGACATGAAAAAAAAGATGGCAGGTTGAGATCCAGAACAGGACAATCTAGATGTGACGCAAGTGATTACCTAATTTCGTAGTTGTGAACCGATAAGTTCCTGTCGACCCTGGTCTGATGTTCCTCAGGCACGAAGAGGTCTCAGCGGTCCATGCATACGACGTGTTGTACCTGGGAAGGGTGAACAGAGACGTAGCCGAAGGATAATAGAGTGACCAGCAACAACATGGTGTTGCTCTCTGCTTTGACTACCTCATGTAGGTGAAGCAAATTGTCCTGGGGGAGTTGGAGATCCTGGTCTGCGGCTTGGCTATGAGTACGCCCAAGGTCACATTCTCGTCGGGAGAGAGGTAATCAAAAAAGCTACCCTGAAAGTAGGAACTCATTATCTCTAGCCCACGGCATGAGTGCTTGACACACTACAATTATATGTTTTTAGTTCCAATGACCCGGCAACTGATGTAGGATCGGGTCAAGATCCAAAAGTGAACCCCAAGTCCTTATTTCTCAAGCCGGTTTCTGTTCCGACAAGTACAGTACTTGGCGTAAGAAATCTCCGCGGGATAAAATCAGCTATTTTCACAGCTTCTACAGGATGATGCATGTAAACTGGGACTGCTTAATTATTGCCAAGTCCACCTTCACACCCTCCTTGACGAGGACAAGGGGTGTCTTCCAGCTGCCGGTGGTCACCCCAGCCCAGATCATGACGGAGGCTGGCTTCTCATGACAGAAGTGGCTCAGGACATCAGTGTGCAATGCCCACCATGTCCTACATGCCCAACATGCTCATGGCCCTCTGTACAAACATATTGTTTGAATTGTCACAAAAGGGGGCAAAACTGCATAGCAAATGAAGCTCATTGAACAGTGCTGAAAACAAGAAAGGCCACAGAAGGCTTTGCTGTGGCACTAGACAAAAAGGGTTATCTCTATACAAGTTTTTTTTGCTGTGGCAATGATTTCTGCACTCTGCTACTTCGTAGTCCAACTTGCACTAAAAGGGTCTTTGAGACATTTTATTGGATCATGGAGCATTAGTGTGGTACTGCCACCTGATTAAGATCCGAATGCAAATGTAAAAGTTTTGATGCTCATGATCACAGGTTCAGAGCTGAGTAATTTAGTCGTAATCCAACTTTTTGAAGGGTCGTAATCCAACTTTTTGAAGGGTCGTAATCCAACTTTTTGATATAAACTTGTTCCAGCATCTAGGTTTCGGTGACAAAAATAACAGATTTGGTAGATAACATTTAATTTTGGGGGTTGAACTTCCTTTCTATCAGCAGGAGCTTTAGATCAGGCTGAGAACCAGTATTTTTGGTGCTGAATATCGTTTCTGGTCATTGACTATTCCATTCAGTGCTAAATTGAAACGTTTGGGACAGAATGATTAATTTTGGTGACCTGGGTTTTTTTGGTCCAAAAAAACCACTTTTCTTGCCAGACCGCCGTGAAGTTCTCCTGCAGAATGACTCATAACAAGGACTGTACGTACGCACCTGAAAGCCAGCCGCGTCATTCGTCCTGCTGTTTCCGTAAGACCCTTGGTAAAGGTTCCCAGCTTCCACGCCGTTGTACGAGTTGTCAAAGATGCTCCTTCCTCCTCCTCCATAGGAGCCGTCGGTGCCAACATCCTGGAATCCTGGCGATCCAGCAGAAGCTGCAGCAGGAATGTTCCCATAAGGGACAACTTCTTCCCAGCCGCCCAGACAGAGGAGAGCTAAGGCGAAGACGTGATTCATGGAGAGCGAGAACTACGAGGATGTCAGTACGTACAATAGGTGCGTTCCTTTTCCTCGCATTTTCGGATGACCTGCATGAACTCCCCATGGTCCCCTGAACACCGGAGGGTCACCTCCTGCAAAATGGTAATGGAAGGAGTGAAGACGTATGAGCAGAAAAAAGTCGACTGGAAGTTTGCCTGGAAGCCTGCATCGAAGCCGCAGGCGTCTGTCCTGCCCTTCAGATCCAAGTAGGTCACGTTGTGCAAGCCGTCAGCGGTGCAAGCCCTGGCCTCAATGCCGATGCCTGCATTGAGAGGGCAAAAGAAAAACGTAGCGGTACGTGGAGGCCATATGCAGTCTTGCTTACGGAGCAGAGTGGTGAAATGCAGCCTGTTCTCCACCATGTTGAGGGTGGTGCATGCGTCACCCGGGTGGTCGGTCGGCTGGCCCTCCTGGATCTCTAAGATGTCCGTGGAGCGGCGGTAGAGGCTCAAGCATTTGTACTGGGTGTGACTAAAGGAAATTGAGCATGTATGACTTAGGACACATAAACATGTTCGATGTAATGAGTGCGCAGGAATTAGCTTCGTATCAAAGCTTGCTACTTCAACTCCTTCTGGCACTTACGACGAGTACAACTTCGTCACAAACGACATGTTCAGAGAGACTTTAACTGTGACTCACATTGCCTGAGATGATTTCCACAAAAAAACCATACGACCTCATCGGTGAGGAAACAGAACATATCAATAATCTTTGCATGTTCTCTGCATGGTTGGTGCTGTGGATACGCGCATGCGCAGTACCACGGGTAGCTTTAAGATAAATCGTGTTCTTACTGTATATTCTGTCAAATGAGTGTTGTACTGTACTGTGAGATGGATCGCACTATGCATTTTCGTGTGATAAGAGCTGGTCGTGAGGGTTGGACTGGATATAGCTCATGTACTTTGGTCATTGAGTACTCGTGTAGCTCATGTCTCATGCCTCGCCACCTCGTGTACCTCTGTCACTCGTTCTACGGCATCAGAGCCAGCAACATCGACATCGCTAACTTCTCTACTTTCTACCATACTTGGGGGTCTCACTGGAAGGCGCGGACGCCGACCGACAGGTGGAGATCAGTGAGTCTCGACGGGACTGCATCAAGCGTTGCGTGGACGGAGAGCGAGGAGGCCAACGACTTCAACTACTTCTATATGATGGACAGGACGGGGAGCGAGGTGAAAGGGCAAGCTTGACACTAAGATTCGATCAGTATTGGGCTCAAGTTCAGTTCTTCCATCCGACCAGTTCATGTCTATGCCATTACCATCTAAGTTAGTCTTACGATTATGCTGATTCATTTCCAGAAGCCAGATGCCAAAATTATACTTCTATTAATACTGTAAGAACGGGTGCATTATTTTAATTTAAGTCCAGCCACTCACTCGAGCTCCGCGGCACGTAATCCTAAGGTCTAGTGTAAGTGTACTTAGCTCTAAGACATGAGCGATTTGTCCTGGTTGCTTACATAATCCAGTCTCGTATGGACAGGTGCTATGAATCGTGGTGTCGACAAGTCAGTGAGTCAAATCGACCCGGATTTCGAACATGATTTTGAAGAGACAGCGTCAGGAGTGTTATGTGTGTTAAGTGTCACGACCAGTCATCGATGATCAAAGGTAACTTAAGCCGAATTTGCCAAAACTGAATATTTGGCAGTGAGTCGAAGTGGAACATTCAGCTTTGGCCCAAGCATTCTGATACTAATTGCAGAATATTCCGTACATTCAGCCAAAATGTGCTGAATGTGCCTTAAACAGCACGAGCGAACCTAACTTATCCTAACACCTGCCCCCCCCCCGTCCCAGTTGCACCCGGATTCCCCACTCAAGCCCCTTACTCTTAGACAGACACAGCTCCATGGAACGGCCAGTTTATGGACATGTTTTTAGGGTGCCAACACCCATTCCAGCGAACAATATTTCATGAATCTACATACTTACGCTGTGCCTGAGGTGAAGTTTTCAGGTCACAGTTTTTGCAACCTAAAAAGTTGTGAAGAAAATAGTGCTTAGGCACTAGCAGGCAATAGGGCAATAGTGTTGTCACCCTAAAATCATGTCCATAAACTGGCCGTTCCATGGAACTGTGCAGAGTGATTATTTGGTTCATCAAACTGGTAAAGGATTCATCCCTAGTGGAGGAAGTGAGGACTTCTGTTTCTCATCTGGATGTTGATTTTCCTTCGAGGCTGTTAACTAATTTGCTTGCCGCAATTTGTTGCACCAATGAATGAGTTTAGGGATGACACAAGAAGTGATGTTTGTGCCTGCTGTCAAATAAAGTAACAATTCTGTGTAGCGGTGGGTTACCCATAGAAGGAAGCATGTGACGAGAGCGTGATCCACTAGAGTGCACTTAGTGGAGCGCTAGCACCGGTGGAGCACAAGTACGAATAGAGCGCGCCCTGTAGAGTGCAAGTATAACGCATGCTGGAGAGCTCCATGAAGAATAACAACGTGACAACGACCACGGTGTCAATGACAAGTGAGGGAGCTCCCTGAAGAACGACGATGGCTACGAGATAAGGACCATGATGACAGTGATGACAATTCAGAGGGAATCTGAGGGTTCTGGCCAAGGCTGCTAGGCCATCTCCGAGGCCCTTCGCGCTAGGTCCTATATCAACAGTTGGAAAGAGGAAGGAGAAGGAGTACCATGCCGAGGCAAGTTCATGTGCAAGTTGGAGTGCAACTTCATGAGTCTGGTCCACAACAACCCCTGGCTTGTGTCCAACAACAAAAATCTCTCAGAATTAAAAGGAAAGCAGAGGATGATAGTGTTCAAAAACCTGAAGTAGGCCCTCTCCAGCCCTTTTGTAGGAGAACTCTTAAAGATCATTAGGTTGAAACATTGACCATCACTCAACTGTACTAGCGTCACCCAAGTCAGCCCTCAGGCATCCTGGAGTTGTTGTGGACCATGGTGACCATGGTGAAGACGAACATGTTTCTGTCTCACAAGGGGGCAGTCGCCTTGAGGTCATAGATGACGTGGATGACACTCCTAATAGTCTTTCTGCTGTCCTGAAGGTCAAGAGCAGCAGTTTTGAATGAGATGTGTACAACATGTATGCGAATAAGTTTTGGTTATTTGACGTGTAATAAAAGTAATATACCAAGTTCAGCTAAGTTGTATGAAGTTATGTCAGCATTGCAGAACTTTTAACGCACTGTGTATGCGTCGTTCCTTTCGACTTTGTTTGAAGTCAGAAATGCCCACGAAGACGGGTTGTGAGTGTGATTATTTTTATACTAAGCTGCTGTAAAAGTTTGCCAAATAGAAACGTCTCTGCGAACAAAGTCCGACGCATCACATTGAACCACTCTAAAGACGACGATTTTTTCAGTGACGGAGACTTTGTTCTAGTTCTACCTTGGTCACTGGAAATGATGAATGTTTAGCTCTTCGTACAAAGTTGAAAATAGAAAAAACTCACCATCCTGCAGTGACCTTGACCACCATCTTGACATAATCTTCTTCTGGACTCCCCTCAATTTCTTGATCAGTGTTGACCAAATCTTCTTCCTGACCGTAGAAGTTCTGACGGCCTCCATAATATCCTCCATATCCCTCCTCCTCTTGGGCTACCTTTCTGACGCACTCGGTGCGAGAGATCACGTGTGTCTCGCCGCTGATGCTGGAGTAGTTGGACATGGTAAGGAAGTGGCCGCCGGGTGAGAACTCGTACTGGGACGTGAGGGAGAAGCTGCGTAGGCGTCCGATCTCCGACGCCCAGGTAGGAAATAAGCATTTGGGCGAGGTGTCCTGACTCGATGGGTCGTTGGCCTCTGGAGGAAAAGAGAAAGCTCACAAGGGTTTTTCATCCTTCTTTTCTGACCAAATCGCTGCTTAGCAACTTGGTTGGACTCACTGGTCTGAAGAAATATTTTTCTGGCTCCACTGCTTATTCTGTCCAGGCCTGCACATGTGTCTGAGCCGCTCTGTGCCAACTGATAACCAGTGTCTGTCTCTTCGTAGAGAAAGCAGCGAATCTGGAATCAGGACGGACTTGTTCTATTGAACGAAAACAAGTAGCTCGATCGTTTCTTGCCTTTTCGGACATCTGCGTGAGGTACAATTGCTCCATGTGTCCAACAAGGTACCTTTTGGAGTTCTCCGTCCAAGCTGCCATGCAGGTGAGAGTCTCTTCTGAAAAAGTGAGAGGCGCGAGGTCGAAGGAAATGGCATTGGCATTGATGCAACTATGCTATAACCTCTAAGAGTGCAACGAATGTGCAGACCCACAGATGTCGGACTTTTTTTTTACATACAAAGTGCAGTATGTCGTAAGCATTTACCTCCAGGCTTTTGATGTTCCAAAACGAGTTTTGCTATCTCTGTGTCTGCATGGGGGGAGGAAGGGTAAATGACGATATGAATAAATTGTTCAATGACACTTTGAAGCACTTAGTTGGCATCTGCAAATAACCAGCGTTCGTGTGGAGATATCGAAGTTACAGATGTCGAGGACGACCATGCAAGCCAGGCAACGTACTTGATACTACGAAAGGGTGGCCCACGTGAACGTTAGACTTTCTTTTTACATCATTGCGGATTGCCAAAAGTACTCTAATAATCGAGAGTGATGTATTTGCTGCCAGAGTCCTCTATCTTGAGTAGTCAAAATATGCTCAACTTTTAAAGTTATTGACATCGTCTGCATTGAATGTTTCATGAGGATGATCTTTCTTAAAGTGTTACACCGTTTTGTGTAACTGGTCGAAGTTGTGTGATCAGGCAAAGTAGCTATGTTTTTTTTTCTCATCGATTCTGCACTTCAATCATCCAGCACTTCCTGACTGGATACATGTGGGGTGAGTAAAATCATCAGCTGGGACGCGGCTGAACAACCACTTGGACTGCCTGCCGTGCCCTGGCTGATCGCACAACCTCGACGGTTACACCAATTAGACAAAACGGTGTACTCGAAAGTCGGACGTTCACGAGTCTCCCTGTATTACGAGTACAATAAAAAAGACTGTTCAAAGAAACAGAAAATTACGAAATTTAGGGTCTTGTGAAACATACAAGCGCACATTTCTTCAGGAAAGTTATGTTTCTTCGGCATACTTCGGTAAATTATCAAAATTTTGTTTTAATTGTTGCTGAAGGACATAAAAATGCGCCACTGCTGCATCATCCCTCTCACTTCTGCCTGGGAACTACAACATAACTTGTTTGTCGCACGAATCATTTTATTCTGCCCTACGCTATATCGTGCGAATGGGTAAAAAAGTGCCACTTTTTTGTCCTCTACCACAGATCTAACACATCGTGTATGCGAGGGACTTGGACCGTTTTTGTGACAAAGACAGGTTTCTCAGTATAACAGCATGATAGGGTCAGAGTGAATGAGCCTACTTGGGACTTCTCAACACCTGAGATCGACAGAGATTTTAGTATGAAAAGGCACTTTATTCTTATCTATCTGGAGGAGAGGCACACAACTCAGCCTTCAAGAATTAGGACAATTATACCAGGAACTTACACTTTGTCCATCATCTACAACTGAATGGGAGCAGATTCTCCCAATAAATAATCAGACATTGCAGGGAGAAATGTGTGGTGATGGGGAAGTCTTTCATGAAGACAACTTGGCCAGTTTTTTGCCATGGCAGTGAAGAACTTGCGGTGATAAGTAGAGATGTAGAGAGAGTAGAGGTGCTGCCTTGTTGAGAGGTGAGCTCAGAGAGCACCTGCTGATGACTGCTCAGGGGAGGAAAAACTTGCCTCCTTGTGTAACCCAGCGTGCTTAACGGAGCAGAGTGGACGCAAGTAGCTGTTGCACATCGTGGATTTGAGTGCAAAACAGAAGCAAGAATGTGGGAGCAGCCATTACTCATCCTGCTTTGGAGCAAGAATCTTCGTGTTCTGCGGTGGATGCATCCGCCTCGCTGGTGCTGGAAATGTCAGGCTCTACACGTTTCCAAAGGACCTCAGATTGCAGTGTTTGTGAGTCACAGAGATGAAGAGTCCAAGTGGAGACCAGGACCTCGACAGACTTTGCCACAAGCATTTTAAGGGGACGCAGTTCAAACTTTTCAGTGAGGGACGATAATACAGGGTGTTGAAGAATGATGTGACGCCACCTGAGTTCTTCCATGTCCAGGCTGATAGACTGGAGCAACCATCTCCAAAAGCTGCTGCTGCCTATGCTGAAGCGATTGTTGACACAACTGCTGCGTTAGAATATCTGTGCAAGGAGGCTGAGTATCTGAACATGTCCAGGTCAGATTATAGGTATGCTAGGACTACAGAAGGGATAGAGGCTGAAGATGTGCGTGACTGCAGACACCCCGTGGACCCCAAACCCACATCGGAGGAGCTTCTTCACCATTACAAGAATCTCTCTCTTTTCCCAACAACCAACTTCAAATCTCCCTGGCAGCCCAGGAATAGCGGAACAATCTGTCCCTTCAATCAGAGAACAAGGTCTTGCAAGCCAGCAGGTCTTGTCTATTCAATATGGATCTGTTGGAGGTTTTGCAGCTCAAAAGATGCTCCTGAGGAAAACTGTCATACGAGTCGTGCAAAAAAGGGGCTCCGGCTGAAGTACAGTTGCTCCGCACTCTTCTACGAGAGGGCTTTCCATTGATCAGCATCAGCACATTGAACAGGCGGGTTAAAGAGGTTGTGTTCCAACCTGGATAACTACACGACATCTTTACTATGTTCCAGGACAAAGGTCATGTGCAGCTATGCACATGTTTTTTTCACGAATTCAGCATCAAGGTTGGATGTCAATATGATGCAATGGATCAGAAGGCCTGAGTCAGTGGTCTTTCTCCTGGCTCGGATAAAAATTCGTTGGAAGTGCAATGTAGCCTACCATTTTGGGGGCGACAGGTTCGCCATATCACAGGTCTGATCGGAGAAGCAATCTCAAGTTCATACTACACTAACACTTTCATACTACCCACTCTGTTGGGTAGGAAAAATCCTAATAATACTTCACAGTTTTCTGTTTATCAACATCAGTTTCCATGGCTCTGCACCACTAATGCTGTGTTCTAATGATGTATTCAGGTGTGTGTAGTTCACATGTGGATGTGTGCCAAGTTTCAATGGCTTTCTGAGCATACTTTTGGATAGCTCAAAAATATTGAAATTTCCTGCCAAAAAAAGACTCATGCTGGTGGCTGAAAGAGAAGTGGCTCAAGTCAGACAAACGGCCAGATCAGTGAGTCATGACTTAAGCTGGTAGATGAGAGATCACCATGAACCATCTGCAGACAGACTTAAATTTCTTGCTCAAACATGTGGCAATCCTATCGAGAAGCAGCTGAACCAGTGAGTTAAGCTGGTGGCTGAGAGGATGGCTGTAAAACAATAGTGGGTCTTGCCATTTCTGGACTGCTCAACACTCACTTTGCACTCAACACATAGCTGATCTTGCTCACTTACGAGAAGGATTGAATAGTTGATCACATTATTTCAGTCAATCATTGAAGATCAGGCATACAATCAAATTTAAAGAAAGCAGCAAAAATTTCCAGTGCAATTTCAGTGTGCAAGAGTGCCTGTATTTCTGTCTACATCTCTCACCTGAGCATCTGCAAACTACCCATTCACACGCTTAGGATTGCCCTCGGAAGTCATCACAGCAATCACTCGCCATGCACGCACTTCATGCAGTCCACAGTGTCTGCTGACCAAGCTTGGGTGCCATCAATGGTGCAGCAGGCGTGCCAATCTCCATTTACATTCAGACAAATGCACAGAGAGGTGGGCGGACTTACGGACATATAGACCTCATGCTTTACAGTATGGGAGGGAAATAATAGCTGTAAGTTTCATATGCCACCCTTGCAACTCATGTAGGCACATGACTGCTCCCAGAGCAAACGGAGCTAGCAGAACATGTCATCTGTTCATGCCTCCAGTCAATATTTAACCTTTGAACTGTGTTCCTTGGTGAGGAGATCAAGTTTGTCTCTGCCTTTGCAGCCCCTCATTGCAGTATGTCACACACAGCAAAAACAAATTCTGCCACTGACCTCAAGGCATGGAGGAACAGCTTTGTCATCAAGTTACTGCAACAGGGCCTCGACACTGGCATGAATACTCAAGACGGAGCACATATTGGGGGAACAAACACAATTGCTCCATACACTTTTGTGGCCAGATGTAAATAACAGGAATACAGTTGTCCTTATTTCAGTTTTGAAAAACTGTCTTGGCCTCATATTAACTTATAATTACGGAAGTAGGAATACTCTACTCTGTTCTACCCATAGATGAGTTGACCTGATAACATGTGGCCAAGCTTTCGCCCTACAAGTGTGGCAGATCGTCTGTGTCCGCTGTCTTTGCTGTCCCTTTTTTGGTCCTTTTCCAAATCTTCTCTGTGTCTTGCCTGTGTAGCCTTTGTTTTTCTTTCCTTTAGAAAAGCCAGCCACAAAAAGGAGGGAAGCCAAGGGGGAGGGAAGGCAGGAAGGGAACAAGGAAGGCAAACTGGAACTACATGGGGGCCAGGCTGGGTGGGCACAACCTTTCTTTCGTGAAAGGGAATAAAAAAGGGAGAGAACTTCGCCTCTAAATCCTTAGTCATCAGGTGATCCTCCTCATGACCCACCTCTGCCCAGGCCTCTCTGCCCCTCTTCCTTCTCCCGCTGTCAGCTGATCCTGATCTGCTTCTGGATCATGGCAAAGGCCTGCCGAGTCATTCTTCTGGCTCTCTCTTTCCTATTTCAATACTTTTCTATCCGACCTTTGGTGGTTGACCTGGAGGAATCTGCTCCCCTTCAACTGTTGGTCTAATTCTCCCAATACTTGTAGAATTCCTTGAACGTGTTCCCTCCAGGGAGAAGAATAAAGTACGGTGTTACTACTGAAACCTCCGTGTTGGTCTCAAGTCATTGAGTAGTCTTAAAAGAACTGCAGTCAGACCATCTTAGTCATCTTGAACCTGGTCTATGTCTCGGTCTGAGGCAAAGTCACCATGGTTAAAGGGTTTTCTCCACAAAGTCTATGCTCCCTCATAAACATAACACTTTTGTTAAGTGTTCTACCCTGCTTACCCTGTTTAACGGCTAGGATTTCCCTTGCAAACCGTACATGGTGACAGCTTTTTAACTCAAAATGGAAAATTGGCCGAGGACAGCCGATGGTGCGACCGGTCAAACATCAAATTGCTAAACAAGAAAAATAGCTTTGTAAAAGTGACTTCAGGGAACTTCTGCAGCTACGGTTGTTGGTCCAATGGAGCCACCCATGAAATTTTATTAGTAATAATGAGTATTTTGAACCAAAAGAACTTTTTTGACTTGTCTAAGCACTTTTTCTCAGCAAATTCAAGAAATTACATAGCAAGTCAAAAAAACTATTTTATACTTTTTTGTTCAAAATACCCCTTAATATCAATAAAATTTCAGGGGTAATTCCATCAGATCAATAACCATAGCTGCAGAAGTTCCCTGAGGGCAGGGATCTTTGGCAGCCTACGGTCACTTTTTGCGTGGGAGAAAAATTTCTTTTTCCAGAGCTGTTTGTATGACCAGCTGCACCATCTTTTGGCTGTCATGGGTCAATTGTCAATTTTGAGGTATTATTGTACAGTCGTTGGCATAAAGATTTTCTGCTGGCATGATACCACCTGCCGTACTGCATGTACTGAAACAAAATGCATCGATGAGTCTGGAAAGCCTCATTCTCTCGCTCCTTCTGAGACCAGCACTCTGAACCATGACGTTTGCTACTGCTGACGACGGCGATCTGGTCTGCAAAGCTCGCCATCCTCAGCAGTAGGAAACGTAGTAGTCCAGAGGTGCTGGCCTCAGCAGGGGCGAGAGGATGAGGCCGAGATTTCCCGACTGTCGCAGATGCATTTTGTTTACACGTCGATTCGTCACCATGTCGTGTCTCTCCTTGTGGTGCTTTTTTGTCCCCTCACAAAACCTTTTGGTCCATACAATTGGGTTTGGCATGCTTGCACAGGGCACTGAATGACCTGGGGAGTCAATCCCTGTGGAAATGCCACAACTAAGGTCCAACAGAGCCAAGCCAAGTTCTAGCCAAGGGACTAGGATTGTCCAATAAAATATTCAGTCAATTTCATTGACACTTACCCCGTGAAAAAGTCAAATTTCCAGCCTCTTTGCATGCTGCCCTGTCCAATTTGTCTTGTTTTGAACACTGCAGCACCAAAATGGGCAGCCTTGACATTGAACCTGTGTACTCAACATTGTGCCCAAGTATCACATCTATTTTATGTATTCTACATCAAAATTCCACCACAACACACTTCAGTACAGCATATGAGGTGATGTCATGCCCATGGAAAACCTGTGCACCAAGAACTGGCTATACGTATACAGATTTACAGAGTACACTGATCAAGAATTCAGAACAATAATAGAAGCCAGAGCATGAAATGAAAGAAGGCAGATATGGCAGCTCTTAGTAGGTTCGGAAGATACCTTTGCTGTCTGCTTGTCCGTTTGGACAGGACTGGAAGTCAAATGCGACCATGGTGGGAGAGACGCAGGAAACCATCTTGGACTTGGGCTGACTGCAAGTCTGAGTACCTAAAAATTAGACTTGAGAGTCAATCGATGTATTCAAAGGAACCGCGTTAGGCAATTGATCTGCTACACATCGTTTACGCTATTTTTCCTCAGTTTTTCTCGTTAAAAGGTTCTGATTGATGGTTATCGTGTATTGTGGCCAATGGTGGCATCTTTGAAAAGTGACTTCCACATTACAAATGTAACAAGACATGCATAATCTTTATATGATCTTTATATCTTTTGTATGATCTATAAGGCTAAAACAAAAATTTTAAACCCTCCATGACATGGCCTATTCGATGCCTATTGATATAAAAACAAGTGCTAGTCAAATAATTTTGCTCCAGAAAGCAATTTAGCTTTGAGATGGAGTGATTAGGAGCAAAGTTGCAATCAGAGCAGACACACGTAAGGAAAAAACAGATTACTTTACAATGCTGTAGTAACTCATTAATGTCAGAAATATCAATAATACTGTAGTAACTCATTAGTACATGTCAGAAGTATTGTTGTAACTCATTCAGGTGTGTCAAATAAAGTTTTCCTTCAT
>JAAUXU010153883.1_pt1:5000-14884 | contig 14884 bp, 9 predicted proteins | sample 7278151 | NCBI WGS metagenome assembly JAAUXU01 (sample SAMN14350113, study PRJNA611818) | marine sediment metagenome | isolation source: surface marine sediment (1.8m) | place: French Polynesia: Moorea | collected 2018-08 | reverse complement strand
CAAACCTATCAATAAATGGCACATCTGCAAATTTGTGGTCTCGTGCACTCACACACCCTCTCACCCCCAATAACCCACACACGCACACACGTGCGCCCCCCCCCCCCCCCGCCTATACTCCTTTCAGTCGAGTCAGGTCATCCTGGTGCCGCAGAGAAGCAGGGCAATTTGAATTCCAGACCCGCCAGCCCCAGTACGCCGAATGAAGCTCTGTGAGTGCGTGCGCCCGTGCTCTTCCACGCACGCACTCACATACATGCCAACCATTTTTTTTTCGCAGACGTCACCTCACAGGATACTAAATGATCTCTCTGGACAGACACGCTTGACCGGTGGTCAATGTTCAAGGTGTAAGGAAACTAGTTTTCCACCTGCAGTACCAAAATCCAGTTAGGGAAAAAAAATAATATTTTCACATCATTTTTTTTGTCCACGTGAAGAAAAACACCGCCTCGTATGCAAAGAAGATGAGATGGCCACTGCAGGTCCTTCTAAAAGCCCCCATTTCCCCTGCCTAAGAAAAAAAATCGACATTCACTGTTCTCCCAGTGCTCTGGCTGCTGTTGTTGGCACGCATACGTAGGAGATAACAATCTTCTCCCAACAGGTTTCCCCCTCCAGTTAAATCGTGTTGCCTCTACTACATGCATCATAGGAAAACACGATTAGACTGGTAGGAGGCGCTAGTGTTGTAGAATATGGAACTCAGCTGTGAGGAAGACCAAGAAACTCCTTGCTGGCAGCTGGTGCTGACGGTTTCGCTCTTGTCAATGTAGAAGAAATGACACAAAGATGGTTGAACTCAGCTGAAAGTCAACAGAGACAAACTGTCTTTATTGACTCATATTAAGGGAAAGATCCGAAAGTACATTTTTTCCTTTTGTACTGAACCCTCTCAGCTGAATCAGAATCAGACAGCCTCCCCCCCCCCCCTTCGTAGTGCAGCAGCTGCCAAAGGCAACCAAAGGCAGCTGCTACTACTGCCCTAGGGACACTACAGCTACGGCAGCTGTAGATTTATGTGACGCTTCGGCTCTGCCCGGGCGGCAGCGACTCCGTCGATCCATTTCCTTGCCTGTCTGTGACATTTATGTACTGTGTGCCGCGGTAAATTTTGCAGTGAGACTTCACTCTGATTTTTAACATGAAAAAGTGGAGGATCAATGAAACTTTCGGAGTTGGGGGACCACTTAGAGGGGACTAGAAGTAACCCGCTGTTCCTGGAGGCTTATTGTTCAGACTGTGTAAGCCCAAGAGTTGAGTAAGCGGGCTCATTTGAAGGAGGAGATTAAAAAAATTCATTTGCAAAAGAGTTTTGAAAGTCTGACCAGACGGGAACAACAGGTGTTGCCTCATAAGTTCCCCCCCCCCCGCCAAAAAAAGGAAATGTTGAAAAAAGTCGCCCAACAGCATTCAACATCCAATTGGGCAGAATACTTTTAATCGGAAAGCAAGGACTTGCTCAAGTTTGAGCCGAGGTACAAAACTCAAATTTCAGCCGCCTCTTTCCTACGAGCCCCGTTACACATTTGTAGGTCCTACGCGGCCTCTCGTTTCATCGGTTTACTTTTGGCCCACCCAAAGTCTACGTACATATACGTACCTACTCTTGCAGCTACAGTATTTATTCTACCTGAGACCCCCTGGACCGGAACAACGCAGTCCTCATTTTCATCATGTTGGTGTACTTCACATGGCATCTCTCAGTCCTTGTCCTCAAAATGCTCCAAAGCTCAACGTTCTGCATCGTGCTCTATTCAAGAGTGACAGCTGCCAGGTTCCCCAAGTTCACTTTAGGAGCCCCACTTTCTTTTCTCTTTTTCTGCTATTTCTCCAATATTTCCAAAACTAAACACTTTAAAGTTCAAAAGACACATAACAAAAAGTTTTTGTTCCTTCGCTTATACGAAGTCGAATGCCATGCGGCAAATTAAGCACAATTCTTTCAATGTCAAATAACTCGGCGAAGGCGTAACAATTAGTGCCACATCTGCTGCTGCACACGGTGTTTAAAGAGAACATACAGTTCTTTACCTATGTCAGCCAAAATGTACTCACCTGTGTTTAATGAGAGGACGCCAACAAGAGGTCAAGACTGTGCACGGTGCTATGGAAGGGGTGTGACAACGAAGTCTAGTGGTAGGAAGCGGTGCTCTCATCTCAAAGTGACATCTTCTGCTTCTTCGCCTTCTTCTTCTTCTTCTCGCTCTTGTTCTTCTCCTTCTTCTACATCGTCTTTTTCGTCGCCGTCGTCTTCTTGGTTAAGAGAGGTACTGTCCAGATATCGGACTCCGCTACTGTCTGTGGGTTCACTTGCGTACTACACATGTGTCACAGATTTTGTTTTCTCCAAGGGCTGGTGTCCTCAGGGTCAGCCTGAGATGTAGCATGTACACATGTGTATCTGTGCCAAAGCATGCAGCGGGCTGTACAATATGTCGTTACTGTCTCACCCAAGCAACACCATGAAGCGGGCTAACATTAGTACACCCAGAAGTGTCTACAAACTTTGCAGCGGTGATAAAACCATAAAAGTGCACCCAATATATGCTTCGGTACTATATTTAAAGGGACCCGCATTTTGTGATGTGCGTTGCCATCACTGCTCCATCGTCTATCGTGTGAGCGAAGCAAAACCACCACAGCATGGAAATTTCGACAAAAAAGCCCTTTGTTCCCGACTTCATGGGGATTGTGGCCTTTACAACTAGGATATTGCCGAGCTATTTTAGGCGAGCCATGATACAAGTATGAGGTTAATTCCCCCATTATACATATCCTCTCCTGAAGAGTGCTTTAAATATATTCCATGTTTTCGTTTCCTGAGACTCACACAGTATCTCGATGAAATCCGCTGCTTTCCAGCTCGACCTCTACATGGAGCATCTACTTAATGCTGGCGAATGGAGGGAAACTTTTTCTTGCTTTCTTCTTCTTTTTTTGCTCACGATTGTCACACAATCAAGAGTCCGATGATAAAATAGAGTCGTCCAGAGGAGAGAGACACTTTACGCCCCGCTTAAGCTGGCAGATACTACTCGTATTGCTCGTTAAGGGTTTCTACTGTCCAACTTCACGAGTGCAGACGCGCCCTTAGAGTGAAGAAGGTACATTATAGGAGACTGCTGACTCCTCCGGAACGGTTGAGACAGAGTACATTTATGAACTTTATTAGCGTTCTTTTGTCTGCAAATATAATCAAGATTCTTTTGCCTCTTAAATCTTTTATCTCTACCTTCCTTCCTCCTTCCTTCGTCGGCTGTGCAAAGGGAGAATTCAAGTGTTTGAAGGCTCGTTTATTTGGGCAGAGTTGGATGATGGATTCTCCACCGTTCAATTTCGCCAATGCAACAGCGCCCTCGTCACATTTTCTCCCCCGTGACGGAAGACGTGTGAGGCGAGAATAATGCGCACACGTGCGAGGAGGTGCGCGCTTCGCTGCGGAGCGCACGTTGGAGGGAAGTGCTGCGTTGTTCATGTCACTGGGGAGATTGAGGCCGCGAAGCTTGCCTAAGGATAATATTTTTGTATTGATTTTGTGCAGTGTGTAAACAAGTGTTCAATAGCTGTTATCTACGTACACGTACGTTCCTTTACAGTGACCTTAATACTCTGCTGTACTTTCTTCTCGTCCTCAATTGTCCGGGGGTGAATAGAGAAATTTTCTACCACCTCAATTTCACTCACGCTACCACTGAAGCTCGGGCAGACAAGACGAGACAAAAGTAAGGGCGAAAGAAGTGCTCGATCCCGGATCGATCAGGTGACTGATCCTCTTTCGTCTGGCAGAGCCCAACATCGACGGGGTCACTTTTCACGACGCTTTCACTACAGGGTGACTTTAAAGAAGTTTTGCAGACGCCCTCGTCTGCAAAACTCTTTAACTCTTTCATCCCCTCTAGCTGTCATCCAACACCCCTTTTTACCCCTTCCTTTTGTCACTTCTCTGGTCCTCCCTCATCGCTCTTTGCACAACCCCCTTTTGTTAACCCCATTGTCCGCTCTCACCTCCCTTTTATCATATTGTCATTAGACCTTTTCTTGGCTCACAGTGTCGATGCGTCAGGAAAGAACCAAAAGCAAGAGCTGAGAAGAAAAAAAAAAGAAAGCAAGGATATTCGGGCCATCTGGCACAGGAGGGACAGCAGGATCGAGTTAGTGGGGGAGAAACCTTTTGGAAGGCAGTTGGGCTACTAGTGCCAAATGCATGAAAACGCTATCGCAGTCAGCGTTGAGTGGCGTGAGCGAACAACATGCGCATACACATGTGCTTGGATCTCTTCAACGATGTGTGCGTGTCACGTACTCGTCTTGAGAACAGGCAGCATTCTGCATACCCGATGTACAGTTCATGCACTACACTCTCCCCCATGTGCATCTGCGAACGTGCGTAATATATATATTAGGGTGGTCGAAAAGGGGTCAATTTGGGAATTTGCCAGAGTGTACTTGGAGTTTGTTACCTAAGGTCAGATGCTCGTGATTCAGTCGACTACTTTTTCATGAAAGTCAATTTCAACCCTGTCCACGAGAGTTCAACTTTTATCATATAAGACAAGGACATAAACAACTTTTCAAACTTTCAAGGCTTCAGGGCATTAAAGCCCTATTGTACCAATTTCATTGGACTGCAATGCTTTCATATGGGATTTTGGATTTTCACCCAGCATATCCACTTCACGTTTTAGGTTGATGATCAAACATCCTCATGCACCATCATAAAAAAGCTTTGAGTGGTGTTGGGGAAAGGCAAAAACCCTTTTTTCATCTTCATTTGACTACAAAGCCTTCAAGTGACAGCAGCCGTAGGTGCGGTCGACGTAGCTGTGACTGCTGTGGCTGCGGCTGCGGCCGACGTAGCTCTCACAGCTGCAGCACTCGCATGGACGTCGTCGTAGACGTAGCTGTGGCTGTAACTCCCGGGTTGCGAAACTGAACCCATCCCCACTATGTTATTGGTAAAAGTGGATGATCCGAGGTGATGACCTTATGAAGTGACTCAAAAGAAGCCACTGTGTTGTCTTTACTCTGCTCTTTTTGCCTTGCCGGAGGTCATCTGGCCACAAGGGGCTCCTCTTCTGTCTGCGCTCATTGTGGTGATGGCAGCGGGCCATCAGTTCACAGGTCAAGCCACGCTTTTGGCTTGCCTGCTTCACCGCCCACTTCAATTGTCCATCAACCTTCCTGTGTCGTGATCCCATTGCAGATAGCTGCTGATTATTGGTAGCTACTGCAAAGCTTTCCAAGTGGGCCAATAGCTACCTTTTGGGAGTAGCCATCTATGACTTTTGTGGGAAACTACGCTTACTGGAGCTGGAAATTGGCCTCGAAGAGGCACGCAGGCGCACGTACTCTTGAGCTTTATTTAATAGATGCAACATTGGACCTCTAGTTTGGCCTCAAAACGGCCTCGAAATCCACATCTGAGCCCGCCATGCAATGGCATGTGAAAAGTTGTGTCTGTTGGCCACGTTTGGTGCCAATCGGTGCAGCAGTTGGAGCGCCCATCAAAGGCATGACAGACAGACGGACATGTGGCCCTTGCGCATTTTATATTACTAGCACATCGCTGGGTGGGAAAAGTAAACCTCACCAGTGAATTTCCGAAATTGACCCCATTTCGACCTAGCCTAATATATCTGTATATAGAAAGAGAGGGAGAGAGATTAGACTGGACCGAAAACTGAAAATTTTGAAATTTTGTTGAGTGCATCTAGGTGTGTTACATAAATCCAAAATGGTGAAGAGGTAGGCAAAATGATTTTCAAAATTTTTTTGACCTCCGTCTTTTGCAATAAAGTTTTTCTGCGTAATGTTAAGTTCAGTACCCAATAAAGTGTTCAGATTTTGAAGGCCATAAGGTAAGGAGGGGTAAACTTTGCTTTTTGTTTCAGTCGACTGCAATGCTATAGTCGAGCATCTGGAAAGTAACTAAGCACGTCTACTTTGAAACTTGAGATGTTGACCTAACATCTTTATACACTGTGTCTACAGAACGTTGAGGGCAGGGAGGGAGACCCAAAAACTGATAAGTCCTTCATTTCATTTGACCAGAATGTCTTCCAATGGAGTCTTGCAACAAATGTAGGACGTAGAAGGCGATTGAAATTTCTGATCTAGATCAATATATGTGTGACATAAAAACATCACGTCACATTTTTAGTTCATTCACCTGTTTTACTTACGACGAGCGTGTGGTCGAAGAGAGCTTTACAGCACGATAGCAGCTGGAGCGTATGGTAAAATGTAAAAAACTTGTGTTAAGCCGCTTCTTTTTACATTGTCCCAGACCTTACCGGGTACGGTCTGGAACTCCGATGAACAGTGCAGAATTAAATGCATGACGTCCCTGGGGTAAAGCCAGAAGCCAGCATCGGATGAATTAGATGTTGTCGTGGCGCCGTTGGCCAAGTTCTCCAGCGTCGTCGTCTACGCCTGGTACCTGGCACACAGTTTCAAAAGGTCGCACGCTGACGATCCAAGATGAGACATTTCGGCCATCATTCGCTGCACTTTCCTCGCAACTATTGAGTCTTCCATATCCCAGAGTAACCGAATTGACCTAAAGAAACTGAGCTCCAGCTTTACTGTGCTAGCAACCTATGCGTTCGTCATAAACTTACGCAGGTTGGAACTCGCTGTCAAATTGCATTACTGTGTGTATGGATGAATATTGGCCATGTAAAATTCATTCTACTTGCCATCCTCGAAGTAAGGTGCACCTGTTCAGATTTTTATGGCACCCGCAATGTTATTGCGGCATTCACTAGCACACGCTTAGGTTAAGAGCACTTCCAGTGTTGGCGCCAGACTGATGTGACAAATCGTCACGCGTGTTCGCAGTTGTGACACACGTGAGTGAGATGAGAAGCGGGGGAAGAAAGGCCTAGGGAAAGTGTTGGGGGTTGTGCCAGTTCTCTGGTTGTTGCTGCTTGATGCATCACACACCCAAAGTCTCCATTGGGCGTGGAATGGGCAAGAGCCGCCACAACAATGGGAAAAATCACGGCAGAAGTGGATGAGACAGCGCATTAGTGAAAGGAAAAGTCTCATTGGCAATTGTTTTCTAGAGTCGTTTACCTGTAAGATGACGGCCTTAAGGAGAGGAGGGGGGGAAAGAGCTGTAGGTCTCCTTAGTCGCATCCTTAGGTGTCCTATGGCACATAAATATCCCGGGAATTGCTTATTGCTTTTCTCTTCTTACTGTTAGTCGAGTACGTACAGCGTGAGTCATAAGAAACAACCGAAAGAAACATTATGAAGGAGAAATAACTGTGAGGTCAACAGGAGCGGTGATGCAATGGGAGGGAAAGGTGGTCAGGGACACGAGGGAGGAGCCCCGCGCAGCACTGACAAGGGGAGGCTAAGGAGGTGTCACAACAAGACTGAAAGGGGTAAAGACGACGCAAGGAGGCGGATATCGGACTTTTTTTGATTCAAGCAGTAGTCGGCGGAAGGCCATTGAATGCGCCTGCTGCTCCTCTCTTCTCCCTTCCTTCTTGTGTGTGCTGCGGCATCCTTCGATGTGAGTTGTGGGACTCCCCTGTGTACATGTATGGGCGTGTGTGCTCGCGCGTCGTCCGCCTTGCTCACACACGCGAGCGCACGCACCCATCTACAGGCGCACGCACGCACGCACGCACGCACGCACACACGCACACACGCACGCACACACACACACACCATGCTGGTGCCCCCTCCAAAGGGAAATTCCTGACCGTCACTACCCCTCCTCATCTTTTTTTTTTCACTTGCGTCAAAGTACACACATCTGCTTGAGCGCACGTACGAACATAAACACCTGTGTAAACGCTTTGTGATAATTTTTTCCTCAACAACAATAAATTAATGATGATAACAATAATAGTTAGGTGTGGCTGGGTAATAAAAAAGCCGGAGTATCTTCAAATTCTTATACAGTTTGATAGATACAATGATCAGAACTGGTCTTCTGCACCTGTACGATTTTTCTCGACTTCGAAGCGTCACAGAATCGTGAGGTCTTAATCACGGACGCCGTGATGATGAGACACCCTGTACCGTGCGATCCGAGACGTCACTGCCAAATGTCATATGGCAAATCTGAGTTCCGGCGGTTCAATTGTGTTGACCGGTGCTCCGGGCCAGAAAAGTCTGCGTAGTAGAGCGGAGAGGCTTTTGCAGCTTCGAATCGGTTCCGCACGCGTGGTTTGATCCACATTTTCCACCTTCTGCTGTGACAAGTGATGTCTCCTGTGTCGTAGGTCTACATTGAACAGGTTTTTCTTAAAGAGACGTTTGTGCCCCAACGAATGGTGCGAGTGACGCAGCAAATCTCAGTCAGTCAATTGCAGTTGACCAGATTTCATGCAAAAGATTGCTGATATTGATGCATGGTCCTGACTGACCTAAACCAGTTTTCATTTTTATTTGCTTGTCCATCGTTTTCGTTGGTATTCTCGTTCCAAACCATGACATTCCTACGCAACCTCTGTACTACTTCTTGGCATGACAAGGAAAGAGATGGTTGCCAAATTCTAACCGCCCAGTGCCAAATGCCATGTTTTTCACTTACTAGGGGGCGGAAAGGGGGGTGGGCGATGGGCTCTGCTGGACTCCTGATTAGGCCCTTTGCAGGCCTTCCCTCTGCAGACGTAGAGAGTGAGTCAGAAAAGACTCATGGCCTTCCCGTACTTCTGTGTCGCCTCTTTCATCCTCACCACGGTATTTCTGCCCATGTTCCTCCTGTTGAGCACGTTCTTTTTCCCCATATCGTGCTTTTTACGACCCACACTGTGCAGGCCACACGCATTAAAATTGGGGAAAGTTCATATGTAGCAGCCATTGTCTATTCAGTAGACAATAAAGAGCAGCAGCAGCGGCAGCGCGTGATACGACGTGCACAACTGCAGCGAGCTAATGCCACTTTGGGCCGAGGACGAACTTTTCCTCTATACATTTTTCCCCGGGGGGGACAAAAATGCCAGTGAAACCATACGCGCAGAAACCTGAAATTCGCAAGAGGAAGAAAAGGACAGCTCATAAATCAACGCAGAAACAATCCTTCCCCCCCTCATTGCCGAGAGACAAATGTCTGACATGCTGCAGTAGCGTAGTAGGGGAAAAAAAAAGAAATGTGCAGGCTTGTAGTACAATGGTCTCCTGGCAGCAGATCTTTGATTTGACCTTAAGGCCAAGTTTACACTCGCACATTCTCCATCCCCTCCCCTTTTATCACACCTGAGTGACCACAGGCGAGACGACAAATGGTCTCCAAGTGACACACGTGGATGACGGATGTCCTTCATGCCAACGTTGCCAGTGTAAACGCCCCCTACCCCCAGCCCATGTCTCAAGGGCCTCCTTGATAATGTCAGAGAAGGAGAGTAACATTAAAGGCCAGTATATGAAAGGAAGGGCGTGAAGTAATGAATCCAGTGTGTTATTGTCGTCGACACAGCTAAAAGCCATTAGCACCACTGCTCTGGCGTTTAGCAGCTCCTGCACGCAAGCACACCCACCCACCCCGCGCGCGCGCACGCACACCCACCCACGCACACACTCACACACACACACACGCACACCTTTATGGCAACTGCGGACCCGCCTTTTGTGTGAGTGTACTTAAGTGCTCTTTCTCCAGACCCCATTTACTTATTGCAGCAGCACCAGTTGACGCCTCACACAATGATCTCCGTTCCTGGTGCGCTGAATGGTTTTGCTACTGTGCGGCTAAGAAAAAAAGTGCTCTTTCAGACACCTCTTCTATACTCAACATCTACACTGACCTCACCTGTGTGTCAACCCCTTACTCTTATACAATACACTTTCTTGCAATATACTTCTGGGACAGAAAAGCAGAAGCGCACCGAGGTGCGGTGGATGGGGTGGGGGAGGTGGCCTCC
>JAAUXU010123508.1_pt1 | contig 14895 bp, 13 predicted proteins | sample 7278151 | NCBI WGS metagenome assembly JAAUXU01 (sample SAMN14350113, study PRJNA611818) | marine sediment metagenome | isolation source: surface marine sediment (1.8m) | place: French Polynesia: Moorea | collected 2018-08 | reverse complement strand
GTACTATTGCTACTACTTGTAGTACAGTAGCTTGCATCCACTTACATTGGTCACAGATGGTGTGGAAGATTAAGTTATTTGACAAGGAAGAAGCGAGGAGAAGGAGATTCATTCGATGGTTTTCTCTCGCTCTTAGCCAGATTGCCGCATCTATCATTCTAGGATTGGGGGGAGAAGGAGAAAATGGGAAAAGTGAGAATGCTGACTTGGTGCACTTGCTGCTTGTAGTGACTGTTGAGCAGTAATTCTCAATTATGCTTTACATGCACATGTGAGTACTGATCAATGTTAGGCAATGCTTCGTTCGACTTTGCTGCTTGCATACGACACTTGTCAATCCTGACCCAAAAGAAAACACATTCCTGAACTTTGTTTCTTTGTCCGCTATCTCCGCCTTTGACAGATGATCTTTTGGCTGATGTGGCCTTGTTATCAACACTGGAAGGTAGTGGCCAGGTCGCCAGGAGCTTAAAAAAACACAGCTTTGTCCGCCAGACAAAAAGGCTGCAATGTCAGCTACTGTTTCTTGCCTATTACACAGTGCCCTTGTGAGGAACTCTTCGGACCCGCACTCAAGTGCGTACACGTACGTAGAATGCGTCAGATCTGCGCACTAGGTTCGTAGGTAGCGCGTGAGTTGGAAAGATGTCCTTACAACTCCTTCAACCCTTCAACTGCTCCTTCCAGTTTACCTTTTAACCCTTCAAGCACTCCTTCCATGCACCGCGTGCATGTCTTCGGTACTTTCGTCCGGCACAGTACAAAGTTGTACATGTAACGTGGGCAGCCGCAGATGCTACGAACGGTATAAGAGACCCCAGACACATCCAACCTGCCCTTTACATACGCAGGTAGCCCAGTGGTTCGACCTTTGTTTGACTGATGCGTCGCTCATTTTCGCCACTCCTCCCTCTTCACCTTCACTTTTCTCTGGCTCCCTGGTTGGCCACTTAAGCTACTGATTATCAGTCAGGGAGATCGATGTCGAAATTTGTTCCTGACACAGTTACGGATCTAAGGAATTCACTTTTCCACCAACTCCACTCCCTTAACCTCCAGTACATGCACGTGTACAAGTACCACACGTTCACGTACCCACCACACACGCGCAGGGACAGCAGCAGCATGGAGAAGGACCATCGGAAGGACTCCACTCTCTCATGCTCGCACTCCCCTTTACGCGTTTGACGTGTTGGAATTGATTTTTTGGCTTTTCTCAGACAGCTCCTTCCCACCCTGGCATCATCTGCCCCCTCCTCCACTCAGAGAAAGATGACGAGTCCTGTCAACCTGGATGATGACGATCTTATCAGCGAATTGACTGCATTATTGACGGAATGTAAGCTTTAAAATGTTCTTGGAGTGGCTCGCGCGATCGCCTGCAGGTAAACTTCAATTCCTCGCTTCACTGAAACGTGCCATCAAGAGATGGGACTGAGGAGACAAAAATGTTGTATCTAAACGCCCCGAAGCAAGTACACTTGCTCCACGTACACTTACTGTATGTACACTTGCTGTACACTAGCTGCTCGAAGACAGGTACGGTATGTGTAGACGCGTGTGCTTTCAGTCCGGGTAAGATGACAGCTGCCTGATTACACTGTGAAGCCTTGAGTTCGTTTTTCGATTGGAATCGTCGTCGAGAGAGCTGTCACTGCAGGCAGTTTTAAGGTACGTATATAAGATCAAACACACCGAAAGATAAGACAATAAGAGACTGCTAATCCGACAAAGAATTTAATGGGGATTTTATACTGCTCGCATGCTTATGGGTAACAGGATATTTTGGAAGGTCTCATCCTTTATCTCATGCTCACCTAGGAACCAAGAAAAAGTGTTGTCAGTCCGCCCGTCCACTAGAGATTACATTGGTTGTAACTCGCAACGACATTCTTTCCATGAGGAACTGCATAAAGTTCCCCTCTAAGACTCTCACCTCACCTCCAAGGCTCCCCTCATCTGAGACCAGTGGCTTCCTATCATTATCGTATCAGAAAATAACGGTAATCTCAGATGTCAAATTGACACAATTACCATATTAGCGATGAATATTGTGCTCCCATCACATTAAGTTGCGTACACATATAAACCGACACAGTGGGAAAATGCAAGCGATATTTTTACTCCGTGGGCATGCATGCAACCGTGTTGATCGAGCTACTACGTAGTGGCGCGGTGCGTACTGATAGTGCGTACCGGGTGTCTCTTAAGTCTGAGGACACTTCTCCTGGCTCCCTTAGCGCTGAATGTATCTTCAGACCTTCGGGACACCCGGTACTTGTACGTACGGTGAAACGCTGCAGGCTGAAGCTTTGTGCTTCCTGTCTCCACATGTGGCATGGACAGACAGACAAGCAATTAGCGAGTAGAACTAACATACTAATACATTTGTGCGTTGTCTCCCGGGCGTGGCAGTGGTGACATGTCTCGCCTCCGCCACTGCCTGCCCCCGCCGGGCGCCCGCGGCAAATCTGACCGGGATGATGCAGCCTCGGGGGCAGGAGGCAAGCAAAGAAAAGAATGAAGGTGGGCGCGAGGCATGTCGCCATTAATTTGCCATGATCACTGAGAATGGGGGGGAAGAAGAAGCATTTGTCGGCGGCGGCGGCGGCGGTGGCGGCGGCGGCGGCGGCCAAGACCCCCCGGAGGCGCGCAGCCCAGGAAGGAATTGATTCAGGGGTTATAAGTTGTGAGTGAAGCAATAAATTCCTTCGCAGCACCGTGTCCTAGTCTCCCTCCTCTCTTTGGCATAAAAAACGAGTTTTGTACGGTGCGCACAGAGTACGTGCAAACAATGCATCCTTGCCACCCATGCACAATCTCTCTCAGGGAGAAAAAGAGAGAGACTTTCACGTTTTAGCCTCTGCGTGTGTTTTGGAGTGAAAGACCCACCGCAAAACCGCTCGCTCGTGTGGCTTAACGACCAAACCAACCATATTCATCTCCATTGTCATGTGTTTTGAAAGAGATTCCTTGGTTGTTGTGACGAGTTTATGACCTCGGACGACGCATAAAGAGCAGTTCCACTTTGCCTGCTGCTGTGGCAAGTACAAGACAGATTGGAGGAGGTCTACAGTAGGTAGGCAGGCAAGTATACGGATCGTTGTTGGATTGGGCGGTTGAATTAGCGGCGATGGCGGCGGCGGTGGTGGCGGCGGCCGTGGCTGCGGCGACTGCGGCGGCTGCGGCGGCTCAGCAGCAGCACTTTCAAATATTTTTCGTCCTATTGAGTAGAGGTGTTGTTATCGGCCATCCTTTCAGCCGCGATCTTGGCATCTGTGACACCATTTGTCTCCTGGCTGCGGGAGGCTCCGTGACACCACCGAAAAAAGGAGGGGCCCATTCCAAGAGGGGCGTGGAGGCCGTGGGGACCACACACATGCATTCGAGGGCCTTTTTAAGCTATCCTTCTTCTTCTTCGTCGTCTTCTTCTCCTACCACTACTCGATCCAGGCCCATTTGGCGCACGATCCCAAAAGTATATGAAGAAAGGCGGAGCCAGCCCAATCCTTCTATGTATGTAGATCATTCACAAATCATGGACATAACTTACAGTTTTGGTCCGCAACTAATGCTGCAAGGTAGCTGCTACCAAATTCTTTATTCTCTCTCTCCCTCCCAACAAACATGGCTGGCTGCTGCTGCTGTGAAGGCGTTAGCGATTTAGATCTGGAGATTAGAGGGGGTCCCAGTGAAACCACTGTGCTGTTCGGTAGCGCTGCTATGCCTGCCTGCCTGCCTGCCTGCCTGCCTGCCTGCCTGCCTGCCTGCCCGCCTGCCTGCCCGCCTGCCTGTCCGCCTGCCTGTGTGTGGCTCCTTTATGCATGTAGTGGTCGGTAGTAATGCCCTCTTTTTTGCCTCAGAAGCCTTCTCTACACAACAGCATCAAGATATACACGCTCGCGTTTAGCCACGGTCTTTAACGTCATTACTGTGAAAAGAGTCTAGCGGTGGCGGATCAAGGAGGGCAGGACTGTCACAACATCTGCCAACAAAAGAGAAAAAGTCACCAAGGAGATAATGGTGCTCAAAAAAGAGCAAAAGGGGATCTATCCACACGATCTCATCAGTTGGGCTGACTCCATGTAGCCATCCATATTGGTTCATGACTTGACTTGTGTGTGCGTTGGATGTAGAGGACGCAACCTTGGCTATCAATAGTCTTCCACTCAATCATTGCCCGATCTTCAGTCTGCTCCTAGTTGTACAAATACACAGCCCTCTATCTAGGCACGTTTTTAAAGAGGAAAGCCCTGCCATTACAGTTCATTCAATCACCCACTCTGACAAAAGTGTATCTAAAATCGCGCCAGTCACTGCCATGTCATTTTCCCCCGGCACCAGACAATCACTGCAACCTCTAAAAGGCCCCTCTTAATAACGACTTTTGAGCCGATAGCGCGTCGAGTGTGGCAAAGAAAGCATTACTGGTCGGCGCATGAGAACCGTGTAAGGAAATTCTATACTGAAAGAAAAAAAAAATTCTCGACAAGCATTAAGTACGTAGTCTGTAAGTGGTGGATGATACTGCTGTTCCCGTCAGATGGGAGGACCTTGTGACGAATTTCTTTTCTTACATTGTACACACGCACACGCACAACATGTGTGTGCACAGTGCCTGTCTTGGTGTGCGCGCGTGCGCCCGCGTGTGTGTCAACCAACCAGGTTTGTGTTCTCAGCTTCTCTCGGGCTACCTCTGTAGTAAATGGATCAATACATGCCAGCAAGATAAATTGTCGCTGTAATTATCCGGAAAGCCACACCACACATTTCTGGCTACCTGAGACTCCCTTTTGGTCGTTGTCGAAAAGTGATACTTATTGTGGCAGTGCGCGCGCGCGCGCGTGTGTGTGTGTACATACACACGCCCAGAAGCATAAGAGGAAAAAAATATCTTTATGTCATTTCCTAATGATTTCTATACAAAGAACAAGCACCAAGGCAATAAAAAGCTTCTCGAGCGCAAGAGACTTTTTTTTCGGCTCGATTTTGCACGGTGCAGATTACTTTCCTTCAGTGTTTTTTTCTGCTCCTTTCTCTCCCTGACAAATGAGTGGAGTAAAAACGCGCCGAAAACAATTGTGGGAAGATCGCGAAATGATTTGTGCAGGCAGCGCTCGAAGACAAGCGGATGAGGCCTGGCGACAACCACGAAAAGTATGATTGACCTAGCGAAACAAATGCTATAAATACTGTACGTACGAGTAACGTAAGGAGACACTCAGTGCTTACACACACACGTGAATGGAGTGTCGATATTTACTCGCAAATAAACAGTTATTGGACGGTCCCTCGAAAGTCCGCCACTTGACAGTTACAAACAGGGGCAAATGTGGCTGATCCAACAAGGTTATTGACGGCTGCCCACACAAGAAGTGCTTAAGTACTCATGGCTTTAAGCAGTTTCGCTCTGTGGCTCAGCTCCTTTAGCATTGGTGACATGGATTAATGGTCTCCTAGTCCATTATTTCGCCAGTCGATCATTCAAAAAAAAAAAGAGGAAAAGAAAGAGCAGCAGTGAAAAATAATGTTCCGCAACTGCTTCCTCCCCTTCACGCTGGAATTAAAGGCGATCAAAACACGTTGGTCGTCCTCTTGTTCATGACACTGGAGGTCCGCGCGTGCTCATGCAAACGAAGGGGTCGAAAAGCAGATTAAACGCACTGATTACGGAGGAGTAAATAAGGCGGAAAGATTATCCTCTGGCGCGCGTGCGTGTCCTCTTCCCTGGAGGGGGTGGATGGATGCGTGTGTCGGGTGGGTGGCGTAGGCAGACAGGCGGCAGGCGGGCAGGGGGAGCGTGATATGATCAAAGAGAAGCGCAACCGATGAAAATGCCGTGATTGCACGCACGCACAGTTTGACTCTTATCATGAACAAACACTCCTTTCGAAAGGTGACTTCTGAGCTCGCCAAGCGAGCAGGGTTGCCAAAAGACTCGGACCAGGGCCAGACTTCAAGGTGGTGGTGAGCTAAATCACTTTTGATGCTCTGCAGCTCCTCAGGGCGGCTCCAAGAAGTCAAGCACCGTCATCAGAAAACACTTGATTTCGCCATCGACCGAGATGATGAATTGTAAATACAGTGCTGGCTGCAGTGCGGGGAGGAGAGTGAGCCGGGGGTTTTCGCCAGAAAGAGGTCGACGCAAATTACAACGTGGGCATGAATCCGAGCAGCGATCAAGGCGCCAAAGTCTACTGCTCAGCCGTAAACGTAGGCTGCCGGTTCAACACCTACTGCTTGTTCTCAGAGCGACTGCTGCGGCTGCGGCTGTGGCCGCGGCGGCCGCGGCGGCCGCGGCGGCCGCGGCGGCAGGAAACTGTGTCAGAGGCACAGTCGAAGGTGCTCATTGCGCCTCCCTCGTGTGGGGAAGGTAGGAGGATAAGAGAATTAAAGTCCCTGGCACCCACGATGATATTTCATGATTTATCGACAAAATCTATCAGCTCCACCCCAGCAGTAAATCGTGTGCAAGAGGTGCTGTCGAGGTTAAGTGAAAATCCTCCTCCGCACCGGGTGAGACCCTCTTCTTCCTTCTCTCTTCAGCGCTGCCGCCCTGTCATTAAGGCCGCTAAGCAGCGTGTTAACTATAACTGTGTTCCGCACAACTACCTATGATTTCCTCCTAGAATCTCACCTTAAGTAGTTTTTTTTAGCAAAAGTCACTCTGGTGCTTCAAGAAGACCGTTGACGAGCCTTGAAACGAGCTCTAATTAGCCCCGAAACCTCATCCTCTCTCCCTTATCAATGAAGCATCATAAAGGCGACAGTTGTGAAACGCTTCGGACCCCATTTTTGGGCAGAGTAGGCGTAGCGTAGGGAAGAGGTGGCAATAAACCACCAAGGAAGTAAAAAAGCTAAAAAAAAAGGGTTCCTCAAAAGTCTGAAAAAAACAGCTTTTTAGGGCTCGCGCGCCGCCAAGGCAAGTAAATTGGGGCGCCAGTGGTGGCCTCCAAAAAGTTGTCTGTGGCACCATAGTTCTCGGGGCGTTATCTTTATATTTGACCTGGGCGCGTGCGTGCACTTCCACCCCAAAGAAGATGGCAGCAGAAAAGAGTTCTTTGTGGAAGACTGTCTAGGCAGAACGAGGAATGGCCACACACACAATGACAAGTGCATCATCTGAGAGAGAGAGAGAGAGACGAGGACGCCTCGTGGCTCCACGTAGACAACGTGGTCGCTCTCTGTCGAGCCCTTATTGTTTCTACACATCCTTTGCTCGGCCCAAGCGTTCCTGACGTCGCCAGTGGCAGAGGAAAAAAGAGAGAAGTTGTTCGAAAAAAGAAATCCTAACTCATCCACAGAGCGAAAAACGTGTCCAAACTCACGCAGTTACGTGAGAGACCTTGGGGACATTACACGCTCGTATATTTTTATGCTCCCCTTTTCCGTTCCTCCGCCAACATGTCGATGTAGGTGGTCCCCCTCGACTTGTTTACCTCTCTTCCTAAGGTTATTTTCGCAAATTCACCGAGTCAGACCGGAATCACTCTTTTCGCGGGTCGGATTTCAAAGGGGTTTTTTGGTGGCGCCGGCTCGGGGTGGACTGGGGATAACTTTCTTGAAAATTCAAAGTCATTTTTCTCTCGCTCTCTTCCTCCGAATCATGACCGGCCACAGCATTGGCAGCATCGAGGCAATTTGCCCGTAACTTGGCCGTGCACACATTGTCGAGCGTCAAGTTGCATGCGTGATCCTGGCACGCACTCAGCGATATTGGTTCCACGTGCATCATTTCAGGACGTCAACCTCGTTGCCTCCTACGTGCACGCAGCCGCCCGCGCGCGAGGCGGGGAAGGAGGTCTTCTCGTTGCGTGTGACTGTCTTCGGATACATCACCGCTGAACAAAACACGGCGAGGCATCTCCCGCACGTACGTACATCAACGTGAGCTTGCCGGTATCGATTCATGTCGACCACGAAACTGTAGCTTTGGATATGTAGCAAGTAGAGAGAGACAGAGAGACGTGTCAAAGGCCACGCGTGGTTCTTTTTTTTTGTGTGTGTGTATACGTGTAGGGGGAGGAGGAGGAGAGGGGAAGACTGCAAGGAGTAAGTGAGTATCGTCAATTGAGCGATGGAGCAAAAAAAGAGACAGAATGATGGTTGTTGGATGGCACTGATGCTCGCTAGCTCGCTCGATCCCCTGACGTGTCAGAAAAAAGAAGAGATGGCAATCAACTTTTTGTACATACGTACGTACAGAGGGAGAGAGCGAACGCACACACACACACACACACACACACGTGATATCCAGTGGCACGTAATCGGATCCCCCAGAGACACCGCAACATTGCACACACGTAGCACTTCTTACCCGTTGTCAGATGGTCAATTAAATAAAGGTCTCTCGCGCGCATCCACAGAAATTATGCCAGGAGGACTTGGGCGGCTCCTGCTAATTGCAGGACCAGAGATACACAGAGGAGGCGGCGAGCGAGGCGGCGGCGGCGAGGCCACGCTTGATGCCGAACCTACCGTTGGTCGGGGCAGAAGTGCTGGAGGCGCTTTTCTTAACGGTGTGAGTGAAACTGTCTGTCTCGTCATCTCGGAGGGGGAGCCGACTAATTACCAACGAGGCAGGCAGGAGTAACAGAGAGAGTTCGCGCGTGCGTCTGACAATATGTGTGTAATTTGTCCGAGAAGAGCCTGTTTGCTGCATCTGGAGGGGAACTTTTCATGCGATCCCAAGGCATAATGAGCGCGTGCACGCTTGCAGCGGCTTCATGACTGTCATCGTCGGTTGTTCCACAGAGAAAGGCAATTCCTGTGCCTCTTCAAAGCACCGGAGAGAACCGGCGCGAAGAGTAGGCGTATAAAGAGTGCCAGAGCTCTATAATTAGCAAGTTACCGCGCGCCTCGGGTCTTATTCAGGCCAAATCTGCGGGGAGCAAAGAAATCTCTATCTAATAATTAGCTTTCTTGCCTTGTTATCAATGAATCTTGCTGGAGACGTAACGAGCGTCGTGCATATGACGATAATGACGGCGGAGAGAAATCTTGTCCAGAGTAGAAGTACCAAATCCCTTCAACCACCACTCACTAGTTAGGCAGTAATAACGTTGGCGTCACTCCTCATCTCGCTTCTTCTTCCATTCTCTTTCCCGTGTGTTTGGTATCATCAAGAGTGGGAGAAGAGGGAGGCAGGCGAAGATCATCAATAACCATCAAAACTTTTGCTTCACGAGATATAATTGGCGCTTCCTTGGACGCCGCTGCCGCCACCGCGGCCGCCGCCGCGGCCGCCGCGGCCGCCGCGGCAGCCGCAGAGCGGATCCAGCCACATAATGACAAAGGGCATGAAAATGATGATACTTTGAAGGCAGGCGCGCGCGCGCGCACTCACAAGCGAGCGAAGGTGGCGGCGGCGGCGGCGGCGGAGGAGGAGGAGGAGGAGGAGGAGCTCGGCAAGGTGTTCACAGTCAGCGCCGGCCTCCTCCTCATGCACTCCGCGCCAACTTTCGTACGGAGCAGGCGACAAATTGAAATATAATTACATGCATTTGTCTGGGAAAGGCAAATGGAAGAAAATTGCGTGTTTGTTTGTCCTTCTTCGCACCTGACTCTCGTTTGCCTTCCTATTAATCAAGCGCGCGATCCCATTATTACCGGATTAATTTTCAACGAAACGCAAACAGTCCACAAATCAAGCTCTCGTTTCCGCCGCCACCTCCGAGGGCTCCTTCAAAGAGGCCTCTGGAAATAGTTTCCTCTCGGGGTGAGCAAAAGACGGTTATTTCTGCATCAACGCGAATCGCATGCAGAAGAATTCGCCGGGCGGGAAAAGGATGTTGTGTGGGCTTTTTTCGCGCGGCTCCGAAGCAAAAGCAACCAACGGCTCATTAAAGTAATCGAATTTGACGTCGTAAGTCGTCTCCTGACGACGATGGAGATGGCGAAAAGGTCAAGTTATTTCTGAACCTCTGGCCTCCTTGCACGCAAGCCTGGCACGCCAGAAGCACAGGCAGAGTCAGGGGTGGGAATAGGCCTCAACTACATTGAGAAACTGATGGTAGCTCCGTCTGCACTGGCCGTGTACTGCACAGAGTCCATTCCCTCAGCGGATTTGCAAAGCCGGCCAAATGTTTTCTCCCGTCGACTCCAGGACGACAGCGCGCTCTTTGTCCGCCTACGGATCATTAAGATGCGAATGAATGATAGCAAAGAGGTCACAAATAACGCAAAGCTACTCACTGCCTCTGTAATCGCAGATTTTCATCGCCGACCGTAGAATCTACCTACCAGCGCAAGTTTGTCCCTCCCTCGTCCTGCACCATCCATCACCTCATTGGAAAAACATCACGAGTCCACGAAATTTGTCAACAGCGGCGTGAGAGATCCTTGGCTGGCTCCGTGTGAATCTGACTGGCCCTTGGGCCAGTCCGAGCAGCTTCGCTGCTCTCTGCGTGAGGCCCGATGAAATTGTGACAAAGGAATTTATTTTACTCATCAACATATTTGGTCGCTTTTCTCACGAGTTTCTGTACAACGCTGCACCTCGGGGGCCTTTAAAGCAGACAGAGACACAGAATTTCCACCCCGTTTTTCACGGGAATTCAAATGCTCGTGTGCTGTCTGCGGACGCACTGTGAGTGTGTGTGTGTGTGTGCATGTGAGCGCGTGAGTGCTTGTGCCACGCGGCGAGTGCGTAGTTCGGCACAGCGCAGCAAAAGTGGTCAGAATTCCTGCATATTTCAAGCTCAGACCCAATTTCTTGGGTGCGCGTGACATATGCTGGTGTGTGCTCATGCTCGTGTTGTGAGACTCCATCTTTTGCATCGACAAATCCAATTTAACCATGACTTCCCCCAGCAACTTCCAGAATAAGGAAGGCGGGACAAGTCCGAAATAGTCTGCTGTGCACCAGACCGAGATCGCTGCCTGGACACAATGAATCATGTCGTCTCAGAGGAAGTCATTTCTTATGCATGCCCCGGGCTTTAAATGTCTGTTGCTGTCAGCAATCGACCCCCTGCCACCTCTGGGAAAGCTTTACGGACAGGTCAACGCGAATTCCGACTTGTCAAATGCTAATTTTGATCACGCTTCTCAGAAAACGACCCGCAGAGTGGCAGAGGACCTTCGTCGAGGCGGGATTTAAATACGCACAGTGCGTACGCACCTGGACTTCGTTGCACTGCACAGTGCGTACGCACCTGGACTTCGTTGCACTGCACAGTACGTAAGCACCTGGACTTCGCTGCACTGCACAGTACGTACATACATGGACGTCGCTGCACTGCACTGCACGGATGGATGGATCACAGGCTCCCAGGTGCGTAACGGTGAATGCAAGTCGATCAATGTGGATTGAGGACCTGTTAAGGGGAAGTGCGGAACAAGAGAAATACGTACTTACGCGTAGTTAGAAGACGCTGCTGACTCGGGTCTGGCTCTCTTCTCACATCCCGCTTGGGGCCATTGAGAAAAGGAGTCTAATTACAGGCGAGAATGCCCCTCTGAGATAATTAATGCGTTGTTGAAATGAGTTTCAGCCCAATGTGTGTGGGAGAGAGTGGAGAGCGCTCACGTCATTATGTATGATGCTTTGTTTGGCTCCTCTCTCATCTCCTTTTTTTCTTTTCTTTTTGAAGAGAAGCCGGAGCCGACAAATCTGCCATAACTGGCAACCTCACCAGGAATGTGTAAAAGGCACGCTGACAGTACGACTGTCAGTGGTGGTGGCGAGGGTGCAAAAGCTCCGTCCCGGGCAGTCCTCGACCCACACTGTAGCCCCGTGACCTCATCCTCCTTCATCGTTCCCAAAGCCCCATGTCAACTGGCTGCACGGTAATTGGCTTCATATTTCCTACAAGGGCCGAGTAGGTGATTATTTTCTCTGGCTTGTGTGCGTTTCTACCCACGTAACTAAGCTCCTGGGGAGAACAAATCTGGTGACAGTGTGGGCTGCGATGCACTTTCTGCAGTGCACAAGTTGTCAAGTGGGCTGAGCGTGGTGATTTCTCTCATCACCCCTGATGAATTTCACAAGTCACAGTGTGTCCGAGTGTCGATCACATGCGTGGCATGGTGCAGCGACGCGCCACCAACAGCTTGGACGCGAGCAACGCGTGCACCAGGCACTCCGACCGGTCGTCATCTCCTGAACAGCGTCTCCTTCCTTCTCCGTCATCGAGCATGCCAACAACGCCCTTGGTCTGTCTTGGTCACCGCATGATAGTGGTGAGACAGCTCCCATAAATCATTTTTGCTATTGATGGCATTCCTGCCCCAATTTTGCCCTCTGTTCCCCGTGATCGCTAAATCTGCTGCTGCTGACGAGATCGCAAAATACTCCTTTTTCCGACTGACTTTTCCTCCTCCAAATGCACGCGGGCGGAGTTGTTGGTGACGGTGGTCGTCGTGCTGTCCAGGTGATTTTTGTCCGTCGTTGTCGTTTATGGAGCTGCCAGTCGGGCCGTGATAGATGGCAAAGTTTTCACAACAGAAATTCCTCAGCCTTTGTTTGAAATTGTTGGAAAATTGCTCGGCCGCTGCCACCGCCGCCTGAGGTGACAAAGCCGAGTCAATGAAGAAGAGCCAGAGGCCGCACACGTGGAGAGCAAACGAGTTCACACCCTTTGCGAACCCCCTTATGCTCGTACGAGTGGTGGCAATCACGACTCCAGCACTCTGAGCGGAATGCTGCTTTGGGAGGCAGTGGAGTGCGGACTTGGCACTATAGGACATGCCAAGATGGCGAACTGAGGAGGAGAGGACAAAATTTAAAAGTCTTTTTTTCTCTCCTCTCTTTGTAAGTGACGAGAAACCCAGGAATCCCCAGAGCAAACAAGACCGGACCACCTGACAAGGTGGGGTATTTCTGTGTGCGACAAGTCCGCTGCACCGGGGACCATCAAACTAATCACCTACTGTGCAAGTCACGACACAAATTAGTCTCCCTGTGAGGAACGCGGAGACTGACGAAGGAGGGTGAGGCAACAAGCACCTGGTATTTCATGGTCAGTTTCGACTAGAAAAGGCATATTTTTCCCCCTCCTGTTCTTCGTTCTCCGGGAAATCGTGCCCCGTGCTCTCATCTCCAGGCAGTTTGTCAGGCACGAGTAATGTTTTTATTAGTTGTCAGTGACGGGGCCAAGAGAGATGGATAAGAAGGGAAGTTTCTCCATCTGCCTGCGTCACGCAGAGTAAACTTATTAAGATAGGTGGGCTGAGTGGAAGCTAACGAGCAACTGCTTTGGAGAAGGCCAATTTAAGTTTTGTGGGTGCGCAAAACTGTGTGAGTACGTGAAGCTGGGGAGGAAAAGCCTTCTTCTTCCCCCACAACTCGTGCCCCACCGCTGCGAATATGTTGAGCAAATTGAATACTTATGGCTTAATAATACTCTCATTGTCGCGTTCGACGTCGTCATAATGGGTGTGACCGACCATGCCTACGGACCCCTCCGCGTGAAATATCGCTGACATCATTCATAATTCAGACAAAGTAGTTCCATTCTTATACCTTGCTGCCTGAAGTCATCCTTCTCCTGGCGGGAGGCAGCAAGCAGGCCTCACGAAGACATTTAGTTCTTTTTTCCCCCCCTGCTCGCATGCCTCCCTCCTGCTTCGTTTACTCTTCTGCGGCCTCTCATGCATGGATATTCTGCCTGTGTCTCTCTGGGTGCCTCGGTGACACCCACAAATCATCTCCCAGCGGCGGACCACGACCTCCTCTGCAGGGCTCTCCTGCTTGGCTGGCGGGATGAAAATGAGCTGGCGCGTTGAATTGAGAACGAGATGTTGGGGACTTTTCACACACGCCCACGACGGTCATCACACGCCATTATTCATGAGCGCCAAGGCCGCAGCGGGGGCGCAGGGAACAGAGAATAGACAATTTTCGGAGTCAGTGAAGGTGTCTCATCCGCGGAGAATGGGATTAATGACGCGGGGGGTTTGCGAGAGAGAGCGCGCCGCTGTCAATCAAACATCGAGAGAGGCTTGTCCGGCGGTGTCTCATCAGTCAGAGGATCAGGCGAGAGACATTCTTTGATGAAATCTGCGCGCAGACTGATTGATTTTACCGCCGCCAACCCCCTCTCCTCCGCCCCATTGTTCCTCTTCCGCTGGTCGTCGTCTCATTCATGAAAGGCATGCATGCAGTGGTGTCGTACGTGACGAGTCTGCTTGGGCTCGTCGGGCGGCCCGCAGAGCTGCCATTTTGGGGGTTCAAGGGCTCGGCCTCCGGAGCCTCGACGTCCGTGTCATGGCGCTACAGGCTCTGAGGCTCTGAGGCTCTGAGGCTCTGAGGCTCTGAGGCTCTGAGGCTCTGAGGCCCAGCCTTCGAGGCTTGGAGGCAATGAAATGTCCGGCAAGGGCGGACCAGCAAGATCAGTTCGCTTTTCCATCGCACTAGTTTGGTCGCGACGCCGGAGCTTTGGAAGCTCAACAACAGTGACAGAAAGTGCGCCCAAACGTTACTGCATTTTCATCATACCCAAGTATACTGCACGTATCTGATATCCTTCTCAGTACGTCATAGAAGGCTGGAGCGGTTGCTGGCGCTTCTTTTATCACTTGGCTCTTTCGCTCTCCCTCCTGTCAAAACATCTGACAGGCACCATTGAGGATTCGTCACCTCTTCAAGCCTCCGATTCAACCTCCGTCACCGGATTAAAAGCTGGCACCAGCCAATGGGCTCGTAGCACCCATTTCCATACTCGCACTCACGCACGTCTCTCACAAAGAGGGCGGTTCGCCAGAAACCCATTTCGACAACCGCCACCCCGGAAGCCGGACCCCGGTGGGTCGAGCTCCTGCTCAAAGAGCTTCACGTACCTGCGTGTGTTGGTGGTTGCCTGGAGGTGGACGGACGTCGCTGCACACAAGTGTAGGTGGAGCAAATTCTTGGGCAGAGATTTCTTTTGTCTCAGCGCCTTGTCCGCTCTAACG
>JAAUXU010164280.1_pt1 | contig 14900 bp, 20 predicted proteins | sample 7278151 | NCBI WGS metagenome assembly JAAUXU01 (sample SAMN14350113, study PRJNA611818) | marine sediment metagenome | isolation source: surface marine sediment (1.8m) | place: French Polynesia: Moorea | collected 2018-08 | reverse complement strand
CTCTATGAACGTTTATTCAAGACTGAGAAAGGGATAGAGAGAAAGAGAGCATAAGCTTGAGGGTTAGAGTAGCTACGTACGTATGTTAAGCATAGGGATAGAACATTGTGTAATAAACATATCTTTCCAGTGGACAGGGAAAGCTGTACCCCCCCCCTAAAAAATGGACCATTTGGGGCTGTGCTCATGTCTGGTTGTAATACCACGCATTATAATTTACATATAACCTTTAAATATAAGCAGATTTAAGGAAATTCAGCTAATCAGCTAATACCTTAGGCGGAGCTCTTTTCCTGTATTCAAGCCAACACACCAAGTCTTTCGTTCGGTCGAGGTTGCGTGATCATCTAGCGCCCGTAGCTCAAGTTCAGCGTCTTCTTCCTTATCTGCTTTTTATTGTAAACAATCCGCGAAACAGCCGCATGGTCAAACCATGCAGCTTGACATTCAGGCGTCACGCGATCCTTGGCTTCTGTCCTGTGTATTCCCAAGGCATGCTGATCTGTGCCATTGATCCGGAACAGGTCTGGGCTTCTTTTCCCGCACTCTCCTGCTCATCATTGACTATGTATTCGGGAAATACTATAATTACCTAATAATATTCAGATTCCTTCAAAACGCTTTCGTGATGTTTGGAACGTTCTCAAAACACAGGAATGAAGAGTTGGGACAAAAGTATGTGATTCAACAATTGTGATTCAACAATTGACATGGCACAGTCCAGTAAGAACAAGCTGTCCTTCATAGGCCGCTTTTCTGACCTTCAGGAGATCAATTCCTGTGACTTTCTGGTCCATGCCACCTCCCGGAAGTGTCTTGCCAAATTTCGCTCTTTCCGCCAAAGAGATTCCACATGTCGACGTACTTGGCGTTGGCAATGGTCTTGTCCTCCTTGACGATGATGCTGTGGTTGGTCGTCACCTTGCCGTGGTGTTCCTCGCTGCCGATCTTCACGCAGAAGTAGACCACTTTCTGCCTGCAACAACTGTGTCTGGAAGGAATGACTATAAACCCTAGCTGTATTGGAAAAAAACCTGAAGTTGTCCGAGTTGACATCGAACCGGAAGAATTTGTTTGGATTGATCTTGAGGAAGCCATCGGGGATGTTTCCAAGAGGCGTTTCCTGGCGTTCAATGCCAACCCCGCGCACATTGACGCGAACCGTCGTATTGATGCTCTCGTGAGAGACCTTTGCGTATATGGGCTCGTTGCAGCCGTTGGCCACATGGGTCGAGTTGGATCCGGTCATATTTTCCGTAATCTTTACAAGGTGGCGAATGTTGCCGAATATCTTTTTCAACTCTTGTTCAATCTTTTGTCGCGAAGCTTTTATCTGTTACCTCGGCATTACATCATCCCAAGGCCTAAGGCCTTATCAAGAAACATAAAATACCTTTTCAAAAAAGGTGAAATACCTTTGTTTGTTTGTTACTGGGGTCTCTGCTAAAGATTGATGCCCTTGCAGAGGGAAGGAGTGACCCTGGGTTGGGTCTTTTCATGCCCCAATTTAGTGGCAAACATCAAAGCGCTTAGTAGACTGAGATGCCTGGCATGGTGAGTCCACCAGTGTGCTTAAATTACTCCGCCCTCCTTTCCAAGGCCTTGCCAATGCAGTTCACTTTCATGAGCCTGACAAGACCATAGAAGTGCGGAGGATTTCTACTAAGCCAAAGGCCTCATACGGAGTCAAGGTGTTCTGTTGCAAGTGCTGGGCACTCTCGTGCAAGATGTATAGACTCCTCACATTCTTCTTTACAGAACCTACAGATCTGTTCAGAAATGGTACGCACCATGTAGTAGTGGTAGTTTCGGTAGTTATGACAGGTAAGATCCTACAAAACAATGCTGAGTGTAAGACGATCCAGGCAAGCCGTCGCATTGCCTATGCTGCTGGGGTCATCTATCCAGTATTTTGTTTGACAGCAGGTGGTGAGGTGCTTCCAGCATTCCCTCCACCTGTTGCAGAAGAGGTCTTTGATAGCCGTCTTGTTAAAATTTGTGTGATCATTTAGGTCCACCTGTTCCAGGAGCCATTTGCTCCAAAAGAGGTGGCCCTGAAGGTGGCCACACCCAATGCCATCCCACCTGTCCTGGTTTTGACCCCGGATCCTACATGCTGCCTGAGTTGCCACACACTGAGTGTGCAGGTCAAGTGGCATGATGCCCAGGATTGCCTCCAAGCCAGCAGTGGGAGTGGAACGACATATGTGGGCCATAGCCAGCAAACCTAGCCTTTGTACTCTATCAAAATGTTTTTTATAGTTTGTGGCCCTATTTGCCCAGACTATATCCCCACATGTAATTTTGGGCAAGACTATGCCTGTGACAACCCATCTCATAAGATATGGGTTGGGGCGCCACAGCTGTCCCACTGAAGTCTTGAAGTGATACAGGAGTCTAGTTGCCTTTTTAGCTTTTTCTATGATGTGTGGACCAAAGATTAATTTCCTGTCAAGCAAGACACCCAGGTACTTCACAGTGTCAGAATAGATGAGGTCTTTGTTGGCCATGTGCAGGCATGGGAGACCTGATATTTTAAGTCTCTTGCAAGTAAAGACAGCTACTTCTGTCTTATTGGCCCCAAACTCAAGGGGTTCTCACACCCAAAGTCCAGGGTCTTGGAAATGGCCTCTTACCCCCATTCAATGGGGTGTATATATCAGGGCCTCTAAGGATGATAGCTGCATCATCAGCAAACACCTTGATATGGGCTGGCCCAGAATCGGATCTGTCTAACAGGTCATCAAATGCCAGATTCCACACCAAGGGAGACAAAATGCCTCCCTGAGGTGAGGGGTGGCAACCCTGACGCCGAAACGTAAACAACGCCTGTTGCGTGCTGGTGCATCTTGGATTGGCAAAATCTAAGTTAATCTTAGTAATCTTAACATTATTCATGGCGGATCACTCTCCGGGGAAATCCGGTGACGTACCCAAACCGGCGGAAGCGGTAGGGGGTAAGTCTAGTAGGGCGAGGGGAGGCAAGGTAAAATACCTTTTAAAAAAAGGTAAAATAGCTATTGTAATAATGATTTTAGAAATCATAATGAATCAATTTGTTTCAACAAATATTTGATCAAATTGAGAATCTAATGGCTTTTACCCAGATCCTCATCCACTGACAAGGTTCCGTGTGTTAGAGCTGGCATTCATATACTACTCTTGAGTGCACGGGGAAAGGCTGTTGAGCTTTCCATGACCAATGTAATTGACTCTCTATCGTCAGAGCAACTTTCCAGTGGCCACATGGATGTGGCCACGTGGCCCTGATAGCTGGTTCATGGGCCGATTGGACACCCCAGGTTCTCTTTCCGGTCAGGCAGGGTCCAGGACAGCCAGAAATCTGGACTGCATCCTTCAACCTCAGAAGTCCAGGAATTTACAGGTAGATAGAATCAGTCTCAATGTACGGCTGCTGAATGTACAACGTCAGCGACTTATGCAAGATCACCTCCAGGTACAAGTTTGTGATCGACGGCAATTGGCGACACGACGGAGAGCAACTGGCAGCCAGGAACGTGGAGGGAGAGTGGGAGAACGTCCTTAGAGTGAGTAGAGCGCAAAGAATGACATTCTGCTGGAACAATTCATTCATTTTTCTGCCGGGTCCGCCATAATTGATTATGCCACAAAAGATGGATTCACCATTTATAGGACACCCGGTACTTCCTTATGTTGTCGAATTGGTCAATACTGACGGAGAGTGACAAAAAATTAAGAGTTTAGATTCTTTTCATTTTGCCCATGTTTTTTGGACTGCCCATGTGTGGGCTGAGCTTCTGACAGACAAGGATGCCCCTGTCAAAATGTTTCCCCCTTGACTGCGTCTCACGTGCTTTCCCCAGTGTTCCTCGTTTTGCTCTTCATGGGTCAAGGTGCATAGTGCAAGGCATAAGTACTTGAACTTAGAGGAAATAGCTATCATATTTTGAACACTAATGTTTTAGGGTTGAATTTTGAAGGTGAATGTGTAGTAGAGATAATCAGACATGGCATTCAGAAGCTTGGTCAAATCTTGTCTGCCCATTGTGCCACATAAAGTGCTCAAACTGCAGCAATCCGCAGATGAGCCCATGCCACCTAGTTCTTTTTTTGTGTGTGTGTGTGTGTGTTGAACCCGTTTGGTTTTGAAATTTGCTCAAATTTAGTGAGGTGCTGCCACACCACCAGCACAACCCATTCCAGACAAGAATTCCCACTTGGATATCCCCTCGGGGTATGCAATCGAGCCAAACATCACGATTTCTGATGTGAAGTTTGCAAGATTCAAGGTGTGACTGTCATTGGGCACAACAGAGCACTTTGATCTCAACAGAACAGGGAAACAAGACATGTTGACGGTGGGTCTATCAGTGATTGTGTCAGCAACCTTGAATGTAGCCTCCATTTAGTCTCCTGCAACAACCCTCTCATGAGGTCACATGCCTTGAGAGAGCGAAGTTTTGCGATGCAGCAAGGATCTTGGGAAGTGATCAGGGAGACATTACCACGGAGACTGCCTCCAATTGAGTGTACGAAGATAGAGAGATTTTTGCTCGGGGATCCGTGAGACAGTCTACAGATCTATTTATCTGTAGTCAACCTGAAAGGGAGGCTACAGTGGAAGTGATGTAGAAGTCTTCTAAGCAGACCCCCCAATCCTGGCCATGTCAAACTCAAACTGAATGGCAGTCATATGTTTGAATCACGGAGTCCCGATGGATTTGAAAGCAAAAGGTTGGTTCAAATCAGTCTAGATGCTGTTCATTATACAATGATTGTCCATGACCCAGTGTGTCCTGGAAGAAAATTTGGAATCTAATTCTTGATTTTGTAATTGGAGGCCTTTGAATTTCTTGGCCCCGTCACCCATTTTTTGCCTTGGCTGCTTTCCCTAGCAGTCACCTTTTTGGCCCTTCCGCAGGCAGCTGGGACAGAGGGCAGATTTGGAGGGAAGAGTTGGCAGTGAGCCAAGCAGAGCTTAGGCCGAGATAAAGTCAGTGCATCAACCTGAGGCTCTGTGAGGCCTGACCTGTGGACAGAAGACCCACTGCCATCACCTCAGTGAGAGGCCGGTGAGGAGCTTCTAAAGTTTCCCAAGGGCGCTCCGCTGCTATGTGAGGGACATCAGGGTTTCTGCAACTTCAAGTTGAACCAAAGCATTGCCGGCTACACCTGCACATGACTCAATAAAATTGGCAATGGTCGTTGTTTCATTCCAAAGGTAAGAGTGAGCAGAAATGCCCTACATGGGAATTTGCACTCAGGGGACTCATATGTAGGGCATGTAGTCTCGATGGATTGGAGATAGTATCAGAACTGTTGACGTCACTGCCCCCCCAATTAGATGAGCGCGTTACTATTGCTCTGACGACGTCCATTTTTTGCCTCACCCTGTAGATAGCAGCAATCTTTCTTTCAGTGTTGAGTGCAGACTTCTGATTTTTTCCTCTGCCTCCTCGGTGCAGTTTCCAAGTGGAAGACGAGATGAGGCCGTTCTAAAGGTGTCTCGAGCATTTCCAGTGGTCAGATTTGAGCGCAGTCGATTAACAAGAGCAAGAAATTCTGGTGCTAGTGAGAAATCCCGAAACAAGTCGAGTGGTGATGGATAAGAAATCTGTGCATATTGCGTGCGAAGAGAAGAAAATGTTGAAGCCCATCTGAAAGTCTCATCAGAATTGAACAGCATAACAGAACAGCACCCTGTTGCTCGCCCTCACGTTTGCGGAAACTTCAAAACTTAGTGAAGTTTAGCATCTAGGGCAGGAAATTCCTAAAACTCTCCCCGTAGCTGGAGTGCGAGATAGTGATAAGAATAGCAGCGGAGAAAATGTTTCTCTTATTTTGAAATCCACGAGCATAAGGTCGTTTTAACCTAGCCTGTGATCTCGGCGAAAGCGTGAAACAATTTGTGTTCAAGTCTTTCCTTGAGAGATAGTTTTACTTAGTGACCCGACTGTAATACGATGTCCTTTTGAAACGGCAGTTCTTGGCAAAGCATTGCTACTGAAGCGCATCATACGAGAACTCTGCAAACGCTATGCAAGCGGCTGGCTCAACCCCAAGATTCTTGTACGAGGCCCAAAGGTGGTGCAGAGGTTGTTGGTTAGGTCGTTGTTCAAAAGCAAAACGCAAAAAGCAGAAGGCAGCTGTTGCAGGGTGAAGACGAATGAGCCGTCATCACTCCTCATCTCACTTCAATGAACCAGTAATCTTGACACTGGCGCGGAACGCTTTGTTTTTTTCAGTTTTGGCCTCGTGAGCCTTATGTCCCGTACTTTATATACTTATCAGCGTAAATATGTCCACCTTAGGCTTGTCCGAGAAAGTGCATGCACTTTTTTTACGAACCACAGGATATTACGTTGTTTCTTAAAAACCAAACAAGTCACCCACCTTCCATATGCTAAGCTATTCCTGACGTTTCTCAGTAATATACCTATGTGTCACGTTTCGCGCCGCGCTACGTATTTTGCACTGTATACCAGGTGCTGAGCAACGATCGTAGCGACGGCTAACGATGTGTGGAGAGGCAAGGGTATTGATGCAGCTAAGTCGGAGTTCAGACTGGGGATGTGGTGTATTTTTGCACATGGTTTATATACAGTTGGATGAGGAAGGGGAAGCGTAACTTGGGTGTAACCTGGTCAGGTCTGTGCAACAAGGAAGCCATTACTTAGAGTGTAGACATTATGACATTGTCTGCTTCCTTATGCCAAGACCTACACCTTGCATGAAACTGTACGTACACTACGGTATGCATCTGCTATTTACAGTGCAATATTGCACAGGGACTGAAAGCAACAGCCTAAGTTGGATAACAATAGGCTCGTGAACGCACTTGCAGCTTCCCATAGGCTGATGTCATCCCTCTAGGCTAGTGCTGACCCTGCTGGTCAGCGCCTTGGCCCTCGTGCTGGAAAAGTTTGACAAATTGCAACAAACATAAGGTAAACATCTCAGGAGTCCTCAAAGTCAGCTTGGTAGACCAATGTCTGGCCGTAAGGAGTGCAGGCCTCAGTGGATCGGGGACGTCACCGTGCAGACCCCATCTTTGTACACTTCCGTCGTGTGGCAGGAGTCGTGGGTGCACAAAATGCTGGCTTGCATCACATGATAAAGAGGAGAAGAGAACACACGAACTTTTGTTGGCAGCATTCCCAAAGTTTCCTCCCGGTCTAGCAGAGAAGAAAGCGCGCATGTTTGTCTAGAAGAGCAGCGGCCACTTGACTTCACTTCCTCCTGACTCTCGTGACTTTTACCTGTGTCCTCCTCTCCTTTCAGTTAGGTCTCCCTCCTGAGCAAGAAGAGCAAGAGGTCGGAGGAAGAGCAACAGCAACGATGGAGTCTGAGCAAACCGTAAGACAACTGAGCTGCTGGGCTCACCACACTAGGACGTTTTTAAATGAGAGTTCCCTTCAGCTGTGAAGTCCTGCAAATGTTAGCATGTAGCATGACTCAAATGGGTTTGTTAGCTTGGGATCTCCCTTAAGTAGTGATTGATATATGTGGGTAATTTGTGAGTTAACAGCTGATCTTAGTGTATCGAATACGTTTGAAAGTAAATGGCTGATTTGCCCATGAGTTCAGTAAGATTGTCTGGACATGGAATGAACAGAACTTTGTATAGGCGTTTAATTACATGAATTAACTGTGCTATCTAGATTACCTGTCTAAGTTGTGCCGTATTTTAAGAACACGACGTGGCAGTAACATACATATCACTTATCTCTCTACCGGGTAGGCGTATGCCTTGCTGCATATTTTTACCTCCCGGAAAATGTTAGCACCGGTGTTGTGGTCGAAGTTAGACTAGAGATTATCGAATATCAACTGATTCTAATGAAATATCAAGTTTGAGCTCTCGACGATGAGCAAGGCATTGTCCATGGCCTTGTGAAGGTGACAATGCTCTAACTTTGTTTATACTGACGCTGCAAAAGCCATGCTATAGCACAGATTAAGTTTAGACTGGCTCAATCTTGAGAATATGTCTCCCTGCCCATATAGCAAGCGAAAGGATCCTAAAAATGTTATTACTGAAAATGTTTTTACAGCAATACAGATATTACCGGACTCATGCACCACCCGGTATGACATGGTATATCTTTTTAACACGCCAAAGTTAAGCCAACGATGATCAGACTTTCCTACAGGTTGCTATGGTTATTTCCTTTCGGCCTATTAAAAGTCTTGTCTACGGCTGAAAAGGCAAGCACAACAAACCAAGATTGGATGGGGGACAGAACTTGTATATATGCTTGTGCTGGAACATATTTTTGGCTAAAACAAGTATACTTAACATGTGCTACTTCACTATGCACTAGTGACGACGCTTGTTGTTTCAGACGTTGCCTGTCAGCATGTTGGCCCACGTGGTGGAACTGTTTAGCCCCGAGCAGCTGCCGGCCAGTCCGGAGCTCTCCTCATCGATGCTGGCCCATGTCGTGGCCATGACGCCGCCAGAGAATGCCCCATCTCCCCCAGGTACTGTATCATGGACAACGTCAAGACCTCCAGCATGACGTCCCACGTGTACCATGTGTGAACCTTCTTGTTCAGACTCTGGCTCTTCTGCTCCTGAGTCCCGTTATCTCGAAGAGGCTTGCACCCAAATGATTGCCAACTCCAAGGTGCACAATTCAGTCTCCCCCAAAAGTGAGTAAACCTTAAGGTATTTTCGTCGACACAACAATATCAAGAAATAGGTACAAAAGTAACTTTTGGGAGTATAACATTACAGGCTTTTTTAAAAATTTTGTCTCGTGCACGACTCAATCCTTCATTGCCTGCTAGTGCGTGTTCTGTGGCGTCCAGGAAGATGACAAATGTCATGTGTTTTCTTTTAGCGAGCTCCACTGTCCAGGAAGAGAAAAAGCAGCCGCCAAAGACTTACAAGATCGTCATGGTCCGCCACGGTGAGTCCAGGTGGAATCAGGAGAACAGGTTCTGCGGCTGGTTCGACGCAGACTTGTCTGAGAAAGGTGAGAAGTGTTCTTCATACTGAACGACTTGGAGTAAATTCTTCATTTCTCCCAGGAGTGACAGAAGCTCAGGCAGCCGGGCACGCCCTCAAGGAGGCGGGGTACAAGTTCGACTGCGCGCACACCTCAGTGTTGCAGAGGGCTCAAAAGACGCTCGGGGCCATCCTCAAAGAGGTGAGGGCGAAGGAAAAACGAATTTGGTGGATCAAAAATTGCACTATCCGAGCAAACTGGTTAGGAAAACTGCTAAAAAAAACCAGTTAGCATGACAGGAGGTGCTGGCGCTGTACACTTTGACTTGCAATCTTTCTACTTTGCAAAGTCATTTTCACTGTACAACTAACAACTAAATCTGGTTGAATAGTCTTCTAGCAACTTCTGGGGGATGGAAAAGATCCAGGCCTATTTTGGTTCCCTCCCTCCTTGCTGGTCACGAAAAGTCCTAGTCCTTCGACTGTATGGCCAAATCTTGTACCAAGTGACAGGGCGCAGTCATGGTCGAGAATTTAATGCCCTCATCACGTTGAACCTTCTTTGTCAGCTTGGTCAAGAGGACTTGAGTGTGGCCAAGACTTGGAGGCTCAACGAACGCCACTATGGAGGTCTCACCGGACTCAACAAGGCGGAAACTGCCGAGAAGCACGGAGAAGAGCAAGTGCAGGTGACATTTTGGCGCGATCCTTGACAAACTAGTGTTTGGCCAGAAGTTCTTTTCATTTTGTCCTTGGCAGATTTGGCGCCGCTCCTTTGACATCCCACCACCGCCTATGGAGCCCGACCATCCCTACTACGACACCATTGTCAAGGACGACAGATACAAGGTGCGTAGAGGACATGACTGTCTATGCTTCATCCACGCGTACATGGACGAAGCTACTTGCTTCTGTCTGCTTTTAAGGACGAACCCAAGCCCGGCGAGTTCCCCTTGTACGAGTCCCTGAAGCTGACGATCGGCCGCACGCTGCCCTACTGGAACGACGTCATCGTGCCCGAAATAAAAGAGGGAAAGAAGATTCTGGTGAGCTTGAGAGATTTTAAACCATATCCTGGACACTCGTGTAAAGTAAATCGTCTTCAGATTGCTGCTCATGGGAATTCTTTGAGAGGAATCGTCAAGCATCTGGACGGGATCTCGGATGAACAGATCATGAAGTTGAACCTGCCCACCGGTACTTGGCCGCCTTAGATTAAGCGCATGTTCCCGACAGTTCAAGTTGTCACGTCTGTAGGCATTCCGTTCGTGTACGAGCTGGACTCGGATCTGCGTCCTGTGGTCTCCATGCAGTTCCTCGGGGACGAGGAGACCGTGAGGAAGGCCATCGAGTCGGTTGCCGCCCAGGGCAAGGCCAAGAAGGACGAAAGCAAAAAGGAGCCCGAGAAGGACCAGAAGCAGGCAGCGAAACCAGGTACAGTCACTGGCGAGCTCACGAGTTGGTTTAAAAACTTCATCTTTAGCCCAAAAGATCGGCATCAACGGATTCGGTCGAATCGGTCGCCTTGTGCTCAGGGCTGCGCTGGAGAAGGGGGCCGAGGTGGTGGCCATCAACGACCCTTTCGTGCCGCTGGACTACATGGTCTATATGTTCAAGTGAGAATTGCATTTTGAGACGATCGTGAAAAGTGAGAAAACATTGCCTTTTCACCGAGAAGCTCAGTTGGTGCGGACGTGTACGAAGTTTACGCTCTGCAGGTACGATTCTACTCACGTTGGCTTCCACCGTAACTCGTCTGTGTCCGTGGGCCTCACCGAGAGCGGAAAGTTGGTTGTCAACGGCCGCGAGGTGGCCGTCTTCTGCGAGAGGGACCCAGCCAACATCCCGTGGGCAGAGGCTGGTGCGTGCGTGCATAACTTCTTCATGCATTTGTTCGTGTCGACAGTTGAGCTAGAGAGCTCTATCCTCAGGTGCTGAGTACGTGGTGGAGTCGACAGGTGTGTTCACCAGCATAGAAAAGGCCTCGGCGCACTTCAAGGGCGGCGCCAAGAAAGTGGTGATCTCGGCTCCGTCGCCGGACGCCCCAATGTTTGTCATGGGCGTGAACCAGGCGAGTGAGGACGTCACCACTGACTAGTGTGTACCCAAACATGCGTACAGCTTACACCACAGTACAGTTAGGGGACACTGACAGAAATCTCATGGGGTGTTAAAAAAAACCCCAGACTTTTCTGGTACCTAACTCTCCAACGGTCGTTTCAGGAGAAGTACGAACCGTCCATGAAGATTGTGTCCAATGCCAGCTGCACCACTAACTGCCTGGCGCCAGTGGCAAAGGTTCTTCATGACAACTTTGGCATCGTAGAAGGTATGCACTTTAAAGGTAAAGGAAGGCAACATGTAGGTGCTTTGTCCTTCGTAGGCTTGATGACCACCGTGCACGCCATCACGGCCACTCAGAAGACTGTGGACGGTCCGTCGAACAAGGACTGGCGCGGAGGAAGAGGAGCTGCGCAGAACATTATTCCGTCGTCCACGGGAGCAGCGAAGGCTGTAGGAAAAGTGAGTTTATCGTGGACGTTGGTCGTGGGTTGGTGCATCATGGAGCACTTTGTATAGGTGATTCCGGAGTTGAGTGGCAAACTGACTGGGATGGCTTTCCGGGTGCCCACCCCGGACGTCTCTGTTGTCGACCTCACAGTCACTCTGGCAAAGTATGAAAGATACACTCATGGTAATATTATGCTAATCTAACATTATTCCAGACCTGCGAAGTATGCAGACATTTGTGCTGCTATGCGTGCCGCAGCCTCTGGACCCATGGCGGGTGTTCTTGGATACACTGATGAGCAGGTATATAGCTTAAGTCGCGTCAGTATGTGTGAAGGATGAAATCTTTCAACTTACTCACTTCGCAGGTGGTGTCCACTGACTTCTTAGGTGACCACAGGTCTTCCATATTTGATGAAAAGGCCGGCATTCAGCTCACAGATACATTTGTTAAGGTGAGTCTGGTGTTAAAGTTTTGCTTTCTTTCAACATGCGTACATTTGTTGCATTTGTACCGTGAATGCAAAAGTGGGGTTGCCTTCATTGCACCCGTGAACAGTGAGAATTGTGGAAATGCTATCCAAGTAAGTGCTGTTTTTTGCCACATGAAGCCTTTTTTAGGATGCACGATTCCTTAGCTTTCGTGAAGTGCTACTTCACTGCGAGCTTTTGCTCCTGCATTGTCTACTAAGTGCAACGAGTTGGAGACATTGTGCTGAGTTGAAAGGGCCAGACTCATTCAGTGATTCGCAACTTGTTCCTCAGCAACCTACTCATTGCCAAAAGTCTTGAGAATTTTTTCCTATTCTCGCCCCGCATAGTCACAAATATGGCACATAACGGGTGATCTAGGACACAAGCTGAGTTCAGCTTCATCCATGTTTAGGTCTGCAACAGCAAGCATTTTTCACTAATCAGCAATAGTTATTTTTCTACATTCGTTGCCAGTGGTAGCAATGCGATGTCACACTGCAAACACGAGGTCTCCAGGATAAGTTGTTTCACCCGGTACTCTAAAAATGTACGGAAAATAAAGGCTCTTGTGAAGTAGATGTCTCAAAAGCGTGATATTACCGAACGTATCCATTCAAAGTACGTCACTGAGCTCATCTCATCTCTTCAATAGGTGGTCTCTTGGTATGACAACGAATTCGGCTACTCCTGCAGGGTCATTGACCTGCTGACCTTCATGCAGTCAAAGGATTAATCCACCGGACAATTCACCGGACGCCTGACACTTACCACTTACAAGGCATAACAATTGTATTGCTGCTTCTCACGTGCGCTCGTTCATGTCCTCCTAGATTGGCAAGAAAAACTGCGATGCCAAAAATGGTTATGAATTTTTCGCTCTTATTTATTGAAAAAAGACACGATTGTAACACTATAAAGAGGAGAGAAAATACACTTTCGGTGAAATTGGCCTTGTCAGGCTCCGTCCATCGTGAGAGAGCAAAACTGGAAATGTCTGGTATCTGAAGATGCAGAACGTACGTATGTGCGTGAGATTTGCGCAGCACATTTCAAGTTGTTCTGGTTTTCTGTCTTTTTTTACCTTCTGAATCAGAAAAGAATACCGTTGTTTCATTGACTACAGGGTGTCCCGGACGTTATTGCGCACTTGGAAACAGTACATAACATCTTGCTGGTCTGGTGCCAAAACAATCCACGTTGCAGGGATGACAACCTTCTGTGACTCCGTGCTGGGAGTCCTCTTGGACTCCACCTCCAAAACACAGTTTCTCTGAATGTTATACACTGCTCGGAGGGACGACACACCTGTGTTGTCAACCGTTACATACATGTGGCCGATACGTCGGAGTCCGCGATGGACATCTAGACGTTGCAGCTTCACCTCATATGGATGAGAGATCATGCAAAAGAGTGCAAAACCTTTCGGGAAACCCAGTAGGGATGAAATGCACTTCCTGGACTTTCTGCTGAAAAATGTGTTTCGATTTCCTCCTGTCCCGGCAAAAGTTGCCTCTTTACCAAGGCCTCCAACGTCATCAGCTTCAACAAGTTCCTGATGGTTACGGGATACACGTGAAGCTGCACTTGGTGACGACAAAGTCTTTTCTTTGTCGCGATAACAAGAATCTTCAAGAGGTTCGACATCGTCGTTGGGGGCCCAAGTGTCGCTATGCTGGACTTTCAAGCCTTTCGTCAGACGCGTCGTACTTCAAAGTACGAACAATTTTTTTTTATCAGCCCTTCGATCTGAGAGCGCTCGCTGTGCCCAAGTAGCCTGTTTTTCCTCCTCTAGTCTGCATTCTATCGCAGTTCCTTGCTCTACCCACGCGGGCTACAAAACTTGCTGCATGTTGCAAAAAGTATCTCGATCCGTGGCTGCAGGACGCGTCCTCCGCCCTCTCCTCTCTGGTGGGAGGAGACTGGAGGTGAGACTTCCAACGGGAGGCACAGGGGTGAGGTGGCCAGTGTGGACCTCTGGTGTGACTGGCGCCTTGCCCATGTTTGTGTACTTCCGGAGCTTGTTCCTTCTGTGACTGTTGGTCTCTGAGTACTACCTCTTGGTGTTTTAGCGGGCCCAGAGGAGATGCATCTCTCTGACTGGTGCCACCGGCGGCCCGAAGAAGGAGGCGGACGGAGATCAGGTGTTCCCTCAAGAAGCGGACGTCGTCATCATCGGTGAGGTTGACGAGAGAGAGACTATCAGCTGTTTATGACCAAGCATTGCTGTCAGGTGGAGGGAGCGTCGGGTGCAACACCTTGTACCACCTCACCAAACTGGGCGTGACCAACGTGGTGTTGTTGGAGAAAGACAAGCTCACCGCGGGTGAGCAGAACAGGAAAGATCAAGTCACGATGGAATATGCAAGAAAGTCTTCTACTTTCAGGCACCACCTGGCACACTGCTGGATTGGTGTGGAGCCTCCGTCCCAACGATGTCGACATTCAGGTAGAACAATTTAACCGGTGTTTATTTAAGCTGAGGTTTGACCCGTTGGTCTGGTTGTAGCTGATCGAGCAGATGCGCATGCAGATGGTCTCCTTGGAGGAAGAGACGGGAGTCAGCCCCGGATGGATCAATAACGGAGGTCTCTTCATCGCGAATAACAAGGTATAAGGAAAGATCATGCATTGAATCAAGAGCATATAAAGTCCCATGTTTTCACATTAACATAGCAATGTGCCTTTTATATGAGTGTTACACGAGTACAGTGGTACGCACGTATACAATGAGTTCCGGAGTCTCCTGTCTGTTTTAATAGCGTACAGGTCGACGACCAGAAAGTGTTCGACCATATTAAAGACACCGAAAAACATTTTCTACAGTAGTTGCCCAGCTGTGAGTGATTTAACTGGCAGAAGACTCTTGAACGCGCTGTCTTATACAGTGCCTTACATTATGTTTCAGGAACGTCTGGACGAATACAAGCGGTTGCAGACAGTCGGAAAGGCGTTCGGGATCGAGTCGTTTGTGCTTTCACCT
>JAAUXU010146574.1_pt1 | contig 14902 bp, 13 predicted proteins | sample 7278151 | NCBI WGS metagenome assembly JAAUXU01 (sample SAMN14350113, study PRJNA611818) | marine sediment metagenome | isolation source: surface marine sediment (1.8m) | place: French Polynesia: Moorea | collected 2018-08 | reverse complement strand
TAGTTTATTGCCTCCTCCTCCTCCACCTCCCCCTTCTGCCCCCCCCCCCCCGCAGGCAAACATTTGCCAGAACAATGCTAAATTTTTTTTCCACTGCTCTTTTCCCTCTTTATTTCGGCCGCAAAAAAAAAATTCTGGACGGGAAACTCGAGAACAGGAATTTTCAGCCCTGGTGCGTCATTTTTCAGGCTCGACACACAAACAGGGGAAGTTTTTCTCTCCTTCTCAATAAGGAACTGATTTAGCAACAGTTTTGGGCGGGGATGAGAGGAAAAAACAAAAAAAACACATTGCAGAATCCTACAGTTTTGACCCCTTCACAGGGTAAAAGCAGCTTCCCTCCCTCCCCCCTCCCTTTCCAGAAAAGGGGGGAAATGTGCAAAATAAAGACTTTTTTTGCCCTCACGTCAACCCTGATGCTATTTTGTCTGCAAACAGGTGATGCTTATTGAGCAAAGCGATGAGGTTGCTTCTACCTGAGTCCAGGTAGCAGCCTAAGCAAAGCAGAGAGAGAAAAAAAGATCAGTTCACTTTATGATGTTGCATGGGCCATAAATTTGTGCTCTTGCCTATTACACAACTGTGGGGAGGGGGGAAGAAAAGAAGTCTGGGCTGGAACAACCCAGAGTTGCTCAACTGTTGTTTCAGGATGCCGTTTTTTTCTCCCGTGAGTGGCAAAAGAAGCCAATTTTGAGCTCCTTTGCGCAATTGAACACGTTTCTGGTGAGTGAGAAGGAAGAAGTGGCCGAACAGCGCTATTCAGACTGGCTCAGAATTCCCCAACAGCGGTTTTTGGCGAGAAATCCGCACGAGAAATGGATGGATCGCTTGGCCCCCGTGGGGAATTCCCAGTTTTTTTTTCTTTTGGTTATGGTGAAGAGCTCGTCACTCATGGGAGAAGTGGATGAATTTCTCCCTCCCCCCCCCCTTTGGGAATTCCGACCAGTCTCAATGTTTCATCACAAGAAATCTATCGGACGGATTTTACTCTCATTGGGAATTCCCACTTGTTTCGGGTCTGGCTCTCCGTGGTTGGAAATGGCCGGATCTGTTTGCCCGTCCTCATTGGGAATTCGCCATCAGTAGAAGTTGATGGCCATTGGGAAGACGTCGGCAACGTCTCCTGCTTGGCCGTGGCCATTCGTCAATGCGCTACCAGGTCCAGGCAGCAGAGCAGTCAATGGCGCGACCACCCACTGGCACTGTTATTCGGTCATCAGCTGGCTGCCAAATTGTTCAGTGCTCCCCGTAACCGCAACGTTACGCACAGGGTGGCGAGCAAAGGGAAGCCAGGTACACCCTGTTACTTAGCCCGGCTAAGCAAACATTTCTCAGGCATATGAACACTCTGTTTATGACACAGTTAAACAAGCGTTTTTCCCCCTGCCCCCCTTCCCTGACGTGGGAACAGCTGTGTAATAATGCCTCTTCACAGTTGGCTAACCCGGGCTTAATGTGAGGAAATGGCGAAAAAAGTCGTTCCTACAGCAGCGTTGACGACAATGCATCATCCTGGAAGGGACTTAATGACACCAAATTACCCACTTTAAGGGCCAAGGAGACGTACTTAACAGGATAACGCAGAAATTGGAGCTGCTGCTGACTTTTTCTGCAATGTGTGTTGGCAAAAAATATTCGGCACCATGAGCGAGCTCATGAGTTCACTCAGTGCAATGACCGCACACTCGATCAGAGGGGTTTTTTTTTGAAGAATAGACCCAGAAAGTGGAGCAATAATTTTTGGGGGGCAGGCAAATAAAAGGGGCTCTTTGTGTCCAATTGAAGGCTATTATTCGTCCTTATCAGACAAGGGCACCACCGACAGGGTGAGGCGGAAGGACCGAGAGCTTCTGCTCGGCCATCCTGCTTTGGACCCTGGAACAGGGTGACCCACCAGGACTGCGCAACTCCACACTACGACACCAAGTACGGGGTGACGCAAGCAATACGGTCCGGTTGTGCAGCGGCACAGGGTGAGGCACAGAAGGACGAGGACTTCTTGACTTCCTATTACTCATGAGTCCGTGCTACAGGGTGACAATGATTCATGTGCTTCATTACGCAATGGCACCAAGCACGGGGTGACGCAAAAAGACGAGGATTCATGCGTTCCCATTATGCAGTGGCACCAAATACAAATTGAGGCATGGGGACGAGGATTTATTTGTTTCGATTGTGCAATGACACCAAGTACAGGGTGAGGCGGAAGGATGAGGGCGCATGAGGACAATCAGTGGCGAACCTAAGTCTTCTCACTGCATTAGTACAGGGTGCACCGAAAAGACTCCCGTTCATACCGGGGAGTCAGGGCTGAAGAGTGCACAAGCAAGATTCCGTCATACTTTCGTCTCACGAGCGAGATTGTTCGCGAATTGGCAGAGTTGCCACTGTATGTGAAAGAGTTACGCTCTTGCAACAGCTACGAGCAGGCATTCTGACATTCTTTGTTTGGCAAGCCAATGGTTTGTACACTTAGAGACTTGGACAATAGAAGAAAAATAAAGTGTCACTGCTCTATGCCAAACTCACTAACGACTCCAGACTGGCAACCCTGTCTTCGGCTGGTCGGTTCAGATATTTTTGGAGAGCAGCGGCCAAAGTACAATCGGTCTTCGAGATAAGAATCGTCCTCCTCGTTGAAGTACGAATAATTTTGCTGATCACCAAAGTTGTCCCCTATAGTTCGAATATCAGACTAGGGTTGGAGTCAACTTGAAGTCTGCTCTTGGCAGGAAAAAAAAAATCCTTTTTTTGGACCAAAACTATGAGTTTTAGGTGTGGAAATTTGTATATTTAAAGCAAAACGTGAATGCAGTTGTAGTTGGACTCGACTCGGACTCGAGTCCACGGGCGGCGGCCCGAATAGAGTAAGACCGATTCAAGCCCATCACTAACACGTGGCACTTCTCACGCTGGAGGGCAGGCAAGAAAGAGCTGACTTCGTCTCCTAAAGGCGTAATAATAAATCCACATCTTGACAACAATTTCAGCTGCTTCTGGGCTTTAAGAATGCTGGCTGAAATGCCCAGTGCTGCTTGGGGCACGAGGAAGAACCATTGCAGGTGTAGAACACACTAAGCAGCCTTTGTTAGTTTCCATCCGGATTAAAACCTTTACACGTTATGGTTACATTCATTCTCAGCGTCTTTGGCTTATCCAGCTTCTTCACCGGTTTTTTCAGCTGCAGCAGTGCTGCTGCCTCGACGAGACTGGGGCCGTTTTGGCCTTTCCTGGCACACCCAGCCTGTGTCTGCCCAGGGAAGTCTCAAGCCAAGTTCAGACCTTCTCAGCTCTTTCCAAGACACCAAAAAGCACTCTCCTGTTATAAGCAGTGATTAAGAATGACCCAGCTGCTGGCGGAGGTCGCTCTCTCTTTGACTGGGGTCGGGACAGTGCTGGAATCTTGGCTCTTCAACCTGTGTGTTTGCCTTGACTGGATAAAGGACCTTTGGACCTGAAGCCTCCCAAGTAATGTTGTGACAAGACCAACTCTGACCCACACAAGGACTTGAGTGAGTAAGACGAAGGACAAGCACCTTGTTGTGAAAAGTCAGCTGACGCCGCCCTGAGGTCACCTGGTCCTGATCCCGGGGTCCGGAGACACCCACGACCTTCAGGGTCACTCGAGGAGTGCAAAATCTTCAGCTTGAAGACATTTTCAAGGGCTGTCGAAATTGTCAGATATCTGACAAAATATTGGCAAAAAAAGTGTCGAGAGCCTTTTATTTGTCAGGGGGAGGCCAGAAAAAAAGGTCTATTGACCAATCCAGTCGTTTTATGGACCCTCAGGCCAAAGTATGAGAGGATTGCGCACTCACGAACATCACTTAAGAGCGTAACTGTTTATTACAGTATGCATTCATGCATCTATGCAGATTTGCCCACAGTCACGGGGTTTTGAGGTTTTGCAAACGGACCCACTAGAAGCAGTGCAAACAAATAGCAGGGAAAACCTCAAAGTCAACATCGTTTCGGTCTTTGGCACACATTTGAGGCTAACAGACAGGACATCTGTAGCTTTGCTGTGAAAGTCTCAATATATCACTTGGTCATCGTGGATGCCAAGATGCAGATTCGCTGAATCAATAAAGAGCTCAATTCCATCCACCCTGTACACACCCAGCACGTGCTTGCTACATAATCGGTGTCATTATTTTCACATGTATCATTGTCATTAGAGTTTAATTGTCTGTATTGCAGGGGGGGATTTTAGGTCCTATTTCTGGTCATCATAGTTTGCAAGTTGAACTATATTCAGCCGAAATATTCTCGGTTTGGGTGAAAACACTTCATTTTTCGGCGGTCCAGACTTTTCCAACGATGACGTGCAAGAAAGTGACTTAAAGGGAGTGGCAAAATCTGTTAATAGGTTATTTGACATAAGAAATCGTCTAAAAACTCGGTCCTCCAGTCATTAACGACACTGCACTAGATGTGTTGGTACTTAAACACAAGCTCAAGTGCAACCTTGAAAGTGGGGACTCGACATGCTTAGGCTGCAGCATTTTAGCTATTTGTTCTTAAACACAAGCCGCAACTTTCTTAAAAAAAAGTAACTTTAACTAGATGCATTCTACCGCGTCCAACGAGAAAAGTGTGTTCTAACACTGGTGAGTACGCGTGCAAGCAACGGCAGTGAAAAATTACACTGTGAGTTATAAATATGTGTCCAAGTATGGGCTGTTGTGCTTACATTTAATTGCACTTAATGTTTAGCAGTTGGTGTGCTCCAAGTACGCACAGTTGGTGAGCTCCTCATGGGGTATCTATCTACTCATTGCTTGTGCAGTTTAATCCTCGAATAAGTGAACAGTTTTGTGCAAAAGCATATTGATAATATATTTAAAAGTATGCAGGTGAGGAAAAGTATCTGTGAGCTCATTGTCCGTCAGTGTGGTGCTCACCTGCTGATGGTCAAGGCTCATACAGTGCGACCCTTAAAGAACTGTAGGGTTTCATTTCGACGCGCTGACGGCTGAAGATGAATGGACAGTGGCTCACCTGAGAGGCGTGATCGCCGGACGAGGCCGTGATCGAGGCCGAGACGCTGACCTCGATGACGATGGCCCGGCCGGCTGTCTCGTCTCTCCCGGCCGTACTTGTGGTGTCCGAAAATAGCGTTTAGTAGATAAATGTAGCTGGTACAGCCAACTTTGAGGGGTTTTGCACTAACCTTAACCCCATCGTTTCTGTTTCGGCCGTCTTGGTCGTGGTCGTCTCGGCCGACTCCGCCTCGCCCGACGACTCAGCCACCAGCGTCTTTGCTGACGGATTCGGACCCAGTCAAGTCCATACATTGAAGTGTTCAGTAAGCATCGGGTCCTTTTCATTCCACAGATGTTCTGCACAAAATGCCATTTTACTGTTCGTTATGCAGTGATACAATGTAATTTATGCTTCGATACTGCACGTTTCGAATTTCATTCACTGGGCACAGATTTACGGCCCATTTTTCTATTATTTACTATACGCTTATATTTATCTGGTGTGCTGTTGGCTCCAGCGGCTGTTTCGTCATTGTAACTTAATTCCATGATCTTGCAGCTCAGTCAAGTGTAGATATGACAACATTGTTCAATAGTTTTCCTCAGATTTCACTGCATTTCTGGCTCCATTCTTGCTGTATAACAGAAATTCTGCTGATGATCCCCAAATCTGTTGTATCAAGGATCGAATGTACAGTGTGTCTCATGTACACTCTCGGAGCTCTCCGTCTACAGGGTGTATGAGCACGAGGGTCAAATGCAAGAGTTGCTGCAAAATAAAACTCACTGAAAAGTCGATTTTCAGCCATTCCTCCCAGGGGCTGACTTTTGAGTATTTTTCGCCTAGAAACAAAGGAGAAGTCACAGGTGAGAGTCAATTTGACCCCACCTGAGGCCTTCATCAAGCTTTGACCCCCATGACGCCCCCCCCCTCCGGTCAAGCTTTGTCGGGCCCCATTTTGCCCACTTCTACATCGCAGTTGTTCCTATGTTTGAACAGCTGAGAATGGTCTGTGCTCTATACTGATCATTAGGATGGGCAAAATAGACGTGTTGCCAAATTTATTGGTGTGTGCAGCTGCCAGCCTGAAAAAGAAAACAGTGCACAGAAGTCCAAATGATCGTGGAAGACTCTGCAACCTGTAGCGTGTGAGGAGTTATGAGCCTGAGCTTCTTCTGTAACACACCCAAAAGTGAGACATAACAGTCATGGTTTGAATCTTCCCTCTGCTGGGGCAGGAAACTTCTCTCCACTTGCCGCTCAAGTCAATCCCGCTGCAGTAGCACATGTCATCAATGCTGGAAGAGGCTGACGTCAGCAGGATGCTCATCGTTGCACCCTCAGAGACATCGGTACTCACATGTTTGAAGTGCGTCAAAGGCAGTAGTAGATGTGTACAGCACAGGTGCAGTCGTTATCAATGTTCACTCCATGTCTTTTATCAGTTCTTACCGAACATTTCGATGCGTTACTTATTAGTCAATCCTTTTTTTTGTACAACACAATAAGATGTGCCTTGCATACGTATGTTAGATATAGTAAAGATATATAGGTAGTAAAGATATATATAAGTATAGAGGAAACCCGGACGCTCACGCGCTGCCGAATGTTTGCACCTGTAGATGTACCTGCAGACGAAGCTTTTGTAGCTGTAGTCGTAGCTTTGAAACGAGACATCATTTCGATGCTGGGGGGGGGACCAAATCTGGCAACTCTGAAAGGTGCAATTTTCAAGGCGAAGAAGTGCACAATATCTGGCGTGAGTACATTTTTGTCGTTAAGGTTGTTTACATTGCCTCAGACTGCAGGAGGTAGCAAAGAACTGTCCGGATTGGTCGGGAAGCTCAGCCTGGATCAATGACAACATCTCGGACCATATGAAGAGATCCTGGAGGGAGCAACAGGACTGATCGGAACTCAGTAGGCTGTAAATTGTCGGCTGTAAAGGCTGTAACAAAGCAAAAACCACTACCAGCATCGGTACGCTAGGCATGTAAGTTTACTGCACTAAAAACATCTACTGTGTATCTGTGTCTGTGACCAGCCCAGCACATCTGGCATGCCTGACATCCCTCTGAATGTTGGTAGGAAGCACTTTTTGGCACGAGTTTGGCACAGCTTCAATCATTTCAGTCAGTGAGGCGGAAATACATTTATGCACGACCTAGAACAGGTTAACTTAGTTCTCCGCCATTGATTTGGTTTCGGGAGCAAGAAGCAAAGGTGCCAAAAGTTGGCTGAATTGGTACTAAAAAAAATGAAGCTGATGAATAAGGGTGGTTTGCACTATGAAACGTGCCACTAATCTGAGCTACCGTAAGTAATGAGATATTTAGTAATCAGATATAGCTGGTTTTTTTTCGTTTTATAGAAAGACGTCGACTTCAAGTGCCTCATTGATAGAGTCACAACTGCTTGTGTAGCTTCATGTCCAGGCCAGAATGCGTAGAGCAGACACTTGACATGTGTCGTTAACAGACAATCTGATGGATGAACCATAAGTCACTTTTGCTTGTCTGCACATAAACTGAAGAGTCTGTTGCTAACTCTGAATTGCAGATATTTCTGAGATTCCCCCTCGCTGCTCTGCAGTCATCACTGTTCAGTACATATACAGTGTATATCAAATGTGTCATCTACAGATTGGGATCCAACAGTGCAGTCCATGTAGTGTAGGCTAGTCCGAAAAGCGACGTTCTTTCATTAGTCATCAGATTTTGATCAAACCATTTGCATGAGAAATGCAGTCTTTGCTGCCGCGTCTGCCCTCAATGGCATTGAGCATAGTGTGTTTTGCTTCACTGCACAGGCTGACTGGGTTGGGTACTGTTCCGCCTGACCCACGGGCCATCCCTAACACCTGCCCAAAGTGGCCTAAAATCCACCAAATCCAAATCATTTTATCACAGAAAACTGCCTTGACCATGAGGATGTCAGCTCACTGCATTCACAAACTATCTGGAAATAGCTCATCTGCCTATAAGAAGCAATCGTGCTGCAGAGATTGCAGATTCTCGATCTAACAATGCGTTTGGTGCTGACAGAACATTTAGTTACATCAAGAACTGGCCATATTTCATGGCTTAGGTCCAGAAAGCACCTCCTGGGGCCTCAAATGTGTAATTTTTTTTCCAAGTGAATTGATTTGTGGACCATCTGTTCTTCACTTATATGAATGGTACCGTATTTCTGCAAATAGTAGCCGCTCCTTGCGACCCTCCATCGTTTAATACAAGCCGCCCTTAATAAAAGCCGAGGCTACTAATTCAGTAACAAAAATACTGAAAGTACCGTGAAAAAAACCCGGCTGATTTGGTACAGTGTTGTGTTGACTTTTGCATTCAGTCTCAGCAGAAGTGTCAAAAAAGTTACAGGTATTTCAAGTTTGAAGGTAGGCGAAATAGAGGCCGTCCTTGAATAGAAGCCGCACCTAAAAGACACAAATTTAATACTGTATGTCAAAGTCAGTGCAGTTAGGAAGGTTTTTTTTTTAAATTTTCTTTTTACTCTAATGTTAAGTTTTGAGCTTTTGCAACTTTCTCATCAAAGAGCCAAACTGCTCACAAGTGGTTATGCACACAAGACTCAAAGTGATGTCGGCCAATCTCATGCATAAAGCGCGGGGGCCGCATTTACGTGTGTGTGTGCGATTTTGCACAGCCGATTTTGCACGGAAGATTTTTGCGGATGTGAGTGCACGAGACCCGTGTGTGTACATGTGCTTGGGAGGTTGTGGAACTCACGCTCACTGAAGCTTTAAGCAATCCCCGTAAAGACTTTGAGGGGCTCCTACTTTTTGCTCGTGCTCACCTTGCAAAAAGCTAAGAATGGCAAGGGATTAGGGCGAAAGTAAGATAAGAGTAAATTGGTTTTGGCAACACATTCAAAGTATGGTCGTAAATAAATGTGCGCACAATAGTGCATCACATAAGGGTGGGAGTTGTACTCACTCACATATGCACAATAATGATAATGCATAGAACTTGACGGTCAAAGAAGTACTTCGGTGGGTACTGTAAAGGCTGGGGGAAAGTTGCTTCATTGTCAAAATTTTGGGGCTTTTTGGCAAGTCTGTCCGTTGAAAGAAGTTCTACCGTGCACTGTGGAATCGATCGTGTACCTCGACCCTGAGGAGTGCGTTGAATCGGTAGCCGAAGTCATTGACGTCGCGGTCGTCGTTGGTGGTGTGCCCGACCGGGGCAGAGTTGCCAAGTCCCACCAAATGCTTCGGTCGCAAGATGACGTCAAAGACGCGCTGGTTTGGGGGGGGGGGAGAAGTTCGGTCCTAGGAGCAGCGGCAAGAAGAAAAATGAGCCCCAAATATTAGGCAGCTTCTCGGCTTTTTCTCTTCATGTCACAGACGTCGCCCGAGGAGGTGAACTCGAGGGCGAAGGAGAATAAGGGGGAGAAGGAGGAGAAGAAGCGGCTTCCTCAACCATCTCATGAGCTCCACCAGTGATGCTGTTGTCGTTTGCAGAGAGGTGCAGGGTTTTTATTTTCTACTGTTGTCTTTGGCAACGTTGCAGGAACAGTTTTGGGCAGTCCAGAGGACAGAAGCTGCTCAGTTCACGAACGTCTTCTTTTTTAACTGCAATCACCGAGAATCACTGAGAGTGACAACAATCACCCGCGGGAAAATCCTGCTCTGTTCACTGCTTGACAGTGATCGAAGTCAAGCTGACAGTGACTTTGAGCGAGCTGCCCCAAATCGGGTGCTCAAAAGTTGATTCATCCAAAACATGGTCGATGCTGCGGGAAAAATGGATGTGACATGATGAAAAGCGCCCGAAGAAAAGAAGTCACAGGAGGGAAAAATCACTTTTTTGACACAGGATCGCGGAAGCGTTTGAACGTCTTCAACAACGGCCGCGAATGTGATTTTCTTCCCACCTTTTTTGACCGCCCAATAATTTTTGGTCCCCTCCTACAGCAGCAGCTCACAGTTAGACAGACAAAAGAAGCTCTGCGCACACGCAAACCCTGTGCCTGTAACGGTGCTTGAGGCCACCTTCTCCCTGCTGCCCTTGTTGTTCACCAGCCACTTCACCACCGTTGACCACTCAGTCGTCGGGACCATCAAGACTTTGCTCGGGAATCATCAGGCCACGTCGGTTGTAGAAATCAGTCTTCATGGAGACTTTGGCCCACTCCAATTGTCTTTGCCGATGTACCAGAGGCCCAAAGGTTGCTGTCTTGGGCTGCCCAATGTTGCTCAAAGCTCTTCTTCACCAAGTGCTGTGGGTCTATATTCCAATTTCATAGATAGTTGACAGAGGAGCTTGGGCCACACTAGCCTTGTCCATTCACAGTTTGTGGTTGCACAAACTGTTTTGATGGATTCTCCACAGTTGATGCCGAGATCTTGAGCAATTTGCAGTGTCGTTTCCTCGTATTCTTTTGGTCCATGGGGGTGCTGACTCACCAGATTCACTAAAAGTAGACTTACAACCCATGGTGGCAGCCAAGTACAGACTAAGGTTTTGCTTGCTTACAAAACATGCCACTCCCACGCTTATGCGGCCAACATATGCAACTATATGCGAGGAGACTTGCGTAGGCAGACTAGGTGAGCAGCATGTACTGAGACCCTTCGTTGCCATGGAAAAGATGGACAGGTGATTTAAAGCACTTACAGAGACATCATAGTCTGGGCCAGTTGCGTATCAAAGTGGAACATACTGTAGTCCTAACGAGGATAAGTAAGGCATAAGCAAATAACCACTTGACCACTGAATAAAGCAAGCAAGAAAATGCACTATGTACGTTTTATATTTCGTTGCAGCAGCGTCAAGCCCAATAACCTGTCAAGTTTGCAATCCTCTCAACATTTGAGTATATACACTTAACAATAATATGAACATGTGGGTAGCATTTCTTGACAAGATCTATAGGCAATGATTGCATTTGTACTTTTGTTGCACCCTAAAGTCAGTGCATATTGGGATCTTACTCAGCAGGACCTGGATGTTGGCTTCGGCAGTCGGTGCGGTCCCAGCTGCTGGAGCTGACTGAACCGGCCTGCCCAACAGCACCAAACTCTGACCACTGTTGCTGCTGCTACAGTAGTTGAGCCTATCCTTTTCTTGTCCCCCAAGCCTGGCATGATGGTTGTTGGTCCTCCTGATCACTTTTCTGCTGCCTGAGCTGTTCACCCTCTTGGAAGACCTTGGGTGCCTCTTCTGCCTAAATAAAGAAACTCCATAATGAAGATATCATGTGCACCCACCTGCATGTACTGTATCTATATACATGCACTCTGTAAGTAGTTGTGAATATGTTTAACTCATATTTATACTGGGTTGGCATGAAAGGGTACTTTTTGTGGAATATGATATAGGAGTGGCTGGTTCTTTTTCGTTGGCCCCTGACCAAAATATTTGGCTTGCACTAAAGGTAATTTTCTAAAAGGTCATGTGCTATATGCACTTCTCCGTAGGGTGAAAAATGAGGGGTCCTAGAGCAGAAAAGCATTGTTTGTACTTTGTAAATACTTTAGCTGATACGAACATATTCGGTGTCACTGAAGTACTGATCATGTTGTTCTTCTTCTTTGTCTTAATCCACCCTTGCACCATGTTGACCTTAGACCCTTTGCCGGCATCTGAGCAACTTGGCAATGACATCACGGCATCGATGTAATCAATCATCTTCTCCTGTTCAGGATCAGATGGCCTGTAAGAAATGAAACTTACTCTAGCTGTTGCTGATCTGAAAAGGCACTTTGACTGACCTCTTGTCACTCTTGTTTCCCCTGGCCTCCCTTTCATTCTCCTGTGAGTAGATGCACTCAAGCTGTCCCACAGTGGTCGTGAACGATGGTCTGGAGCAGGCACCACCAATTGCTGTCAATGCCAGGATGTCCCTCAACAGTGCTGGCACCATCCTGGCAGTCACTGATGTTGTTGGACCAATGGCTGGGTTAGCATTGATTTCCAGGAGCCAAGGACTGGGAAATGTATCGTCTTGTCATTGCAGTCTACACTCTTTTGTTTTAGTGAGATGTCCTACGTGAAGTCTTGGGTCACCAAGAAGTCTGCGCCGAAGAGCTCAAACGCCTTGTTCCTCAGGTTGAAATTCATCCTACTCCTGCTCGCCAGCATGCATTCTGTAACAGTCTATTGTGAAAGCCGTCATTATTCATGACACTTGCAAGCTCGGTCATCACCAATAATGGCTGCTTTGATTCCTGGGAAGATCTGCTGATGCCACCGGTCCTCCAAGCCCCTCTCGGCCAGAAACTGACAATACTGCTGGCTCGTCCACATGTTGTCAGCTGGAAGCTTCCGTGACCGGGTGGCATTGGTGTACTTGCACTGCACCGCGTTGTTGCTCAGGTGGACGGACTCGTGGAAAGAGTCCAGGGTGTACAACTGCGAGCAGAATCTGAAGAAAGTAGTATAGGCTGCACCGAAAGGCAATGGGTAGAAATTAGCCAACAACTAAGCAGGACAAATCAGACTTTTCTGACACCTGCATACAGGGTGATGCACAACAACCAACCTGAGGTATGACGTCTTGTATATCCAGACAGTGAGTGGATTCCACCCGGTGATGACGATCCACTGGCGGATGTCAAACTTGGTCTCGTAGATGAGCAGAGGCCGCTCGATGTACTTTTGAACGACCAGATGACGACGGTGATCCTTGAGCAAGATGTCTTCCAGCCTTGTACGGATCATGATACCTGACATCGTCCATGAGAACAGCAGGTTGAACAGCATTAGGAACGTCAATCACCTTTTCCTCTTGAAGAATGTGCCGGCTTAAGAATCCAGACGTTCCTCTCACCATCAATGGTGGTCTGTGCAACGGTCTTGCTCACCTCAGAGAGGGCATCAACGGCCTTGGAGTCAAGCAGATTGGCCACTGCCATACTGGAAATCTGAAGTCACTTAGATATTTAATTATTAACGAATGTGTAAGAGCAAGAGCATTATGTTCTGCTGTATGTAATTTAACCGACGATTTTTGGAATACTGGCGTTTCACCGGTTGTAAAGTGTTAAATCACAATACTTCCCTGTGGAGAGGCGAATACAGTGCAAGAATATTTACCACTTTCACACAATATTTACCGGTGAGTCACAATATGTCCCTGTGGAGAGGGAAACAGTGCCAGAGTGTTTCCCTTCAGAAAGAAAAAAAAGCGGGGGAAATATTCGGAAAATCGTGCGTTAAAATACTAGTGTCTCTATATTTGTAATATTGTAATATTCTTGCACGCATGCACCGTACATCCATCCATACACCACACTTCTTGGGTATGGTATGTTCACGGCAGACTCCACAAGTTGAGAAAAAAATACTGCACACACCTCCATGTCCTCCATCTTGACCGCATTGTAGTAGTACTTGAAGAAGACTTGCCAAGTCATAGGTTTGCCACCTGGCAGCACCAAGACCTCATTTGTTGCCACTTCAGCCACTTCTGCCAGCAATAATGGAGATCCGGACTTTTCAGCCTCCTTGGATGGCCTTTCCATGCGTGACTCGCTGTTGGACTGGGATGAGCTATGTTTGCGTCGAACCCGCTCCAAGCAGTAATCGATGCTGAAGATGAGGAGCACTAAGATGGGGACTTCGGTGGACACAGTGCTGTTGTGGTCGTGGCCATTGGTCAGCCTCTCGGTGACTCTGCCAGCGGCAACGCGGAAGTGGAACCAACGGAGGAGACCACAACACGCAGTCAGCTTGTAGTCATCCATGAATCGATCTAGTGAGTGCTGATCCACTAGCTAGAAAAAAAACCCCCTAAAATTATGGACTTTGGACTGTGTGCACTGAGCATGTGTGATGACTGACCTCGTGGCTCCTTGGGTAGAAACCCCTGCTCGCCTGAGTAACCCTCTGGCCCTCCTTCAGGACCCGCATCAGGCCCGTCTTGGTGGTGAAGACAACCCTTGGGAAGCGGTTGATGACCTGGGGTGCCACACAATTAAAAAGACACCAGCAGATAGTCATGTTCCATACCTGGTCTGGCTTGAGGTAGTTCCACCTGATGTCTGCCCTGTGCGTGATCCACACATAGTTGGGCACAAAGTCCAAGATGAGGAAAAGGAAAGTGGATCGCTTATCACACACAAAGGAAGCTCCACGGTTTCGGAGCAAAGTCTGAAAAGAAGCCAAGAGGAATAATAATCTCAATGAAATCACGACAAAATCAGCATATGCTACCAAGTACCATACACGGCATAAAATTGGTTGCACTTGAACTCAAGTTTTTTAGAGAAAAAACTCACTGAGGACCTGGATTTAAAATAATTTCTAAAAAAAGGGGGCAAACTTCGTGCTGCTTATGGTACACAGAACCCAATCAATGCTGAGCAGCACTTCCTTTTTCCTTATTGTTCCCCATGCTGAGAGTAACATTGACTTCACATCTTAGGATGGCTTGACCATGAAAGTGACCCTTCTTTGGACAGAAAGTTGGTGATGTCTTGAGGAGTCATAAGTAAAACATTGCTTGGTCTGCAGGACCAACTTGTCCACATTTCATAATGACTGCCCCAGGTCCCTGTCTGAACTCATCCACCACATGATTAGAGCAAATGGAGCCTGTCCTAAGTGTCCCTAATTGTCTGCTGACAGTAATTAAGAGGAATTCCCAGATGGAAATAGCGCAACTCATCAAGGCAACAGTTTTTGCATTAACTGAGTCATACCTCATCCTCAGAACTTGCAGTACAGACCTTTGCATTCTCCCTGAGAGCAGACAAGTTGTGCAAGACGACGGTCTTGTGCTCCACTCTCTTGATGCAGACCTGAAATATGTAAATGTATGCTACAAAATTGGTTACTCTCTCTTCTTTCAAGAAGATGACAAAATCTCATTAATAAATCATTGTAACAAGTAAATTTAGTCTTGTGGCTTTCCTGTGTTGTGGGTGTGCAGTGCACATGGCAGAGGGGGGGGGGGG
>JAAUXU010036237.1_pt1 | contig 14934 bp, 16 predicted proteins | sample 7278151 | NCBI WGS metagenome assembly JAAUXU01 (sample SAMN14350113, study PRJNA611818) | marine sediment metagenome | isolation source: surface marine sediment (1.8m) | place: French Polynesia: Moorea | collected 2018-08 | reverse complement strand
GACGACGACGACGACGACGACGACGACGACGGCGGCGACGAAGCGGCGCGGAGTGCCAGTTACTAAGCCAGGGTGGTGGGAGCGGAGGGGGGGGGGGGAAAGAGATGGAATTGCACTGGAGAATGAATTCCTTTGTTAGCACCAGGGTCTCGAGGGAGGGGAGAGAAGGGGGGGTTGGTGGAAAAAAATTACGCAGGCAGCTTCGTCCTCACCGGCGTCGTCGCCTCGTACGCGCGTGCTGAACAGATCCGGGAGGAGAATAATTTCGCCACTAATAATTCAGGCTGTTCTTTCAACAGCTCGACGATCCTTCTCTCGCTGTGCTTGCATTCGTACAAAGTCCACGGAGTGTATCCGAACCCACCCAAGTCCTGCTTGCTCTCTTGACTCTGTCTAAGCTATCGAGATAAAGTCTTTCAGATAACAACGCCTCCTCGCTCGCCTGCATACCTTGACCATATGTACGCAGAAATGTAGAACAGAGAAAACCACGTGTGAAAACGTCGACGTATTAGTGAGTGAGGGCGTCCGTACGAGTCGCACAAGGTTAGGCGGCCATTTGAAACCCGATATCAACGTGGGAGGCACAGGCAAAGACGTGCCAGAAGCAGCCATGTAGCAAAAATGAAATGAAAAGAGTAAAAAAAGACCTGGGAAAAGTTATAACGCGACTTCAGTAACGATGACCACGTAGAAGCCATTGCGTGCCTCTACTCTCGTTCGTCCACACCAAGAGACGATTGCTGCTGTGGGTCCACTTCCGTTGGTGTCTGTCTGCTGCCCTCTCTCTCTCTCTCTCTCTCTCTCCCCATGTGTAATCAAGAGGCTTTTTGCAGCAGGCTGGGACTGTTCGCCGTCTCCGGGACGACTCCCTGCCCCCTCCTCGTTTCCGACGTTGTCGTCGACGTCGTCGACGACGTCGTTGACGACGACGGAAGCGAGCAATTTCTCGAGGAATTTGTTCGAAAATTTTCTAACTGGAATGAGGAGAGGGGGAAAAAAGCCTCTCTCTGTACGAAAGGAGTGTGCAAGTACTGATTGTACTTCTCCACGTTCTCGGAGCCCGGAGGCGACCGCGAAACGGCGTCGCCGAACGAGTCGTGGCAGTCGTTTTTATCGCTTTGTTTCGCCGTCAGGTGGTCGACGTGAAACGACAGGATGAGAGGGAGAGAAGACACCTTCCTCACGCTGATGAGAGGACCACGTCGTAATAGATGATGGCCAGCGCTATTATCTTGCATCGAAGAAGAAGGGGGGGGGGCTTCTGTTACTTTCCTCGAGTCGGAGTACCACGGGGCGTAATCGGGGACGAGGCAGAGGAGAGAGACGGGGAGGAGGGACTTAACGTACTAGCCCAAGATTTTAACAGAGACTCTCGAAAGAGATTCCGAACTTAGTTTCACACCAATTTCCCAAGATTTAGTTCCACCTACCCTGAATTTAATACTAGTCGTTAGTATATGGGAAATGCCGCGTGTTTAGAAAAAGTATCAAGTGGACAAAATGGGGAGGGGGGTGACCGTGGGGGCCGTCTTGAAGATCGCCCAGGAGTGTTTCTTCCATTCACCTTTTGAAATGCTCCTTGATCCTCTCCTCCCGGATATTGTCGGGCAGGTTTCCCACCCAGAGATGCCGCGTCTCGCGCACCATGCTGGCCTCCCTCGCGGCCCTTCTTCAGGGTGGATGCGGCGCGTCGGCGGCCGCCGGGACGGACCCGGACGACGACGCTACACGCATCAGAGCCGCTGCGGCCGCCTCAACATCGGATCGCCGCGCAGCCACTCTAGCTTCTTCGGAGGAACACTGACTTCACGGAGGTGGAGGGGTCCTGGCTCGTAAACTCGGGTAGATCACGCGATCCTCGATTCAGTTTTTTTTTTTTTTTTACTCCCAGGAAAAAAAAATCTTCAAGTTGGGATCGATCCTTCTCCACTCGGCGTCCTCACTTCAACTGCCGCCGCGGGCGTCGCCGCCTCCCCACCCAGCGCTCGCCGAGTCGTAGATGTCTTTCCAGAGCTTGAGGGGCGTCCCAGCCAGGACGCCGAACAAGCCGGCCGGGCAGCTGGTCCGGAGGGGCCAAAAAGACCGCCAGATCCGCGTGACGTCAGGGCGAGGAGGAGACTCCCATTGGCCACTTTCCCGCCATCATCGCGCGCGCCAAGAGAGAGAATAAAGATGGCGCCGGCCCCGTGCAGGGTCGAGGGAGGCGCCGACGCCGCAGATTGCTCATGGACGCCACGGGCTTGGGGAGGGGGGGGGGGGGAAGACTCGTTCACGACGACGCCACTGCCACCTGGCGGACGAATCTTGCGCAATGGTGCGGGAACACCAGTCAGCTATGAAGTGCCAAGTACTAACTGAAGCGCCTCTGTAACAGCTTCAGTAGTAACTACAACGTTACATTCGGAGACACGAGAAATGACTTGAAGAAATACTCCTTTTTAGGTAGGATGTCATAGGTGGAGAAAAATGCCGAAGACAGTCAAGGATATCTGCTGGACATACTCAGTTCAACAAGGATTGCTGGAGGAACAGGTCCGAGTGCCTGGAAGACATGGGACCACCTATGTACTTCCTTGTAGCACTTGCAGCTGTAGGCGAAAGGGATGGGGATCTGACTTCAGCCATGATCTGTTGAAGGTGATTTTGGCAGTACCCTGATTTCGATATCACAGTCCTCATCCATCATCGAGCATGGAATCATCGTAGGCATCAAGTATGTAGAGAATGAGGAAACTAAAACCTTTCCAAATATGAGAGTCACAACCTGTGGCAAGTCACTCACGGGAAGGTGTCTCTTTCTAGGGGACACCAAAGACTCGCCTGTCTTGTATAAAGACATGTTGACGTTGTCCACGAAGTGGGAAATGACATATTTTGTTTTGTTGTTGTTTCCCCCGTAGCAGCTGGGCTGGGCTGCACCAGCACGAGGAAGCACGGGGTAGGCCAAGCACAGGCCAAAAGGGTGCTGTGAAAGTCTGAAAAAGGGTGAACATGGCACCCTAATTACTCAGCTAACAACAGCTGACGCTAGGCCCAAACTAAGAACTTTTGCATTATACCGGTAAGCAAGGTTCGAAGGGACACAAACTGTCTGCCTCTAATACAACAGTTACAATTCAAAAGTAATACAACACTTTTGCAGGGCACAACATCCGTTACCGACAGACCCAACTGGCTGAAAAGCCGTGACACCGGCTCTCAGGTCAGCTACAAGACTTTTAGGGGAGAAAGGTGATATATCTGACAGACCAAGAAATGATCCACAAGGATTGCCGGGGCCACCAAATACACAAAAGAGAAGATCCACCGAGGAGCGTGGCCAAGCTAGCCAAGGATGTTTCGATGAGCAGCCCCTCCATGGAAGGGCTGGTCGGTACTGTCCTCAAGATATTGCCATGCAAGTAGGTCAATGTCCTTCCTGAATGACAAAGAAGGCTGAAGGGGAAGGAGAGAAGCAAGACCTCGCTTGCTCATCTGAGTGCTATCTGGGATGGGTGGTCTAGCTGTGAGGATAAGGAATAGGGCTGTTTTGCCATTCAAGCCGTTCGAAGTAGGCACAACTGCTAAGTCTCGGCTTACACCGTCAAGGGCGTTCTCCTGCATTGGCAATGCATGAAAGCATTATTTTTATTTTTAGAAACCTGCATGATGTGTGTGCGTGGCCTCCACTGGCTACAAGTCTTCTCTCATCTTCATCCTGGAGAGTCACCAAGGTTGAGGTATGGTCTTGCCACATTCATGTTCCAGCAAGACAGAGCATCGTCCCACGTAGCTGAGTCAGTGGAAGAACAACTTCCCATACTTTTTGGAACAATGTTGGCTTCTTTCAAGCCCCGACCTCAGTGCAATGCTCCATGTCATACAGTCCATGCATGAGAGCAAGGCTTGCACAGTGCAGCATTCGTCCCTAGACAGCTCCAAGTCCTCCCTCATCTAGGAGTGGGATGCTATTTCAGCGGATACCGTGCATGCCAGTCAAGTCCATCATCATGTGCAGTCCATTAAAGAGGAGGATATATATTTGACATATGTCAAACAAAGAGTTGTTACGTTGCGTTCACACCTCGATATGAGCATTGACATGTGATTTCTCATGTTACGCCTATTTGAATACTTCATGCCACTCGAACATTTCATGTGTGTGAACACAACTACTGTAAGACCGAGGGATATTTGACCTAGTAATCGAATATCGCGATATCTGACAATATATCGTGATATCATACAATATTTTTTGCATGCAATGCCGAGAGAAGCAGCAGATAATGCTGGGAAAGCCCGGTGGTTCCAGGGCTGCACGGGCCGTATGGGCCGCCGCACAGAGGGCATGTGCAAGACTAAAAAAAAGCAGGGGGAAAACCTAAGGACATTGAAGCAACAGTACAGTGAACCCCCCTTATCCCGTCTTCGGAACCAACCAATATCACCAAAAACAGCCAGTACCGATACGTTTGGTCCTTAAACCATGAACGTCCTCGTTGATACAGTCACTTTTTTCGGATTTTCAGAGTCGTTTTAACAACTCCATCGGTCTTTTTCCCCTGACAAACTTGCAAAGAACCACTTTCTCCTCTTTCCTTGTGGCTCCAAGATGATCTGGGCGAACAGGTTCGTTGTCGTCGCTAGGGTGGAAGACGAGGCGAGGCTTTTGTCTTTCAATGGTGACGATATACAGCAAAAAGATCCCTCAGTGCTCCATAGTTTGTGGAATGTTCTTGTTTGAACCAAAATGTGCCAGTTTGAACGACCAAGCATGCCCCTTCTGCGCCCAGGATTAACCTGTTAGTGCTCCCCCTGGATGTACCTGCACTCCGCTTAAACTGTCACTTTGTCCGATCTCCAAAGGTAAGTTTACTGTCCAAGGGAAGGTTACTGTACTGACATAAGCGAAGGTTACTGTACAGGAATCTTTGCAAAATGTCAGACATCTCTGAAATATCAGCCGAGCTTGCCGTCAAATTGGGCATCTATCAAACAGTATCGCCCATCGCAATATTTGGTCTCGATATATCGAGTATCGCGATATCGATTAATTTGCGACATCGCACATTCCACATTTGCCGCACATTGAGAAACAAAGCACTCACTTTCCACATTGTGACCTGCCAGATGTCACCTTCTGACTGGCATGCGCAGCAAAAACATTGTGCTCATGCTACTTGTCTGCTTCCATAGGCTATCAGTGCGACTAAACCTGTCGTATCCTTCACGCATTGTTTACAAACGTTGATCAGAGTTGAAATGTCATCAACAGATTGAGTTTCTTTGACAGTCATTGTGAGATTTGGAAGCTTTTCAAAACGAGCTGGGGCCACAACAAGGTGAAATAGACGTCCAAAAATCTACCATTGCAGTGCAACAACAGTGCAAGATCCCGTAGCTCGTGTCTCAACTTGGCATCTTTTTGCACAACACTGCAGTCTAAATGAATGCTGAGGAAAAAAATCCCACCCAACGGTGAAGCAGACAGCTAAATCAGGGCTTGGCTAAGTGATAGTTGGTGACTTTCTTTAGGGCTATCAGGCCACACAAACACTAGAAAGATGGCATGATACCTTACATTTGTGCTCAGCCAGAGTTTTGGATAAGGAGACATCCTTGTGCTTTGGCATTTTGATTTGTGTCATTTTTCATACCATCCTTCAGACTATAATTTTGTCTATTTTTTTTTTAACCAAAAGAGAGACACATTTAAAGAGGTCTGATTAGTGCTGAGTCGAGTCAAGATCCCCCAAGTCTGCATCACCTTACGAGTTTAGTCGAGTTGGAGAAGGAAGATATTTCGAGTCTACCTCAATGTTAGAAACTATCTCAGGTCACTTCGAGTTCGCACGCAAAGAGACGATTTTTGCATCACTGCGCCTCTTACTCGTAAAGTTTTGGCATCGAAAAATGCCAATTGGTAGCACTGCGGACGTTACCTAGCGGTGCCACTTGACTTGAAGGAAATAGGTACTAAAATCCAAATCTGATGCAAACTTGAGTTGCAACTTTTCAAGTCTTCTTGAGTCGACCCTATTCTTAACTCAACCCAGCGATGGTTCTGATATAAAAATTTCCCGAGAAAAAAGAATTAGATAGATCAAGCCAGGGATGGCCGAGTTAAACAACAATAAGTAGAGGTAGGTCAAGGAGACCTTGATCGTCTCAATCTTGCCGGAGATTGAGCATTTGACAGGTTTGAAATCATCAATCTCAACTTCAGCAAGATCTGTAGGCCTGATTTTACATTATTTCTACCCCCAGATGAACCCCATCTTGATATCGACAAAGTTGCCCACGTCCTCAAGCCCAGCATTTTCCTTGGATTGGCATAATTCTCTGTCGCAACTTTTTTGCACTTGCCAAACTTTTGGCTTACGTTGTACACCCGGTGCTGGTGCGTCATAAGCTTACATACTTACAAGGTCCATTAGGATGGGTGCGATAATCAAACAGCTAACGTGGTACGTATGAGCACCACTTGGGTCCAGGCAAGGGGCCCCTGGGCCTACCTTTTCGCCCCTTGCGACACGAATCTCTCGTTTGAGACAGCTCCTCATGCGACTTCTTCCACAGGCAGAAAGATCTTCCTTGCTCTACCCAAACAGCAGCACAATTGGTTAAGTATTTAGGGCCTGGAGGGCCTTTATGGGAGCCTATTTAGGACTTTAAAGGGCCTATTAAAGAGCAGCTGATCTCTCCTTTTACTAGCGAGACAGAGGAACCTGGTTGCGTTGCCACCAACAAGCTTAACACAACATCCCTCATTCACACTCTGTACATGCATCTTATGGAATGAAACTGGCGATTTGAGAAGTGTCCGATTAGCACTCAACTCGTTTATTCATTATCTCGTGCCGGAGTCGATAGACCGACCTCCGGGCCCTTCATGTGTAGCAATAATAAGTATAATAATGTAGTAAACTTATGCATTTTGTATTTTCGCCTAGGAGCTATTATAGGATAGCACCTTGGCTGTACAGTCCAGAAGGTAGACTAATAGAGGACAGTACCTGACAAAGTGAGGAGAAATAAGGCAACAAATAAAAGACAGAACACCTCAATAATTTCTGTAACGAAAGCAAACATATAAAAGTAATATACAAGCAAAATTGCATTCCTAGTAATACAGAGACTTTCAATTTTGGCTAGAATGCCATTTTAAAGCTGCAAGGCCTAGTACAGATTGAAACCTCATGCTTTTTTCCTTAAAAGCTGATATGGTGTTGAAAACAAGTGTCCCATCAGACTGACCGCGGCCTTCTATCATTTGCAGCACTGTGGTAACAAGGGACAGCCAGACGTTGGTCTCTAAGGAGTTTTGGCGCACTGTGGCACAACGCGCAAGTCGATCCAGCTCCAACATGATTTTCAAGTCCTTGAAGTACCGGAGATAATGTCAATAGAAACCAGACATGTGGCCGCCACATGGTCCGGACTACTCTTCTTGAGACTTGGTGGCACGGGGAACAGCTGGGCCCCGCCATGTGCACGAAGCTGGCGCAATCACGCCAAAACGTCTTCTAGAGGATCCAGAGGCGGGAGGACGTCCTTGGGCACACTTGAAGACATGGGGCTGACACCTGGCACAGGCTCTGCGCCATTGTTGAGGCCGATGGCAGTCACATTCAGTACTTTTGTACGCATATGTCCGAATTGTCTGGTAAACATCTACGAAAGTGGTACGTATAAAAAAAACAGCTTTCCCTTGGCACATGCGTCAGAGTGACAGGCCCTGCGCCAAGCTCAGATTCACATTCCGGCCAAAATTGAAAGACCCTGTATAACATAACTGATGGGATGGGAGGGAAGGGGCGGACCAAGAACGAGCTATTTACATTGTTGTAAACGGACATCTCTCCCATAGCACACGTGAGCTATGTAACGCAAAATAACAAAATAGGCCTCTCATGGATAGAAATCAACGGGGAAAAAAAAACCACCCCAGGTGTCGTAAGAAAGGTGGTAGAAAACACTTTCACGACTCTCACTGAAACTCACGAAACGTCCCCGGGACATAGAAACCCATGACAACTGATTAAAAGTGCTGGTGTTGATACAATTGGTATTGGACTGGTAGAAAAAGTAGCATTGGGGCATTTTTTTCTTCTTTTTTTTCTTCCCTTTTTTTAAAGCAATTTCTGTTTGTTTGCAGCCGGCGGGTCTGAAACACCCCCACCATTGTCACAAGGGAGTTTTTTCTCTCTCTCCTTTCCCTCACCACACACACAAGCACACGTGCATATTATCATATTGAGAAAAACTTTTCTTTTGCTGGATCGTGCGTATTCAGCAGCAGGTGCAAAATCACAACTAGTTCTTCAGTGACCCAGAACATAATAGGGATTAGACCGCTTTTAAAAAAGCTTTGAAAAAGGTTGTGATGGTGGTATCAGAACTGTATCAACTCTACATCTACAGTGTGTTTCAAGGAAGACCTGGATGTTATATATATTTTTTTTTCCGACGACGACGTCTTGAGGCAATTCTTTTTCACAGTTCGGTTTCTTCTATATCAGCGGCCGATCTTTTCAACCATGCCCACTCGGCCCCAAAAAAAGCCCATTCCTTTCGGCATCCTCGTTTCGTATTCCTTATGCTCACTGGTCCGTTTTCATAGCCAGGGTCAAATTTTGCTTCTCGTACAATCTTCTTTTTTTTTTCCTTTTTTTTCTTTTTTTTTTTTTCATTTTCTTCTTCCGGTTACTCGATCGTTTCTCTTCCATCGATCCATTGCTTTCTTCGCCGGAGAAAGGTAGGGTTGAGGGAGGTAAGAAGGGAAGGTGTGTAGTACTTTTCAACGGAAAAAGGTGATTTAGGTGACGAACACTTCATAGCATTAACAAAAGTGAACGCGCTGCCGAGAAGAGAAGGACTTCCCTTGATCGACGGCTCGCGCACACACACATAAAACTCACTTTTTTTTCTTTTTACACAGAAAAATCTTGCTTCACGATCGCGCTCAAGGGGAGATGATTCTCTGCCGTGATGATTCTTTCCATGTAGTCACGTCTGCAGTGATGTGTAAGCTATTATAGCACGAATGGGTAGAAATAGTGATGCTGTACAATGTTTCTTTCACTCTTTTTTCATCTCCTTCGCGTGGTCCCCGCTCAACGCCTTGGACCCCACACTGGTGTTGACGGCGCAGCCGGGCCGCCCCCACCAAGCGTAGGAAAGGCTTCCTCGCTCGCTCCTTGCCACCTGGAAGCAGAGGTCTTGTACTAACGTTCGCTCAAAAGGTGTTCACTGAGAAGTAGACATGATAATGTTCTACTTACGGTGCGCCCTTCGCCACTTGAAATCCCTCGGAGTGCTCCTTTTTCCCTTCCTCAGCGCCCGCCTGCTTGCTCTTGGGTTTGGTGTACTCCTCCATCCACTCACGGTCCCTCACGTCTTGCAGGTACTCCTCCTCCATGTTGAGCAAGTGGTCTTTGCAGTCGAGCACCCCATCCTCGCTTCCCATGATCTGGAGGGTGGAAACAATACGGTGGAGGGCGCGGAAAAAGTGTACTACCTAACTCCTCCTGATCCGTAGACTAAACTGATCAGGACAGAACCAGGGGAAGCTACTTAGGGCCAATCTTTGATTGAGAGGATTTCTTAGTGCGTAAACAAAAGTACGTGAGTGCGGAGGGGACACTGACCAAGTTCCCCTAGCGTACTAGCAACTCCCAACTGATAAGGCTATCAGATTAGCTACATTGAACTCTGTCTCATGGACGTACCACGACCAAGTCGGGCTCAACGTCTCCATCCCTCGGGAGCTTGATGTCCACATTGTACTCGGACATGATCTTTCTGATGCCCGCACCGCGGCGGCCAATAATCATGGAGTGCACGCGGGGATCGATCCTGACCTCTTCCTTCCACAAGCTCTCCTAAAATTGATAGTTATGAACCAGTCGCCACATATCCATGACAATCAAGACTCACGAATTCGCTGACGATCTTGAGAATAGCCTCCTTGGCTTTGTGAGCGTCCTCCTCGTAGCCTGTGATGGTAATAATGTGTTCGTCCGGCACGCCCCGTTTAGGCAACTGCACGTTCACGTCGAATTCCTTCCTAAGCTGGGTGATAACTGCGCCCTTGCGGCCGATGATCTTCGGGTGGTACTCGGGATTCACCTCGAGTTTCACCTCAAAACTCTTCGCAGCCTTATCCTCCTTTTCCTACAACATTGGCATGGTCAGCACATGGGACCGAAACACCTGAGGAGTAGCACATTTACATATTCATTTCAACTAGTACCTTGTTCAACTCCTCCACTCTCTTCAACAGCGCCTCCCTAGCAGCTTCCACGTTAGTGCTCGATCCAGTGACAACGATCCAGTTAGACTGTTGGTCAGAGGACGGCACTTTGATGTTTACGTCGTTTGTTTCCATCAGATTACGGACTCCTGCGCCGCGAGCTCCAATGATGAAGCGGTGGAACTCGAAGGGCACCTCGACCTGAAGCACGGGTAAGCAGGATTTCACTTTATGCATCGGTGTCGAGCATGCATTAACGGTCTACTTGTAGAATTTGGACAGAACACTTCTAGGGCTCCTGTATTGAAAACGTTCCCAATCCCCTCACAATAGGTATGCGTGGGGATTTCAACTGTTTCAATATTTGCTCTCGCACTCTTTTGCTGCCGACAGGCCTTAGTTATGTGGAAGACTCCGCCGACTATTAGTAGGTGCAGAAACGTTGACTGTCGGTACGAAGAATCTCACCTCGATATTGACTGGGACCAGCGCCTTGAGGGCTGCGGCGGCAGCATCGCATTTCTCTTTCTTGCCGCTGATCTTGATGATGTTGTTGGGTTGCTGCGGCTCGCCTTCCTGATGCTGCTGCTGTCTGTCCGGGATTTTGATCTGCACGTCGAAGTCTGCGCAGATTCTCTGCAGATTAGCTCCTCTGGCGCCCATGATGGTCCGGTGATGGCTCTGATCTATGTCGCACTCTATGGTCACTTGATTGTCAAGGTCGGACACGATCTCGGATATGCGCGCCTTGGCGGCATCCACGCAGTTCTTGGCGCCCTTCAACGTGACCTGGAGGGAATCACAATTGGTGCAGAAGCTACAACGATTCATCGGACATTCCATGTAGCTTCACGCGGCAAACGTACTTTGTCCGAGTTAACTCCTGATCGAGGAAATGATACAATCACTCCTCCGAACTCGTCGCCAATTTGACGCAAAACCTCGCCCCTTCTGGCGACGAAGTGACGGTGGTGCTTGGGGTCCACGGTCATCGTCTCTTCAACCACGTTATCCTGCAAATGAACGACTTGTTTTCTCTCGGGCCTTCTAAGTCCAACTGACAAAGCCTCCATACCAGTCCTTTGATTCTGCCTTCAAGCTCGGCTTTCGCTGCGGCGACGGCCTCCTTGGTTCCAAGGATAGTGATGATCTCCCTGTCCTGGTCCTTGTCTCCTGGGAAAATGATCCGGGCACCAGTCTGATCTCGAATGGCCTGCACGTTGGCACCATGGCGCCCAATCAAGAACTTATGGTGCTCTGGGCGTGCTCGCACCTCCGCAGACATGTTCGACAGCTGTTTTTCATTGGCCATAGCTTGAAGCATCTGCCGGGCCTTCTCAACGTCGTCCTTCGGGCCGCGGATTGTCACCTGAAGGTGAAAATGTCTCGAAATGACCTAGCTGTTCTCCTACAATTTATGGCGACTTTACTTTCTCCAAAGTTCAGTATGTAATGGAACGGTTAAGACATCTTTTTTTCACGTAAGTGTCAAATGGGAACATCTCAATCATCATTCGACCCGCACAAACTACAACAAGGACGTTTCAGACACACATACCTTGTCCGACTTCGACTCAGGTGGTGGGAACTTGATGCTCACACCGCCGCAGTCGTCCATAACGGATTGGATGAGCTTTCCACCGGATCCAATCATGGTGTTGTGAATCTTGCATGGAATCGAGATATCCGCGCTCACCACGTTGGCCATCTCGGTCTGGATTTGCTGTATTTTCTTGACCTAACGAAGTTGTGTGAGTTGCTGCTGGAACTTTAGTAGAGATCATTTCACTCACAGCTTTTTCAACGTCCGCTTTCTTGCCGGTGACAGTGATCATGTCTGATTCGGATCCAGATTCAGGCAGCTCAATGCGCGTGTCGGTCTCGGTGCGTAGCTTACGAATGGTGGCGCCGCCCTTGCCGATAATGTACTTGTGGAACTGCTTGAAGATTGGGACTTTCTCCTGCGAGAATCACACGCACTCGTTAAGACAACCGACGCAAGAATAACAAGCTTTCAATTAACTTACCTGATATGAACTCTCCATCAGCTCCTTAATCCTCCTGTTCAGCACCCTGGCACATTTCTCAACATCGTCCTTGGGGCCACGGAGCTTCACTATGTCGGACTTGGAGCCGAGATCGGGGAAGCTGATCTGCAAGGGGCAAAATTCAGGCCAAACATATTTTTATAGCTACATCACAGTTGATGAGCCTAAGAATGGCTCTTGAAAATACCTGGACGTTAACGAAGTCCTCCCTCATCTTTTGGATGTTCTCTCCTTTGGGTCCGATGAGCTGCCGATGGAAGCGACTTTCAATGATCAAATCCTTCTCGCGTTCGTTCTCCATCTTGTGTACGAGACCCTCGAGCTCCTTAATTAAGAATGAAAAACAAAAAAAGTCCAAATAAAGCTCCGACCAAGGATGACACAAAACATCAACTGACTTATCTAACTTCAGTAATGATGTGGTGGTTAAGATTGATTTCATTGATTCGCTCAATTAGCAAATACTTCTGGTCATCATAATGTTAAAGATGGGAAGGCCCATGAGCCAAGTCTTACCGCTCTAGCCTTGTCGACTCCCTCTTTGCTGCCCTCAATCCTGATGGTGGCGATGCCTTGAGCAACGTCGGGAATATTGATCATTACGTCAGTCTCTTGCTTGATTTTGTTCACTGAAATGAAATGGCATCTTAATCCAGTCACTAAGCAGTAGGTCTCGATCGATAGCACTGAAGTTCTCAGAAATCATAATAAGCAAAGTAGACGAGCACAGCCCAGCAACCTTGGCCAACCGCTAAAGAGAGCAACACGAAAACCGCACAACTCTCTCAACAGCGGCCAGAGTTTGACGCCAGAACGACGTGCTCACTTTCAGACGACGCGCATGAGAATTGTCATCAAATTCAGCAAATGGAGCTCGTTTGTAGACAATCAGTCAAACTCACCAGTGGATCCTCCTTTTCCGATGATGTGCTTGTGGTACTTAGCATCCACGTTAATCTCCGCGTACGCCATTCTGTCCACCAGGTCCTGCGCCTGTTGCTCCAGGCTTTCGCGAGCCTTCTCCACCTCATCAGGAGGGCCTTCAACCTTTATTTTGTCGCCTTCCCCCTTTTTGTCACCTTCTCCCTTCTTGTCGCCTTCTCCAAGGAACTCGACGTGAACCTGAAGGCACAAGATTTCAGACTTCACGTTCACGCCAACAGATTGTAACAATCGTACTGTACATAACTGCAAGCTACAAGTTCAGGTTGCCGGTAATATCATCAGGCTAGGCCTATCAAATGACACGCATTAAGGATGTCATCAGTACTTTCTTTTTTTAACCCTAACGACGTAGCCGAAAGTTTCTCACTTACCTTAGGCAGCTCATTGGTGAGCTTCTGAATGGTTGCGCCCTTCTTGCCTATGATGTACTTATGCAGCCAGGTCGGGCAGCTCACATCATAGCTAAGCACGGAGTTGGCCTTCTCGTACACCTTAGTCAGGGCTGAAAAGAGATAGAGAACTATTAGCACGTCAATTCTAAGGTGTACAGGGCTGATAACCATGCGACCACGAATCAGGCTCATTAAATCACAAGCTCTCACGGAGAAATACTGGATATCAAGACAATGATTTGTCATCACTTCGGACTGTTTCAATGCAATCGAAAGTGTTGGCACGTACCTGTTCCCAACTTCTCCTGAGGTCCCCTCAGAGTGATTGTCTCACTGCTAGACTCCGAGCTGGGCATCTCGACAAAGACTCCAGTCTCAGCTAGGATCTCGTTGATGCTGTTTCCTTTGGGTCCGATTATGTACTTGTGTTGAGTCTTCTTCACTTCCACGCTGACCTCGCTGAACTTGCGCTCCTGTGAGAGGAGAAAACGAACCCGTGTAAAGCACCAGAAGGATGAACAGATCTGCTTTTCTCTAATCAAGGATTTCATCAGTGCGCAAGGATAAGACATCAGACGTCAGAAGAACGAAAGTTTTGTTTTATTCATCACGTCACAAAGACTGCGGGCTCGGCCAAGGGAATCTTAAACTCACCATGTCCTTGTGCAGTTTCTGAATCTGCTCGATCACTGCCATGACGCCTTCCTTCTCTCCTGCCACTGAAATCTCGTCCTTCTGTACGCTGAGGGGAGGGATGTTGATGCGCACGTTCGGATATTTAGAGACCAGGTTGCGGGAGGTCTCGCCGCCGGCGCCAGAGATGAACGGGTGGTACTGCTTAGCGATGTGGAGAACCTCGTAAGCCTGTTTGGACTAGGGAGAGGAAAAAACGGTTTATCACATGCGGCTACATTCACTCCTTTTGCACCACTGAACATGAAATCCACGTTGATAGCAACAACAATAGACGTTTGCAACATGCCTTGGGTGCGTAGGCTTCTCACCTGTTCATCTGACGTGATCCTGATCTCATGCAGAGCCTTCTCGATGCCTTCCTTCGTCCCATTGATAGTGATTTTGTCGCTGTTTTCGCTCACCTACCAAGATCAAACAAGTCACAAGATGTGCGCCAGGAATGACTTCAGCACAAAAATTGCTATAATGAGTAATAATGAGATATGGAATGGCAGGAAAAGTTACATACAAGATTCTATCAATCATTGCAAATGTTTTTTTTTTTTTTTGGGGGGGGGGGGGGGGGGGGGTATTAAAACTTTTTCCAAAAAAAAATTAACGTCTTGAGGGCAAGCTT
>JAAUXU010179102.1_pt1 | contig 14938 bp, 20 predicted proteins | sample 7278151 | NCBI WGS metagenome assembly JAAUXU01 (sample SAMN14350113, study PRJNA611818) | marine sediment metagenome | isolation source: surface marine sediment (1.8m) | place: French Polynesia: Moorea | collected 2018-08 | reverse complement strand
GACGACCCCCTTTAACCAAAAAAGGTCACATTTTAGAACTAAAGAAGGCCCTAAAAATCAACTTTTCCGTCTTTCCCGCCGCTGTACGCTCACTTGTGGCCCCCACTGTACATGCAAGCATGTAAACTTTTCCTCCACCAGCCTAATACATACTGTAGAAGGTGGGTGGACCGTGTACGACTTTAATGCTATGAATCGACGTCCCAATCGTCATGAAGCCACGGTGTGTGTGCTTCAGCATTACGTGCACTTTGCACAATACTGAAAGCTTTCTTTGCTTCCTGGCGAAGTGACACCCGTTGTTGTTCTTTTGATCAGCTCAGCTATTGTCACCATGTAACTTATATCACACCATAATTATCTTTGATCATGATTTCCTCAGGTCTCCTCAGCATCCAGCTCTTTTTGCTGCGGTGGACGGCACAGGAAGACTTGATCTGTGGAACCTCAACTCTGATACTGAGGTGGCCACAGCATCTGTTGTCGTGGAGGGCTCGCCAGCTATTAACAGGGTCTCTTGGACTCAGTCAGGTAAGTCCTGACATTTCTTCAACTGGCAGTCAATAATCAGAGGCAGCACGTCGAAGCCGGATTATGTGGAGCAATTTTTCGATCTGTTTCAGGTCTTCACGTGACAGCTGGTGACGATGCAGGCAAGATCTGGGTCTATGACGTCGGCGACCAGGTGAACTTGAGCTTATGTCTGTACCTTACTTTGTGTGACCTGTGCTTCTTTTCGCTCCTGCAGCTGTCCATGCCTCACGCTGACGAGTGGTCCAAGTTCATGTATACCATGCAAGACCTGAAGAATAACCAGCAGGACGAGGACTTTGAGCTTAAAATGATGGGCGGAGGACACCATCATGGACATCACCATCACCACGGACCCATCCCGGGCGCTCCAGGCGGCTCCGCCTCGCTCATGTTAGGTGGAACCGGCGGAGTTGGTGGAGGAGGTGGCTCTGGCCCTGGGAGCCTCTCCTCCCTGCCCTCGATGTCAGGATCGCCGATGCGATGATCGGCGGACTTTAAAGATTTTAAGTGTTATGGTGATGGTAATCAGAGGAGAACAGTGATGGTCAAATGTACCAAAAACTTGGCGTGCAGACAACTTCCAAAGAAGAGGACTTCATTGCTACAGTATATATTTTGCTCTGTGAAGTTGAGCTTTGTGTGAATAAGAGCTTTGCCGGCGCTCAACAACTGCACCTCCAAGTCTTCTAAAATACTTTCTTTCATTACAGAGTGTATTCTGAAAGTCCTGACTAAGAAGAGAAGAGCGGCGCAACAGGTGAGGGTTAACATTACAGTAATATTTCCGTATCTGATCTTGAACGGTTTAATAGCCAGAAAAAGACATAGTCCTATCCTTGGTCACGCTTGACCCTTCTTGACCAAGCACCTCGCCGCAGAAGTCATGTGTAATAGTGATATCACGACTATGAAAAGTTCTCCTTTTTGCTTTTTTAGAGGAAGCATAGCAAGAAATTCTTCATGCACCATGCAGCGGTCGCTCCCTCTTCTACTACTGTACGTGTGACTTCTCCCAAAAAATCGAACATGGCTTCGAACGCCACTCCCAGTACGACGAGCACGGCCCTGGGCTCGACAAGCGCAGGCGGCGCGCCCACTCAGACCTATGAGCCCATCAGGGGGCTGGCGGACATTAAGTCTATTAGGGACCTTGACGAGGCAGCCGTCAGAGACATCTTAAGGCATCACACCACGGACCAGGTAAGAGTCATGCGTGTCTTGCACTAAAGGTGGGCCTAATTATGTGTACAATGCCATTACTAGACTCTGGAAGTAGTGGAGATGGGAGTCATCACTGACATGTCTGGACTCAACGACGCCTTCAACTCTACCATCTGTAGCCTTAAAGTGAAGGCCAAGTTCGGGTTCGAGGAGTCGAATGAGCAACAAGAAAAAGACTTTAACTTTGTCATCAAGAGTCCCCCGAAGATGAACTTCATCCGGATGGTGCACAAGTTGTCGAGACCATTCTTCAACGAAGTCTCATGGTATGGTCTCATTGTACATGACAGCGTCCTGCAGATCAACACTACACTTTATGTGCAGTATGTACTTGGCCACAATCACCTTACTGGAGCTCTCCCATCTTAGGTACTTGGACTTGGTTCCCCAGATCGAGTCTGTGGACGGTTCCATGGCCCATCTCTTGCCCACTTGCTATCACGCGTATTCGTCGTATTATGCGAGCTCTGAAGGACAAGGCACCTTCTGCACCAAGAAGTGTCCTTGGTGGTGCTGGCTAACCTGTAAAAGTCCTGAACGTGGGGTGCTTGTGCTTGAGAACGTCAAGTTGAGACAGGGCCGCAGTTACACCATGTTCAACAAGCGCCAGCCACTTCCTCTGGACCACGTTCAGCTCATATTCCGCGAGCTCGCCCATTTTCACGGCAAGTGGCTCAAGTGGATCGCGCTGGCCAAAGAAGGGAGGTTGCCCAAAGGGGAAGGAAACCCGCATCCAATGTCCTTCAAGAATTTTGAGGTGAGAGGCTCTTAGTTGCTTGACTACAGTCAAAAGCTGAGATGGACGCCTTCTCTGTTTAGTCCACGTACAACACGCAGAGGCGCATCCCGAAGCTGTTATACAAGCAGTTGAAGAATGTAGCTAAGAAGACTGTGATCAAGATATTGAAGAAGAAGGGAGGAGAAGAAGAGAACATCGCGTAAGGGTTTCTGTAGTCCGAATCATGGATGCATTTGAAGGGACCACTGAATTATCTTTGCAGCAAATGTCGCCGCTTCTTCGACGACGTGGCCATGCGCATGCTTAGCCAGTACATGCGCCAGCCTCCTGGCAAGGTCTTCACCCTCTGCCACGGGGATTTCTGGTCGAACAATATACTCTTCAATTATGGCGACGAGGAGGAAGCAAGTGTGGGTGGAGAAGGAAGTTCGACGAAGAGAACGCCGAAGGACCTCATCCTCATAGACTTCCAACTCATCAACTACGGGCACCCTGCCTACGACCTGGTGTATTTCACTTACCTGAACACTGATCTTGAGTTCAGGGACGCGCACCTGAAGACTGTGTTGCGCACTTACTACGATACTTTCGCACCCTACGTCCACGAGGCACTCACTGAAGACTTTAAGTATTCCTTCGAGGACTTCGTCGCCGACTTCGAGTTCCACAGACCCTTAGGGTTTACCACGGCATGCTCGGTCATGCCAAACGTCCTCTCGGACTGCCAGGTAATACATAACAGGTTAACTTCTGTCCGAGAGCGCCCGTATAAAGCGAAGTGTTTCTTGTAGCTGAACCTTGAGACGACCGGGTGCTTGGCACTTCGAGAACTCCAGCGCAAACAGCAGCAGGAGCTGGAGGACGACGAGAATCCGTCTAGTATAGAGATCAGGAGGAGGATCGTTCAGATGATACACGAAATGGCCAGGGAAGGCGTTATATGAAGAGAAGTAGGAGTACCCTTACCTTTTTGTGCTACGTACATTCGTGTGTTTAAGTGTGACTGACCCGGTGTGCCCTTTATAGCATGAGCAAGTGCAACATCTAATCTCCCCCAGGCAATGGCCATGGCTAGAAAGAAAAGGTACCTCAATTCCATATCGAGCATAAGATAGATTCTTCTCCATGTTCGAATGTTCGAACTCTTTGTGCCGTCTGCATTGGCATTTACCGTTCTTAGCAGATAAAGTCATCCAACGGATAGATTGACTACTTTCTATAACGTACATGTATTTCTTGTTCTGCCATAACACTAAAGCCATCCCTGATGTGTGATGTTTACCGATGTATGTACGCGCTTACTACATATGCCGCTTATAATCTATTCCCCTAAGCTTTAAAGGTATGAATGAGCATGTACTTATAGCATTCTACATTAATTTACCTGTGTCCTGAAACAGTATACAGAACGGTCTATTTTACTGCTACAGTGTAATTACTTCCATGCCGTATGTAAAGTACATTTGCTTATCCGTCTTCTTTGCTATGTGGAACCATGTAGTATACATAAGGACAGTGCTGGGCTGCTTAAACTTGCTCGCAAGTAATTTCTAGTAACCTAGAGATGATTGCGTTCGAAACTTTGCCTCGTTTTCCTTGTGAAGGAACAAGCGACAGAACAGTAATTTCTATGAAAGCTACGAAATGAAGTACGTAGGTTGCGTCTGTGCAAACCTGTAAACGCCCTCATATCATCGTATACGGTATATATTAGAAGTGTGAGGTGATTTATAAAATACGAAGAAACTATTTTGAAGCCAAAACACATACTCTGTAGATGTATCGCTGAGTGTACCTATATAAACTTTTATCAAAGAATCTCGTTCGTTCTGTTTCATGAATCCGTGCATGCTTCAGCATAAATATAACAAGGAATGCATAGATGCAGGGACCATGACTTGAGTGACAGTTCATCTCTTGTCCCCACCGACGTAGACGTTTCCGGACACGTAGATCTGCGAGGCCGTCACCATTCGTGACGGAGCAGTTCAGGAAGCGCTCGCAAATCAGGACTGGTGTCCTTCCTTCACAAGGGTGAAGACGATGCTGACGTCGTTGACCTCCTGGACGGTTCCTCCTGCCAGTCCAAGGAACGAAAGTGCAGCTGCTCCAGTGGTACTTTCACTGCAACGGTGCAAGTTGACGCAGTACGACAAGAAGTACTAATAAATTATAATTTTTTGCACTGTTGAAGGGTGTGCCTATAAAAAGTCCTGGTTAGGAAGGTAGTACCAAGCAACCTCTTACATCAACTACACGGGATGGGCCCATGAGGGTGGGCCCCTTGAGATGAATCTTTCTTTTTTTTTTTCAAAATGTGTTCTCATCAGAAGTTGTGACTGATGTGGAAAAAGAGATTCCATCCCATCAGACTGCCAGTGGTCCACACAAAAAGGTGCTACAAGGCCGACAAGGTGGGGACCTTCCTGAAGGACACCGGTCAATGCTATTGTCACTGTATGAGATTTTTATTATAAAATGTGATCCTTCTGATGAAAAAAGTACTAATACACTTTTTTGAGAAATTTAATTTTAGCATACTTTATGTAGTAAACTCATGGCCAAATGTGAGGCACCTTATGACTTCAAGCTACGAAAAAGTGTGATCATACTTTTTTGCTCAGAAGGGTCACATTTCATCAGTCACAACTACTGATGAGTGTGCATTTTGGGAAAACAATCGTCTCAAGGGGCCCACCCTGGTGCACATGTGTTCTTTCTATTTGCTGCAGTAGCGGCAACAGCTTTCTGGCATGATGCCACAGCTCCTTGCAGTGAAACCCTCACTTTTGCCATCATGTCCGGCGTGGTGCAGGCGGTGTTCGAAACGATCAGCCTGAGGGAGAACCTACCCCTGTGGTTGTCTCTTGACGAGGATCTTCTGGAGGAAAGGATCTCTTTCTTGGCCGACATCCCGGAGACGCGTTTCGACAAGCACCTGGAGAAGCAGGCCAGGCTGGCGCAGAAGAACGACTCGCTCGCCCACGCGTTTGCGAAAAAGGCGTTGCAGTGCAGAGATGATCGCACAAAGGCGCTTCAGTGTCTGAACAAGGCTTACGTGCTCGCCTCGGAGGAAGCGAGACCTTCGATCTTACGCCAGCGTGCGGTTCATCTGGAACGACTGGGGAAACATCAGCGATGTTTGGAGGATCTGGCAGAGCTCAGGGAGAACTTAGACGAGGAATTGCTGCACGTCAAATGTCGCTGCCTCGTGGCTTTAAAGGAGAAAGAACTCGCTCAGAGGTGCTTCGTCGATCTGTTGAAGTTATCCGAGGACAGCGCCGAGTTGCAGATGCTACGATGTCAAGTTGAAGGTTTGGAAGAGGCGGTCACGGAAGAAACCCGGTGTGACAATGTCAGTCCGGGATTCTCGCCCTCGGTGGAGGTCAAGGTGAGCAAGGAGAAGGGGCGACATCTCGTGGCGAAGAAGAATGTCGCTGCCGGTGAGGTCATTTGCACTGATGAACCCAAGATCAAAATGCTTAATGCTGGTCATGCGAGAGTGCGATGTTGGAACTGCTTCTGCCAGCTCGCTCAAGCTCATTTTGCATGCCACACCTGCACCGAGGTCGTGTACTGTAGTTCCAAGTGCAGAATCCAGGCCGACAGGTCCTATCACAGGTACGTACTGTACAATGTACTGCCGGATCATCCCAAGTGACTCACACGTCCTTTGGATTAGCGCCGAGTGCGGTCTGCTTGGGCTAGTGTTCTGCGCAGGCATTGGATCTTGGGCTCTTGCATTGCGCGCTCTAGCGCTCACAACTACCTCGACCGAGAGTCTCTTAGCGGAGAAAGACTTGGTCACGCACATTGGACGCTCAGGTATGGGCGCTCCAGAGCTCATGAAGGAAGCTCTTGTCGTCGTCTTCCTCTACAGACTTCTTAGGCCGCCTGACGTACAGTGAGTACACTATAACATTGCTGCTTTTTTGGTCTACAAGCTGGTCATTGGTCATCGTAGTTCTTCATTCGATATGAACCTCGCCCTCCAACTCCATCACTTCATGCGGGTGATTCAGTTCAACTGCCACGAAGTTACCGGCGAGGAGGATTCGTCACCGGTGATCGGTTTCGCAGTCAATCCCTCGCTGGCCCTCATCAATCACTCCTGCGACTCTAACTACGGACGGGTTTGGGACTTCCGGACAACCTCGCTGACAGTGCACGGTTATGCTACCCGGCCCATAGCTGCCGGTCAGGAGATATTCGACTCGTACAGTGGCACCTTCGCCACGTCGGACATCACTGAGAGACGAGAAGTCCACCAAAGATACCTCTTTGAGTGTGACTGCATAGCCTGCGTGCAACAATGGCCTACGGCAGATCTACTGAAACATGAAGTGAAGAGACTACCCGCGTCTGGTTTCAAGGTAGGTGATGTACTGCATAGAGCAGGGCAACGCAAAGTCCATCACGCACATCAGTACCAAACCTTCATCGCTCCAGCCGACCAGAACATTTCATCGACCTCGCCTATCTAAATTACAGAATTCATCCCGTAACGGCGCCAAAGAGCTGGAGTCTGTGCAGTCTCAAGTATCTGCCAGCAATCTGGAGGCCAACTTGAAGTTGATGACACTCGCTAGCAACGTTTTGGCGCCGCCACACCGGCTGCTGGTCACGATAGAAGCCAGGGTGCACGCCCTGCTGAGGAAGAAACACGTTGGCATGCAGGAAGACGAGAGGTGATTCATTCTGTAGCCCGTTGTTGCAGAATTCAGTCCGGTAACTATTTTCTCTGCGCATGTGCTTCCAATTTGACATTTCTGATGTTTCTACTCCTGTGGAAGATGTAAGCTGGAGCTTTCTGGCGACGGGAAGATGTTACGTCGATAATACTCACTCAAGCACCAACTACCTCAAGAAGAGGTCGGTGTTGCGAAAGCTGGATTGATCTCTAAAAGAAATGATCAAGAACAGTAGTATCATGCCAAACTTAGCTTCGTCCTCTTTAACTTACTTGATTGAGTCGTTGTGGGCTTTGTACTCTGTAACGGTGCCAGGAGGCAAATTGAGCACTCGGCGGAACGTGTCCCTGATTCGGTTAGTCACCGCGTAGTCGTTGGCTGTGCGATTCCAGATGGAAATGATGTCCTCCTAAGCAGGAAAGATTTGATTTAGTGGAACCGTCCTGAGTCAGTTTTCCGCCTCACCTGGAACCGGATTGAGACGACTGCTCCGCAGATCTCCTCCCCCACCATGAACTGTTCACCGAGCATAGCCAGAATCAAATTCTCCCAGCATCTGGACGCCAACGACTTGCGTAGGCGGACAATCCACTTGCCTCCGTACAAGTTGGCTTCGTCCTGGAGGGTGGGAAATTCAGGCAAAATAGCCACCAGCGCTACTGGAGTGAGTGTGTCACTCATCATCACTTACCTCCCACATGGGCTTTATGCCCTCCTTGAACAGATGAAAATCCGAGTGCAACTGCAGCTCTCCAGGTCGAATGAGGTGACTGTAGAGAGCCCAGAACTGCTCGCAAGTGGCGAAGCGACCCACCAGGCGAAGATTTTGGTCAAAGTTTTGCTGCTTCCCACCGGCGGTCTTGCGGCTGAACCAGAGGCAGTACGTGGACTGCAGCCGATTATGGGAGGGAGGAATCTCCAGAGGAGGCAAGGCCTGCAACGAGCAACAAATGAGCGTCCACTACTGCGATTACGCTTGGGTTTCTTAGTTTTCGTAACCATCACCTGCTTGGAGTTGTCCTCCTCCAGCTCGTCGCTGTCATCGCTTACTCCCAACCTGTTGTGTGAAGGCAAGAGCAAAAGAAGTTGTTCCGCCGGATCGGCAAACTGTACAACATTGTTACTGACGCCTGGAATTTGTTGCTGGCCATCGCCAAAGTCTGTTAGAACTCGGAGGAATAGGTAGACCCCACCGAGACGCTCGACCACAGCCTGCGATTGGATCCGGGGTTGAGATGTTCACGATGAAGAAGTCACTCTCGAGATGAACGACTCGCGCTGGATTGTTGCTGCTGGCCTTGGCGACGCAACAACTGCCAAATGCGTTCAAGAAGGTCTAGTCCTGCTTTGTGCCGCTGCTGACGGCCTGCTGACTCCGCTTGTGCTTGCCTTGGTCGGTGGTGGCTGCAGATCATGTATGCATAGATTGACTATGAGCGGCAGATCCGTCCCTCTGTCGTCAGCTGTTAGTGGAGGCCAAACTAGTGTGACCAGTTAAATTCGACCCAAAACTGAACACATACTGCTCTTCCAGAGGTGCGAACTGTAAAATGCGATGGGAGTCTTGAGGATGCTTTTTGTTTCATAAAACTATCACTCATTGGCAGTTGCGGCTGATGTGGAAAGTAATGAGATCTCGCCATGAAGTGCAGCGATGCTGCCAAGGTGGTGGAGTAGGGGACCTTCCCGTAGGACATAGGTAAGTGTGATTGCCACTAAATGGATGTTTTATCATCAAATATGACCATGCAGTACAGAAAGTTTTTCACTGCATACTTTCTGACGGCCGAGCTAAAAATTCGGCCCGAGTCACGGCTCGGGTCGTACTTTTACGAGTCAAGCGCAACTCGTGATCATCCGTGATGGTTTCGAACAATGAATGAAATGTCGAACTCGAGTATCTATCGATCATTACGCATCAATCTCGAACAGTTGGCGAACGTGTTCAAAAATTCCCAGAGCTAAAGAACAATAATCTAGGGCACTCTAGATATTTTGTTTAGAAAGTCTTCAAAACACCACTAGCCGCAGGTTATTGTATAGCCCAACCAGCGTTCCTGAATTGTCACTGAACTGGTTGCGCTTCTTGGTCATGATGTCTCGAGCCCTGTTTTGTGGGTATGGGCAAATTTTCGAACCGTTCGACTCCAAGTCGGACACGTTTCGAGCCTCGCAGAAGCCGCGAACTCGAGCCGTTGGCGAACATGTTGGAAGATCGAAGCCATCACTAGTAACCATCACCACCACAAACCAGAAGAGGTAGAGCATGAACGGTGACGGCGGCTCCGCTTCGCCCGAAGCGACTTCCTCGGGGTCGCGTCCGCTGCCTGTTGTCGGCAAGTGCTGCGGTCCCGTCGACATCAGCCGGGTAAGTGCGTCCGACACTCCAGGGAGGGACTGCTACGGGGACTTTCATGCTCTTCATTTACCCAGTTCTTGCTCAACGTGCTCGACCGCCGGGCGACTCAGGCCCAGGACACGGATGACGTCAAGTGCCTGCGCCGATGCATCGAGATCTTGATCGGCTCTCCCAACTTGTCGAAAGAGATTGACGCGTCTCTGTCCCGCTCTAAGATGTCCTACGCGGTGCGCCCCTTCCGGGTGCCCGCGCAGGAGAAGCAGCGGCTCAAGGGCAACTACCACAGAAGGAGTCTCAATCTCGATGACCAGAAAAAGCTGAGTGGTGAGAGTGTTGTTGCCCTGGATGATGACTGGTGCCAGATCACTATGTTCGCCGTTCAGTCCTTCGTTCTAGATCCGGTTGCTCCAGTGAGAAGGGTCACCAGCTTTACCACGGCAAGCTGTTGCGCGCCAAAGGCGATCGCCCCGTCATGATCCCTCTGGTGAAGTCGCGGGATCAGTCCCTCAAGGACCCCCGGAAGCACGTCTACATTTGTGCCCCCGACGCTGACTGGACTGCCGTTATTGATGACGTCCGCAATGTTTAAATCGCTCGTTTATGATAAAACTTCCTTCATTTTCTTAATAATTAAACCGCATTGCATTTATTGTAGTAAGGTAGGCTTCTATGAGCTCCCTATCCCTCGAACAATACCGCGCTAATAACTTCTTACTCCACTCAGCACCCTGGGAGCGGCTCCTCATCTCCTCCTTGTAGGACCGCGCGTCGTTACTCCTGCTCGCCCGCCACAGGTAAATTCTTTCTTTCTTGTCGAAGCCCCAAAGCGCTATCGGGCGTGCCCGCAGTCGATCTCAGCACCGGAGAACCAAAAGCCTCGGCGGACGCACCAAATCAGAGAGTGGAGGAAGGAGCAAGTGAATCTTAAGGTAGGAGGACTAGGAGAGAGAGAGAGTTTGAGTGAGCTGAGCCAGGTTAAATTTCTCCAGCCCCTCGCATGCCCAACACGAAGGAAAAGGAGTATGTGAGCAGTGTGCCAGGTGACGACCACGGATAAATAAGACGGTTGTGGAGAACAGTGACAACCAAGAGGTAAGCAGCACAATCTTGTAACCCTAACACTCTGTAGTAGACGCGTACACGAGTACAATCGCTGCAAATCCTAGGGGCTTGCCACCATGGACTACGGAGGCGGCGGCGGCGGCTCCGACAGCCCCCAAACCTATCACACCTCCAAGTACATTCGTAACTGCCGGGCAGTGGGTGTCCTATGGGCCGTCTTCACTGTATGCTCCGCTGTGCTCAACGTCGTAGTGTTCACCTCTTCCCAGTGGGTGGGCGACACCTCCCTCTCAAAGGGGCCAGGACACTTTGGCCTGTGGCGCTTCTGCACCGTGTTGTCCGGGGGCGACCTCTCCGAAGAGAGCGTTGTGTGCATCGGCGACCTCAACAACTTCTCATCTATCTTGTCTCCTGCGTTCAGGGCGTCCACCATTTTTGTGGGCTTGTCTGTCATCGTGGCAGTGCTATGCGTCGTCGCCTTCTTTCTCTTCTGCTTCATGAAGAGCAACTCTGTGTTCGAGTTGTGTGGAACCATGCAGACCCTGGAAGGTAGGAAACAGACTCTTTGAACTCCGCATGTGCCCTGATTGGGCGCTTCCCCGTCTTTTTCCTTGCGCTGCTCCCGCCAGATGGACTCCTTGTCCTTGGTATTGGTGGCGTGACACGCGATGTCGCGGACGTAGAACCTGAGGGCAAACAAATAGTTTGGCAATCAAATGAGACGAGCTCGATTGTTCATTCTTCTCTCTTCATGCGCGCATCGTTTCATGCAAGAGTCGCACGAGTTATTGGTAGAGAGAAGAAGAATTGCTATGCTGATGCCCGTCAGCTCTTTCATGTTCTGTGTGTGCAACGTTTTTCTTATTGCATGTTGACATGCACAGTGTGAGTCAAAAACATCCGTCGCTCTCCATTTTCGTGAATCACACTGTGCCTGCTTCAAGCACTCACGGTTCAGGCCTATGGCAATCAAGACCGGTTCACTTCGGAGGAGGGAGTTAAACTCTACTCAAAGAGTGTTTTCATTAGTGCTTTGAACAAGTAGTGACAAAGACGAGCTGGAGTCAAAGGTCAGGTGCGTGATGAACCCTAAAAAATCAGTCATGAAGTCGGTGACGATCAGATCCTCTGTGCCGTGAGACGCGGCCAGCATGTTGAGAATGCACCATGACCAACACAGAAAGACCAGGAAGACAGAAAAGGAAGAAGCCACTAGCCAAAGCAATTTAATTCTTGAAAATAGACATTTGTCCGCATATGTACAATTGTCAGAATACTTCAGAACTGTGAGAAGAGCAGCATCAGATGTATCTTCAGTCACATGTCCATGAGAACTATCATCAAATCCTCTTAGGATCCTTAAACGATGACTTCTTTACCTTGCGTGCTTCTCACAATTAGTTATGCAATGTAAAGTGTTGTTGTTTTCAATCTTTAAGCCTCGACGTCATTAACGCTGAGATAAACACGCATGTTTGAAGCGTCTCCCTCGCCTGCAACAAGGAAACTGTTTGTGGTGTGGGAATTTCCTGGACAGTGGCCGTCTTCTTTAGGAAGTGAAGCGACTGCAGCGTTTTTTGCCGCGCCGATCGCGTTGATGGATGATAGCGTTAGCATCGTTGCCGACGATCTCTTCGAAATAACCTGTGAACAAAAACAAAGCTATGATGTACGCTCTATGAGCGCGAGGAAATCTGCGATGGAGCAAAAAGTAGCCGACAGACGTTGAGCAATATGTACGTGTACTCGTTCATTTAGGAATCTGCTTGGCCATCGGGATCATTGCCTTCCCGGCGGGGTGGGACAACGATCACGTGAGGTCCATCTGCGGCAGTGAGGCAGACGACTTCCTGCTGGTGAGAGTGTATACGTATGCACGATTTCGTAAAGGTGACGTGATGATGATGACGTTTCTTCAAGGGCTCCTGTGGCGTTCGCTGGGCGTTCGTGCTGGCCGTCATCGCCTTCTTCGACGCGTGGATCCTGGCTTGCCTCGCCTTCACCCTGGCCCATCGCACCGTGCACCCCCTGCCCGTCACGGAATCGCCCTACATGAACCCGGCCTCAATTTACAAAGGTATCGTGGTCTCAATACGTGTTGTGCATACTCAGCTTGGACGTGCCCTATGTGATAAATATTGTCTCAGGCGAGATCAACAGCGGCTTCCTCGGAGACACTCAATCTCTGACGGGCTCGAGGAAGTCTCTCTCGGTGCAGCCGGTTATGATGATGCCGCAGCCGCCGCCGCCGGCACCGCCACAATTGGAAGGGAATAGATCTGGACCAAGTTCGCCCTACACCAGGAACGCACACAACATTCAAAATTTTCAATTATAGACAAGAAGAACCATAACGGGAGAATCGTAACCTGTAGCATTAGGGTTATTTGCTCGTGTTGGCCATACCCACGTGCAGTCACTATACAGATGATGCTATCAACCCTTTTCGAGCAACTTCTTGAGCTAATGTGATGACATGCTGCATGTGCACGTGCACATCCAGTCCGGGCATCTTGGCCACCTGGCAGACGAAGCTCCCCTCCGATCTCCCTTTTTCCAACTTGTACAGGAATAACACGGCGGAATCCCGAGCTAGTTGCGAATACCCCTCTGTCAGCGGCAGTGAATGAGGTCAGACGTACATATTGCGCACTGCGACTCCACCAGACTAAAGATACTGTCCAGAAATGAAGTGTTAAACTCTCTGACCTGAGATGCGATGTGCCACATCTTAGATAGTGTTTAAGTCGGCGTTGGACACGTAGTCGACGTAACGCGCGTAGACGTCGCTGGAGTTGCGTCTCGACTGACCAGGATTGAAGGCCTCTACGTTCATTATGACGTCCTGTTTTACAGGCTGGCCAGGGATGGAGGGACTGCTGGTGCAGTGCATCGAATGCCTGAATAGCGACGCGAGATTAGGCGAGTCCTATGAACGAGACTAAAAGACTTATAAGTCCCACTGTTCAGGGAATGACGTTAGGGACAGTATAGACGTGATGAACCTTCATACCACACTGAAGGCATGGATGGCCTCTCCCCAGTCCCAGAAAACTTCAAAAGGGACAGAGGAAGTAAGAACTCCTCCGTGGACGAAGTTGCCACCTGAACTGCCTACGTTAAGACGCCTCGGGTCAAGGAGAATCTCGTGCCTATGGCTGGCCAGCTCAAGTGTCAAGGGGCTGCCCACGAAGCTACTGCCACCGATCGCGGCATCTAGCGATGACAGTAGATGTAACTCTTTCTCTGCGAGTCCTTTGAGCAAGTGGGAGGAGGTGCTGGAAACCGGGTCAGCCGCCCGCAGCCTGCAACTGCTGAAGTCCTCCCCAGCACCATCTCCCACCACCTCCAAGCTCAATGGGAGAGCACAAAAAGGCGCTGCACCTTCTCAGAGACATCCTACACGTCAGTGTAGTAATGCTTTTGAAGCTCATACATTCGTTCTACGTAATCACGTGCCCAAAAGTTTTGTGGAGCGGTGATCCAGCACAGCGGCCATGCTTGTACTTAGTACTCGAGGGCCCGTGGACTGTGCTGCACAGTCCACGGGGTTCTCGAGCGTTCCGGCTGTAGCGGTCGTGAGGAACGAAGTTTCCGGAACTCCTGCGAAACCTCGATCTGACGCAATCTCTTAACACTCAAAGCTTCTCTCATAGAAATCTGTAGAATGTGCCACAGACTTCTTTGGGGTATAAATTTGTGTTCGCCATTCCTATGGAGCAAGTATCTCATCCGAAACGATCGAGAACACAACTGAGAAGCAGAAGCTACTAAGGAAGTGAAAAAGTCATGGCTGTGCTTATTCCGACCTTTTACCAAGAGAACCCGACCTCTGTGTTCTTGTGCGGCCCCCGCTATTATGACAGCATGGTCGTGCCCCCCTTACCCAGTTATAGGAGGAGAAGACACCCATTTCCTTGGGGGTCCCTCGTAGGCCCTCAGCTCTATGGGATTGTGGCAAGACATCCAGTTGGCAAAAACAATGTGTTCAAGACCACGGTGGACATGTCTGGCTTTTTCGCCAAGGACATAAAAGTCCGGCTAGAGCGCGAGTCAAGAGTATTGACTCTTCAAGCCAAGAGACAAGAACCAGGGATGATGAAATGTCTTGAGAAGTCGTTGACTTTGCCAGCAAACGTTAATGTGGACTCTGTCAAGCTCGAGATGACCAGGAATGGGCATGTCACAATTACTGGACTCAGAAGTAACGAGAAACTTGAGCAAGAAGGTAAGAAGAACCAAGAAGAGGTCACTCAGGAGCAGGCTGCAGCCGCATCCAGTGACCAGGTCCAAGCAGAGGTCACTCAGGAGCAGGCTGCAGCCGCATCCAGT
>JAAUXU010049734.1_pt1 | contig 14938 bp, 19 predicted proteins | sample 7278151 | NCBI WGS metagenome assembly JAAUXU01 (sample SAMN14350113, study PRJNA611818) | marine sediment metagenome | isolation source: surface marine sediment (1.8m) | place: French Polynesia: Moorea | collected 2018-08 | reverse complement strand
TATGTTTGAGGGTGCAAAACCAGGAGAAGTCCTCAAATCCTCTTTGCACAGGGTGAGTTTGCGAATAGAAAGAAGTAAAGATGTCCTAGTTTTGTCATGGATTGCGGGCAGCTTCTGTCTCTATTGTCCTTGTTGTGTCTCTAATAAGAGTAATACTTTCTGTAGTAACTTTTTTGTACCTGGTGTTTTGTCTCCAATAAGCGTGTCTCTATCAAGCGTGTTCCACTGTGCTAAAAGTGTAAGTGACTTGGTCAGAGGAGGTCAACACCCAGTCCTGATTTTTTCAAACACCGTCCCCTTATCGTGAGTCAATTCAGCCAAACCTTTGCGATTTCTGTTCAGCCCTCCGTACTGAACTCCTGTTGATGACTTTGTCTCTGACACTGACCCAGCCCTGACCTTCTGAAAGAGATGACACCGTTACCGGGTGACACAATGGTGTTCATCGCTTGCTCTTTTGCTCCAAGCTTCCTCACCTGTACTGGAGGAGTCTGCGTTCTGACAGTCGTGGGCGTCGAGGCTTTCATGACATTAGACCCATTTGAAAAAGAATAGAGGGAGCGTTGACTTTGGGTCGGTTGTGCCGGCTGTTGCTGCCGATGAACTGGAGGTTTGGACACTTGTGAAAGACCAGCCGAGTCTGATGACATAACAAGAATAGTCAAATACTCATTTTAGGCTTCCTCACTTACCATTTCCTTTTTGGTACGTTGCATTGTTGATCGTGGTTGGAGTTCTCCTTCCGCTGGCGTTGGTGCCGCTGCTGGAGTTGAACTTCCTGGCGAAGTCGTCTGCGCCCGCGACGGTCAAGTTCCTCTCCCAGTCTGCCTTGTAGGAGATGCTCTGGAGGGCAAAAGATGCGGAATCACCGGTCAAAAACGAGCCTCAGTGATTTTCACGTCATTATACCGAGCACCAGTGGATATTTTTCGACAATTGGAATATTGGACGTACAGGTTGGAACAGAATCCGCTGGCCTCTTTGTGCATTGGCTTGATTTTTCAAGAAGCTACAGCTTTACCAGGTGACATTTGATATTACTTAGCTCCCGTCACTTTTTTGGTAATAAGTTGCCCAGTCGGACCTCGATTCCACTCTTGACAGTTGTACCAGCCAGATGGAATCTTTGTGAACAGCTTAAAAACAGAATAAAGTCTAAGAGCTATCATGAGTCCCAAAGTCATGGGCAGTCACAGTTGACTCATCCCACGTGTGCTACTTGGTCAGCTTTGAATCCAGCCAGGGTGCAAAAGAGCTTGAACAAGTCTGTTCAGCATGCTTGACTGCAACAGGTCCATGCAGGGAGTTTGCTATAGCTCCTACAGGCACTTCAGACTCTTCTCCAGGGGGTCTTAATGCATGTGCACACGAAAAGTATAACAGCCGGTACAACTTTGGCCAACGACTGCTCTTGATGGCGGATTCCGCACGACTTTTTGCGAATTTCACCCCACCCCACTTCTTAACTGATTGAGTTGCGTGGCTGATGTTGGGCTTGTAGATGACTGGAGTTGGACTGACCGCCTTGGGCGGAAGCTGACTATAGGGAGAGGCTGCTGGGCCGATGGAAACACCCTGTAAGACAGTTCATTCTTCACTGAAACCCTTCTACTCCATTTGGCCGTACTGGTTCTTGGTGCTTCCGCTGATGTGACGGCCACATTCGAGCTGGGGAGGTTGTCAACTTGGGCTTGGGCTGAAATGGCTGAAAGTTACTATAGTTCTTTGGTCCTTCCATCAGATTCTTACAGTTGTTGCTGGAGGCACGTAGTGTTTCGTTGCTCCTTCCTATGGGGGTACAAAAGAGCAACCTCTTTTTTTGTTGAATACACTTCTAACCGCCAACATTTTTGTACAGTGTGGGTCAAAATCAGCTGTAATTTTCCTTGAAGTTCTCGACAACCTCAACAGTCCTTTTTTGCGTTCAACTTGATGCGTTCAAACTTATCAACTTAAATGTAGGCTCAGTTGCCTGAACATCCCTTCTATAGTTCTTGAAAGACCTTCTGGTTTTTTATGTCTTTTTTGTTACCTCATTTTTTTTGTCTTTTTTTAGTTGATGATTCAGCGTTGCCACAAAAATACTACCTCAGTCTATTACAGCTGATGTCGACCCATCCTGTATATACTTTGTGAGACTTTGCATAGAAGGTGGCAAAATTCCCCCTCTGCACAGGAGATGAGGCGTGTTTTCTCCTTAGATGTCCTTGGTCGGTGTCACTTTGCCCTTAAAAACAACAGCAAAAAATGGCAAAAAATCGCAGTTCTGCAACGTTGACCGGTGCAACATTTGCGCAAACTTGGTGCTCTTACCCGATCTGCGCATCTCGGGGCTCAAGGGAGGAACCTGAAATCATATGCTGATACCAATGTCGCCCACTGACTCGTAGGAGGATTTCTCACAGATTTCTCGTAGAAAGTCCTCTGAGGGTAGGGACTGCCGATCCTGGAGCTTGCCTGGAGATGTCTCGTAGGTGTCCACACAAGTCTTTCCACGCCCTTCCCCCTAAAGAAGCTCCATGGAGACCTTGAGGAGCACTTGATTGTTGACAACGAACCTCCTGACGGTAATCTTGAACTTGTCCCCGCCCTCCTGAATCCTGCTGGACGCGTCTTTCTGACTCATGGTTGAGATGTCAAGATCATTGACCGCAAGAACGAGGTCACCGGCTTGGAGGCCGCTCACGCTGCTCGGGGAATCATCAGTCACCTTCGACATAAAAGATTTTTTGCCATTTCTTTGCAAAAGTGAGTGCTTCCGTCGACGTTAGGTGACAAAAAACTCAAGCTTTTGTTCTGCTGCAGATTGGCCAAGTCGCTCATACGTTTGTACAGTAATTTCATCCATCACACGTACTCTAATCCCCTAAATCGCCCCCTGACGCTTATGTATAACAATAACCACAGTCATCTCGTTGCTATTTGTGCTCTGTTGACTCATGCACTAAACGTGTTAGGATCTTATTGGGCACACGCGCACACCTGCAAGCATTTTTTTTTATTGCAGCAGTCGCGGATTTCTTGGCAATGAACCAACTTCGACACTTTGTGCGTGTGCAGCTCCGAGGTGGGCGTAACTAGCACAGTAGTCGACGTAGTCTAACAGTATTCTAACAGAATGCGCCAAAATTCTTTGCTAAGTAGCTCGGTTCTTCCAGATGTCTTAGCTCGCAGCAACCAGCCTGATTTGGGCCTGCTACAGCCCCCTGAACTGGACCTTGCCGATGTTGGACTTGTTTTGAAGACGGCGTCTGCTCCTGCCGGTACATACTGGGGGAGTCCTTTCTCACGCAGCTTTCGAGGTTAGACCCGATCAACGAGGACCTCTGGTCAAAGTACTTGCCTACCTTCTGGACCAGGAGCGGCGTACCAAAGTCAGCTCCTCCATGTAGCCTGAAGCCCCAAGGGATGCTGGGCCCCGGACGAGAAAAATTCAGCACCAGCGTCTTGGTCGCCATCGACGTGAGTGTCTTTTTACTCCTCCTTGCTCATGTCAAGTGAGGTCATCAGATGAAACTGCATTCTGGGTGTGAGAGGCCAAGGGCGCGCGCTTTCTCCCTCTCTCCTCGTGCACACGCTCAGTATGAGTCATAACAAACGAAACGATCCTTTGTACGGCACACACGTCCGCAGAGAATGAGAAGCCTGTATTTACTATTCCGTAAAGCATCATGACTAAAATTATGCACTTTGGACTACTGGGTATGTGATGGGAGAATTAGAATGACTTGGTTATTCTCATACACTATGATAGAGGCTACAAGTATGTGCATACAAGCATGCTCTGCTGACCGTGCAAGAGTTATGAGTTAAGTCGCCTGCTTAGGCTAGAAACAGTCAAAGTGTACGTATAAAATATGGAGAAAAGGTAGCTGACAATTGACAAAGTTTGTATAACGGCGTGTGCTAAGGTCAGTTTCATCTTTAGAGCATGTCCTTGTCAATGATGTTGGTAATGACAAGGTCAGATCTGACCTCCCAGGCCGGCCACGTTCAATTCTAGCAGCGTTGGACTTATTCAATACCCTTGGGGCACTTCCAGAAATCAGTAAGTACGTAAGTATGATTAGTGATGATGTCAAGGCTGAGGCCTTCGAATAATGTCTCTTTCTTTCTTCAGTTACGATTGGTTACGTCTTGTGAGGTTTCCTGTTTCACTTGTGTCTGTAGACGTTGTCCCTCTCCCGGAGGAAGCTGTCCATTCTGTCTACCCGGGGCGGAGAGTGACGCATTTTGGCCACCCGGTTGCCGTTTCGCTGATGCTGATGGTGGCGGAACTTCTCCACCCCAAAGACGTCCCCGGTCCTCAGGGCGGAGATCAAATCGTCGAACTCGTTCTGGTCGCTGCTGCTGGTGTTGTTGGACCTGCTGCTCGGGCCCAAGCGGCCGGCGCTGCTCTTCTTGCGCTCCAAGGTGCGCATGCGTAGCTGTAAAGAAGCGGGTAGAGACGTCTCAAGTCATTTGTACGTGTACGCATCAGTCATATGCGTCGTTTTCGAAAAGACGCACGATTTTGGATTTTGAAGCTCGAGGGGCCATTGACTAAGGCCGAGGGTCGTCATGGGCCCGAGAGCTTTAAAATGCGAAGTCGTGTGTTTTGTGCTTCTTTGCGAAAATCACGTGTGTGGGTTGACGTCGCACTCTTAGTTAAAAGCGGCCACTCCAAGCTGATTTTTGCTTAGCTCTTTTTTCACGCACTAAACTTTCTAGTGCGTCAAAAATCTAGAAAGAGGTGGCTTCGAACCTACGATACCTTAGATAGCACGTATAGTACATAAGTACCGGTATGTATAGAAAGCGCGCATACTCGAACCATTGAGCCATTTAGCCTGGGGAATCAGCCGACGCCATGTGCAGAGAGGCAATTCTGCAGCGTGTGCAAAAGTAATTTAATCACGTTTTTGGCACTTTTCCGCTATTCATATGAAACCATACCGCTCGCTGAAAGTCTCCATTTATCATCAGTATGATAGTTCTATACTTTTTGCCAGAGGGCGATAAACTAACAACAGTAAAGTGGGCGTAGTCAAGTATATTGTGTACATTACCCACTTGCGTATGCACTATATCATATTAAGCCTTCAGCATAACTCTCACCTCTTGTTGCTGTTTGGCCATCTTTTCCTCCTCCTCCTTCTTGCGCTTGATCGCGTCATTCTCCTGCTTCGCCTCGAGGAAGGTGGTCATGTACAAGTCGAAGATGCCGAAGAACTCGTCACTCTGCGTGGTCGCCGGATCCTCGCAGAATAAGCGGCAGACGCGATCGAACTGGAGCGAAGAAAGAAAGCTCACGTCATCATGAAGCAAATCAAGGTCACTCTACCACTCACCCTAGCTTTCATGTCGATAAAGAGGTCCTCCAGCTCGGCGAGTCTGACCGCGGTCTTGGTCGCGAACTCCTTCATGACGGCGAGATATCGATCACCGGCCGCCGCGGGTTGCGTGCGGAAGAATTCAAGCTCTCGCTCAACCTCCTTCATGCCGTTTCTCAGTTGAGACATGTCCTTCTCCAGCTCCTTCATACTGAAGTCAAAGTTACGTGTCAATATGTGCACATGATATGCAAATTATGTGTGCATAAATCCAAATATTAGAGTTAAATTTACTCTTACTTGACTTTGGCAGCGTCCTTGACGTGAGGCAGGTCGGCCTCGATCAGCATGCAGTCGCGGAACTGAAGAAGATGGTTTTTTTTGTACCAGTCATGCAGGTCATGGGAGAATCATAAGATTTTGCACACCTTTTGGTCACAAGTCTCCGCAATGTAGTGCAACAGGGTCATGCTCTTGTTGCAGCTCGACTTCGTGTCCGCTATCCTGGTCAGGCTGGACAGCTTGAAGCCAACAGCGTTGCCACGCTGACCTCTGAAGAAGAAGACGGAACATGCATAAATAGGTGGAAAACCTAATGAATAACATCGTCACGTCCTTAAAACTCATACCGATTCATGTAGTTTCCAAAGGCCAGGATGAGCTCCAGCATTTTCTTCAGCCTCTTACTTCGCTGGACCTCTTTGGAGGCCTCCAGCACAGCCTGAATTTTGGGCTTGATCTCGGAGTACCAGATGTGGAACTTCTTCTTGTAGTTAAGGGTGCGCAGCCTTTGCTCGTAGTGAGTGATTCTACGGTAGACGAGAAGTGTCAAGTCAATCAAGCTCCACGTAGCATTGCTCGTCTTGAATATTAACTAAATATTGCGCGGCCGTACTGAAGAACTATGTTTTCGGAGTTTTGACTGTGATGATTTGACCTGTATAAATGCAGATTGTCCTCGGGCGGAAACCCGAGGACAAAATACACAAGGACAGCCAGGAAATGGACAGGGTGAAACCTCGGTCAAAACGAGAAAAATATGCACATTTTGGTCATGCAAGATGCAATTCAGCACCGACTTCATTTGACAAGTTTTTATAGCACTGCGAGAAATATTCTGCTGCTCTGGTTCTCACGACAGAGGTCAGTTTCGGGGCTTGGGGTCCAAAAATATTTCCCGGCTGACTGCACTAAAAGATCATTAAATGCGTTGCTAATACGTATTTCACATTAAGTACGATGCATGGATCTCGTACCATCAGCTGAGCATCAGTGTTTGCTTTGGCAACGTCGCAATTTTGTCCCAATGTCTGGCGGATGTCTTTGCCTTACCTGTGACACAGGTATCCAAAGTGCTTTTGCTCGTTGTACCCATACCTGTACCTGCAGGTAATGACCCTGACTATCTGTACCCATACCCATATTAGCAGATGCAAAAAGAGGTTGTAATGGGTATTTGTATCGGCACCCGTTACCTGGGTACCCCAGCCATTCTTCCTACGCGTACCTGTAACTGCAGATAATGACCTCAACTACCTATGCCCATACGTGAAGGGACAAAGTAGGGTTGTAATGGGTGTCGTTATCCATACCCACACCCGCTTCAGCCTCATTTTACGCATGGTGAGTGAGGCCCAACATAAGTATCATACGTGTGCATCATGCAGGAGAGCACTTGTGCCTTACTTTGACAACTCGAAGAGAAACCTATCTGCTCTGGCAAGACTGTCGAGCTCATCAGCGTGCTCGTCCAGAAGAGCCCTCTCCTCAGGTGTAGGGGTGAACTTGAGCATCTGCTCGACCATGTCAGCAGGGAAGTTGTCGCGAGAATCCATGCTCAAGATTGCTCTGCAAAAGGACCACGTTATTGAGGGCCAAGCTCAACCAAGGCCTACGTCCTGGACCGGAACATGGATACGGAAAAATGGACTGCAAAAGGTACTCTTGGTCCGATTGGCCCAAGGACCAGCTTCTTGCCAGCCCTGATGATTTTGCCACTCACTTGGTGATTTCCTCATTGGTCATTTTCAGTTTCGATAGCAGGATTGTGCAGTTTTGTGCCCTCCTGCTGTCTATCACAGATATGATTTTGTTCCTCTTCCCGAGCGTGCCGTGACCGCCTCGCAGGTCTTCCACGGAGCCGTCCATCTGGAACAAATAGTCGGCGTTGCATAATTTTTTCATGCACTCGCACTTTTGCTTACCAGGAGGCCATTCTTCTGGTAGGCGGAGAAGAGCTTGTCCACTTCGGCCAGGTTGAGGCTCTTGTACATCTTGGTTTCATCGATATCCGTCCAGATCGTTCCTTGCACCTGAAAGGTTGACGTCACAGGCTACAAGCACTCGCCATGAAAGGTCAGGTCGACTCTCAAAGTCACGAAAGGCCGAATCGAGTTGGTCGTCAAGGCTTTCACTTACCTTGCAGTTAGGAAGCTTGGACCAGTTGAAGGACTTGAGCGGGTTTGATGCCTGTGGTACGTTCTTTCTGATCACAACCGCCTGCTGCTCGGACGAGCTCGAGGATGACGCAGTTGACAATAGCCCAGAGGAGGAGGAAGAGGAGGGACCGGGCGCAGCTGGCGGTGGCGGTGGCGGCGGACCCGGAGGGGCCGGAGGTGGCGGAGGACCTGGCGGTGGAGGACCCGGCGGTGGAGGTGGCGGCGGCGGTGCCAAAGAAGCCGTTGCAGTTTCGCCCTTGAAGGAATATAATGCATATCCCTTGCAAAAAACTCCCTTGGGCAAAGCCCAAGCAAAATCTCGTTTGCTCGAAAAGAAACAGGCCTGGGGTGAGCCTACACTTGGGCACAATTTAGCACGCACTGTATTACAGTAGGTACATACGTAGAGTAAATATGCATAGTGGACCCCTCCGTCAGTACCTTTGTCGCGATCGTTTCCATCTCTCCCAGCCTCTGGCGCGCCTCATTGGCCCTGGTTAGCTCCAGCTCCAGCTTCTCTTTGGCGCGCTCCAGGTTGGACTCCAAGTCTTCCTTCTCTTGAGTCTTGGCGTCCAACTCCTGCTCTCGCTTGGCGAGGGAGGCGCCGAGTTCCGAATTTTCTTTCTCCAGCTCCTCGGCCCGGCGCCTTAGACGTGTGAACTCGTCCTCTTTGGCTAGTCTGCAGACGTGAGAGGATTATGTGAGTGTTTTAATTTTAATAACACAAAGCACATAAAATGAAAATTGTTCCATTACTCGTGTATGATCTCCTTGACGTTGATTTGAAGAGGGACCACGTCGTGGTTCTCCTGGTGTTCTGACTGAAGCACCAGCTGCTGGACCACACGGTCGAAGAGCAGCCAGTAGTGCGGCTGATCGCCGTAATCGACTGTATAATATTAATAGGATTGCTTTCATCATCATGTATGCGTACATCTCAAGACTTTTTTCTTACGCGGGAGAAGCAGACAGTGGTGTAATAGAGATAGCATGTGTGGGTATGCGGTCGTGTGGTTGAGCTTCTTCCTGAGGACTTCGAACATTGCGGAGGCGCTCTTGGTGTCCACATGGACGCAGTCGAACCGCTTCGCCAGCTCCTTCTCGTCCTCTGCGCGTACCATTTCGAAGAAGTCCAGATGCCTAGAACAAAGATTGAAATCCAATGAAGTCCAGGGGAGCAATTGGACAATCACTGAATCTCTGCTCCAGTGTGAGACTCTCTCGTCAGCAGAATCACTGACAAGTCAGTCCAGTGACCCATAGTGATGGCCACTTTGTCATCATTCACTACAGTTCGACCTTGACCGACTTAGTGAGTGCCGACCTTGAGACGAAGCGCTGAAGATGTCGTAGTGATTGACATGATTGTCCACATGACATACCTGTTCAGGGTGTCGTTCTCGTGCTTCCTCAACTTGTCGATGACCGGCTGAATCCCCAACATGAGGAATTCGAACCGAAGATGGAGTCGGAACTCGAGGTTCTCTTGGCCTACGAGGGGAAAATGTCTTATCTGTTTCGTTAATAAGTAGAGCACACCTACCTGGCCCATAGTTCAGGATGGCGTTCACGAAAGACATAATTGCAGTCTTCAGGTTGACGTCGTCCCTGTACTTCCCCGTGCTTCGGTCGAGGTCGTTCATGATGCCCTGGAGAAACATAATTATTAGTTGTGACGACAAAAGCGCTGAGCATCATGTTCATAAAATCCTGCACATGACCGGATGGACTCATTTTGTGCGTACACTCCGTAATACTTGCCTGAAACCTCGTCCTCTCGCTGGCGTACTCCTGGTACCTGAGCATAGCCTCCAGGACCTTCTTGTGCCCTCCTGGCACAAGACACATCGCACCCAGCAACTCCAGCACTGCGATCTTGGTCTTGAGGTTCTCAGTGGACAAACTCTGCGCGATCACGTTGATCCCGGTCGGGTGGGCGAGGACGTGTGCTCGACCAGTCTGTAAGAGGACAAGACTATTTTCAAGACTTCTGTGTCTCTAATGAATTGGTTTGTGCGTGTCTCACCGAGTTGTTCATGAGGGCCTTGAGGCAGCCCAGCAGTGCTGTGTGAACTGAGCTGTGCGCTGCAGTGTCGTAGTCCATCGTGCCGAGGAAGTCCAAGATGGCCGGCAACCCATCGGCCTCGACAAACCCGGCCACGAAGCTGTTGGGCTGAGTGCGCAGAGCGATCTGCAAACTGTCCAGCTGCCTCGCACGCGTGCGCATCTCATCACAGTCCAGGGAGAAGTTCAACTGAAAATTCAAAACTCAACTGAGAGAGAGCTTTCGAAAGGTATTATGGATTATAGCTTAATGATGTTTGTGTGCACCGCATCAGACGAAGATGGACCGTATGGACCCGTTTCGACCCGGACTGGTCTGGTTTGTCACGCCTGCAGGGGTCTTCTGCAAAACTGGGTTCTCTATGTGCCTAAAAATTCTATTTTGCTCTGTTTCGTTTTCCCCCTCTGACAAATTGTTCAGCTAATTCTGCATGTCTTCAACTTACTTGACTTGGCCTGACCTGACTTGACTTGACTGTTGACACAGACGAACCAATTCTAGCCTTGTCAAGCAAGATCCATTGTACGCAAGCATCAGAGCTCATGACATGCCTGAGGCACAGAGATCTGGCCTTTTACAAGTCGTCTCAGTCATGATGGAACTTTTTTGTGTTTTCAACTTTGAGCACGCATCTCTGAGAGTAAGTTTTTTGTTTCTTTCGTGTCAAGTCAAGATCCAAGAACACGACAACACAGCACTTTTTGGAATGTTTTCCACCAGGAGCCTAAAGTCAGCAATTGACACCACTGCACAGGATGAAGTAGCTGAAGACGTCGTTCATGCCGAAGTTCTCCTCCAGAACGTAATAATCGGGTCTTGCAGTGATATGTAATAAGTAAGATATATGGGCCACGATGCGTTTCGTCACAATTCAAACTGTCGGAGGTTCTGCGTCATGTTATAATGGGACAAACCTAAGGGAAATAAGCTGCAGCTCACCTGAGACCACCTGTACAGGTATGAACGCTTAAAGTTGCATGTTTCTTCAACGAACTTAGTAAGTGTTTCATGGTACCAATGAATGGCAGGCCAGTAGTACTGAAGTCCAGCAATTATATAATCCGGCTGACATTAAAGATGTGGCTTCAAGCGGGCATTTTCTGTGTAAGGCCGGGCATTGGCATACGAGGCCTCAATGACTGGAGACCGTATAAAGTAGCCTCTTTCTCTCCATTCCCTTATCTCAGTATCGACTAGAGAAGAATTTATTTGAGAGTAGCTTTTTATCTCGTGCATCCTCGGCACAGTTATAATAAGTTGGGCGCATCTCGTCGGGCAGCAAAAAGAGGGATAATTGAGACAGGTCTGGGGACAGGAATTCCATAGCTATCGCATTGATTTATCTCTTGTTCTTGCTGGTTGTGTAAAAAAAGGTGCGCAGCCATCGATCCTGCCGCTAGAAATAATCTCTTCTTTCTAATAAGTCCTGCGGCAGAGCTTTTTGTCTGCAGCCCTTGCGTTGATCAAGGTTGTCATTATTCTTCGGGGATGGGGGTAAAAAGATGCACAGAAATTCGTCAGGCCTCGGTTAAATCAGAGATGATAGGAAAAGATTTGACGGTACAAGTGTGAGGCTTGAGGCCCTCTGGAGGTCACGTACGTATGCAGAGACCAAAGGCTGGTCAGAGGGTTCCGACAGGGGTGGTTGCTCTGGGCCTGGGTATAAGTAGGCCTGAAAAGTGTCTCCACTCGATTTTCTTTTCACTTACCATGCTAAGTTCCTTGACCTTGTCAATGTAAAACTGTGGGTCGTTGCTAAGACTCGAGTCCGTCTTGTGGCCCATCTTCTGCGAGCAGTAGATCTGCCACTTCTTCTCGTTGGGCAGGCTCAGCATGGCGGATTTGTTGGGTGCAGACAAGTCCAGCTCCTCCTGCGAAGAGTAATACAAATATAGGCATTGAAAAGCAAGCATGCATGCATGGCAAGAAAAGTGTGCTTAATTCGATAACTTTCGAGTGCCTTTCGAGTGAATTGTATTTTTCCTTCAATCTCTACGATAACTTTTGCGACGAGCAGCTTGACGCAACTGTTTAAGCTGACATCGTGGTCTCCACGTATTCATGAGGCCTCCTAACGCAATCCTTAAGAAGGGACATGATTGTACTGTACAGTATGCGCTTGTAGCCACCCAAAAGGGCTAAAAACCCTGGGCAGATTTCCCATTTTGCATCTTTCGTGACGGCGAAGGAGGCTGTGCTGAAGGCGGCGCGCGGCTGGCGGCCGCCGCCCTTTTAAAAGAGTAGAAAAGTCTGCTGCTGTCGCTAATCCGCTTTTCACGAGTAACAAGAGAGAGGCTTAAACGGGCAGAAATTACGACTCTTCTTTCACAGACGTTCCTTATGGGCGTTCTACTGGGTTGCCCATTTGTGCAGGCATCCACTGTATGCTGGACCCGGAGGGAGGATAGCCCAGATAAAGAGGGGTTTGATAGGTTGTGCTCCAGAGCACAAAGTTGTGTCATTCTCCTCCCCGTTCAAAAAACAAACCGGTATTTCTGCAGGTCGTGTGCATGGTAAAGAATGCGTCAGCGAGGGCAAACTCGGCCAGACGCTCGATGACTTGTGTGTGTGTTGCTGCCAGACGAGGTAGCTGAGTGCGCCTTCGGTCCCGGCTGAAATCTCCAATTTGCCCTGTTCAACCGCGCCCTTTTCGTCGCGTCTCCAGCGTCGTCGACCAGACAAAAGTTTTTTGTTTTACTCTCTTTCCCCCCCTCTTCTTACGGAGCGATTCAAGCTCGTCAAGTTGTGCAAGTGACGTGTTTAGGACGTTCACACACGTCGACTTCTCTCCTCGCTCCCATCGCGAAAATCGCCAATTAAATTTTCACCCTGGAAATGTCTGGAAGGAACCGCCCTTTTCAGCCCGGACCATTCTTAAAGCCTTTCGGGGAAGGAGGGAAGCTTTTAAGGCATCAAAGGTACTTGGGGCTGGTGCTTGTGCAGGTTCTCAAGTACTGCGCTTAAGGACTCAGGACATTTCTGTCTGTGGTCAAGCTGGCCAGTACTTTTGAGAAGCACTGATGCAGCCGAAAGGGCACACAAATGTCAAGAGCAAATGTTGCACTGCATTTTGACAAGCAGCTGACAAAACGCCTCGTGAGTTTTACGGATTGTTGCTGGTATTGTTTCGAAGTGGTGTTTTTCAAATTGTTGTACCATGGGCAGAAAGCTGAGCTGTACCATTTTTGAACTGCATTCTGTCCTGCAAGTACTTGTACTTCAGTACTCCCGTATGCTTGTACACCTTCTGATAGAGCATTAATCAGGGAGTCTGAGTCGAATTCACAATCAAGCACATCTGAGTCTGCATCACTCCCTCTCCATATTTTTTCCTTTTTTTTGAGAGAGAGAGAGAGAATGAGAAAATGTTAACATTGTAACAGAACAAGACGAGAGTCTGCATTAACAGAGAATGTTCCATTAACGGCCGCTGGTGATCTTGAGGGGACCTCGGGGTAAACCCAGACAAAGGTAATAATAACCTCAAATGCTGTGGCGAACGTGGCCCCAATAGTGGCCAAACGTGCCCCTCAGCACGTTTCTTACAAGTCTTAGAGACTTGACCCAGTGTCAACCACCTCGACGACGTCAACGTTTGGTTTGACCGTGCACTTCACGTCCCTGTTGTACGGGGAAGAGATTTGCAGAAATCTTATCGGCCTCATGAATGAAAACTTTTCCTGCGTGCTTGACGAGAGAAGGCCCTCGAGGGTCGAAATGGGCGCCGCGCACGCAGGCACGCAGCACGCACCCGCGTGCACGCGAGCGCACACTTGCCATTCAGCTGTGGGCATCGTTGTGTGCCCGGCCGCCCCAGAGGAAAAAAGAAAAGAAGAAATTCGCTAGCATGACTTTCACCCCAGCCAGACATTGGCTTTGACTCCAATGCCCGGACGCGGGGCGGCAGTCCGGGCGGTGGCAGCGCGGCAGGCAGGAGCAGCAGCAGGAGCAGTCGGGGCCCTTCTTGGGCGTCGCATACCAGAGGGGAATGGAATTTCTTGGCAGCAAAACTGCTTTCAGCCACTCCAATGACGAGGAGGGAAAGAAGAGGGCGTGTGCGTGTGTGTGTGCGCGCGCGTGCGTGCGTGCGTGTGTGTGTGTGTCAAAACTTACACCGCTCGAGATGAGAAATTTTTCCCTCAAGAAGATTCGTTATGTCCCGAGCTGAGAGAAGAAGAAAGAAAAAAACCCTTAGCAATTTAGTGCGAGCAGAGCTGATTGCACTTCTTCGACGTGAACATGCACGACTGCACGTGCATGTGGATGCACTCGTTGCACGTGGTGGAAGGAGTGTCCCCAGCTGCCTTCTCTCTGCAATCTTAATCTGATGGAGAGAAATTTCTCATAAAGTCGTCGACCACCCAGAGACTCCACAGAAGGAATTCCTCAAGTGTTTGACTTTTGCAAATACGCGGATCTTTTTCTCTCCGTCCTCCCTCCCCCCCCCATACAATTAACCTTCTCATTCATTCAAAGGACGGTTTAAAAAATCCCCCCCCCTCTTTGCAGTCTTTTGGTTGCAGCACCTGGTGATTTCAACGATCGCAAGCCCTGCTCTTGGGTAGTTACAATTTAGGAGGTCTTCTTGACCCCCTCCTCCTTCCCCTCCCTTGCAGGCATGTATGACAGCGCGCGCGAAAATGGCAGGCTTGTAAATCACGACGAAGAGAGAAAAAGAGCTCGCCAATTAAGATGCGTCTTCTCGCTCCGACCCACGTAAATCATAGGGAGGGGGGAAAGTCGGGGGGAGGGGGAAAGTCGAAAGCATCTAATTATATGCTAATCTCTGCCGTACATCACCGGTGGGTGCAGGTATTTCTGCAACACTCGGAGAGACAGGTGCAAGGATCATTGGAGTAGAGAACAAGGACAGATCAAGCTCGACGAGACAAAGTTGAAGAGGAGAAAACGCCTCCTTTGTCATGCAAAAAACCTGACGAGAGGCACGGATTTCGTGCTCGTCATGAGAAAAGTTTTGCCTGTTTGTGTGTGTGTGTGTGTGAACGTGATCTTCTTGATTAGAGTTTTCGCCCCGGCGGCGCCCGGCCGGGGGGCCCGCCGCGCCGCGGCCCGCGGCGCCCCCGCCCACGCGGCCCCCGACGGCCGGAGCGCGGCGCGGCACG
>JAAUXU010174725.1_pt1 | contig 14946 bp, 15 predicted proteins | sample 7278151 | NCBI WGS metagenome assembly JAAUXU01 (sample SAMN14350113, study PRJNA611818) | marine sediment metagenome | isolation source: surface marine sediment (1.8m) | place: French Polynesia: Moorea | collected 2018-08 | reverse complement strand
TCAGTCAAGGCCTTTTCTGGGCCTAAAAGTGTACCTGATGCACTGGAGTTGACGCATGAGCCAGGTTTTTGGGTACTTTCTGCTGACAGAGCAACCTGTCTGGTCACTTTTCAAGGTCACTATTTCCTAAAAGGGCCTCGAGGTGAGGCTACCATTTCAGAAGGGTCACTGTTAAAGGACGGTTCTCATTCGCGACTTTACGGTATTTGTCAATAAGTAACACTAGTTCTGTAGATAAACACTTCATGCATACGTATAGTCAAGTTCACATGTAGTTAAAGCAAAGTGTTTGTACATACCCTAAAAGTTGCACTTCTTATTGTCCTTCTTCACGTTTCTATGCCCATTTTCCCCCACTCAGATCCCTATGTGAAGATCAAGCTACTTGACCGCAAGGGCAAACGCATCGGCAAGAAGAAGAAGACGTCCGTCAAGATGGGCAACCTCAACCCGTACTACAACGAGTCGTTCGTCTTTATTGTCGAGCAGGAGCAGCTCAGGGTCTGTATGGCCACAGATTACTGCTATTGCATGTACAAAAAAGATTGGAAAGATCACACTTTGATGGGACTGATTCAGGACAGGCAGAACACAAGCTCTATTGTGTTCTCTCTATTGGTATTGACAGGACGAAAGTTGGTAAAGCGGACAGGAAAGTTTTCATTTAATTTCATTCAGTCTTCAGCAACTCATTAATTAAATCAAGTCTTAGCAGCTTTAGAAGGCGAAGATAGCTCGTTGTGATTCAAGTGTACTCAACTAACTAGCATTGGGAAATAATAGTAGTTGAGAAAAATAGTTACTTTCAGCAACTTTGTCAGCCTCCATGAAACAACGTCATGAATAGGCAAGAACTGAACTAATCTCAGTGCGCTAAACGTAGGTACTTTAATGTTATACGTTGAATCAATTCAGACTTCTATGATGATGCAAATTTGTGGCTTTACTTGGGAAATGTCACCAACAAACATGAAAGAATCTGTGATCAGTGCTCCTTTCCTACTGTTCCACTGTATGACAACAACAAGTGGTATCTTTCAATCTGTGTTTGTACATAACAAAGTAATCTGCGGTTCGAGTAGTAACCAGGGCACGGGGAAAATGTTAGTCACTTAAATATTATTTATCGTAGGTCAGCAGAAAGCCATCATGTGCCGAGTACTCATTAGTTGGGAAGCGAGGCACAGGCGAACCAAATAATGATACCCAATAACAAGGCCTTTGTACTGTCCTACAGTGCTTAGTTCCACTACTGCACTCCTAAGCAGTCCCTTTCAACTTTCACTCATACTTTCCACTTACACTAACTGACGTGACAGTTTTCTAATGCCTCGCATGGCACTTTGCCTATGAGCAGAGCAGACCAGTTAGAGGAAACCGACCTACAACATCGTAGTCGCCAAAAAACGTCCTATAAATTTTTCATTGCACTGATTGTGTAGAGAATGACATTCATGAACTACTACTCATCTTACGAATGATGTCGGCCTCTGTCTGCTTAGCTTTCCGCTGAAAACGCCTAGAAGTGCAGTCCAGATATTTTTCACATTCTCAGCAAAGTTTTGGTCAATTTTGGAAGAAGTTAAACATAGCAGTCGTCTAGTGAGTGATCCATTGGAACCGCAAGTGCTTGATTAGTTGCACGAGCCAAACTTTGCTGTCACTTCTGGCAGAGACAGGCAAGGATTTGAATCCCAGACTAAAATAAGTTTTTGGGAAAAAAGGAGCCTTTGGCCTTGAGGACGTCCAGAAAGTTGCTCCATGGAGTGCTACCTGGCAAGAATGAGATCCTCTCGAGTGGAAGGACACTGGCAAAGTTTAAGTACTGCTTTGTGGCTTCCTTCAAAAGATGAGAGGTCATTTTCCCACTTTCCAGAACATTATGCCGAACAGGAGGCCCAATATGAGGCCTCTAGAATTGCCTTATCTTAAATAAAAGGCACTTTAATATTAAGCCTTAGTCATCCTTTGATTAAGTGGAAGACAAAATGTTGCAAAGTACTACAGAGGGTGTACGTCCTGCATATAAAAGTGGCATATATTTTCCGTGCCCTGGATAATGCACAACTGCATGCTTGTCCATGTGTAGGATAGAACCTTGTGCTTAAAGTCCTGCTACCATGGCAACCTCTCAGGTAAAGTTGATGTTATGCAAAAATGTCTCCCATCTGTCTTTCTCTTTTTGAGAACTTGGCTACATGATTCAGCAAGAAAAGAACCCTTTTTTACTGTTTTCATGCTTCAGAGAGTAACTCTGGAGTTAACTGTGTGCGACTACGATCGCATTGGTACCTCTGACCCTATTGGCCGAGTCAGCCTCGGCTACAATCGCAAGGGCCAAGAGCTGAAGCACTGGAAGGAGATGGTGGAGAACCCCCGGAGGCCAGTGATCCACTGGCACGTGTTGCAGGTGCTTTTCCTCACTCACTCATGCATTTTTTTCTCTTCCATTTCCCTTACATCCCTTCCGCTACTGCTGCTGCTGCCATCTACTGCTTCAAATCTGCATCATGGGACCTTGTGTGACGCCCCCATTGGGATGGTGGATGAACACACACAACATCCTCCTGACGATCATTTCCTTTTTTGCGGGACTGGAATCATAACTGGGACTTGATTCCGGACCATTTTGACAATGCTCCTTCAATACTGTATCTACCATGTAATCCTCCTACATCATGCATCATGCCGAACTGTCCAACCTTGGATGCTTGTCGAAAAAACAAACAATCAAACAAAACCAGAGAGTGAATTTGGAGCTGATAGTGGCTGATTACGACCGCATCGGCTCCTCTGATCCTATCGGAAAAGTCTTGCTTGGCTACAACCGGAAGGCGCTGGAGCTGAAGCACTGGAAGGAGATGATAGAAAACCCCAGGAGGCCAATTGTGCACTGGCACGTGCTCAAGGTGAAATGATATTGATGATAACGATGACACAAAGGTTAGGGATGGCCACGGTAGGGTTGACATTGGTGTGGAAGTGCATGGGAATTTGTGGCTGCTCAGCTGTCCTAAAACTTGTCCAGGATCTTAGCTGCAGCTGATGAAGCAGCTACGACTCCTTGCACAACAAAGGAGGGCAGCAAATTTCCATTCTCTCTTCTGTTTTCTGGAAAAAGAAAATCTGCTGTCTGGAAATCACCCTTTCATTCATTTTACTGCATTCTAGTACAGCGCATACTCCAAATTTCTGCATGACTTTTTTCACTCTGGCTTCATGGATTCTGTATGATCTGCTCCGTGAAGCCAAGGGTTACCTCATTGAAATACTCCATTACAGCATGGTTGACATTCTGGGCATGAACAGAAGTAGCAACACCTTGAGAACGCTCATATTTTTTTAAATGTCTGCAAGCAAGAGTTGTCAGGCCTGCTCTTCCTTTGTCCAATTTTACATTTGGGTTTTGTACTGACGATGCCTTTAATCACTTTTTTCAAAAGAACTTAGCATCTCGTATGTTCAGAGGTGTCCAATGGTAAGGACTTTCAAGACATCAGACAAGGAGTTTATGAGGTTGAAGTTTGCCATATCTGCGGACGATTGGTTTGGTATGAAAAAACCTAAAACTCTGTTAGATCCACTTCCTGTGGTCTGATTCCGACTTTCTGGTGGCAATTTTATATGTGTGAAATCCATGGCGCCATCTCATCATAAAACTTCTGACTGATGATCCGGAGATAGGCTGCATTTTTCATGCAGAAGGATGAGCACATTTCGAAAATCTTGCAGATTTTGCTTTTCAAATCACAGCTAACACAATCACTTTACAGCCTGTAGGGGACTAAATTGTCAAGAATTTGTTACAGTTATGATAGCCGACTATTTCAGAAGGTGCTCGAAGTAGTCGTCATCGTGTGCTCATCCTAACAGCCACTACTTTTGGACATCCCTGTATACCATATGTAGCAAAGCAGCAGCAGCAAACGTTTACTCGAGTTTTCCTCAATCTTTTAACATGATTCGACATGGTTGATATCCTTTTGGATGTGACCCTTGCTAGGATCCGGATCCTGGAGATGAAGACGAAGAGGAGAAGAAGAAGGAGAAGAAAGAAAAGAAGGAAAAGGAGAAGAAAGAGCAACAGCAGCAAGACAAACAACAAACATCGTCCTAGGAAAAATATCAACGGACGGACACAAACACACAGAGAAACAGTTTTAGTGCAGCTTCTCACTCCTGCTCTTGATTCAGGGACCCCTCACCTATAAAAATTATTGCCGCAACACCCTAAGAAGACATAAATAAGTGCTGAACCAGAAAAATTAAGAAAATGCTGAGAGGTAAAGAGGTTGGGGCGCCTGATTCGTGAAAAGGGTCTGAGGAGTTGCCACAACCCCGATCTTAGGGTCACAGGTGGAGAAAGACAAATATATGCATGGAAATCCGCTATTTCCCTTCGCGCGAGGGCTTTGTTATATCTGCCAAACGTTTTCTTTCAAAAAAAAAAAGTACCGGGAAATACTCATTTTTCCTCGTCAAATCTCCCTCCCCCGTCATAGAACAGAACAGTGTTATTTACTGGGAAAAAGTTGATTTCGCTCGATCAGACAAGATCCTGGCCTTGTCCGGTCGAGTCCAATTCCTCCCCCTCCTCCTCTGTGTCAACCCCCTCCTCCTGATGCTCATAAGAGACCTCCCACATTACGAGTATGTTCCAAAGGGCGCGTTGACACAAGCGATTTTTCTTTCAATCAGTTGACATTCAGCCAATTGGCTGGTGGGAACGCGCCTTAAGCAAAAGAGTCGTCAAACCTGTTAATGAATGTGATATGTGCTAGTGTTTTAAGTCTTTATTATTGATGATCATTATCATGAAAAAAATAGGGAAGGCACGCCAAGAACAGCACGTCAGGTTTGCATTTTGGAAACTTGTGCAACAAATGCAAAATCCATTCGTTCCACTTCATAAAGCCCAATTGTTTCCGAGTTCATCCGCTAAGATCTCTGTCAGTGTTTATTATTATCATTACTTTTAGCATCATTGTGAGTGAATACTCTACCAGATAGAACAACATAAGTGGGATCATGTTGCAAATGTCTGACCATGTGTTAACTTTCATCATTTTTTCCCCTGATGAAAAAACATTTCCCAGCCCTTGTAATCCCCTAAAAAAGTCAGCTGTACCTAAAAAAATTCAATTTCACTAGATCTGTGCGTGAGTGCGTGGGTGAGTGCGTGTGCGTGTGATGGTCTTGCACTGTGCTTACTCAGAAAGACGTGTATTCAGTTATTATACTCAGTTGAAATACATGTGAATGTGTGGATTTTTGGTCTGCTTCATTCTCCTCGCCGCACATTTTCGCACCAGACGGAGGTTTTTCGTTTGATCTGTCCAGGAAGATTATGCAGACGTTGCAAACTTTATCACTAAACACCTGAACCCAAGTTACGTCAGGTGTTTCGGTCATTGTGACAATCAGCATCTAGCTTTTACTCTCACTCGTTATTGGTTTAGTCAATCAACGCTATCTTCCGCCAAGTTGTATGGAATTAGCAGAGCGTCCAATCGTCATCAATTGGTTCTTCCCGTACTCCACAAGAAATGCATTGGGACATTGAACGTGTTTGCTGGACCCCCTCCTGTCGGTGCCTTTGGCAGTACTGCAGAGTTTCAGTTTTATGTTCCGTTTCAAGTGGTTTGAGGTGAGCATTGACCGAGTTAAACATGGGAACTGCCAAAATTCATACTTTTGTATTGGCACATGACCATGTACCAGTACTGCTATGATTGGCGGCACTTATGGCAGTACTTTTTCCCAAAGTACCGCGACACAGCTCCGATAGAATAAAAGTAATGATGTCCAGTACAAGTACCGCGCAACTTGGATGCTCTGGTAACTTGGTGTGCAATTAGTCGTCATTATCCATTCAACAGGCATATTCGATGGAAATTTCTAGCACTCCGACCACATTTCACTCTGAATTCTTGTGCCACCAAGGTCCACTCATAGTTTCCCTTAAATTTACTTTTAACTGAGGTCTTAAAGGTGGTGACGACAGAAGTTCCAGGCCTTGAAAGATACCAGAAAGACGACGAGTCCCTATGTTGGAATGCTGAACGTGAGTCAGCCTTGGCATTGGCATAAGGCTGGCATCCAGAAGAGCTCGGTGACAAGAGATCGGCCGTCAGCGCCCAGGGCCATCAGCCTCTTCTGCACAAAGGTGAGCTGACAAGCAGAAGATGGTTGGTTCTGACCAACGACGGGCGGCTGCTCGCAGCTTCCCAAGCACTTGGACGTCCTGAAAACGGATAAAGGTTGAGATGGATCATGTTCGGGTGTCAGGATTTTGGACGACAGACATAGGCTTGGGGCAAAATTTTACTCTTGGAGTTGTTGATAAAGATTCCATTTGGACAAAGATTCAATCTGAGGGCCCAACCAACCGACTGAAGCTAAATAAATAAGTAAATCAGTAAATACCGGTATGTAAATCGTGCAGCCAATCTGTGTCTAATCAATGGATATGAAAATTTGCTTGAAACAAGGCATACTCCTCAATAAAATGCCATATCATTAAGTATTTGGCAAATTGTTTGGTGTTTTTGCAAAACTTACAGCAGATTGGCAAAATTAGCTGTTATCGCCGTTCAATTAAATTATAATCTAACTTCGTAAATGTGCACATGTGATATTATTAGTGCGGTTGCATCCCTTACAGGCATTCAGTAGCTTGGATCCCCTGCTGGTGGTTGGCCACGCCGGGCATGTTCACGATGAACATCCAGCGTCCACTGACGCTGAACGCCACCTTGGGGTGCACAAAAACAGACCTCGACGGACACCCACGTCCAAAGTGATCCTGGGCAAGTCTGGCATGGGCCTCTGGAGAAGTTCTCAAGTCTCTCCTTGATCTCCTGGGACCTCTTTTGGCTCTCGGACGTGTGGATGCTCTTTTGTCAAGGTGTCGACGACGGAAAATATGTTCCTCGATGCGTTTCACGCTCAGAGGAGGCTGCTGCTGATAACTGAAAACATGGAGAATTCGATTCGATCTGCTGCTTCTCACTTTAACAATATTCTCACCGCTTTCTGTTAGATCCACCAATGAGTCTTTGGAAGAATCCCGGGGGTTTGTGTCTCTTGGGCCTCACTGGCTGCTGCGGAGGGGAAAAAGGCCTAGGAGGAGGGCCTCTTGGAGGAGGACGTTGCTGTTTGTGAGGAAAATGTGGAAAACGCTGCTGGTGACCCCTCGGAGGAGAGAAACGAGGCCTTTGTGCAACATGAAGACGAGGACGGTTCGAGCTCGAGTCTGGGCGTTGCAGTTGCTGTAGCTGTTGCTGCTGTTGCTGTTGCCGAAGTGGGTCAGTACTCGACGGCAAAAACTGCTGAGATCCCTCTGGACGTGGTCGGCCGAAGTGAATGTCTTCCGGCTGACTTGAAGAAGCTCCTTGGTGTTCCTGATAAGGCCTAGACAGATTTGGAGGAGGTTTGATCTCCAGTAGTCCTGATGCAGGCACAACAACCACCGATGATTGCTCATCACTGAGAGTTGCCTTGTCCAATACGGTCAGGGGTGGAGGAGGCCCCTGTGGAGGGAGTTCGCCAGCGATGAGGCCTTGCTCCGGAATGGCATCCGAAAAGTTGGGCAAGTACGGCCTTTTCGGCTCCACGGGCCTGCGGTAGCTGGGAATCCTTGGGCTGAGGGAGTTCTTACCTGCAGTCAAATCCGTCTGTAAACTTCGGAAGACTGTTTTACGCATGTCTTAACAAACCTGACGTGCTTGCCAATCGAGGGACCGGGAGTAAAATCTTGGGTCCGATTGGTCTTCTCTGTACTGGTTGTTTGGTCACTACATGCTTGATCCTTACGCCTGTCTCTTTGTCCTGGCTCCGGATGGCAACAGTCACTGGGTTGGCTTCTTCCTCGGCAATCTCGTCATCACCCAAACGCTTCACTTCCCGTCCAGGTTGAAACAACGTTCCGTAGAGGATTCCTGGCCTTTCATTATTTCCCCTAAAGTGAGGTTCGGATGTCGTCGTTAGGACTGCAAAAGCATTTCTAGAAACTGAAGGGGGCGTTGTGATCGGACCACTGGCAGCATTACTCAAGTCTTGAGAAGATCTCGAGACGGAGCTGTAATAGACCCTTGGAAGTGTTTCTTTGGCATTAAAAGACTCCTTCGTCGCCCTCGTCGTCATCCTCGCCGTCCTCGTCGTCGTCCTCGTCGTTGTCTTCGTCGTCGTCCTCGTCGTCGTCGCCATCGTCGTCGTTGTTCTCATGGGTCTCAACCTGAAGAATTCAGGTGGCTGCGTGGTCAAGGGTTCCAGGTGAGAATGACGGCCAGCTCCGGGATGATGAAGGTCATCTTCATGCACGACGCGTTTATCCTTATCACTCGCAGACGAGACAGTTTCATTCAAGGACAGCGCATTGGGATGAACATGCCTGAATTGGTCCAGCCTGACTCTTTCCCCACTTTCTGTCCTCGCTTGATGCTTCATCCATACAGTAGGATCACTTTTAATTTCCATAGTTTCATTTTCTACGTGATCGCTGACGTCAGGGTTGTCATGATCACCGCTATAGGCTTCCGCAGCAACCAATTGCTCAGTTTCTGCCTCCTGTGTAGGTACAACAACGTCCTTATTCGAAGGAGAAGTGTCAAGTTGTCCTTGAAAAGTTTTTTCTACTGGAGAAGGCAGAAAATGTGTCTTCATCAATAGGTCCAAGGCCCCCTTGGATAAGTTCGTCTCCCTGAGAAGAGCATGCTTGATTGCAGGGAGTCCTTGCTGAAAATCGATGCCGTCTGGAAGAAGATCCAGCAGTTCTTGTCTGAGTAGGCTGGCCTGTTCTCCAGACTTCGTTTTCTTCCTTCTTCCTGGTCTGACTCTTCGGTCAATACCTCCTCCGGGTCTTTTGTGCTTTCGTCTTCGATTTGGGGTCCGCAATTGCCCGACATGTTGATGGTCTTGGTGAGAGGAGGATTCCCCGTGAATTCTTGACGTCTTCAACAACCTGGGTACAAAGGGCCTGCCTGCAACTGGTGATGATGACTGCTGCTGTTCAGCCCTCTGGCCTCCTCGTTTGGGGATTGCTTTCTTCTGCTCGTTGGCGTCATTGGCCTCTGAAACCGAGCTCCTGATTTCCACCACGGTTGCTGAGACTCTCTCACTCGTGTGGTTGCCGGTGTCAATAGTGTATACAGAAAAGTCCAAATCTTCAAGAGGAATCCTGGAGCTGTTCAAGCTTTTTATTTCCGTTATCTTGACCGCTTCATCCATGTCTCTAACACCATCGGGAGCTTCAAGTTCCTCAGCCTCGGTTTCATCCTCGCCTTCAGTGCGGATTCCAAAACTGTCATCATGAGCGATCAGTTCCTTCTCTATCTCTGCTGGGTCCATGTAAAAAAGATTCTCAATCCTGTGCGGATCCAAGGTCATTGAAGGATTGCTGCCACCTTCGGGGTCGACGTTGAAGAAGCTACCAAAGCTGTGGGATCTTGGCGGCTCCGGAGGCTTAAACTCTGTGCTAAGGATCAGCTCGTCGTCGGCCCTGTGAGCGATCACTTGAATGCTGCCGCCTCTCTCCGATGAGTCAACGTCACCGTTATCAGGGTCTTCCTTGGTTGTGTCAGCGCGGTTGGTGCCCGCTTGCAGCTCGGCAGAGTCGCCTCCAAACAGTTGCTTGAGGTCAGACAGTCCGTGCCTTGAACGGACGTGCGTCTTCTCCAGAGCCTTCACAGTGTCCGGTGTTTCGAAAAGATTCTTGCCTTGGGAAAACGCCCTGGAAGAAATGAAAGCGTGAGATTTCCAAAGAATGTTACACGATTTCGACAGTTATAATAACAAAATAAATACTTGACAAAGTCTTCTTCCTCCTCCTGGATCTTCCTCTTTCTGATGATTTCGTTCGAAGATCCATCGCCTTGATCAACTTGCCCAGAGTCGGCATTGGGATCTCCCTCACTCTGGATCAGAGACGACAGATTGAACACCTGATGAGCCAACAGATATTGGATGCGGTCACTGTAAGTTAGTATGAAAAATCATGTTAATAAGCAGTGTTCCAATGATTCAGGTTTTTTTCAGCTCGGTGATTGGTCCAACCAAATCTACAGTATCAGTCAGCCTCAATCTCTTTGAAAAGCGTTAAAGCAGAAAAGAATAAACTTTTGGGCGTCAAGCCAATGTTTGCCATCGTCATGGCTAACAAGTTCAGATGCTTTTGGTCAGGGTGCACAAAGGCCTGAAGAGTTTGTGAGACCTGTCCAACGTTGGTGGGTCCACTGACGAGGACTTTCCTTTAAAAGCATTTCTTCGTCAATGAGTTCTCCTCAATGAATTGAGGCTAAGTAAGCATGTGACGGCAGTAATGTGATGCACGAAAAAGTGTCCAGTCGCATGTCACTAACGGATTTGTGTCAAAAAGCTTTCCACATTGACCGGAAATATGAAGGGGAAGAAGAAGAAAAACAAACAACCACGTATGTGCATGTGACACGAACGAAGACAAAATCTCCTGCAGAGCATCGATTTCATTTCAATTCTGCCATCTTCCACTTGATGGACAGCTCGGAGAAGGAATTTTGTAGAAGTCAACCCACCTGATACATCGAACAAATCCCTTTAAAAAGGGAGACCAGTATTATGATGGTATATGGAAATGCAGTAAAATTTCCGACAGGACAGTATTTTCTGAGAGGGAATAAGCATTTTCCATGTCAGTGCCATGCATGTCACACCGTTACCTTACCATTCTGACCCACCTAACAAGATGTCATGAGAGGTCGTGAACACGATGTAGAGGAAAATGTCAGAGTTTTTCAAGTCCTCAGCCACACGTACTTTTTGTGTGTACTATATTGTTTTGTGTGAGCGAGCCTTAAAGAGTCGTATCTTTCTCTCATTGCTCCGTCAGTCGCCACCCGAGGGTCGTGGAAGAAACATCCGAGTCCATCCGTGTGGACGGGGACAGAGGGGCAACGGGGAGTAAGCAGTAGTTCGTTTATGGGGGATCGCCCCCTTGTTGTGCACGTATGGACTCAGTCGTTCAGTCAAGGCTTCGGGGCAAAAGACTGGTTGCTGTAAACAGTTTTCCCCTCAAAACACAACGCACACAAGCACACTTGTCTCAATATGGCCTGACTGAATAATATCAATTGTACGAAGTGCGAATGCAAGTATATTTTCATTACGGAAACTACAAACAGGTTAGGTTGTCCCTCAGTGATTTTTTAAAGCCTCACTCACACTGGTTTTTCTTCTTTTTGACTTACTACGGGTAGTCGTGCACTCCTTCGGTGCAAAAGGTCCTTCCACGGATCCGACAGTCGGGGAACTCTCCGGGCGCAGCCGCCAGAAAGCTTTCTTCCGGACCTCCCCGGGCCGTCAGCCAGGGAGGAAGGGTCAGGACAAAAGCGGCCAGAAGAAGCATCTCGCCTGAAAGCACAGAACAGAAGCTGACTTTTAAAGTGTTAAGACAAAAACGTTAATTTCGAGCGAGGGAGAAAGTAAAATGTCGTTTCTGTTTCGCCTGGCGTCTTCGTCTTCTCGGCCGTGGCAGCCGTGGAAACAATGGCAACTCTGGACTCGGACAAGTTCGTCTTCTCCACCTCCGCCGCCTGGAGAGGGTGAAACGGGAAATCAGGAGTTCGGCAAAGGCGGCGGTCTCAAAGTCATGGCGATCAGAAGGTAGGACGATTCACTTAGTGTAGGCACTTTTCTTTGATTCCCTGACTCTCAAATTTACATGGGCCAGGGAGGACCAATCTGTTTGGGAGCGCCGGGCGCCACTAGCGCCACATCACGTGCGCCGACTCGTCAAGGACGGCATCAAGGTCATCGTGCAGCCGTCGAACAGGAGGACATACCCGGTCCAGGTTAGTTACACGTACGACTGTATACGGAAAACCGCACATTGATACAGAGAACTTATTCCCTAAATCGAAGCTGACTTTTGTTCCAAAGTTAACCTACCTGCAGTCATTGGCTTGGAGCACTTAATCGCTTTTTTTTATTAGTAGTTGGGTCGTAAGTTATACTGAAATTCAACATAATAGATGAAAATGTCGTTGGTACAACAGCAGTTGCTTGTACTTGTTTGTTAGGCTTATCGTAACGCCGGCGCCGTCATCCAGGAGGATTTGAGCGAAGCCTCGGTCGTCTTCGGCGTCAAGCAAGTCCCAATCGACAGGTACATGATCATTGACGAAGGCATATAAAGATTAACATGTTATTGAGACTTTTTTTCAGTCTGTACTCGAACAAGACCTTTTGCTTCTTTTCGCACACGATCAAGGCCCAACCGGACAACATGGACCTCCTGGACGCGTGCCTCGACAAGAACGTCAGACTTATCGACTACGAGAAGTTGTGCGATCCAAACGGTCGGTGTAAAAAGTCTGGTTGACTGACAGACTGACGGAAAGTGTATTTCTCGCCAGGTCAACGCGTGGTGGCGTTCGGAAAGTTCGCGGGGATCGCGGGCATGATCGACATCCTAAACGGGCTTGGCCTTCGCATGCTGGCCTTGGGACACCACACGCCCTTTATGCACATCGGGCCGGCACACAACTACAGGAACTCGCATCACGCAAGGTAACGTGGCACAGGGTGATTCAAAAGTTGCCACACAAAGGTAGAGAGAGGCTCCTGCCCCTGGTCACGAAGCTTTACGCACGCTCCGAGCGTTTCTTTTCACCCGCCAAGTGCGTATATTTGAATATGCTTCTCAGGCAGGGAATCCGTGACGCCGGGTACGAGATCTCCCTCGGACTGATGCCAGACTCGATCGGCCCGATGACGTTCGTGTTCACCGGGTCCGGCAACGTGAGTCAGGGCGCCCAGGAGATTTTCCAGGAGCTGCCACACGAGTTCGTCCCACCATCCATGCTGGCAAAGGTGGCTCAAAAAGGGGGAACCAACAAGTTGTACGCGTGCGAGGTCAGCAGGTGCGATTCATGTGTACAGTTGGATTCAAGACTAAGTGACCAACCTCAGGATGAAAAATCTGGCTTCAGTGATACCTTCAAGGTCACTCTTACAAGCCCTAGCTTAGATAGATTTGTACGTACTTGCATTACTCCAGGAGTGACCAGTTCGAGCGCAAGAACGGAGGGGGCTTCGATGCTGCCGAGTTTGACGAGCACCCTGACCGCTATGTGTCCAACTTCGCCAAGAAATTCGCCCCCTACGCTTCCGTCATAGTCAATGGTATCTACTGGAGCCCGGAGACACCGAGACTCTTGACTATACCGGACGCGAAGGCCCTGCTCACACCGGAGACCAACTACGCCCGGCTGTACATGCCACACAGCAGAGGTACGAAAAAGGGTGACAATCCAAATTGGCCTGGTTGAAACATAACCATACTAAGTGTGTTGTGTATGGGGTTTCTTTGTGTCAAGGTGCCCCCGTGCTTCCTCACCGCCTGTTGGCCATCTGTGACATCTCGGCTGACCCTGGCGGATCCATCGAGTTCATGAACGAATGCACGACCATTGACGAGCCTTTCTGCTTGTACGACGCGGACAGGAACAAGGACAAGAAGACATTCAGGGTAGGAGAACTGACAAATCAAAATTGTGGCTCACATGTTCACTGTTTAGGGTCCAGGAGTGCTGATCTGCTCGATCGACAACATGCCAACCCAGTTGCCCAAGGAGGCCACCGACTTCTTTGGAGACCTCCTTCTCCCACATGTCCAGGACATACTTAAATCAGACGCTACGAAGGTACATATTAATGATACACCTACGTCTTGAAGATGTTCTGGGAATTTGGTCAAGCTTGAAAGAACATTTTTTATTACGTACAAAAACTACGTATTGCGCTGCATCTGCACTTCAAGTATAGTATGTATGCCATGGTGTCCTAGGACTTCAAGACTGAGTCGTTAAAGCTAGGACCAGTCGTTTCCGGTGCCGTAATCACTTCCAACGGGCGCCTGACCGAAAACTTCGAGTACATCAGTGAGCTCAGGAAGGTCAACACCACGGTCGTCACCGACCTCTCGGGAGTGGACAGAAAAGTGAGAGACATAAAAAAAAGAAAAACGTCGACGAAGAACCTTCTCTTCTCAGGTTTTAGTCCTGGGCGCCGGCTATGTCTCAGGCCCCGTGATCGAGTACTTGACTAGGGAGAAAAACGTGGGCATCACGGTTGCGGCCGACCTCAAAGAGGACGCCAATAGCTTGGCGTCCAGGTAGGAACGGGAACTCGTACTCAAAAATTAGGATTTTGTACAGCTTGCTCTTGCTCTTACATTCAGGTATGACCGGACCCAACCGGTACTGCTCAATGTTGAGGAGAGACCAGACCTCATGGAGGACTTGGTGAGATTCACGAGCAAGTCAGAGGAATTTCCTTAGCATTTCCATCGACTCTCTATGGTATTTTCTTCATGTCTCCTCAGATCAAAAGCCACGATTTAGTGATCTCCTTACTTCCTTGGGAACTCCACCCAAAGATCGCGGAGAGGTGCGTGGCCCTGAGCAAGGACATGGTTACGGCCTCGTACTGCACGCCCGCCATGCAGAGGTTACACAACAAAGCCAAAGAGGCCGAGGTCACCATTGTCAACGAGGTGAAGCAACACACAGAATCCAACGACCGATATCTTTCATGTAAAGCAGAGTGGCGCAGTGGAAGCGTGCTGGGCCCATAACCCAGAGGTCCGTGGATCGAAACCACGCTCTGCTACAAACATTCATTTTCGAACTTTCAAGCAGTGAACACGTACTCTTCCCACATTTATAAGAATTATCATAAAAAGTACAAGCCCTTTATAACTTTTACACCACTCCACCAGCAAAAAGCATTTAAAAAAGAAAAATTAATGAGAGGGGGCACTCGGAGTTGAACCAAGGACCTATCGATCTGCAGTCGATTGCTCTACCACTGAGCTATACCCCCTGTTTTTACATGTTTAGTCATGTCACAGAGGGGATATTTTTCTCACTTAAATAATTCCATTGAATAATTTTTCATAAAAGTTTTGAG
>JAAUXU010147493.1_pt1 | contig 14956 bp, 9 predicted proteins | sample 7278151 | NCBI WGS metagenome assembly JAAUXU01 (sample SAMN14350113, study PRJNA611818) | marine sediment metagenome | isolation source: surface marine sediment (1.8m) | place: French Polynesia: Moorea | collected 2018-08 | reverse complement strand
GACACTGGCGTAGTTGGTACAAGTCTCATTTTTTGAAAAAAAAAATGATTTACTATCTGTACTTTTAATTTGAAGTTTTTCTACTAATGTTTAGACAGTGCATAGCAAGCTCCAAAAAATGATGCTATGTTATAAAAGTGTCTTTGGTTGAGCTGAAATTTTTTGGCTAATGCTAGACATTCCCCACTACGACCTCCTAAAATGTCAGATCAATCAGGGAGACTTTTACAACATAGCATTTTTAGCGTTAAAAATTCAGACAGCTCTATGTATTGTGCTACTTTAGTAAACTTCAAATTAAAAGTGCAGATAGTAAACGATCTTTTAGGAAAAAAACTTTTTTGGTAAAATCCCCTTTACTTGACCCTATGCCAAAAAACCAGGATGGAAAAATATGAATTTCCAGAAAAAGTACCATTTCGAACTAGCCTAGTACCTATGCATGCTCGTACTACAGCACATGGGGTATGTCTCAGTGGGATAGGTAAATGCGTGAATGGACGATTTCTGACCACACACTTTGAGTTGTGAGGTGCGATTTTCGTGGTTCTAAACGTTGGGTTGGAGAGGAAAGAAATCATAATAATAATGCATAAGTCAAGAATGTCATGTTTGGGCGAAAGCAAGAAGTGATGCATGCATACTATTCTGTTCGCTGGCCTTCAACATGCAGGTTTAAGACCTTTATACGGTCCCCATAGTTCGCAAGAACTTTCGTCCAACTGGCCGTCCATGGACTGGGTGAGGTTTTGAACCTTGGCTGGCTCAATTGATGCAGCTGCTACCTCAATGCTCTACTGTTTGTTGATCGTGTAAAGCCCCCTGAAAAGCATTATTTTGTAATGAATGAAATTATGTGATATACTTTTGGCTGTTGGCAGCGGACCTAACCTAAGCACACTTTTCTAGTTATAAATGCTAAAACTGAGCCGTGCCATGAGTTGGCCCATCCCACAAGCAGCAGAACACGACTGTACGGATGGTCTACGAAAATAGCTGACGCTGACAGTTCATAGTTACTGTACCAATGAATACGTTGATGAGAGCCAAACAGAGTTTAAGGCTGACCATGCATCATGCCATTCCTTATCTTAGTAGCTCGCGAAATCAGCCGCAAAAATTAGCCGCACCGAAGCTAGAAATCAGCCGCGTACCGACGCACATACATACATACATACATACAAAAATACTCACACGCACATACATACGACCGTTGCGCTTTACATATTAGATTAGACCAAAACATGGAGATTTTGAAATTTTGCTGAATGCATCTTATAGGTTTGTTACCTAATGTGAAGCGGTAAAGATGTAATCAAATGGTTGGAAAAAAAAGTTGACCCCTCTCTCTTGTAAATAAAATTTCACTACATAAGTTCAAAACATAAGGTGTTCAAGTTTGGAAGGCAAAGCTAGACACACTTTGTTTTCAATTTCATTTGACTACACAGCTGCAGTTTAATGATTACCTAATTTGACCCAACATCCTTATGTACTGTGTCTATAGCACTTCCAAGGCAAAGACGGGAGCCAAAAAAACGCAATATCTTTTCACTTCATTTGACTAGAATGTCTTCAAATAGAGTAGAGATTGATATCTTTGACCTAGCTCAATATACAGTCGTGGTCAAAAGTATTCATACGGCTGGATGTATCAAACAAAATGGTCAATTACTCACACTTCCTAATAATAACTTGGTTGGTTGTGATTGCCGCAAGACAACCCATGATGTCATCATTCCGCCATATCAAAACATGTCTGAAATCACAACTGCTAACAATTTTTTTTAAACGAGAGAAAGTCAACTCTACTTTCGGGGGGTCCAAAAGTATTCATACAGAATCAATTTCTGCTTAAAAAATCTAATATTTGAACTATGCTACTTTATAACACTTCACAACTCCACTCTGGGATGTGCCCAGAAATCGCCCATTTACGCATTTGCAGAGCATATTGAGATGTACTTGACAATCAAGGTTACAAAGAAAGGCCAAATAGTTTTATGCATCCTTTTTAATTCAAAAGGCCCCTGTAAGAAAACAAAATTTCAACGTCAGACTTGTTGGACCATCTCTCATGGTCGCCAAATCACACCTGGGACTACTCACCTTTGACGAGGCTTCGTGGCCTTGCAAAGGTACGCATGTCAAAACTTCACCGGATATCAATGTAACAGGTTCAGTTTCCAATGTGATCTTATTTCAGAGCACCCTGACGTAGCATTCACAACAACTGACTTTTTACTCCATGACATAGAACGTTAATGAAAGCATCAAACACGGTCTGAGCCTCGGGGAAAAAGCGGTCCCCGCAAGTGTTCTTGGTGCTTTTTTCGATGCCAACGCAGACACATTTGGGTCATGTTCCTCTTGCGACTTGGAATCTGTTTTATTCTGCAACGAGACCATCACAGCTGCACCGAAGAATCATACGGTTCTTCACTCTGACGTCCTGGCGTGACAATTGTCCGTCCCGACGATCTTGTTCCAGGAGAAGTTCCTCTCTGCGTCCGAATTAGCCGGCAGCAGATGAACTTAAGCGGCTACAAAGTGGGCTAGGTCCCGGCACCCGGGCAGCGAGACCACGATCCAGGGCCCGACCTCGGTGCGGTCGTCTCGTCCGTCCAGTAGGTCACAGACGGTTGACATCTCTGGAGCACCATCGTTTCTTCCGTTGTCGGACTGGGCTCTCTTGACTTTTAACTGCAGCTGTGAAGAACACACTGACTGCAGTGTTTTAAGACAGTAGATTTTAGTTCCTGTCCAACTTGACCGTCTGTTCTTTTTTATTCAGCGGTCACTACTGTGCACGTCCTTGTTTGGGCATGACGTTTAAGACATTTAGCAAAAGTTATCTTCAGCTGAAAAAAGATGTAAAATACAGGGTGATTCAGGACTCCCTGCCGGATCTCTTTCGACTGTGTCTGAGCTTTCATTGGATTGTCTACCCTTCACTTGGAAGCATTGAGAAGTCAACTCATACAATCACACCGAACTGTTGCAAAATATGCACGTCAACTAAGAAAGAGAATGACTTTTCAAGTTTTCTACAGGGTCGTCCAAAAGTTTTCTCTCTCACGGATTCTGCATTTTTGGAAGCACATCAGTGAGTAATGGCCTTAATTGAAATTGAGTGAAATTATTCGATACTCACAAGGTTGCTACGTAGACCAATATCATACTTTGTAGCTTAATCTCAAAATGTCTGCCACACTCTCCAGCACACATCTGGGCCCTCACTTCAGTGTAGTAAATTTACGTGTGACTTTATGATCAAATTGTCAGCGACATAAAGGGTAGTGCAAACAAGAATCTATGAGTGCAGAAAAATGTCAAATGTACAGCTTGAGCCATCATTCACTGATCTGTTCGCAAAAATGTAGAATCTGCTTCCTTGAAAATTCAATTCACTCTTTATGGATCACCCTGTACTTTGAAAGCAAAGATTTTTTGGGAAACAGTCTTTAGCACAGCCAGTTTCCCGTCGTCTTTTGCTCCACATCAGCTCAAAAGCTCAAATCTTAGCGTCGATCGACGAGGCCATCCATGATTTGTCGAACATGCGAAGTACTTAGTTTTCACTGAAAACTTATTTTCCCTCAGCCTGAGCACGACATTTGCTATTCAAGGCTTTTTCCTCAAAAGAACCCCCCACTATTTTGGGCAGATATAGTCTCCTGTGGTCCCTGCTTTTGATCTTGTCCACCTGCTTTTTGGAGCACCTGAAGCTGTTGGAAACCTCCTGGGTGGCCATTTTCGGCATACGAGACAAATGGACACTTGACACAGGAGAGTTGATCTCACCTTGATTGTCAGCAAGCCAAAGTTGCAGCTCTATGACGCTGAAATCAGTGGAAACCCAAGCAAAAGGAGCCAGCTGGCCAGGCAGCCGGAGGCAGGCGGGCAGAGACCTTGTCATTGTTTTGCTGGCGCACCCTGTATTGACAACATACTTGCGTCAGGTGATGACGATGCCAATGTGACATTGCTCACCACTCACTTACACGTACTGTGTGTAGGTGTGCGCGCGCGTGCACGTCAGTTATAAGTACGCCATTTGCTCGAGGGATTATCATTCATGGTGTTTTGGTCTCTTTTTCTCGCCGCCGCCAGAAATATTACTCCAAAGACAAACTCAAGGCCTCCTCCTCACAACCAGCAGAGTTAATTGCGGGATTTCCCCCCCCCCCTTTTCGCAGCCGCCGCAGCAGCCGCAGCAGCAGCTGCCGCCAGCGGCATTTTCAGTTTGCATGGCCCTGGTTTTCAGCCTTGATAACTTCTGGCACCACATACGACTTCCCATTTTGGCCATCTGGTCCCCTTCTCCTCCTCTTCCTCCTCCTCCTCCAACACACACGCGCACGCACGCACGCGCGCATGGAGCACACAATACAATAGCAGCAGTTGGGTGTAGGTTTCATTTCTTCTTTCTCGTGTGTGTGTGTGTGAATCCAGATGGTGCCGTCGTGTGGTGAAACGCGGACGAATTCTCTCCTCCTCCTCGTCGTCGCCGCCGCCGCCGCCACCTCCGCGTGCACGCGTTCGTTCGTGTCTGTCAAAGGCACCCGCGGCAGCAGCGAAGGCGACGACGACGGCAACGACGACGAGCGCGCGCACACCGACACACACACACACACACACACGTCCCAATCACACTCGAGTCGCAGTCGCCCATCCGCGTGTATGTGAGTGCGTGTGAGAGTTGGAGACAGCAGGAAAAAACAACACGGCCATGAACAGAAGCATCATCCTCCAAAGGTAAAAAAATCATCATCACCGGCAGCAACAATGCCACACCCATGATTATTCTGATCAGCAACGCCGTCATCTAGTGTGCAATCATCACAAACTCCTTTTTTTGTGGCTCGTCAAAAAAAAAAAGATGCAACTTTCGTTGCACTTTTTTCCTCTCAACTTTTGGCTGAATCTCCATAGTTGCCGAGTTTATTCGCCTCTCATGACAAGGTTAACCTCGATCCCGCCTCGTTCGCGCATGTCAGGGTCCATGGCGAACTTTGTGCTCGACCCCAGGTCCAGCCACTGCGTCCCGGCGCAGTCGGAACACCTGTGTCCGTCAAATGTTTCGCATGCTCAACGAAAAAGAAAAGATAGCAGACAAAAATCGAGGAACTACGAACTCACGCACGCGCGCGCACACACACACACACACACACACACACACACGGTCTCTAAGTAGAGGGCGTGGAACACCTGTTTTCCGTCAAATGTTTCACCTACTCAGGGAAAGCGAGAGGCAGAGAAAATCGTGTACACACACATTTCATCTATATATCCAGGGAGAGCTCTGACTTGCACGCGCTATATAGGACGGGGGTTGACAGGTGCTTTGACTTCTGCCTTTCTGTCTCTTCTGTTTCCTCGTACAGAACTTCTTAATCCTGGCGAAAACTAAAGGTGTCACCTAAAGAATCTGACTATGAAGTTTTTGTTTAACTTTATGCGTGTGCGATTGCCTCTTTTGGTTGTCTACAGTGAGCATTTAATGTCCCACTGTAGTTGGGCATGATTAAATAGGCGAACTTTGTCTTTGACTCAACCCACCTTCTATGGCATATTTCCCCACTCAGCCATGAGCAAACAGGAATGGGGGCTTTTAAACTATTTTTTTAACTTTCTAACGCCATTGAATCCCCAAGTTACACAGTCTTGTTTCACTTGACGTCATCCGTTGGCTTACGTATTTCTCCTTCCTTCTCTGTGTACTAAGCGGGGGAATTGTCTCCCAACAAATAGTCTGTGTAACTCCAACACTGCAGAAAGTTTGAGCAGGCGAGCAAATGAAGCTTTTCCCATCACTTTGAGTGCGTGTGTTCCATCGATCGCATGTGCGCGCACGTGTCAGACGCTGCTCAAAACCATTTTGGGCGCTCAGTCGAGGAAGAAAAGATGAAGGAAAAAATGGGAGGCGATGAATCAGAGAGATTTTCTCTCTCTCCTCCATGTGTTGTCGCTTTTCCCATGGAAATCTGCAGCTTCTAATATGTTGACCATCTGGGGGAGGAGGAAGAGAGAGAATTCGACGTCGTCGTCGTCGTCGTCGCTCTTTAATGTTGCTGTTCGTTCTTCCGTAGTAGCAGATGTTGTTGGCTGCCTCGAGTCAGTTTGAAACATTTCTGTGTGCGCAACATCTGGCGCACGATGCAGTCAGTCTCCTTGGGCTTCGGCAGCAGCGAGCGAGGCCTTTATAACACATTGTCCATATGGCATGAAAGAAGAAGAAGAAGAAGAAAAAAAAAAGAATCAAGGCAACAGAAAACGATAAAACGATGGCAGATCAGATGTCGGCGTTTCCACAACAGATGATGATAAATATGTGGGACACTTTCCAAAAGAATGATCTTCTTCTTGCAGATGATGACGACCACGACGATGATGACCATGCGCAGGCGGAACAAGAGGAAGGCGCTCGAGCCCAAGAAGCTGCTGGCCTCGCCCACCACCGCCGAGCAGCTGAAGAGGCCCAGACTGGGGAGCACGGGGAGTGGGGGCAGCGGCGACTCCAACGCCATCCAACACAGGCACAGCTCGCTCAGCCCGGAGTCGTCGCTGGGGTCGACGGGAAGAGGGGGCGGAGGGAGCGGACGGGCCTCCTCGTCCAGGTCCCCGTCCCCGTCGCCGGCGGCTGCAGTGGCAGCGGCGGCCGCCGATGCGGCATCTCGATTGCCGCTGGAGCGGCTGGTACCGCCAAAGATGAGATTCAAGTTGGCCGCTATTAAAGCCGCGGCCGAAGATGAAGACGACGACGATGACGAAGACGACGAAGATGTCGATGACGTCGAGGAACGTCGCGACGACGCAAAGTCCAAGAGTCCCTTCAGGCCATGGGACGTGCAGCCACCGCCACCACCGCTGCTTCAGGAGCAGCAGCATCCGCCGCCGCCGCCGCCATTAGTCCTCGGCCAAAACTTGAGGTATCCTTCGCTGTCGCCAGAACTCTGCCTGAGGCTCTCCTCCATGTTACCCCTGATGCAACCACGCTCGCTGCCGCCGCCGCCGCTGCTGGCCACCGCGGCTGATGCGGCTGATGCGGCTGATGCGGCTGATGCGGCTGATGCGGCATCAGCCGAGCCGCCGCCTGAACAAGACGAGCCCCTTTCTTTGGTCAAGCATGAACGCCGCCGCGATGAAGAGCTTGATCAGAAACCACCGACACTATTCCCTTCCAGCAAAACGGCGCAAAGGTCGAAGCCGCAGTCGCAGCCACAGCCGCCGCAGTCGCTCCAGCCGCAGTCGCAGTCACTCCAGCAGCAGTCGCTCCAGCCGCAGCCGTCGGCGTCGACTCCGGTCAAAAGCAAACAGCGCAACTACAAGAACATGACTCGTGAGCGGCGCGTGGAAGCTAACGCCAGGGAACGCCAGCGCGTGCACACGATCACGGCGGCGTTCGACACCCTGCAGGCGGCCATCCCGACCGGGAACGATGACTACGATGCCGGCACAGGCGGCGGCTCCTCCTCCTCGTCCGAGCAGCAGCCGCAGCAGAAACTGAGCAAGTTGAGCATCATCAAGATTGCCACGAGCTACATCATGGTCCTGTCCCGCATGGCCGGGTACGACTACTCGGTCGATCAGTCCGCGCCGCCCGTCGAGAAGTGCGTGGAGGAGTGCCAGAGACTCATAGAGACAGAGACGAGGATGCGCAGAGCCAGAGCGGCGACGGTGACCAACTGAACTTACTTACATCTGTCTACTTATGCCCTCTCAGGCCCATCGAGGTCCTTCAAGCACGGTTGGCGCTTGAAACCGAACGTGATTTCGAAGGGAGGGAAAACACTTGCTTGTTTTTTGTGATTATGTGAAAAAGAAACTGTCAAAAAGCTATTTCAAGATTCATCGGTGGTGGTTCGCAGACGGGAAACCCGCAGATGCTGACAGATACGGAGAAGAAGAAGAGCCAAGTTTTTAGGCGGCTGTGATGATGTTTTTTTTTTCTTTTCTCTCGACACAATAAAACATTATTATCTCTGTTGTCCACACAACCCATGTGGCAGAGCAGTTTCTCCTCTTTCGTTATACCGTCCGGTTTTTCGTTGGCTTCTGGCCAGAAGCGCTTTTTTCTGTCTCTTAAGGTGCGTTTGCGTGGAAAAAAAAATTATCGTTGCGTCACCCTCAAGGCCTTAAAAGTAGGCCCAGCTCGAAAACACCAAAACACTTATCTTGTCTTGTGTAAATCCTTATGGGGCACACTTTTTTCCCCCTTTTTCAGCCAAACGAAACGCGACCTTTTCTTGGTTAGACTGGTTGGCTGTTCATTGGCATTCTTGAGTGGCGCCAGGTTGGCGGCTCAATGGAGGAGGAATCTGGCAGGTGTGTTAAGAGCCGCCAGTCCCATCACACACAGCAGACTGACCCGATTGAACGAGGAGGAGGAGGGGGGGGGGAGGGACGCAGCGTGAGCCCCCAAAAATGCCCCCTCCCTTAAAAAAGTCCGTGACTCCAATGCCCCACCAAAAACGTTGTCGTCATCCTCGACAAATGGGTAAAGAGCCCCAAAAGTTCTTTGAGGCTCATTTTTTGGCGGACAGACACGACACACCTTGAGGTAGTAGGAGTACAGTAGTAACCTAACAACAGGTGATGATGCTGGAAGGGGGGGGGCGACAAAACGGAGTAGTGGAATTTCTACTGGCGACGAAACGGCGGCTCCAGCAAAATTTTCAATTGTTTTTTCTCCTCTTTGACACCTCCGACGTCCGCGCTACTAATTGGGGAGGGGAGGAACAAGGTACAAACAGGACGAAAATGCGTAACTTTGCTGGTGAGCAACAACAAGCAGTTGTCGCTCAAGAAAAGAAAGAAAAATGTTGTTTTTTGTAATTTTGTTGTTAGACGCCTGAGTCAACTTCCGTCACAAAAGATATTTGTCGCTTTTTTTCTGCACGCCAAAAAATGACTTGAAAGTCATGACTTTCACGCATTGTGTGGGCTTGCAGAAAGGGGAGAAGCTCGAATCAGGCTTTAAAAGAACTCCGAAAGTAGTTTTTACATTATGCGGGATTGTGGTGATTTTCGCAAAAGTCCACGTTAACCTTTTGCTTGGAGTCTTTCGGAGACAGAACCCAAGCGGGTGCGGACATCCTGCAACATGATAAGAAATGGCACGACGCAGAGCACGAGCGAAGACGTCATTGACGACAAAAGCTTTGGCAACTCTGACTTTAAATAACCCAACGAAGTAACGATCTCAATGACGCCGACAAGTTGTGCTAAACTTGTAAATTTCCCCCTCATTTCACTTGTCTAATGACTCATTCCAGGATACAGCGGGGTGACGAGTCAGGGACACCTCCGCATGCACTTGCTCCATCCGTGAGGTTTGTGCGGTTGCGTGTATTGGTCTCAGAAAGTTGCGCATTTTTTCCACTGCCCGGACGCACTGTTCCAAAAAAGAAGTAGTAACACCTCCAGATTGGCGGATTGTTCATCATCATTAACAGTTATGGTGCTTCTATTGTTCTTTTCTGATGTTCACTTGACATTTGGGTAAGTGGCGCGCGCAGAACAGTGTGTGCACATCCAGTCAGACAACCCAAACATTGAACTGAACTTGCACAGACTTCTGTCGACGGGTGGCAAAAAATCACTTCATAAGTTGGATTGAATTCGGTTGTCAACTATAAAAACTGTCTGGGTGGTTTCCCTTTTGAAAGAGAAATACTGTTAAGTTCACATCATAAACGAGTACAGAGTATTATGCATTCCACGATGTGCAGAAGCAATCGTTATTATCGGAGTTCTCTCTAAACGTGCGTATTTCAGAGCGCCTATTCTTGAAAATGTGCAAATCCCGAGGCGATATAATGCATGATTGTATGTTGGAAGACACAACAAAATGTTTTAAAGGCGTGTTTCACCCCGGCAGACTTTTTGAAGGGCTGAGCAAAGTGCCATGGTAGCAGCAGCTGCCTTGGCAACATTGACCAGAACTCGGCCTGTTTAAAAGCAACCTTAGACTATTCAAGAACTTCGTTCAGATGTTTGAATTGAGTGGCCACCGAGCTGGGCAGACTGAAATGTGCTTGATTGTTCACTCCAAGGCCTCAGGCCTCGTCTGCTGCGAGGCCTGGTGACTTTTGATGCAGTGCGGCCACGTCACCTCCGGACAGCCAAGGATCGTCTTTCCTAATATTACACACTCTTCGCGTCGCCACATTGGCACTGTGTCTGTCAGGGGTATGACTTGTGTCAGACGTGGACCTGCTTGTGCATCGTATGTTGCGCTCCACTTTTGTACGTATATAACTGTGGCAAAAGGGTGACTTTGCAGTGTCCGGTTCAAGTACGAGGGTAAATCGGTAGGAGCATCTGCTGTTGTAGGTTCCCACCCGTTTTTGTTGTGGCACCTCTTCCTAAAAGCTCTAACGCATCATCACTTAGTCTTTCAGCCTAATTTTTGCTAAGGAAAGTTGTGGAGGACACAGGTCCTAAACATATCCGCGGACCACGCGGTGCCAGTCTGTATAAAATGAAAATTGTGGAGAAATTTCATGACTTTCCCAAAAGGCTCGAAATCGAAGATCCACTGAAGAGTCTTTAGGCGCACACTGTGCCCGGTGAAAATTCTCTAGTTCAACTCAATGTCTCGTTTGGCGAGAAGGATCTCATGGATCTCAAGACCCAGGTCCCACAGATGTTTCCCACCGCATCGCTCTCCTTCGACTACACGGAGCACGAGAACTTCACCAGCTAGTTGCATGATGTAGCCTGTTCTGTGTGCTGCAAAGATCATGTACATGTTCATGTTGTCCAAGCTGACCAGTGATGTACTGAAACACTTTGACATTTTGAGCAATGAATTGCTTCATTTTCAACGTAAAAGTGTAAAGCACACGTTGTCACATATTGCATGCAAGAGATTTGTAGATTTCAAATATGTATGCACAGGAATTGCAGAATCGTATGTTGCTCCACCACAGTCACGCAAGTGTGGTAACCCAGTTCAAACTCATAAAAGAGGCCGTCTTTATCAATTGCTGCGGTGCTGACAACTGTCATATCATTTGATCTTTGACTGTCATACCCATCACAATGAACTCAAGGCAGCATTTTGTGCAAGCGGTCTGCGAGGTCCATCGCTACGAAGTGCATGACCACAAGACCGATGGCGTGACCCTCCACGGACTGGATGAGGATGACAGAAAGGCGGTTTGGACGGCCTTCGCCAAGAGCATAGTGGCAGCAGTCGCGAAGGACAGGAGTTTGTGCATCAGAGGCGTGGAGCACATGGATGTAAGAATCTTTCTCATGATACTATCTTTCATCGGGTGTATTCATATCAGTCACCATGTCCAGCTCTGGTCATTATGACGGGGGAGAATAAATGAATCTTCAGCCTTAATCTGCCTGAGTGAATGCGCCTTGTGAATGCAAGTTGTATACGAATGGGTGATGCAGCTATGCACTGTTCAGCCCAAGCACATTCGCTGACACTTGACCCTTTTCAGGTTTTAAATTGCTTGTCGGACTATCGTGGATACCGCATCTCCTATGACCCAAAGTTCGCCGCCCTGCCTGCCCGATCTGCTCAGGCTGACCACCGCTACATCCTTGTATATTCACTTGTAAGAGACTTTGCTCAGATGTAAAATATGACACTGCTGGACTTGGAAGACTTGGTTTCTGGCAGTCCATGGAGGTCATGCTTGGTGGGATCACCTCAACCCTCTCACGAGTGGTGTCGCAGTCTCCTTTGTCATATCATGGACAGCAATGAAGCAATGGAAACATGAGTTTCTGGTGCAAAAATGTTTTGCAATCACACTAAACGTTTCCTTTCACTTCATCAGTGATTAAAGTGCCGCCATTTTTCGTCGTAACAATACCCTGATGGGTATTGTTTGCAGCCGCACTATTCGAGTATTGGGCATGTTATATCCACTTCTTCTCCCCGCATGTGCTACTCTAAGCTACACGGATGTATTGTACTGTATTTCAACCCTACTGCGTATGTGCTCTTTCTCAAGGGAGTCGTCCCGAGCTAAATGGATTTCGAATCCACTCTTATATCAAGCAGTAGCACCACTCGCAATAATTTCGGTCATCAGCAAGCATTCTTATATCGAGAGTGGACTGGACTTTGACTGGCCTGTGTTGCCCTTTGCATGTCATGTTGCACTTCATGTTGTGAATTAAGCCCAAAGCGAAGTACACTGTGGCGTGTGACAAGTGCAACACGAAGTTGCTCTTCTTGTCGCTGTACTGCTGATTGTTTTGATCCCTACTTTCCGTGCCACATCACACCGGCTCTTGTTTGAACCACATCCGTCAGAAGTCCCTTGACATATTTTGGAACTTTTGAGACGTAAGAAACTGTTAGTGTTTTTTTTAGAAGAAGAAATCATTTCAAACGGTCAAAATTTTGACTAAAGATTATTCACTAGTGTCTTGTTCAGAAAGTGCTGTTTTGAAAATAAGTTTAGAACTGCACCATGAAGCATAACGAAACTACCATGCATGTCATATAGCATCCGAAGTTATTGTACTTGACGATCTTTATTGAAAAGCAATCCAGTTGTACCTGGGTTTGCTTCTCCACGTCAGCTTGAGAAACGTACATAGGACTTGTACATGTACGAATTACAATATTTCTCCGTAAACAATCGACATATTTGAATAAACTGCAATGGCACTATAGCGTACTGGTATGAGTAAACAGGGACTATATGTATAAAAAAGCACATTCAGCCGTAATAATATGGCCGATTGTAATAGGATTGGGCGGTGGATGTTGGAAAAGTCGCCAGATTTCTTGGATAGGCATTGGCATAAGACGTTGCGTAGGGAGGTCTGGGCAAGAGCATAGTTGTATAAGGATAAAAACCTTTGTACAGGTCAGAGGGAGAATTTCTGTGAGGCGACGATATCATGTATTGAGGCGAGTATGGCCATAAGAGCATGGTGGTTGGATGCAGAGGAAGGTGATGGCGGCTGCTGGAATAAGGCGAGAAAGCCACCGGAGACAAGAAGCGTCGAGGTTGCTGCTGGTGTTGCTGCTTGGCGTGGTAGAAGAGATATGGCTGTTGTGGTTGGCGGTGGTGACGATGACTGTGATAGGCATATGGCTGGATGTTCATGTCGTAGTTGAGGCCCCACGGTCGTGGTAGTTCTGTCTTTGGTCTCTTCTGATGGGGCTGGACTACACCGGGTCGGACTGCGGCATTTTCTCCAACAGCCGAGTCCACGTCAGTGGCCGTTCGAGCCATCGGACCTGTTGCGTCCTCATCTTGACTCTCATTGCCTAAACCGTCGTTGTCAGCCAGGAACGCCAGGTCGTCTTCGAGTTCGTCAGTGCTGAGCACAGAAGTTTTGTCGACACCAAGCACGTCTTGCTCAGTCGGGGCATTGGTCAAGGGGACACCTACGGCCGGCTTTTGGATCGGCCTCTCCGTCATGTTGGGTGAGCCAATCTTAGGTTGGAACAAGTAATCCGCCTGAACTGCTTCCGGAAGGGGTTCGATCTTGCGCCTTGATTTGGTGCATACTGCGCCCGACGCATCCACCACGCTGTCAATGAGTGCCTGCGTCACCTTAGACAAGAAGCCAATGTCGGCGAACGGTGTAGTCCGGTTCTGTTCCAGCGAGTCGCACTCGCGGTGATAGCAAGCGTGCATCACCCCTCTGGCGGGGCCTGAAACCACGATCCGTACTTATTATTGTCGAGCAAAACGATAACTGTGACCAGTAGTGGACCGAGTTGACAATGAATAACCTAAACATAGCCACGGATGTAAATCTCTTATCCATATACACGCGTACTTTCAGTAAGAGAGCGTATTTTTCTGTGCATGTCTTTGCTACCGCAAATTAGCCGACTGAAGAGGCCTGGAAGGCTTCAAATGGGTACTATTCTACCGTGGTATGTACGTGAATTGAGTGGTGTTGGCCCACTACTGGTAGGCCGAATCATTACACCACCTGGTTCCCTGCAGTCTCAGTCTACTATAGTCTGAAGTGACCTCTGACGTCAGATTTGACCACCCTACAACCTTCCACGGGTAAAGAGGCAGCTCCATGCCAAATGTGGTCCAGATCCACCAAGTGGTTTGGCCATCCGCAGAGGACAAACCAACCAATCGACAAACAGTCTATTTTATATATGTAGATCAACATATACTATATTGCCCAACTATAAAGCCCTAGCCAAAGTTGTGAGCAGTTATTAACTGTCTGACCTTTGTTTACATATGCTCTGTGATATATGACATACAGTTTTGGCACTTTAAGTGCTTTCAAGGAGATAAATCACATTCGTTCTCTATTTAAGTGTCAGTAGAAAAAGTGAGCCCCTCATTGCCAGCAAGAACAGCCCTGCCCTAGAGTTACTGAGAAAGGTCGGTCACGCACTTCAGGCTGCTGTAAAGGAATCGGGCAGGGTAGCCCAGCTGAAGTACTGCCTTACTGCGAATGTAGAAAGAATTTCTGTATGCGAAGAAGCTACAAAAGAAAGTTTTGCCAAAGTCACTCTCCGAAGTGTCACCTTTTACACAATTCTTATGTTCTTCTCTTTTTTTATTGTATGTATCCGACCTGACGCATGCGTGAAGATAAATGAAAGGTGGGAAGAATCGCCTTCTCATGATTTTTTGTCTACTGTAGTCTCAGTCCACTGTTACGACCCGAAGACTTTCATCACCTTTCACTGTCAACTCGGAGGTCCAGCAATCAGGAATGGATCTAAACGACGTGTGCAAGAATCTCACCTGTGTCAGCTAACAATATGCCTTGAAACGAGGCATAGTAATCCTTGGTGTTGGCGAACCAGAACCTGGTGTGGTCAGATCTCAGGAAGTCGGCATAATCCTGGAGCACTTCCTCCGTCGGCTTGTGGGCGCCCAAGGAGATGTCGAACCTCTCGAGTCTATACTGCCGACCGGTCAGTCGCCGCCAGTGGTGGTGAAATCGCCTAGACAGTTGCTGGTCGAACTGCCGGCTGTAG